>ERZ1026862.2138-NODE-2138-length-10575-cov-21.871293_pt1 | contig 10575 bp, 10 predicted proteins | sample MGYA00380161_ERZ1026862 | MGnify/ENA primary metagenome ERZ1026862 (study PRJEB33269, sample SAMEA4719797) | human gut metagenome | biome: human-associated habitat; feature: organic feature; material: feces | place: Cameroon | collected 2013-10 ... | reverse complement strand
GTAAGGAAGAGCATTTAGAATTTTCAAAAAAATTCATTGAAAATATTTGTCAGAGGCAGGCAAATAAGAATTATTATGGATATTTAGAAAAATGGAGAAAAATTATTTTTCGTGAAAATACAACTATATGTGCTATGTATCCTTTTGATTCAGACTCTGGTTTTGAATTTAAAATTGTAAATAAAAGTATGTTGGTTGGTATGCATTCCAAATATAATGCAAACTTGCCGGATGCTACAAGTGAAAAACGAATACAGATATGTGCAAGAGATTTATTGGATGCTGAATTAAAGTTTTACAATCCGAGATATGGAATAATGCAAAAGGATTTTCATCCAATGAGAGGTCTGGTGAATAATATGCCTTATGATTATGAAATGAATAATAAGGTATACGCACCAACAATCAAATTAGGAATAATATGTCCAGCCAGTGGGCAGGGAAAATTTGAAAGCTTTTTAGATGGATTACATAAGCAACATACGACAAGATATAATACGGATTATGTAATTAATTATCCGGGATTCCACAGTGTTTTCGGTGTAGGGCTTGATATTCCGGCAAGAAGTGAGTGGTTAGCGTTGGATGATGTGGAACTTAAAGAACATGATATATACAAAGCGGCTATTGCATTTGGAAAACAAATAAATAAAAGGATTGAAGAACTAGGACGTAATAGTCATTTAGATGTTATTATGATTTATATTCCAAAGGAATATGAGATACTTACAAGCTATGAAGATGAAGTTACTAGATTTGATTTGCATGATTATGTTAAGGCTTTTGCAGTTCAAAAACATATATCAACTCAGTTTATTAGAGAAAAGACTTTAGACAGTGAATTGGATTGTCAAATTGCTTGGGCAATATCATTGGCTATTTATGTTAAAGCAGGGCGAACACCATGGGTTCTTTCAAATCTGCGGACAGATACTGCATTTGCAGGGATAGGTTACAGCGTTAACCATTTTAAGAATGGGGAACAAACATTAATTGGATGTAGTCATATATATGCGTCGGATGGACAAGGTTTAAGGTATAAGTTAAGCAAGATAAAGGATGTTACCTTTGATGCACAAAAAAATCCATATTTATCTGAGAATGAAGCATATCAACTTGGATTGAACATAAAAGAACTATTTTTTTCATCCTTTTCAAGTTTGCCAAAGAGAGTTGTTATACATAAAAGAACTCCCTTTAAGGAAGAGGAAATCGCAGGTTTGACTAAATGTCTTGGTAGTGCTGGAATAAAAGATATTGATCTAATTGAGATTACTTATGACGAAAACTTTAAATGTTTCGAGTATAACAAGTATTTACAAGCAGATCTATTTCCGGTTAAGAGAGGGTGTTGTTTTGCGATTAATGATAATACAGCATATCTTTTTACGCATGGAATAGCACCGTCGGTTATTTCAAATCGTCGATATTTTCAGGGTGGAACTAATGTGCCAGCGCCATTGAAAATTGTAAAGCATTATGGAAATGGCGATTTGGCTCAAATAGCATCTGAAATACTAGGATTATCAAAAATGAATTGGAATAGTTTTGGATTATATTCAAAATTACCATGTACAATTCAGTCCTCTAATGCAATAGCAAAGGTAGGATGGTTATTGCCACAATATGAAGGAATGATTTATGAATATAGAAATTTTATGTGATTAAGTCCCTTCTAAAAGAAATTGTTACTGACCTCCTGAGCTGTCACAGATTTGCTCACAAGAACTGTCGTCAGATTGACTGGTTTTCTTCCATCAGCCAGGCCCGCAGGGATGCCGTCTGAACTCAGGCGGCAATAATCTTTACGTTGTTATGGTTCCAAGCATTTCATGCTCTACGACGAACTTGATCATATAATCATCGATCAGGCTGTGGTTGATTGGTTTATAGAAGATGAAAACCACAATATTGCATACTTTTCACAATGAAAAAATAAGGATGTATATATGTTTGCTCTTCGAGATGAAGGAAAGCTGATTGGGTACTACGAGAAACATGAATATAGAAATACAGCGAAAATGAAACTTTATGATTTGCAGTAGGTGAAGCAGATGAATATACGGATTTTTGGAACTAAGAAATGCAATGATACAAAGAAAGCAGAACGTTTTTTCAAGGAGCGTGGCATAAAGTATCAGTTCATTGATATGAAAGAAAAAGGTATAAGCAAGGGAGAATTTACTTCTGTTGCACAGGCTAATGGCGGTCTTGAAAATATGATTAACTGGGATGAAAAAAACAAGGATATACTTGCTCTTATTAAGTATATTGCAGATGAAGATAAACTGGAAAAGATACTTGAGAATCCGCAGGTAATTAAAACACCGGTAGTAAGAAACGGAAAGCAATCTACACTTGGATATCAGCCTGATGTATGGAAGGGATGGAATTAAAGGTAAAGAAAATGTTAAATACGGAGAATACCATGTCAAACACTACCCTTACACAACTTCAAGAAGGACTGACAACTGCATATATTGACGGTACAGCCGCTGCCAATCTGGCATACAAGCCTGCTTTCGTGTCGAATAATCCGGAAGAGGGCAAGAAAGTTATTTCCGTCATAGAAGATGAGCTGATGAAGTGTGACCAATTCCAGATCAGCGTGGCGTTTATTACGATGGGTGGAATTACGCCTCTCTTGCAGACGTTGAAGGAACTGGAGAAGAGGCAAATCCCGGGTCAGATCTTAACGACAAACTATCTTAACTTTAGTGAGCCCAGAGCATTGAAGAAGCTGCAGGAACTGTCCAATGTTACTCTTAAGATGTATGATGTGGATCGGGCAGACCAGGGCTTCCACACCAAAGGCTACATTTTTAAGAAGGAAGAGATTTATCGTATTATCATCGGCAGCTCCAACATCACAAGTGCTGCTTTGACGAAAAATAAGGAGTGGAATACCAAAATTGTTTCCACAGAGCAGGGTGAAATTGCGATGGAGATCGTAAAAGAATTTCACCAGCTGTGGGATTCTAAGTATGCGCTTTTCTATGATGATTTCTATGAGAATTATAAGCAAAAGTATGAGATCATCAAAAAGCAGAGGGAAATAGCAAAACGGGATGAGATATCTTCCACGGAGAAGTATAAGCTGGAACCGAATTCTATGCAGGTAGGGTTTATTACGAATCTTCGTAGGATTGTGGATGCTGGAGAAAATAGAGCACTGCTGATTTCTGCTACTGGTACAGGCAAGACGTATGCGTCGGCCTTTGCCATGCGAGAGTTAGGATTTAAGCGTGTTCTGTTTTTGGTACATAGATCTACCCTCGCGAAACAGGCATTGACATCATTCCGAAAAGTATTTGAAGATAAGAAGTCAATGGGCATTGTTGGGGCAGGATATTCAGATTATGAGGCTGATTATATTTTTGCTATGGTGGAGACTCTTCATAAAGCGGATAATTTGAGGAAATTTGATCCGGAAGAGTTTGATTGCATTGTTTTAGATGAAGCGCATCATAGCCCGGCGAATACTTATCAGAAGGTCATGGAGTATTTCAAACCGAAATTATTCCTGGGTATGACAGCAACGCCGGATAAGAGGGATGATGGGGATGCTTCCAGGAATGTATACGAATTGTTTCATTATCAGATCGCTTACGAGATCAGGCTGCAGCAGGCAATGGAAGAGGATTTACTATGTCCATTTCATTATTTTGGAATTAGTGATATTTCCATGATAACGGATGAACAAGCGAAGGCGAGGAATATTTCGGAGGAATATTTTGGAAGATTAACCGGTGACGAGCGTGTAAGACATGTCATCGAACAGGCGAAATATTATGGATACAGCGGTGATCGTGTTAAGGGACTTATTTTCTGCAGCAGGAATAGGGAATGTGAGGAGCTGTCTGCAAAGTTCAATAGACTGGGATACCGTACCGTAGCACTAAGCGGCAAGAATACCGATCGTGAACGAGAAGCAGCATTTGAACGTCTGGCAATGAACGAAGCGGATGCAACAGAGGAAATGCAGCCTTTGGACTACATTTTTTCAGTAGATATTTTGAATGAAGGTGTAGATATCGTAGAAGTGAACCAGGTGATCATGCTTCGCCCTACGCAGTCTCCTATTGTATTTATACAGCAGCTTGGCAGAGGACTTAGAAAAGCCGAGGACAAGGAATATGTGGTAATACTTGATTTTATTGGAAACTATAATAACAATTTTATGATTCCGGTGGCATTGTCCGGGGATAGAACTTATAATGCGGATACGATCAGAAAATATGTGATTTCAGGGAATAATACGATACCCGGAGCATCCACAGTACATTTTGATGAAATTGCAAAAGAAAAAATATTCAATTCTATTGATAAGATCCGAGGAATGAAATCGATTATAAGAGAAAGCTACATTTCTCTGAAAAATAGAATTGGACGAATTCCCCTGTTGTATGACTTCTATGAGCAGGGAGAGATTGATCCGTTGGTAATTATCAAAGAATATAAGACATATTGGCAGTTCCTGGAAGCTGTTGAGACGGGAAAGGACTCCTGTAAATTGAATGATCAGGAAAAGCTGATATTGGAATATCTGTCTAAGACCATTTTGAGTGGAGTCAGGCCTAGTGAGTTATGCATTTTAAAAGAATTTCTAGACAAAGATACCATCTCGACCAGCGATGTTCGAAGAGAACTCGAATATGAGTATGATTATTTTATAACGGATCAGGAAGTAGAGGAATCCGTCAAAGTTCTGCAAGGGCATTTTGTTAGTAAAGACGATGAATACCAGAAATATAAATTTATGAACATTTTGCGCCCTGACGGAGAACGCACTATGAGGAGTGTGGAAGCTTATCAGAGATGCTTGCAGAACGAAGAGTTTAATGCTCAGATCAGGGATATTATCAAAGTTGGACTGACTAGATATAAGGATAAATATACCAAAGGTAAATCAGAAGATACACCTTTTGTATTATATGAGAAGTATTCCCGAAGAGATGTGAGTCTGTTGATGAATTGTGGCAAAGATCTGTCATCTACAATGTATGGAATGAGTCGGATAGGTGACGATGTATTTATTTTTATTACTTACCATAAAGAAGAAGCCGAGGAAGGTAAAAATTACGCAGATGGCAAGCCGGATTATGCAGATGCTTTTGAAGATAATCTGATTTTCAAGTGGGATTCTCAGATTGGTAAAGATAATAGCAGCCCTTATATGCAGAAGGTTTTGACGGCGCCGAGAAAACATCTGTTGGTGAAAAAGAGTGATGCAGAGACCAGTTTTTATTATATGGGACAGTTTGACATTGTGGAATCTGCAGATAGCCAGAAGGAAGACAATAATGGTAAAATGAAACCGATCGCGAAGGTGACCATGAAAATGCATCATCCCGTACGCGAGGATTTATTAAGATATTTACAGAGCAATATTTCAAAGGAGAACGAGGCAGTATGAAAACCATTCGCGTAGTCGCAGCCGTAATCTGCGATTCCATAGAGCACAAAACCAAAATATTTTCCACCGCAAGGGGCTACGGAGAATTCAAAGGCGGCTGGGAATTCCCTGGCGGGAAGATCGAAGCAGAAGAGACTCCGCAGCAGGCAGTTGTCAGAGAGATCCGTGAGGAACTGGATGCCACAGTTAAGGTCGGAGACCTGATAGATACCATAGAGTATGATTACCCGGCATTTCATTTATCCATGGATTGTTTCTGGTGTGAGGTCGCTTCGGGAGAGTTGAAGCTTCTCGAGGCGGAGGCCGCCAAGTGGCTGACGAAGGAGGAACTGGATTCCGTGCAGTGGCTTCCGGCGGATGTGACACTGATTGATAAGATCAGAAAATGTATGGAGTAGGCGTACAGCTGACGAAGAGGTAGTAACTATGCTATATAAATTGAACCCAAATAAGCAGGATTATACGAAAGTTAAACGTGTCACTTTAGCGGAGATCGGCTGGAAGGAACTGGATTTGCAGCGTCTGATGTCTTCGCATATTCAGGATTTTATTTATTCCAACGACCTGCTCACGATTTTCAATGAGCGTCCGAGGCAGGAGGAACCGGATATTCTTGCGATTGACAGGAATGGGGATTTATATATTCTGGAACTGAAGAGATGGAGCTCGGATAGGGAAAACCTCCTGCAGGTGCTTCGGTATGGACAGTTATATGGCAGCAGCAATTATGATGAGTTGAACGAACTGTTTCAGAAATACAGCAAATCTAATGCGGAATTGTTGGAGATACATAAGCAGTATTTCGATCTTCCGGATGATAAAGCATTGCGCAAGAGCGATTTTAACATGCACCAGCATTTCCTTATTGTTACCAACGGACTTGATCAGAATACAGTAGATGCGATCAGATATTGGAAGAATAACGGCTTGAGTATCGATGCGATTATTTACTGGGTGTTTGAGATCAATGGGGAACATTATATTGAGTTCAATATGTATTCTCCCATTGAGGGTTATCTGGAGTACGAAGGGAATAATTATGTTTTAAATACCAACTATTCCAATAATAAGAATCACACGGATGATATGATAAACGAGCAGAAAGCAGCGGCTTATTATCCGGGCTGGAGGGAGAAGATCGGGAAGCTCCAGCGGGGAGATACCGTATTTTTATACAAGAGCGGCTATGGTATTATCGCATACGGTACAGCGGACGGAAAACTGGAGAAAAAGGACTGCGATGGTTATAAGGATTATGAGTATTACATGCATTTGGATGATTTTACGGTTCTGAAAAAGCCGTTAAGTGCATCGAAGATGAAGGAATTAACGAAGCAGGGATTTCCGTTTCGGACGACAATGTTTTACATGAGTGAGGAATGTAAAGACATCCTTATGAAGGAGATTAAGAAAAATTATTTATAGACAATGAATATAGAAATACAGAGAAAATGAAGATAAACTGGAAAAGGTACTGGGGAATCCGCAGGTAATTAAAACACCGGTAGTAAGAAACGGAAAGCAATCTACACTTGGATATCAGCCTGATGTATGGAAGGGATGGAATTAATGGTAAAGAAGATAATGCATGATCCGCTGTTTCTGGCACAGAAGTCAGTGGATGCAACAGAGGCAGATAAACAGATTGTGACAGATTTGCTTGATACACTTAAGGCAAATTTAGAACACTGTGTTGGTATGGCTGCCAATATGATTGGAGTAAAAAAGAATATCATTGTAGTCGCAGCCGGACCATTTCAGTTTGCAATGATAAATCCGGTGATAACAAAGAAATCCGGAGCATATCAGACAGAGGAAGGATGTCTTTCGCTGGAAGGTGTAAGACCATGTACGAGATATCAGGAAATAGAAGTGGACTATCTTGATCAGAACTTTAAGAAACAGCATGGAAAGTATTCAGGTTGGACAGCACAGATTATTCAACATGAGATTGACCATTGCAATGGAATAGTAATATAAGGATTGGCAGGTGCTTACATGCGTTGGTCAGATTACTACGAAAAAATAAATGATTGGGCGGTAAGCACCGCTGTAAATAAGATATCATCCCTTGAGGATATGGGTGCACCAGACGAGATTGTCGATGCACTCAATATCATTGTCTTTGAGGATGAAAAAGGAGCGACGAGGCTCCTGAACAGAGCTGTACAGTACGGTGTAAAGTTCTCCGGAGAAAATCTTGCGGAAATCGCCGGGCTGTGTGCAGAGGAGAGTTTTAAGAAAGCATTGCATCAATCTGCGGAAGCGTTTACTGCGCAGGATTTAGAAGACTTGTACTGTTGTGTCGATGATGAGCTTATCGTCGAATTAGCGAAGCGATATAAGATATCTGCCCCGGCGGATATTGCAGAAGAGTATGAGGAAGAGCTATGTCCGGATGTTGGTATGCCGATTTCATGGAGCAGATTTTACGATGCTTTTTATGATTGGAAGCCGGAATATGCCAAGGCACGCCTGCAATCCGTAACGGACTTTGGCAGTGATGATGAAGTGCTGGAAGTAGTGCAGGAATTATTCTGGGATGATGAATATGAAGCTAGCAGACTGATTATGAGGGCATTGGATGCCGGTGTCAGATTTAAAGATGAAAACATAGTGGAGCTTACATCACATTGTAATGAGGATACCATAAAGCAGGTGGTCTTTTTGTCAAGATTATTGCTGACAGAAGAATCGTTAGAGGAGCTGTACGGAAATGTCAGCGATGACATTATTATTGAAGTGGCAAAGGAGCAGAACCTCCGACTGCCAGAAGATTTGAGAGAAGAAGAGGAAAGACCGGAAGATATCAGCTATGAGGTCCATGCGGCTATAGACGCTGCGGATTATGCGTTGGAATGTTTAGTGCAGGCACAGCATTCTATGAATGATAGTAGTAACGTCAGCTTTATCGACATGATGACGAAGGGTTTCTTTACTTCCTTGTGGAAATATTCGACGCTTTCGGAAGCGGATGTGGATATACAACAAGCGCAGAATGCATTAGATAGTTTGAATGCAGAACTAAGGAGCTTGGTAAATAATAAGAGCATTCAGTTGAAGTATGGTCGTTTGGCGGCTGCAATTGATATGTGGATTGATGATGGATTTTTGGATGCACTGACGCATCTACAGATAAATAAGGCGCAGAAATGCATTGGCAAGGCAATTACGCAGGTGGAGAATATTCGGCGAGAGCTTTCTAAATTGATATAAATTTACGATAGAAACTATGGACATTTATCATTGAAATATTAAGATGCTCTTTAGATGTTTGATGAGTTTTTCTAATGTGATATGCAAGAACTGAAGAAGTTTCTATAAAAAGGAGTAGGTATGATTACCTGGCATTTCATTTATCCATGGATTGTTTCTGGTGTGAGGTCGTAACGGGAGAGTTGAAGCTTCTCGAGGCGGAGGCCGCCAAGTGGCTGACGAAGGAGGAACTGGATTTGCAACGTCTGTTGTTTTCACATATATAGGAAGTGCTGTGTTGACAAGTGATGGAATTGTTAGTACTATAATCTCAAAGCATATATTCTTACGATTCCGGCAGCGAGAGCTGATCCACACATCTATATCATTTCAATGAATTCTATGCTTTTATACCACATTAACCATGCATGCACAGCATAGTACGTTGAATGACAAGTGGATAGGACAGGCGAAGTGTACCTTCTTGATTTCAAGTGCTATGGGAACAGGAGGACGCTATGAAGAAACGCAGCTACGAATTGCTCATTGCTAACCGCAAATACAAGGATACTATTTTTCGATGGATATTTTCGCAAATCGAAAATTTGTTATCTCTGTATAATGCAGTGACAGGGAAACATTATCAGAACCCGGAAGAGTTGGAGATCGTGACTCTGGAAAATGCCATTTATATGGGCATGAAGAATGATCTGGCATTTGTACTGGAAATGGGATTGTACCTGTATGAACATCAGTCTACGTATAACCCAAATATTCCGTTGCGGGATCTGTTCTACATAGCCAGCGAGTATCAGAAGCTGGTGGATGAGAAATCCCTATATTCGTCCGGTATTCAAAAGATTCCGACGCCGAATTTCCTGGTGTTTTATAATGGGACAGACCGGGACGTTCCGGATCGGACAGAACTGCGGTTGTCGGATGCTTTTGAGAATCCGATGCAGGATCCGGCGCTGGAATTGAAGGTTACGATGTTAAATATCAATGCCGGACATAATGAGGAACTGATGAATAACTGCCATGTTTTATGGGAATATGCAGAGTATGTGGCAAGAGTCAGAAAGTACGCAGCGGAAATGTCATTGCATGAGGCGGTGGAACTGGCGATTACCGAATGCATTAACGAAGGAATCCTTACGGAATTCCTGCAGCACAATCGGGCGGAGGTGTACAAGGTGAGTATATTTGAGTATGACAAGGAAAAAGAAGAAAAGAAGCTCCGTAAGGCTGAACGGGAGTGTGGGCGCGAAGAAGGACGCGAAGAAGGCCGCATGGAAGAGAGAAAGTCACTGTTGGCTCTGATCGCAAAAATGAGTGCCGGAGGAGATGCGGATAAGATTATACGATTAGAGGATCCGGAAGTAATGAATGCAATGCAGAAGAAGTATGGAATAAAATAACAGAAGGGATAATATTTTATCTATTTCTTACAATTTTGAGGTAAAATTGCTAAAATATTAACATGATTAATTTATATCAAAAAACATGGGCAGAAATAAATATGGAACTGGCAAAGCGAATGGTACAGCTTCGGAAGAGAAAGAAAATTTCCCAAAAGGAATTCGCATCTAGATCAGGGGTAAGTCTCGGATCGTTGAAACGTTTTGAGCAGACCGGAGAGATCTCGTTGCAGTCTTTTACAAAGCTTGCAATAGCTCTTGGAGCGGAGGGAGAGCTGGAAGCATTATTTAAAGAGGTACCATTTGACTCCATAGAGGAGATACTTCATGGACAGACTAAATAAGCTGGATGTATATTATCATGACCAGAAGATCGGTAAACGAGGCAGAATAGGTGCTGATCCTGGAATTACAATATTTTCAAACATGAGATAGATACGCCCCTGTGTTGACAAATGGTAAGAAATCTAGTACCATAGTACTAAACAGTACGTTGGATATTGAGGGAAGTAATGGAGAAGGAACAGGGAAAGCTTATTATAATTG
>ERZ1026862.2136-NODE-2136-length-10593-cov-4.401594_pt1 | contig 10593 bp, 6 predicted proteins | sample MGYA00380161_ERZ1026862 | MGnify/ENA primary metagenome ERZ1026862 (study PRJEB33269, sample SAMEA4719797) | human gut metagenome | biome: human-associated habitat; feature: organic feature; material: feces | place: Cameroon | collected 2013-10 ... | reverse complement strand
TTGAGAGTTCCCGCGATCTTCTGGGTCACCTTCCTTTCCCAATGGAAATCCACACCGATAGTCACTCCGTAAAGGATGAACGACGGCTCGGCGAACATAGTGGCCTCAGTCTGAGCCTCGAAGACCAGTTCATCGTAAAGAACTCCGTTGTAGGAAATGCGTCCCGCCGAATATTCGACTTTCTGCCGTCCCGCCCCGTCGGAAATGATCTCGAACTCAATCGCACTGCCGGACATTATCCCGACCTCCAGCCTGCGTTGGGTCCTGGTCAGCCTCCAGATAATGCCCTTCTCTGTCTCCTCGCTGACGGTTATCTCACGGACAACCGCCGTAAGAAGCTCTGAGTCAAGTTTGTCGTAATCCTCGCGCTTCGGAGCCACAAACACGCCCCCAAGATCGGCGCACCCTGGACTCATCGCCAGATGATCCGCCCCGGTGGAATAATAGTTGTGCGGACGATGCTTCTCCCTGAATATCACAATGGAGCGATATTCCCCGTTATGTGTCCAGGCGAACAGGTTTATCTTCGGCTCATCAGAGTCCTCCGGCATCGGAGCGCAGTCCATAAGCCGGTAGAAAAGCTTAGCCACGGATTTCGCCGTGCCGCCGCAAAGGACGAAGACTCCGTTGGCATATTCATTAAGATGGAAGAGCTTGGCTTCCTTGACGTTGGTGAGATATTCCAGAGTCTTGTCATCACCGGCCGCCAACAATGCGTCAACCCTGTTCTGGAGAGGCATCAGCCCTTGCGGACAGGCCTGAAAATGCTGATGATCCGGAGCTGAAGCCCCGCTTACCGGGCCATTGTAGAACCCAAGATATTCATTGTGCGCGCTGACAAAGTCAAGAAGGTCCTGATAGCGGTGCCAGATGGATTGCCGCGTGTGCTCGAAACTTGAGATCACGAGATGCGACGGGAAGATCGGGTACGGGTTCAGCGTGACGCGGTATTTCCGTCCCTTGCGCCCCTCGAACTCAATGTGGGTTTGCTGCGCCGGGCGGTTCTCAGGGCAGAGGAAGCAAGGCCTCTCGCTGAGTGACTTCGGGTCCAAGGCCGCCTCGGAAGAGATCTTGCGGCAAGGGTTATGCTGGACGATGATCTCCAGTCCGCCGACATCCAACCGTTTGGTTTCCACCTTCTTGAGGTCACGATAGTTCTCGGCGGCAAGCGGCCAGACCGACAACTGGTCCTTTATGAATTTGTCAATGTTATTGTCCATCAGAGCAAAGCCAGTAAAGTGTCCTTGATTGATTTGAATTCCTGCTCAAAATTCGGAGTGAACAGTCCCCGCGCCAGATTAGACTCGATCTCGGACATATTCCAGTAGCGTCCTTCGGTGACCTCGTCATTGTCAGGCTTCAAAGTGAAGTTGCCGACTGTGGCGAAGACGCTGACCAGTTCCTTCTCGCGCGCCGACTCCCAAATGTAGGATTTCAGGAATATCGGATTGAAGTCCCTGAACCCCAGTTCCTCAGAGGCCTCGCGGTAGAGTGCCTCCTCCAGAGTCTCGCCGTAATCGACGTGACCGCCGACGGCCGTGTCCCAACGCCCCGGAAGAAGATCCTTCTTCATCGAGCGTTTCTGAATATACAGACAACCCTCCCGATTGATGATGTGAAGATGGATCACAGGATGCATCAGCTTCGAGCCATCGTGCACGGACTGCCTTGTGGCCTGTCCGATGACAAGGCCGTTCTCCTCCACGACAGGGACCATCTCGCCAGTCGGACGTGGACGGTCGCCTGGATTGTCGGCCGAAGGCAAAGGCATAACCGGAGCCGGGGAAACCGGGTAGATCAAGTCAAACATAACGTCAAGCTATCGCCAAAAGGATCAGCAACTGGGCCACAAGCACCCTCATAAACATTGACAGAGGATAAACGGTGGCGTAGTTCACTGAAGGATAATCCGTTCCGTAAGCCCCTTGGGTGAACGCCAGGACCGCGGGATCGGTGGTACCGCCGGATATCAGACCGCAGATCTGGTAGAAGTTCAGCTTGCAGACATACCTTGCGATGAGGCCGATCGTGCAGACAGGGATGAAGGTGATGAGCGCTCCGTAAAGGATCCACCAGTAACCTCCGTTAAGGATCGAGCTTACGAAGTTCTGTCCGGCTCCGAGACCTACGGCCGCCATAAAGAAGGATATTCCCATCTCCCTGACCATCAGGTTCGCGCTCTGGGTCGTGTAGGTCGTGATCTTCCACTTAGGGCCGAAGTAGCCAAGCAGGATCGCGATGATGAGCGGGCCGCCGGCGAGACCAAGTTTGATAGGCTGAGGTATGCCAGGGATTGCGATAGGAATGGATCCGAATATCACACCGAGGGCTATTCCGAAGAAAATCGGGATAAGGTTCGGACGGTTCAGCGTCGAGGTCTGGTTGCCGACAAGGTTGGCGACCTCCTCGATTCCGAGCTCAGGGCCGACAACCCTCAACACATCGCCCATCTGGAGGATGAGGTTAGGCCTTGCGACAAGACCCACACCGGATCTGATGACACGGGTTACGCTCACTCCGTAATTAGCTCTGACATTGAGGCTTCTGAGCGTGACACCCGTAAGGTTCGCCTTGGTGACTGTAATCTTCCTATTGACCATCCTAGTGTCCATCTGCTCCCAGTCCTGAAGATGCATAGGCACCTCCTCGCCGAACGTGATCCTGAGGGAATCCACATTCTTCTGCGAGGTGACGATCAGAAGTTTGTCACCCTTCTGAAGGACGGTGTCCGGTCCCGGCAGAGACATCACTCCGTCACGAAGGATTCTGGAGATCACTATCGAATTGCCAAGATCCTTTGTGGCGTCCTTGATTGTCATTCCGAAGATCGCGGGATTCTCGACCTCGCAGTGCATACGCCTTGCCACATCCTCATTATTATCCTCTTTGTCAAGGACTTCCTTCTCCTTATTGAGATCAACTTTGAATATCGCCTTGAAGAACATCATCAGAGCGATCACAAGCAGAACTCCCAACGGGTAGGCCACAGCGTAGGCGGAAGCCAGCCCGGAGGTCGCCGATGTGATGTCAGACGCCAGATAGTTCTCCGCGCGCATTGAATCCGCCATCGTCTGCTGGGCGGCACCGAGTCCCGGGGTGTTGGTCACGGCTCCGGACATCACGCCGACCATAGTCTTGAGATCCTCGCCGGTGATGAAATGGATCGCCACGGTGACGGCCACAGCCAACAGGACAAGGGCGACCGCAAGGATATTCATCTGAAGTCCGCCTTTCTTGAAGGAGTGGAAGAATCCCGGGCCGACCTGAAGGCCTATCGAGAACACGAACAGGATCAGGCCGAAGTCCTTCATAAAGTTCATCACGGTCGCGTCCACCCTGAGGCCGAAATGACTCAACAGGATAGCCACGAACAGAATCCACGTGGAACCGATGGAGATGCCTTTGATCTTGAATTTGCCAAGGTACAGTCCGATCGCGATCACGACTGCGAAAACTAGAATCGAATGGGCTATTCCAGCCCCTAAAAACAAATCTCGCATATCTAATTAAAAATCTATCCGCGCGCAAAAGCACGGTTTGTCTTCAATTTTACCTTCTATGAAATATTTCTTTTGTCCGTCAATATCCTCAACACTTCTGAATATCCTGACAACCTCCCCAGGCTTCGTCTCCTTGATGAAGTTGATGCTTATGCTCCTGACAGGGTTGCCGGCGACCTCTTCATAGTCAATGCAGTCCATAGCCCAGACCACGTAGCGGGCATTGTTGGTGTGCCCCAGCACATCGATGTCTGAATATGCCGCCTTGTGGCAGCCGACTTCCTCCGCGGGGATATTCTTAGGCATCACGACCTTGCCGCAAGGGATCTGGATCGCATTGTCAGGGCACTGGGTGGTCGCCGGGACCATATTCAGAACCTCATCGCTGCGCACCAGCCGCCGGGTCTCGACATTCATCACTATCCACGAAGAGGTGCAAAGCACCTGCGCCTTTGATTTGTCGGCGAAGTCCGTGTCGCCCTTCCTTCGGAGCTCGAAGTCACGCAGGAAGAACAGGCCGTCCTGTCCCTTGTGCCAAGTGTAGAGGGTCGTCTCGTCCGTCCATTTCGGAGGGTTCAGAAAATCCATCCGCATCCGTGACAGAACCCAGGCCGTGTGATGCCTCTGAAGGTCGTCATAGCCGAAATGAAGCGCCTGGGCCGCCAGATACGCCATTTCCTGGGCGTGATCCATAAACGCGGCCGGCTTCAGGCGGAACGATGCGTCCGTGTCGTAGCACGGGATCGTTATGTCAGTACTGAACCTATTGTCTGAAACGTTGATCTTTTCCATAGTCCTAATGATTTATAATCCTCAGTTCCTCAGGGGTGTATAGGATCGAGTCAATGAAATCCGGAGCGAAGTGGGCGAGGAGTATGAATATTCCGAGAGCCACCAGCGCCAAACCGATGAGGCTTGCCGCCACGATTAGAACCACTTTCCAAGCATGGTTTCTCGTCTTGTGACCTGTCTCCTCCTCTCTTTCTTTCTCATCTTCTTTCTCATTTTCGGCTCCGGTGTCAGATTCATCGGTCGGAGTGTCTGTTTCCTCGGTCACAGAGCCTGTCAAAGCGACCGGTGCAATCGGCTCTCTGACGGGAACCGGATCCGCCACCAGCTCCCTAAGCGCCGCTACACTCTGCGCCACCTCGTCCGGAGTCTCCTCGTGAGTCTTCAAAGACACCGGCTCCAGCCCTACCCCATAAGGATAGATGTCCAAATCCTCGTCAGCGATAAAAAAGTACGTGTTCTCCTTAGTCGCCCTCAACCGGCCGAGCCCGGGGAATATCACGACCTTCTTTGCCTGCAGCGTTGTCCTCAGCCCGGCGATAAACTCCCCAAGGATTCTCTTTGAAGTCTCAAGATCCGTCCCGTTGATCTTGGCATAGAACTCCGCCATCATCTCCTCGTTTCCTGATCCGCGCTGCCTGAACGACAGTTTTCGGTAAGGAGGATTGATGGTGTACCCTTTGTCAGAAAAAGTAGAGGGCATCACCTCGGAGACGAAAGTCCCCAAGCCAGGCAACGTAACCTCATCATTGTCAAGGATTAGCCCCTTGACCATATCTGAAAACAAGTCTATGTCCATTTTTCCTCCTCCGAGAAATTCACACAAAGGTACACAAAAAAAACTACAAAAAAATTTGCACTAATCAATTTTTGTTGTACCTTTGCACTCCCGAAAGGAACAAACAACCGAAAAGGTTGACAAAAATTCCTCAATAGCTCAGTTGGTTAGAGCACCTGACTGTTAATCAGGGGGTCGTAGGTTCAAGTCCTACTTGAGGAGCCAAAGCGGACAAATCATCAGAAATGACGGTTTGTCCGTTTTTCTTTTCCTCATAACTCATTTCCTCATAACTCATTGATTTCAAAGAATATTGGAATCAAGTCCAAAACTGGGGCAAGTCCAAAGCCCTGTGCTAAAAGAACCGGCTTGCCCCTCCCACGACGAAAGACCTTTTCAACTTCGTTGCAATTGGCGGGAACATCCACAGCCACTTAAGCAACATCAGGAGTGGTTCACTGTTCCTGACACCTCGCTGAAATCGGGCTTGAGGAACAAAGTCCATGACTGTACGGCCATCAGACAGGCATGACCGTTCCCGCCAACTATAAACATAAGTGGCCGGCATCAACATGATGCGGAATCGCGCACGGGAGGGAGAGTTTCTTCTTTCTATCACTGCGCATCATGTTCGCACAATAAGGAAGAAATCATATTCATTAACACCTTGAGGCGGCTTGCAATCACCAAGGCATAAAGGCTTGCCAACAGGCACATGGCTTCTTTGATTTTTCTTTATTGTAGATAATGGCTATCTTTGAGAAAAGAAGGATTCAGACGAAATGGGACGACTTGTTCCGAATTGTGAATATGAACGTGCGGGTGTGGTCATGAATCAAAAATGAATTCAATAAAAAAGCAACTATTAATATGACTGGAAGAAAGATTTTACTTGTAGTGGATGTGCAGAGGGACTTCATTGACGGATCTCTGGCCGTGCCGGGAGCAGAGGCGATCATTCCGGAGATAAACGGGATCAAGAACGGAGCCGATCTTGTGTATTTCACTTTGGACTGGCATCCGAAGGATCATTGTTCGTTCAAGGCAAACGGTGGTCAATGGCCAGAGCACTGCGTTCACTACACTTTAGGGGCAAGTCTCGCCGACGGGCTGCTGGACGGGCTGGAGGAAGCGAGGACAAGATTCATCCTGAAAGGGCAGAACAAGGAGAGGGAGGAATATGGAGCGCTGGCGGCCGTGACAGCCTCAAACCAGAGTCTGTTTCTGGCAGGGGACGAGGTCACCGTCTGCGGAATCGCCTCTGAGTTCTGTGTTTTGGAGACCCTCAAGAATGTCTTCCGGCTGAGCCAAGAGGTTGGATTCGACGTGAACGTATTCCTGAAAGGCACCGTCGGATTCGACAGCACCCCGCTATTGGAATGGATGGCCGGAAACGGCGTAAAGGAATATTGAACTTTTATTCCTCCCTTACGACAGGAGGAGCGAGAGGGACAAACGACTCCTCGTCAAAGTTTTCCATCTGGTTTTCGTAGTAGGCTTGTGACGCGGCCGAACGGTTGATCTCATCGTAGGCCACAAACGCCTCGAAATCATATTTCCACCCGCTTGGCTCAGACAACTTCATGATTCTCTTGAATATGGCCTCACGCGAAGGAGCGTTGAACCCGCCGGCATTATGTCTCATGATGCTGTAGTCCGTCGGCCTGTAGGCACCGTATCTGAACGTCAGGCCGCCATCGTAGATTCCGACCTGACCGGAATAGCGCGGATCTGAAAGGAAATGCGCCCAATGGATTTCCTTGGGATCGTTCGTGACATCGGCGTTCGGGTAGAAACCGTATTTGGCGAACCATTCCTTGTGGCTTTTCACCTTGTCCTCGGTGATTGTCTTTTCGTAGAAATATTCATCCGCAAGCTTAGCGAACCCGTGACCGCCCGCCTCATGGCGAAGAACCTTCCCGAAAGCTTCGGTGTTGTAGTTGACAACCGGGATGTAGGCTATAGCCCTGCCGTCCGACCACATGTAGGTTGTACCGGCATACTTCGAGGAATTCAGGATCACCAGTTCAAGCGTGTTTCTCACCGTGAGCCGACTGATCCCATCAACCTTGTAGGCATACTGCCAGACCTTGCTGTCATTGCCTCCGATATAGGTTCCCGTTCCGAACTTGCTCGCAAAGGCCGTGCTGCCGTCAAAATTCCGCCCGTCCGACTCGACCGCGACAGAATACACATCGAACCTGTCCCGGAATGACCGGTAAGGCTCCTCGGCGAAAAACTCCTCCATTGTCCTGTCGGCCCATTTGTCAAATGATGACATTGACTCCCCTTCCGAAGCCGTAAGGTCATCCTTGGTGAAGCCGTCTCCCATGATCACTATCTTTATTCCGTTGCCGACAGAATGGGTCTGGAGGGTGTGCACTATTCCTTCCTGAAAAATCACAACTTTTTCATGAATACCGGCAGCCTTGTTCACGATTCCGACCACCGCGCTTCTGGCACTCTCTCCCTCGTTCCTGTCACAATGAAAGACAAGTTCATCCTGACGCATCGCCCTGGTCTTCAACCCAGAATATCTCAGCCAGGATGCGGCGTCCTCTGGAATATCCACGGAATAGTCAACGTCAGCAGACACAGTGACGGCAATCTCTCCCGCGCCTCTTGACATTGAATATGTCTCCTGAGGAGTGATGACGTTGCCCCCTACGAAATCCAAGCACCTTACGATGGTCTTCGAATCATCATATACAAGCACCACAACCTCACCGCCAGTGAACGGGGAAGGGGAGGTCACCACAATTTCTCCTTCCGAGTCATTGTTCCTTTTGACGTCCGCCTTCCATCCATTCTGCGCAAACGCCTTGACCACCACGCTTCCTGTGGCATTAAGGATCTTATATACAACAGACCTTGTCTCCCCGGCATTGAATCTGAATGTTCCGTAGTCCGGAAACCGGATGCTCAGATCCGAAGACTTCTTGGCGAGTTCGAACACGGTTCCATCCATAAGTGTGACGGTCACAGCGTCACCGTTGTCCGTGACAGAGGAGAAGAACGAGTCCCCGTCCTCACCGGTTGCCTTCGACAATTTCGTCCAAGTCTTACGTCCATCATAAGAGACGTACCACCAGCCGTCTTCTATCTTCAATTCCGGAGCGGAGCCTCCCGCGTTTATCCGGTTGCCTGTACCGGAACCGTCGTAAATCCATTCACCATCTACGGTCCAGTAATACTTCCCGTCGGTGTGCTGTCTTATTCCGATCACAGGAGAATGACCGTCCTTTCCATTGTAGATGGTTACCGTGCCGCTTTTGCTGAACGTGATCGAGTACCCGACAACAGTCCCCTCCTTAATGACTTCCACCACGCCTGTCACGTAGTCATTGCCTTGCAACGCGTTGACGATGGTGCGCAATGTCTGCAGATCCTGATTGAATTCACGGCATTGCTCTTCCAAAGCCGCTATCCTGGCTTCATTCTCGTTGACTTTGTTCCAGATCTCAGAGTCATCGTATTTACAGGACACAAGTCCTGCAAGCATGACAAAAATAACACACAGAGCCTTTTTCATTTCAGTAAAATTATGCGACAAACAACCTATAAAGTTAGACATTATTCCCAGAATATGTAAGCGTAAAGTAATGTTGAAAAAACAAGTTGCATCAATCAATAAATTTGAATACATAGAATCACCCTGAACATCAATATATTGCAAATTTAAAGTGATGAAGGTCATTTTTTTACATTTTACAAAGACATGCTGTCGTAAATTTTGCAAAGATATTCAAAGAGTTTTGTCTTTTTCAAAAAGTTTGGTAACTTTGACATGCCGTCCGTCAAACCGTGTCGGACGGCATCCGGTCCCATAGCTCAGTTGGTTAGAGCATCTGACTCATAATCAGGGGGTCGTAGGATCATGCCCTACTGGGACCACAAAAGAAGGAGGCGCAAAAATTGCGTCTCCTTCTTTTGTGACCCATATTCCCACCCCCCAGACTGTCTGAAAAGTCTCGACGAGAGCAGAAAAGTCCGTACCCCACTGCAGGGGCGACAACGAATTTTCAATCCTCGGAGGTGGTAATTATACTTTTAAGACAGTCTCCCCCAGTCACTGCGTGACAGCCCCGGTGGGGCACGGGGAAAGGATTCCCCGCCCCCCCTTCGGTAGCGTCAGATGTGTATAAGAGACAGCTATGATATTGACAGTCTGGCGATTATAAAATCTCCTTTAGGGCAAACGAACTTAAGACAAAGCCTTATCTAACTCATTATCAAAGCATTATCAGCCACCCATTCAGAATCAACGAGTGGCTGATAACAAACTTATAGCCAAATGATTGAATCATTGACTTTAGCCTAAAACCACTAAAGCAAAGTAGCCAAAACGTTTATTATCAAAGACTTTTCATCACGGCGATCCGCACAATTTGGGCGATGGTATTGTAATCCAATGCCTCAATCAGCGAAGAACTTTCCCCTTTGCGAATTTTTGGTAACGTGCAAAAATCGCAAAGGGGAAAGTTCTTCGCCTCTTTTAGAAGCTGTTTTGAATTGTTTGTTTGAAGGTTTGAGAGTGAAAAACTTCAGTTTCGACCGCTTCTTCCAAGGAAGATAGCGGTGCTATCTGACTGAAGAAGCGGGAAGAAAATGAAGATTTTTCACCTCAAAGAACATTTCAAACAATTCAAAACAGCTTCTTATTTCAGGCAGTCGCTTCGACAAGCTCAGCGACCGACATAAATTCAGCGACCGGAAGAAAGCACTACTTCACACGCAGCTTCTTGCCAAGACGCAGGGTCGTGGTTTCCTTGATGCCATTGAGACGGCAGAGGGCCTTGACAGAGGTGTGGTACTTCCGGGCAAGAGCGCCGAGGGTGTCACCCTGACGGATGGTGTGGTACCTGGCGGCGGCAGCGGCCTTTCTCTCGGCCTCGGCCTTCTTGGCGGCCTCCTCCTTGTCCTTGGCGTCACCCTCAAGGATGTCGATCTCCTCCTGTTCGCTCTCAGGAACGTACTTGCTGTTCGCGTTCAAATACTTCTTCTTCAAGACAAACAGCCTGTGCCTCAACGTACCGGAATGGAAATCTATCAGCCATTCAGGATCAAACGCGTAGCCCTTATAACGGGTCTCGAAATGCAGATGAGGTCCTGTCGAACGGCCAGTCGAGCCTCCTAAGCCAATGATCGTGCCAGCGTTCACCCATTGGTCTTCCTTCACATAGATTTTGGAAAGGTGACCGTAGAATGTCTCCAGGCCGTTGTCATGACGCAGGACCACGAGATTTCCGTAGCCTTTGTAACGCTTTGAAATGCGGACCTTGCCGTCAAACGCAGCATAAACAGGAGTACCCGTCTTCAAAGGAAGATCCACTCCCTGATGACGCCGTCTGTGGCGGTAGCCGAACTTTGAATAGACATCATTCTGATGAGGACACTTGTACTCACTCAATGTGTCCACAATCCAAAGCGCGATCTCATCCGGAAGCTCTTCCAAAGAGACATGGTAAGGGTCCGGATAGTCGTGGGTCCAATATTCATTGAATATCTTGTGGTCACGGGCGTAGG
>ERZ1026862.2135-NODE-2135-length-10620-cov-6.403691_pt1 | contig 10620 bp, 8 predicted proteins | sample MGYA00380161_ERZ1026862 | MGnify/ENA primary metagenome ERZ1026862 (study PRJEB33269, sample SAMEA4719797) | human gut metagenome | biome: human-associated habitat; feature: organic feature; material: feces | place: Cameroon | collected 2013-10 ... | reverse complement strand
TCTGTTAAGATAAGCTTTAATGATTGCCATACGAGCTATGCGAATAGCGTTGTTATCTTTATTTCCCGACTCAGCTCTTATTCTACGGATGCATGCAGAAAACAATGTGAACGGATATGGTGTTCCTTGGAAGATGCTTTTGACGACAGCCTCGGATAGGTTAGGTGTAGCATCAGATTGTTTTCCATTAAGAGTGACAGCTGCAAGCATACTCTTTATTCCCATGTATGGTTTCCCGTCTTTACGAGTATCTATAATCTCCATATCGTCAAAATGACGAAGAACCTTTTCTGCAAATTCTTTCAAAGAGCATTCAGACCAATACACAACGGCAATTCTGGCAGAGTTTGGAGCAAGTCCAAGTATATAGAAGCGGTCGTCCAATGAAGTCTTCAAAGTTCCAGAATAGATGGAAGTAAAGACTTTACGCACTTGATTAATCTTGGCATTTGGATCGTCTTGCTCCTCTTCTGTAAAACCCAATAGGTCAAACAGACTCTCTTCTGCTTGTTCTGCAGCCTCGGTATTGGAAGAAGCCCAAAAAACGAAGGTTCTATTGCCTACACCAAACTTGTTGTGCGACCCTTTTTGCAGCATAGTATTAAGAGCCGTGGTATAGGCAAATTCTGCATCCTTTGAAATTGGCGCATTTTCACATTTCTTCTTGCCGTAAGAATCGTAACCTGAATTAACCTGGAAAGACACAAGCTTTGCTGTTGCTTGACTTCCTGGTATCATTGTTGCAGTTGTTGTATCAACGGTAATTCCTTTATTTCCGGTTATTAGACAAAAGCCGTTTCCTTTATTATCGTCTTCAGAGTATTCTAATTGTAATATTTCTTTTTTCTCGGCTACAATTTTTAGGTCACCGTCAATTCTGAACGAGAACGTTGAGTACTTCTTTGATAAGTTCTTCTTTATTTCTTCCCATAAACTATCTTGCGAAATACATGCAAGTATCTCTTCTTTGCTTTGCTGATAGAATTTACAGATAGCAGCCAAATCATTATTTTCAGGATATACCTTATAGATAGAATCAACTTTCTCTTTAAAGGCTTCAAGACAAGCGTTTTCCTTGTCAGAACGTTTCTTTGTTTGTTCTTCTACATCTTTCTTAGCTTTTTCATTTTCGGCATAGCCCAACACATAGGAACTATTGTCGTATAGATAATTGGCGACGATAGCACTTGATCTGCCTACATGCTTTTTAACAAGATAGGTTCTTGCCTGCTTGCTATCTAAACGACAATCTTCGAAACGAACAAATTTTCCTTCTTTCGAAATAACAATCACGAAACCGATTTCTTTTTCCTCCATACCAAAAGCAGGAAGATTTCCACATCTGTTATAGTAATCGTATAATGCTTTTAGTATCATTTTAAAATCTCCTCACTATTTATTGGTGGAACAATTATTACGCCATTTTTCATTTGTGGACGATAGAACATTGGCTGGATGTTCTTAGGGTCTTTGAAGTCCATGTCATAGAGCATAATGCCAAGATCTTTTGTACCTCCCTGCTCTTCAGATATAGGGAGTGTCAAAGCCTCGTCATCTGGATTTACCAAGCGGAATGCTGCCGAGAATTCGCGAGTGCCAAGATAAGGTTGGTTGAAGCATTGTCCCTTGCTTGCTCTTCGTTCAAACATTTGATAGTATTTCATCGGATTCTCGTCTTTGCCGGGTTCGTGTGAAAACAAGTCTCTCTCAATTTTTCGTTTGGCAACAGAACGGTATTCCATTTTTGCCCAAATCCGATAACGAACATCCTTGAGCAATAAAGAGTTCTTTTGCTGGCGTTTGTCCTCAATAAAGATGACAGACTTGCCGGCAACAGCACCAACTTCATTTCTTCTCACCGATGTCCATTTGACTGGATTCAGTACTTCTATTTTGGTTATTTGCCAATGTATGGCAGGTTTCCAGAATATGGCTTCGAATATGGCACGTGCAGCCGACGGTGTAATAACATCATAGCTGACGCGCTCCACTTTAAGTTCTGGGCGGGTGAAGCAAGCCATATCGCCCCACACCTCCAAACAATATTCTCTGTCTGTATGTTCCATATCGTTATTTATCTTTATTGTATTAATATTTCATTAGTCCAATTATTGTCGGTTCGTAGTCCAATATGTTCATCATATTGTTGTTTGTAATCGACAACAAAAGCCCTTCTTTCTTTTCGCTGACAACACCCATGTCTACCAATGCCTTGAAGTCTGTCCGGTTGATGTTAACCATAAACTTTGACAGCTTTTTCATCAGCATGTATGATGGTCCGTTAACTAATAATTGCTGGACAAGATCTATGCTGTTTTTCCAGCAGACAACAACATTTACACCATCGTCTTCTATTAACTGAAACTCCTTGGCTGCTGTCTGAAAACTCAAATTGTTTGTCGGATAATAAAGATAATGTCTTATATCTTTCTTATCAAAAGACTCTTTTCTGCAATAGAGTTGCTTGAAGAAAGAAGTCATTGTTTCCGGCGCAAACCAGTCGTGATCGTTTCCGAGATTTAGTCTTGCGCTATTTGCTGCTTGTATGTCTCCCTTAGGAAGGGAGTGTTCTTTAGACAGTGAAAAGACATAAGTGGTACTTAAGCCACACCTTCCTTCACGATTACACCTACCCGCTGCTTGCAGAATAGAGTCTAATCCTGCCTCTTGGCGGAAGACAACGGGAAAGTCAAGGTCTACTCCTGCTTCTATTAATTGAGTGGAGACAACACGGATGATTTCGTTCTTATCGTCTTTCAGAGCGGTTTTGATAGATTTTATTGTTTCGCTGATATGATCAGGACACATCATCTTGGAAAGGTGCAATGTGACGCCCTCTTGCGAAAGACGTTGGTAGATTTCTTTAGCGTCCCTACGTGTGTTGACAATGCAGAGCACTCTTTTGTGTTGGCTCAACATCTCTGCCACCTCATCATAGTTTTTTCCTTCGTCATTGATGCTCAGTTTCACTCTACGTAACTTTTCATGTAGCTTGAAATCATCTGGTATTATTTCTGTTATATGGTCTATCCCGTTAAAGGCGGCTTTCGGATTACACCCTTCAATGAGCCCGCTCAGCACTGGTTGACTTGCAGTTGTGAACAGGAAGGATACATTGAAAAGCTTGTTATATGTTTTCAGTGAATCTACTATGGGCTGCAGATAATCCATTGGGAGAGTCTGTACCTCATCCTGGATTATCACGCTGTTTACTATATTGTGAAGTTTTCTGCATGCCGATGGCTTGTTGCAGAACATAGATTCGAACAGTTGCACATTGGTGGTAACGATAATAGGGTAGTCCCAATTCTCTGTTGCCAGTTTCATCTTCTCTTTCAGTCTCTCGTCTTTTATCTGCTCTGGGTCCACACAGCTATGATGTTCCAGAACATTCTCTTCTCCAAAGATGCTTCTTAGAATAGATGCCGTCTGAACAATAATACTTGTATAAGGTATGGCAATGACGATTCTCTTCTGTCCATTCTTTATAGCATGTTTCATTGCCCAAACCAATGAAGATAATGTTTTGCCTCCACCTGTGGGCACAGTCAAACTATAGAAGCCAATTGGAGTATCAGCCATTTTTATACATTGCTGTAAAATCTGATTTCTAATAATATTTACCTCAGAACAATCTGCTTTAGACTTTAAATCCTTTAATTTATTTTCGAGTAACGGCAGCAAATCCTTTAATGTATCTTTGTTTTTTCTTAACGCTGATGATTCTTTATCCATGAACGCTTCTGTATCGAGATAGTCTGCATCTACCAAACATGAGAATAACATACGAGCCAAATGATGAAAATCGTTTGCTTGCATATTAAGTCCTGGTCGGTTTAACTTTTCCTTTCTGTGATAGATGTTCACCTCAGATGGAATGTCTTGATTGACGATTGCTTTAATCTCATCAGTATCATGCAATCCCGTATGATGAGACACAATCTGATTAACAAATAAATTGCTGAAAGCCTTACCATAATATTTTTGAGCCAATATTCCTCCAACGTAGGCGTGATGGTGTTTGCCAATAATCTTAATATTAGGGTCATATCCACTTTCACTTTTAATGTATCGTTGAAAAGCATCCGTCTCTTTTCCTTTATCGTGAAGTAGTCCTAAGACTTTGCCATACTCACTCATACCAAATTCTCCGGCAAATTGTGACGCAAGTTTTGCAACACCCATAGAATGTTCATCATTGGATTGTATAACCCAATTTCCAGAATTGTCTGTATATAAATGAGAGATGATTTGTTTCATAAATAAAGATTTCTTGTCATGATTATTATAACACCTACAAATATACAACAAAGTTATTGTTTATCAGGCTAATTAACATAGATTAAACAAGAAAGTAATGGCATATTAAACGAAGGAAAAACAAAAAAAGCGTCCCTACTCCACTGCGGAATAGGGACGCTTTGTTTATTTAAAAAGAATCTGATTCGGTATGATTACATCATGCCACCCATGCCCGGGTTGCCCATCGGCATAGCCGGAGCCTTCTCCTCTGGCTTGTCGCAGATGATGCACTCGGTTGTGAGGAACATGCCTGCGATAGAAGCAGCGTTCTCAAGAGCTACGCGCTCCACCTTAGCCGGGTCGATGACACCTGCTGCGCGGAGGTCTTCGTAAGCGTCCTTGCGAGCGTTGTAGCCGAAGTCGCCCTCGCCCTCGCGAACCTTCTGAACGACAACAGCACCCTCGCCACCGGCGTTCTTCACAATCTGGCGAAGCGGCTCCTCGATAGCACGACGTACGATGTTGATACCAGTCTGCTCGTCAGCGTTCTCGCCCTTGAGCTCTGCAAGCTCCTTCTGAGCGCGGATGTATGTTGTGCCGCCACCAACGACAACGCCTTCCTCCATTGCTGCACGTGTAGCGCAGAGAGCGTCGTCAACGCGGTCCTTCTTCTCCTTCATCTCCACCTCGCTGTTAGCACCTACGTAGAGAACGGCTACGCCACCGGCGAGCTTTGCAAGACGCTCCTGCAACTTCTCCTTGTCGTAAGCGCTCTTTGTGTTTGCAATCTCGCTCTTGATCTGAGCAACACGGTCAGCGATGAGGTTCTTCTGTCCGCAGCCGCCTACGATAGTGGTGTTGTCCTTAGAAACGGTAGCCTTCTCGCATGAACCGCAGAGGTCGAGTGTAGCCTTGTCGAGGCTCAAGCCCTTCTCTTCGCTGATTACAACACCACCAGTCAGAGTAGCGATATCCTCGAGCATTGCCTTACGACGGTCGCCGAAGCCAGGAGCCTTCACAGCGCAGATCTTCAAGCCTGCACGCAGACGGTTCACAACGAGTGTGGTGAGTGCCTCAGAGTCAACGTCCTCAGCGATGATGAGCATCGGACGACCGCTCTCTGCAGCCGGCTGCAGGATAGGCAGCAGGTCCTTAACGCTGCTGATCTTCTTATCGTAGATGAGGATGTACGGGTTGTCCATAACGCACTCCATCTTCTCAGAGTCGGTTACGAAGTAAGCACTCAGATAGCCGCGGTCGAACTGCATACCTTCTGTTACGCCGATGTTTGTGTCGCGGCTCTTGCTCTCCTCTATGGTGATTACGCCGTCCTTAGACACCTTGCGCATTGCGTCAGCTAGGAGCTTACCAATCTCTGGGTCGTTGTTAGCAGAAACGGTTGCTACCTGCTCAATCTTGTCGTAGTTGTCGCCAACGATCTCTGCGTTTGCCTTGATGTGTGCTACGACAGCAGCCACTGCCTTGTCGATACCACGTTTCAGGTCCATCGGGTTAGCACCTGCGGTTACGTTTTTCAAACCCTCTGTTACGATAGCCTGAGTGAGGATTGTAGCGGTTGTTGTACCGTCGCCTGCATCGTCGCCTGTCTTGCTTGCTACGCTCTTAACGAGCTGTGCGCCAGTGTTCTCGAACTTGTCCTCGAGCTCCACTTCCTTAGCTACGGTCACACCGTCCTTTGTAATCTGCGGAGCACCGAACTTCTTCTCGATAACCACGTTGCGACCTTTCGGACCGAGTGTTACCTTTACTGCGTTAGCCAACTTGTCGACACCGTTCTTCAACAGGTCGCGTGCATCCATATTGTATTTAATATCTTTAGCCATTTCTTTAATTATTAATTATTAGTTATTAATTTTTATTTCTGAACAACAGCGAGCACATCACTCTGACGCATGATGAGATACTTTGTGCCTTCAACCTCAAGCTCTGTACCAGAATACTTGCCGTAGAGCACTTCGTCACCTTCTTTCAGAACCATCTCCTCATCCTTTGTGCCGTTACCTGCTGCAACGATTGTACCGTGCTGCGGTTTCTCTTTTGCTGTATCAGGAATGATGATTCCACCGACTTTTTCTTCTGCCTGTGCAGGGAGTACGAGTACTCTGTCTGCTAATGGTTTAATGTTCATAATTCTTATGCTTTAAGTTTTTATAATTACTATTTGGTTGTTGCGACGGCTCATCTGCCGTCCGCTTTCGTTAAGGATATAGCCAAAAGCGTGCCAAAGCACTATCGAGTTACAGCACATGACAAATATGACAGACCAAGAGTGACAGAATTGACACATACAAACGTTCTTTTACTTTTTTACTCTTTTACTTTTTTACTCTTTTACTTTTTTATTACCTTTGCACGTTAGATTAAGCGACACCTCTAAATATATACTGTCACAAAGCAACAAGACAAACAAAAATAAATGAAAAAGTACATACTCGACCTTACGGTCAACAGCGTTGAAGCTCTGAGCGACAAGCACGTGCTCATCAAGCTCACCGATGACAAACCGCTGCCCGAGATGCTTCCGGGTCAGTTCGTAGAGGTGCGCGTAGACAATTCGCCGTCTACATTTCTGCGCCGCCCCATCTCTATCAACAACGTGGACTACGACCACAACGAGCTTTGGCTCCTCGTGGCTGCCGTAGGCGACGGCACACGCCAGCTGCAGAAGTTGCAGAAAGGCGACCGCCTCAACTGCGTGCTGCCACTCGGCAATTCGTTCACAATGCCGACCGACAGTACACAGAAGGTGCTGCTCGTAGGTGGCGGCGTGGGCGTGGCTCCGCTGCTCTACTTCGGCAAGCGCATCAAGGCGATGGGCGGCGAACCTACATTCCTGCTCGGCGCACGCTCGGCTAAGGACGTGCTGGAGCGCGAACTCTTCGAGCAGGTAGGACGTGTGCTCATCACTACCGAGGACGGATCCGAGGGCGAGAAGGGCTTCGTAACCAACCACTCCGTACTGGCTCAAGAGCACTTCGACCGCATCTCTACCTGCGGACCGAAGCCGATGATGATGGCTGTGGCTCGCTACGCCTTCAAAAACGACATCGAGTGCGAGGTATCGCTCGAGAACAAGATGGCGTGCGGCGTCGGAGCATGTCTTTGCTGCGTAGAGAAGACAGTGGAAGGCAACAAGTGTGTATGTAAGGAAGGTCCGGTAATGAATATAAAGAAACTGACATGGCAGATTTAAGTGTAAAGATTGGCGGTCTGAAACTGAAAAACCCCGTGATGACCGCATCGGGAACATTCGGATACGGTCTGGAGTTCGCCGACTTCGTGCCGCTCGAAGAGATTGGTGGCATCATCGTTAAAGGCACCACACTCAACCCACGCGAGGGCAACGACTATCCGCGCATGGCTGAGACACCGCAGGGCATGCTCAACTGCGTGGGCCTCCAGAACAAGGGTGTCGACTATTTCTGCCGCAACATCTATCCGCAGATCAAGGACATCGACACAAACATGATCGTCAACGTGAGCGGTTCGTCGCCAGACGACTACGCTGAGTGCGCTGCACGCATCAACGAACTGGAGAACATCACGGCAATCGAGCTGAACATCTCCTGCCCTAACGTGAAGCAGGGTGGCATGGCTTTCGGCGTAACCACAACGGGCGCAGCCAGCGTGGTGCGTGCCGTACGCGAACGCTACAACAAGCCAATTATCGTGAAACTCTCGCCGAACGTTACCGATGTCACCGAGATTGCAAAAGCTGTAGAAGCAGAGGGAGCTGACAGCGTATCGCTCATCAATACACTCATGGGCATGGCTATCGACATCGAGCGCCGCCGTCCGATGCTCAGCATCAAAACCGGCGGACTGAGCGGTCCGGCTGTCAAGCCGGTTGCCGTGCGCATGGTATGGCAGGTAGCTAAGGCAGTGAAGATACCGGTAGTAGGTCTTGGTGGCATCTGCACCGCAGAGGACGCCATCGAGTTCCTCATGGCAGGCGCAACAGCCATTGAGATTGGCACCGCCAATTTCCTCGACCCTGCCGTGACCATCAAGGTGCGCGACGGCATCAACAACTGGCTCGACAATCACGGCTGCTCTTCTGTAAGTGAGATTATCGGTGCATTAGAAGATTAATTTCTAAAGCCCTACTTCAGAACTTCAGAAAGTTGAGATGTAAAGCTGTCAAGATTTCGACATCGCTGCATCTGCAATGGCAAACTTTTGGACATTAACTATAAATATAAACGTAGCGGAGACCCTCCGCTACGTTTATATTTGTATTGTCCGCTATAATTGGTCGCTTTCGCTATGACTTCTGTTGAATTTCGACGGAATTACAACGATTATTCCGCTATAATTATGACGAATCCGCTATAAATCCGTTAGAATTCGCTATAATCTAATGTGTTCGCTATGATAGAGGCACGATATACCAAGTTCGCCCTTCCGCCTTTATCAAGTTTTCCTTACTCATGCTTTTTAGCAAGTCGCCAAGTGTACGTATCTTTTGCTCTTCCGTCTTATTCTGAGGAAGCACATCCTTCAGATATTCGTAGATGCTGTCTCTCTTGGCGCCTTCGTTGCCAGCATTGCTGAGATATTGTAGAACCATTTGACGCAATCTCTCCTTATCCAATCCTTTTGTTTTTGTGTAAGAAGGCAGTTGGTGAGTATTCTTTGCAATGCTAAGAGAAATGCTGTAATGCGGAGCCTCACCTTCTATCAGTCCACGTTTGAGCAAGTCTTGCGCTATATCCTCATGAATAGTTCTGCCTTTTTGTACTGCGTCAAGCGAGATGCAATCCCATAGAGATAGAGTGTCGTTTGTCTTCAACAGATTAGTGTATCGTTTATTGATTTCATTGCCATATATGCGGACAACTACTTTCTTCTTTATCTGGTCAATCTCATAGTCTGGCATAGGGAAATGTCTGCGCCATTGCTCATTGAACATTTTCTTGATACCACGACTTACGGTGTCAATCATATTGAAATCAACCATAGCTCTGCAAAGACATTCATTGCGGAAATGCGTTTGCGGCTCTTCGTTTCTCAAAGCATTCTCCAAAGTGCCAGGAATGAATGTGCCAGCGTTGGAATAATACAAGTAGCCTGGATTTTCTACAAAGTTGATGCGCTGCTGAAGCGTATAGTCCTGATGAGCTATGCAGTTATGAAGAGCTTCACGAATAGTATAGTCATCATACTGCTTCATCGTGTCTGGGAACAGCGTACCGCCAGGCATTTCTCGAAGTGTCAGATTTTCAATCTTTGAGAGAATTTCATCCACCGTCAATATAAACGGAACCGTGAAGTGTTCGTAGTCAACCACATCTTGATTCTTGTCTCTGCGTGTCCATGTAACCTGTGCAACTGCAGGACGTAGTTTGAACGCAGATTCGTATTTGCCCAACAATATGATGGCAGCACGAGTAACCCCTCCATTTCTCGTTAAGCCACACTTGCTCAGGAATGTTTGGATATCCCAAGCGTTCACTTCTTCCGCAGGTATGCGACTATGAACCTTCTTGAACATCATTCGAGCCTTGGCAATGGCCACCTCATCCAAATCGTCTATTGTAGCATCAGGTACAATTTCTGCAGACCAGTCCTTTGCTGTATAGATAGGCTCTTCGAGGATGACACTCATCCTTTCGTTAGTCATTTCAACCAAAGAATCTTCTATCCGCTGCCACGCCTTCTTGTGCGCAAGTACTGGGCGACGAGGCAAGTGCTTTGGGATATGTATTATCCATACTCGCTTGTTGGTATCATCAGTTACAAATTCCTCTATGCTTAGACCTTCTGAGGACAGATAAGTGCATTGCTCTGTAAGTTTGAATGTGGCTGACTGCGTGTTTGCTGGTTGCCCATTAAAGGTAAGTCTTGAAATGTCAGTCCCGACGATTTCGAGTGTCTTGTCTTTAACACCAATCACAAGATGGCCTCCCTCCATGTTGGCGATAGCCGACACGTAGGATATGACATCATCTTTCTCGTTCCCACAGAACGAGTTCTTCAAATTCTTAAATTCCTTCCATTCACAACGAGCGTTCTCTTGTGGGTACTTGTGGCGGAGATATTGTTGTAATTCTTGTTCAAGCATAATGGTTATTCGACTACCAATTAGCTAGTCGGTCGAAAGGATTAGAATTCTGCTTACTGTTTTGTGCCATCATTACCTCTGCAGCACAAAGCATAATAATAGCAATAATGTTTCTTTTGCTGATTTTAAAATATATGTTCATAAGTAAGTGAGCAAAATTAGTTTACATAAAATATTTATTGTCTTTTTCCGTTTTATATACAATGGGAAAGCCAAAAGTATTGGAGTTGACAGAGGTGGAACGCCTCGCACTCGAAAAAGGATTTCGCTTAGGCGAAAAGCACTGCTTCCGC
>ERZ1026862.2133-NODE-2133-length-10628-cov-7.099499_pt1 | contig 10628 bp, 9 predicted proteins | sample MGYA00380161_ERZ1026862 | MGnify/ENA primary metagenome ERZ1026862 (study PRJEB33269, sample SAMEA4719797) | human gut metagenome | biome: human-associated habitat; feature: organic feature; material: feces | place: Cameroon | collected 2013-10 ... | reverse complement strand
AGCGTCGTCAGACAGGTATGGCCATCTCATGGTCGGCAGTTCTCGGTGCTTCGGCTCGTCTGCGTCCTATCCTTATGACCTCATTGGCTATGATTATCGGTCTTCTGCCTTTGCTCATGCCGTGGGGTGTAGGCTACAACGGTAACATGACACTTGGTTCGGCAGCCGTAGGCGGTATGCTCATCGGTATGCTTTGCCAGATCATGATAGTTCCGGCTCTGTTCTACGTATTCCAGACTCTGCAGGAGAAGATCAAGCCTATCGAGTTTGAGAACGACTCAGCCAACGTCGATTCCGAGATTCGTCAGTACACCAACCCGTATGTAGCAGGTGCTTTGCAGGATCAGATTGATAAGAAAACAAAATAAGAAATCAAGAATTTAGGAGTCAGGAGTTAAGCCATATGTACATTTGGCTTAACTTCTTAACTCCATAACTTCTTAACTTCTTAAAAATACGAAACAATGAAATTGAACAAGATAATTCTTTTCGCTTCGGCATCATTGCTGATGACCAGTTGCGGAATATATAACAAGTACGAGCGTCCCGAGGTGAACACCAAGGGACTCGTACGCGACGTTGTGAGCAACACAGACACGCTCGCCGTCACCGACACTGCAAGCTTCGGCAATCTGCCTTGGCGCCAGGTGTTCACCGACCCGCAGCTTCAGTCGCTCATCGAGAAGGGCATCGCCAACAATACAAACATGCTCAACGCCGCACTCAACGTTAAGATGGTTGAGGACCAGCTGATGGTGGCTAAGTTGGCATTCGTGCCTTCGTTCACATTCTCGCCGCAAGGAACAATCGCTTCATGGGACGGCAATCCTGCCACAAAGACCTACTCATTGCCTATCACGGCATCATGGAGCCTCGACCTCTTCGGCAATCTTCTTAATGTGAAGCGTTCGGCACAGATGGCTCTGCTCGCCACTAAGGACTATCAGCTCGTAGTGCAGACCAAGATCATCTCCAACATCGCCAACATGTACTACACACTGCTCATGCTCGACAAGCAGTTGCAGGTGGTAGAGGACATGGCAAAGCTCACTGAAGAGACATGGAACATCATGAAGATTCAGAAGGAACTGGGACGTGTCAAGGAGACAAGCGTGCAGAGTGCTGAGGCCAATATGTACTCGGTTAAGGCACAGTCTACCGACCTGAAGCGACAGATTCGTGAGACCGAGAACTCGCTCTCGCTTCTTCTCGGACAGCAGGCACAGACCATACAGCGCGGCACTTTCGAGGGACAGTCGCTCCCTTCACAGTTCTCAACTGGCGTAGGCATACAGCTTCTTGCCAACCGTCCCGACGTTCATTACGCCGAGATGTCATTGGCTCAGTGCTTCTACGATGTCAACGCAGCACGTTCTAAGTTCTATCCGAGCATCACTATCTCGGGTACAGGTGCCTTCACCAACTCAGGTGGCGGTGGTATTGTCAACCCAGGCAAGTGGCTTCTTTCTGCAGTAGGCTCACTCGTACAGCCCATCTTTGCTCATGGTCAGATTGTTGCAGGCTTGAAGGTGGCAAAGTCTAAGCAGGAACAGGCTTTCAACACATGGCAGAACGCCGTGCTTTCAGCCGGTTCGGAGGTTAGCAACGCCCTCGTGCTCTACAACTCTTCTAACGAGAAGAGCCAGCTTGAGGCCAAGCAGGTAGAGAGTCTGAAGAAGAACGTAGAGTACAACAAGATGTTGTTCAACGACGGTTCAGCCACATATCTTGAAGTTATCACCGCACAGCAGAGCCTGCTCAATGCCGAGCTCTCTAAGGTTGCTGATGATTTCTACAAGATGCAGGCAGTTGTGAATCTCTACTACGCTTTGGGCGGAGGAAGATATTAAGAGTTAGGAATTAGGAGTTTTGAATTTTGAATTGTCGGCTTTGCCGATTTTGAATTATTCAATTTTGAATTCATAATTCATAATTCAAAACTCAAAACTCAAAATTGCGGCTTGCCGCAACAATTCAAAACTCAAAATTCAAAATTCAAAATTCAAATTATGATTAGTGATAAAGCATACATAGCTCCGGGTGCAAAGATTGGCAAGAACGTTACAATCTATCCGTTTGCCTACATCGAGGACGGTGTTGAAATAGGCGACGACTGCATCATCTTCCCATACGTAAGCATCATGCGTGGCACAAAGATGGGACGTGGCAACAAGGTATATCAGAACACCGTGCTTGGCGCAGAGCCGCAGGACTTCAACTATACTGGTGCTGACACACGCCTTGTTATTGGCGATGAGAACATTTTCCGTGAGAATGTGGTGGTCAATCGCGCCACATTTGTCGACGGTGAGACACGCATCGGCAACCGCAACTTCTTTATGGAGGGTGTACACATCTCACACGACACCAAGGTAGACGACTACGTAACATTCGGTTATGGTACAAAGGTAGCCGGCGACTGCGAGATTCACAGCGCTGCCATCTTCTCGTCAGGTGTCATTGTCAATTCAAATGTGCGTATCGGTGGTGCGTCTATGGTCACCAGTGGTGTGCGCATCTCGAAGGATGTTCCTCCCTTCATCGTAGCTACCGACAATCCCGTACGCTACGGTGGCGTCAACGAGACACTGCTCAAGTCGTCTAACACTACCGATAAGGTAATCAGCCACATCGCAAATGCCTATCGTCTGGTGTTCCACGGACAGACCAGCGTGTTCGATGCAATCAATCAGATTAAGGAACAGGTGCCTCCTGGAAAGGAGATCAACGCTATCGTCAAATTCCTTGAGGATAGCAAGCTGGGTATAATAAGCAAGATATAATAAGCATTTTCATACCTTTTATATATTAGTGTTGTTATTTCAAAAGAAGCGGCAAGGTCGACGTGATGTCAACCTTGCCGCTGTTGTTTTTTATAGCTGTTTCTTCTCAGAAGGAAACTATTTCTTTTCTTTCATGTGCTGCTCGTAGGCTCTTGCCAGTCCGCCCGTACTTGTTTCCTTGTACAGCGATGGCAGGTCGTGGCCCGTCTGCTTCATCACCTTCACTACGCGGTCGAACGAAACAGAGTGAGTACCGTCAGAGAATGATGCGTAGAGATTGGCATCAAGGGCACGTGTAGCAGCGAATGCGTTGCGCTCAATACATGGAATCTGAACCAGTCCGCACACAGGGTCGCACGTCATGCCCAAGTGATGCTCCAGTCCCATTTCGGCAGCATACTCTATCTGTGACGGACTTCCGCCAAACAATTGGCATGCAGCAGCTGAAGCCATAGCACAAGCTACGCCAACCTCGCCCTGACAGCCAACATCAGCACCTGATATCGAAGCGTTCTGCTTCACCACATTGCCGAATATTCCGGCTGTAGCCATAGCGTGCAGAATGCGTGTGTCGCTGAAGTTATGACCCTTAGAGAGGTGATAGAGCACAGCGGGCAATACACCGCACGAGCCGCAAGTAGGTGCTGTCACGATAATACCGCCCGAAGCATTCTCCTCGCTTACCGAAAGAGCGTAGGCATAAACCAGCGCACGCGACTGCAGCGACTGCTTGTATCCGCTTGCCTTGACATAATAGATAGGACCCTTGCGTGGAAGATTGAGCGGACCAGGCAGCGCACCCTCATGATCGATGCCACGCTCTACGCTCTCCTTCATTGCCTTCCATACATCCATCAGATAGTCCCATATATCCTCGTCCTCGCTCTCATTGACATACTCCCAATATCCGCGGCCGTTGCTTTCGCACCAGTCCTGTATCTCGCGCAGCGTATTCAGCTTGTACACTTCGCGCAGTCCTGTAAGCCAACGTCCCTTCTCGCCTTCTGACAATGCGCCGCCGCCTACGCTATAGCAAATCCATTCGTCAGTCTGGTTGCCGGCATTGTCAAATGCCACAAACTTCATACCATTGGGATGGAAGGGCAGAAACACTTGCGGTTGCCACTCAATACGCAACGGAGCGATTGGGCGCAACACTTCGTCGATAGCCACATCGGTCATGTGGCCGCGTCCGGTAGCAGCCAGACTGCCGTAGAGCGTCACCTCAAACGAGGCAGCGTGCATGTTATGACTTGCAAATATCTTAGCCGCCTTCTGCGGTCCCATAGTGTGACTGCTTGACGGTCCCTTGCCTATACGGAAAAGTTCTCTCAATGATTTCATAATGGATTGTTTGTTTTAGTCTTCTACAAAGTTACAACAAAATTCCGAATAACCGCATTTGCACCTTTTATTTATTTCTGCTGCAATTGTTTCTGTAACGCCATTTAATACAACATTATCCCCCATAATCATTCGTGATTGTCAAAGATTGTGTTCTTTGTAGATGCGGAAACAAATAAGATTAATGTAATTATGACATCAAAGGAAATATATTAACGTTCGTTAGTGAATGCTCACCGTCTCTTTGAGTTGGGTGGTCATCTGTTGAGCCAATTCTTCAATTGTGTGATTCTATCTTTGCTGACAACGATTCGCATGTCTGAGAATCTATGAAGACTAATGGTCATTTTGTATTTGAAGAAATTTGTGAGTTTATCTATACTGTTGATATTCACCATATATTGTCGGTTGACACGGAAGAACGTATCGGGATTCAGTTGCTGTTCCAAGTCATTCAATGATTGATTGACGGTTACAGAATTACCATCACTAAGATGTGCTCTCACGACACCGTTTTCAGAGAAGAAGAAACTAATGTCGGTGGTCTTGATAAGTTTGAAACCATCATAGATATGCACAAGGAAATGGTCTCTCCATTTCTTACCTGTTGCAATTCCTATTTTTTCCATCAAAACAGAGTAGTCAATGTGTTTGTTGCACATGGCTTTAGCCTTTGCCAGGGCTTTCTCCAATTCTTCTGGCAATATCGGCTTTTGAAGATAAGCGATGCCATTGCTCTTGAAAGCCTCCAAAGCATACTCGTTATAAGCCGTAGTGAATATGACAGGCGAAGTTGGTGCGATATCCAAGAAAGCCTCGAACACATCACCGTCGCCTAGCTTGATGTCCGCAAAGATGATATCCTCGTCATGTGGATTTTGCAGATAGTCGATGGCCGCTTTTATGGTAGTCAGCGGTCCTTGTATCTCCAGAGAGTTGTCTATGTTTTGCAAGAGGCGTTTCAGTCTTGAAAAGCCACGTTCTTCATCTTCTATGATTAAAACTTTCATGATTTTGACAAGATTGGAAGTTTGACTTCAAAATATTTATTATCGTTTGCAACGATAAGTTCCTTTCCTAATTGGCTATAGCGTAGACGCAAGTTTGCCAACCCCTTTTGGGTTGTAGGTAAAGAACTCATTATCGGATTCAATACATTTCTAACTATGATATATTCGTTTTGACGATATATCGAAATAGAAAGCGAATTTTCCTTGGTGTGGCAGTTATGCTTTATCGCATTTTCTACTAACATTTGTATAGCCAAAGGTAGGGTCTTAGCCTTGCACCTTTCCAGTTCTTCTGCAATTTCCACATGTATGGTATGAGGCGAACTTATCTCTTGAAGCTCACAATAGTTCTTCACGAAATGAATATCTTCGTGTATAGGCACAGTCTCTTCATCCAAATTTGTGACAACATATCTATAGATTTCGGAGAATTTGAGCGTGAAATTTTCTGCCAGTACTGGATCCTCCTCTATTAAATCTGCCAACGTGTTGATGCTGTTGAATATGAAATGTGGATTCGTTTGCTGTCGTAGGAGATTGTTGGTGAGCACAACGTTTTCCTTCTCTTTTTTGATGAGGATGGAACAATAATATAGGCAGGCATTCACCATGGTCAGCAATGTGGCGATTAATCCTAAGATGTATATTCTGTCCCAAAAAACATCATTTCCTTCATGCCAAAGAGTTTTAAATATGTTTTCAAATGCAACAGCCCAAGCGAAGTTGGCAATCAGTAACAGCAGTATATGAGTGATAAAACGAGGATAGCTTATGTTGTCTTTTATAAAAATGTTACCCAAGAAATTTGAAATGCATAAAGAAAATAATGTGTATAAAGAACAATATGCAATGTCAAAGCACAAGTCTTCTAAAGTTATACCTGTACCCACAAATGTATCAAAGTCCATCAGTCCCCATAGCAAGTAGGAAAAAATGAAGGTGGCGATGGATATGATTAACCAAATCTTTATAAAACTATGATATTTGCTCATATTACTCATTTTGGCTTGCAAATTTAGTGTTTTTTGCGAGATTTCCAATAGGTAGCGCTATGAATGATGAAAAATCGCCCATGAATCCGCTATTTTCGTCTATAAATCAATCATTGGGTAGTAGGATAAGGTTCCTCAGCGATTTATAGGGATTCATGCCCCAATTTCTCCGTCTTATGATGATTGGACATGCACAGTCTGAAATAACTTAATAATTTTGCACTTGAAAAATTTAAGTTTAATCAAAAATAGGTAAATGAAAAATTTAATTTTAGCAATGTGTACAGCTTCATTCCTGTTCTCATGTACAAATGATGATAGCTTAAGTACAACTTCAGATTCAACAACAGACAAAAATGGCATTGAAGTTGTTGAAGTATCCAACGGAAATGTTGTACAAGGTACACGAACATTGGGTAATGGAGAACTTGCACTGAAATTTGATTCAGAGGCTAGTTTCTTAAAGTTTAAGAACGATTTACTTAATAAGTCTAGTTTCGCAAGAGCCGAAACCATTAGCAAGTATGGTATCAAGAATCTTTATGATTTGGCAGATGATGCAGATGAAGAACTTGAGAAGATAGGTAATGAGGCTACATCATTATCAGATTTCAACGCCAAATACTCAGAGTATAAAAAGAAATATGAAGGGCTGTTGGTAGCTGATGTTTTGGACAATTCTGATGTATCACTGTATGTACCTAATTCAGAATTACCAGAATCATATATTGCGAACAAGGAGGGCTATTTTGTCGTTGGCAATGAGGTCAGAAAAATTAGTGTAAATTCTGCAATTTATCCAACCCTTTCATCTGTCCCTACTCAGAAAGCACTATCACAGGAAGGAACTGTGGCTGGTACTAACAAAGTGGAATTTAGACCAAGTAACAACAGGAAGATATATTTTGAAGCATATGCCCAAGGATATTATCTTCGAGTAAAGATGCATGCAAAGAAACATATGTGGTATGGGTGGAAAAATGACCCGCACCGCCAATATTTCTTTGATTCCTATCTTGACAACAATTTTGTTTATCTCGGACAAGGCAAATATGGACAGGAAATCATTGTCGATAGACTTCCTAGATATATCTTCAATAACGAAAAGGCCGTAAAGAAAGGTTTTGACATCATTTTAGGCAAGAGGCTGACCGCTGTAAAGTTTACTGGAGAATTCCATGTATGGTCTGACTTGACTTCCGAGCATGACAAAGATGGAAATGACATAACTGAAAAAGTTGGTAATTATGTCATACCTAAATGCTTGGAAAGCAAAGCGCAAATTGTAAAAATAGACATACAGTAAATTCATAAGACTATGAAGAAAGATATTTTAGCATTGCTTATCACGGCAAGTCTTTTTCCTTTGTGCAGCATGGCGCAACAGGGAGTTAAAGTAGATGTACATACAGGTGCAAACTTGTCAGGTTTTGTAGGTGGAAAATCCTATGCTGCCCAAGATCAAAAAATGAAAATGGGTGCTAGTGTAGGTGTTGGGGTATCCTATGAAACAAGCAAGAACTTTGTATATTCCTCGGGATTTGATTTTTTGATGACGGCAGGTGGCTACACCGTCATGTCTGATTATCTTTCTAACGGGGGACTTATGACTGCATTCCCTTCAGTAAATTCAAGAGAAGTCTCAATCCAGATTCCACTCAAGTTTGGATATGATTTCACTTTGGGTGAAAAGTTGCATTTCATGCCTTCGGTTGGTGCATATGGAAGATTTTCCATGGCAGCCATTAAGGAGAATGTAACAGAGAGCACAGATGGAAAGTCGGGCAATAGCTTCAAATGGAATAGCTTTAATAACTATCAACATAATAGCAATCGTCTAGAAGGTTATAAGCGATGGGACATTGGAGGCTTAATTGAAGGAAAGTTTGTTTATGCCAATCGTTATGCTGTAACATTAGGCTATTCTCGTGGTTTCATTGACAAATCTTCTCAGTTTAATTTCAAGAATAATAGCTATCATCTGACGTTAGGATACACATTATAGTGGTTATCTGTGATTGTACAACAATAATGATGACACTTTGTGGCAAATCTTATAAAGAAAAAGCCACAAAGTGTCATTTCTATTTGCATAGCTAATACAACATTATCCCCCATAATCATTCGTGATTGTCAAAGATTGTGTTTATCTTTGTAGATGCAGAAACAAATAAGATAATGTAATTATGACAACAAAGGAAATAGACGAATGTTCGTTAGTGAATGCTCACCGCCTCTTTGAGTCGGGTGATATCGACTTGATGCCTGTAGGTACAACTGTAGGGCTTCAGCAAATACATTGCTATTTGTTCAATGGCCTATACCCATTTGCCGGTGTTGTTCGTGACAAGAATATTGCTAAGGAGGGTTTCCGTTTTGTCAATTCGCTCTATCTTGAAGCTGCACTCGCTGCTGTAGAGAAAATGCCGGAAGACACATTTGAGCATATCATAGAGAAGTATGTAGAGATGAACGTGTGTCATCCTTTCATGGAAGGCAACGGGCGCTCTACGCGCATTTGGCTCGACATGATTCTTAAACGTTCACTTGGCAAGGTGGTCAACTGGCAGTATGTGGACAAAGACCAGTACCTCTCGGCAATGGAACGCTCACCAATCAACGATCTCGAACTGCGCTATCTCCTCTCGCAGAACCTCACTTCTGACACGGAGAACCGCGAAGTGATATTCAAGGGGATTGAGCAGAGCTATTATTATGAGGGGTATGAGAAATGAAAAATAATAGCAAATCATCTGTCAGGCCAATTCTTCAATTGTGTGATTGCTTTTTGTTTTTAATGTGGAAAATCTAATGATTTACGAGAATGACTAATAATAACAAACAACTATACCTCGACTTTGAAGCATACGAGCGTTTGGCTGAACCGCATAAACGTGAGAGGGCTTCTTTATGGCGCACGGCTATTGGTCTGCAAGATGTGGATGGACTGAAGGTGTCTGATTATCTGAAAGAAGCTGCTGTCAAACATATTGAGGGCGACATTACCATTGATGATGTGCGACATCAGTTGAAGTCATATTATGTTAATAAGACGACACATGATAATGACGATGCAGAGAAGGAGGAGGCCGATCGTGTGGCTGCAAACATCGCCAAATTGTTGAGTGAACAGTCCTTTTCATTTACAGCTTTAGAGTTTCTGAATATTCACAGACATTTGTTTGATGGCGTATTCAAACATGCTGGAGAAATCCGTCCGTATGATATTAGCAAAAAGGAATGGGTGTTGCAAGGCGATACTGTTGTTTATGGCCGTGCAGCAGACATTATGATGGCATTGAGATATGACATACAACAGGAAAAGGATTTCTGTTATAAAGGATTGACAACAGATGAAATTATCAATCACATTGTTGATTTCGTAACGTTACTATGGCAGAATCATCCGTTTCGTGAAGGCAATACACGAACTACAGCTGTGTTTGTTATCAAATATCTGCGGTCGATTGGTTTTCGGGCAAACAACGATTTGTTTGCCGAAAACTCATGGTACTTCCGCAATGCTCTTGTGCGTGCTAACTATCGTAATCCATCAAAAGGTGTAGAGCCAAACAAGTCCTTTCTTGTTAAGTTTTTCCGTAATTTGATGTTAGGTGAGCAACATGAGTTGAAAAACCGATATATGCTTATTGGGTATAACGATACCGATAATACCCATACAAGTACCCATACAAGTACCCATACAAGCACCAGTACAAGTACGAATAATTTGAAGGCGAGCCTAACTGAAAATGTTAAGCGATTGATTCTTGCGATTGGTACAGATGAAAAGAGTGTAAAGGAAATGATGGAGGCTGTTGGACTGAAAAACCGTCCCAACTTCCTTGAATATTCTCTTACGCCAGCTATTAGTGACGGATTCGTAACAATGAAATATCCCTCTTCCCCTCGCCACCCTCGTCAGAAGTATCTTCTGACTGTGAAAGGATTGGCTGTGTATGATGAATGCTACAGATAACCGTCTTTGCGGTGTTGTCTTTGCGCATCAGAATGGAGCATGCCGTATGATGCAAATATCGTACATGCAGTAAAAAAGTGTTACAAAATAAAAATCGATTCCAGAGATTTCCGGGGTCGATTTTTATGCTTTTTAGATGGTCTGATGGCATCTTGTTTTTCATTAGTTGTCCTTTTGCTTTTCAAAAGGACTACATTTACAGTGCAAATGGAGTACAGTTGCAATGTAAATGGAGTACAGTTGGAGTGCAAAAGTGGTCCTTTTGCAGAAAAATGAAGCATTTTTACGTTCGTGTTTTTTGTTGATTTTACTGTCTGACGTTATAATCCGTTGTGTATTAGTAATATAGCTGAAATCGTTCAAAACTCAAGAATTTCGAGCCAAAGATTTCCTTGTGCGCTCAACTCGTAGTTTTGAGAGGTTGGAAATGCAAATATTGTACAGGGACAGGGCCTTTTTTTTAGATGAAAATAACGCCTAAAAAAGCAAGAAATAGCAGAATGATGCTTTTATTTTGAGT
>ERZ1026862.2132-NODE-2132-length-10629-cov-3.781350_pt1 | contig 10629 bp, 10 predicted proteins | sample MGYA00380161_ERZ1026862 | MGnify/ENA primary metagenome ERZ1026862 (study PRJEB33269, sample SAMEA4719797) | human gut metagenome | biome: human-associated habitat; feature: organic feature; material: feces | place: Cameroon | collected 2013-10 ... | reverse complement strand
CCAAATCAACGATGTGCACGATCTTGCTACCTCGTCCGAACAAGGCGGCGAAATGAATGGTAAGATAACCGTCCTCAAGGCAGGTCACCCAATCATTATACAACTCAATCGGGGCATTGTTACCTTTCATGAATTCATTGTCATAAGAAACAGCGCTTTTTGTGCGCACCGAGTCGATCCATGCGACCTTGACCTTCTTTGAAAAGAGTCCGCCTTCCCCCGGTTCCTCGGAATATCGGAGCAAAGCCCTCACCTCACGTTTATAAGGGTTCTTCCAGTTCGTCGGTTCCAGAGTGGTCTTCTTATCCAACTGGAAATAGGTGACACCAGAGTCTGTTGTCTTGATGGTCACAAGCCCGTTATAGGATGGATAATAAGGCCCGTCATCCTTAGAGCATGAAGACAAGGACATGGCCAAGGCCGAAACCGCGGCCAGAACGGCCAAAGCAATCTTGAAATTTTTCATCTGTTTCATATACTTTTATTATATTTTTTCAGTCAACTAAATCCGTACAATCGGAATTCTTGCGTAAAAATGCGAAAAAAAATTTAACTTGCGTTCCATTTTGAAAAAGGAATATTAACGGACTTACTCAGATGAAGAAAATAACCATGTTCCGGGTGGGAATATCCCTGATTCCGATCCTGATTCTCGTGACGCTTCTGGCGCTGAACATCAGCATATTCGGCAGCGACGCCATCCTCGGCGCCAGCCATCTGGCTGGCCATGTGGCTGTTCAAGGTACCGTGGCAGGATTTCGAGGAAACGATCAAAAGCAACATCGGCGATGTGACAACCGCCATTGTCATCTTGTTCCTTATCGGAGCGATCTCCGGGACCTGGACAGTGAGCGGCATCGTGCCGACTTTCATCTACTACGGAGTCAAGATCATCAGCCCTAAGGTGTTTCTCCTCACGGCCTGCATCATCTGCGCGTTGGTCTCCGTCACGATCGGAAGTTCCTGGACGACAATAGCAACAATCGGAGTAGCCTTGCTCGGAATCGGGAAAGCCTTGGGATTCAGCGACGGAATGATTGCCGGAGCTATCATCTCCGGAGCCTACTTCCGGGGACAAGATCTCACCTCTCTCGGACACCACCGTGCTGGCCTCGTCTATGAGCAAGGTCCCTATGTTCGATCACATCCGCTACCTGATGTACACGACGGTCCCGTCAATCGTCATCACGCTCGTCATATTCACAATCCTTGGATTCTCCCACTCCGGGAGCGATTCTTCCTTGATCAATGAATATACCAGCGTCCTTGACTCGAAATTCAACATCACACCTTGGCTGCTGATTGTCCCGGCTTTGACAGCGGTGATGATAGCGCGAAGGATGCCCGCCCTCATCGTGCTGGCCCTGTCAACCGCAACGGCGGCCATCGCAGCGGTCATATTCCAGCCTGACATAATCCGGGAGATCGGGGCTTCGATCGCCGGAGACGGCTCCAACGCCAAAATACTGTTCACAGGAACAATAGAATCCATCTACAACTCCGTCTCCATCGAGACAGGCAATCCGGAAGTCAACCAGCTTGTGGCATCGAAAGGGATGCTGGGAATGCTGAACACGGTCTATCTTATCATCTGCGCCATGTGCTTCGGGGCCGCGCTGAAAGCCAGCGGAATGCTGCGCCACCTCGCCTCCATGATTCTTCCGCTGACAAAACGCAGAACCAGCCTTGTGACCTCCACTGTAGTGACTGGAACAGCGCTGAACGGGATAGTCTCAGACCAGTACCTCGCCATCATCCTGACCTCCAGTCTGTTCAAGGATGTCTATGAGAAAGAGGGCTATGAGAACAGGCTTCTGAGCCGCTCCGTGGAGGATTCCGCCACAGTCACGTCACCGCTGTACCCGTGGAGCAGCTGCGGCATGACGCAAGCCACCATCCTTAGTGTTCCGACACTGGCATACCTGCCATATTGCTTTTTCAACCTGATCAGCCCGCTTATGAGCATCACCGTGGCCGCGATAGGCTACAAGATATTAAAGAAAGACAAATAAGAAATGGACAAGTTCAGAAAAATAAACAACTTTGACATCCAACAGCTCAATGAGTTCCATGGGCTGACCATCTATGACAACCAGCTTTTCCTGAATGACTGCATCGACTACAAATGGGAAGCGATATTCAAGTCGTTCCCACCCCTACCGGTCAAGATGCGGTTTACGGTGATCTTTATGTGCGTAGGCGGAGAAGGGCATGCGCTCATCTCCGGCAATGAATATTCAGTAAAGGAGAACGATGTGATCATGGTAAGCATCGGAAACATCATCGAGACGATGGAAGTCAGCGATGACTTCAAGGCCATATCCGTCGCGATCGACCCCGAAAGCAGCCTTATCAGCTTCACCTACAGCAGCACAAGATTTCTCAGAGACTCCCTGTATGATCCTAAAGTGCTGCACCTGACCCCCTCAGAAGGGCAGCGCATGATAGCATTCTTCTCAACAGTTAAGAATATAATCTTGCAGGAAAGCGACATGTTCAAATCCGAGGCTCTCCAAGGGGCTTATGTCATGCTTGCGAGTTATCTCTCCGCCCGCCTTACCCTCCTGAAAGAACACGTGGTCGAGCACAAGGTGACTAAGTGGAGGAGCAATGAGTTGCTGCGCCGTTTTCTGACTGAGCTAAGCCGGAACTACACATTCGAAAGGAGCGTGCAATTCTATGCCAGAAGGCTTTTCATATCCCCGAAGTACTTCGCCCAGATGATCTATAAGGAGTCAGGGAAACATGCGAAAGACTGGATCCGCGACTTTGTCATCAAGGATGCCAAGACAATGCTCAAGAGCGGCAATTACACCATTCAGGAAATCAGCGAGGCCCTTCATTTCGCGAACCAGTCTTTCTTCGGGAAATATTTCAAGGAAGCGGTCGGATGCTCTCCGATTGCCTACAAGGAGCGTGCTATTTCTGATTCTTCAGAAGATCGCGTATCTCCTCAAGAAGGACAACATCATCAGGCTTAGGAGCCGGTGCCGCAGGGGTTGCGGGAGCCTCTTCCTTCTTCCTCTGCAACTTGGCCAATCCCTTGATGGCAAGGAATATACTGAATGCGATGATCAGGAAGTTCACTGTTTCCTGAATGAAATTGCCATAGTTCAGGGTCACGGCAGGCTTGATCACTTCCGAGCCTTCCATCACAGCCTTGTGAAGGACGATCTTAAGGTTTGTGAAATCGAAGCCGCCGATGAGCACGCCCACGCACGGCATGATGACATCATTGACCAAAGAGGTGACAATCTTGCCGAAAGCGCCGCCGACAATTACACCGACAGCCAGATCGATCACATTGCCTTTCATCGCGAAGTCCTTGAACTCAGACCAAAACTTGCCTTTTGCCATAATATTAATCAGTTGTTTTTAAGTGTGTTTCTAACAAATTCCTCCGCCTCGGAGAGGGTCTCAAACTTACCCACATCAATCAGTCTCAACTCCTTAGGGACTATTCCATAGATCGGATGCTTGGCGCATTCCTGAATATAAAAGTCCGTGATAGAGAAACGGTCGCCCCAGCCATCCTCGTCAAAGACTTTGAATATGCCGTCAGAGACGCAGTGGATGCCTGCGAAAGCATATTTCCGGAACTTCCCCGGGTCGATGTCCCCGTAAGGGCTCTTGACCTCACCTGTGGCCAGATTCGTCCAGCCGACAAGCCTCATGTCGTCGTCGAAAAGGAAATATCTCTGCGTCTTACGATCGCTCACAAGGATGCTCGACATGGCGTCAGGACGGGTCTGAGAGATGAACCAGACGACATCCAAATCCGAGATTATGTCCACATTATGAACCAGAAAATGTCCGCCTTCCAATAGGGGGCGGGCGAATTTGATCCCACCTCCGGTCTCGCGCAGAAGATCCCGCTCGTCCGAGAAACTGACCTTGACACCGAAATCGTTCTGCTCATGAGTGTAGCCTATGATCGAGTCGGCAAAATGATGGACGTTGATCACAAAGTCAGAGATTCCGGCCTCCTTAAGCTTTGACACGACATGGTACAGGAGAGGCTTTCCGGCGACAGGCACCAAGGCCTTAGGCAAAGTGTCCGTGATCGGCTTGAGTCTCGTCCCGAGACCCGCCGCGCAAATCATCGCTTTCATCTACAGGATTTTCTCAATGTCAAGTTCCCTATGGGTCACCGTTATCTTAATGTCAAACCTGTCGGCCAGATGCTGGGCCAGATGCTCGGCGCAGTAAACCGAGCGGTGCTGTCCGCCAGTGCATCCAAAACAAACTTGCAGATGGGTGAACTTTCTCTCAATGAAGCACTTGACGTGATTGTCCACAAGGTCATAGACGTTGTTCAGGAACTTCGTGACTCCCCCGTCGTCCTCAAGGAATTTTATGACCTCCTTGTCGAGCCCCGTGAACTGACGGTAATGCTCGTACTTGCCTGGATTGTTGATGGCGCGGCAATCGAAGACGTAGCCTCCTCCATTGCCGGATGTGTCAACAGGGATGCCTTTCTTGTAAGCGAAACTGAAGACTCTCACTTCCAGACGTTTGTCCTCGGCGATGTTGTTGAACTGCGACATCGTGGTAAGTTTGGTGAGGATCTCGTTCAGATAAGGATAATCCTCGAACGGCTTCTGGAGAAGGCGACGCAGATTACCCAGAGCGTAAGGAACGCTCGCAAGGAAATGCGGTTTCTTCTCGAAATAGCCTCTGAAACCGTACGCGCCCAACACCTGGAGAGTCCTGAACAGGACAAACAGCCTGAGCCTCTCGTTGAAATGAGCCTCGTCCACATCCATGTAGCCCTTCAAAGCGCGAAGGTAGGTCTGAACCATTTCCTTGCGGAGGTTCTCCGGGTAACGTGAGCGGGCCTGCCAGACGAAAGATGCCACATCATAGTAGATCGGGCCGCGCCGTCCACCCTGAAAATCAATGAAGTACGGCTCGCCGTCCTTCATCATCACATTCCGGGCCTGGAAGTCACGGTACATAAATGTGTCTCCCATATCCTGCATCAGGTCCGTCTTTAGCCTCTCGAAATCGTCCTGAAGCTTCACCTCGTTGAACTCCAGTCCGGTAGCTTTCAGGAAGCAATATTTGAAATAGTTCAGATCGAAGAGGATCATCCGCTCGTTGAAAGCCGGCTCCGGATAGCAGACTGACCAGTCCAGCCCCTCGGCTCCCTTGAACTGAAGTTTCGGCAGCATCTCCATGGCACGGCACAGAAGACGGCACTCGTAGGAACTATATTCACCGCTCTCGCGCCCTTGGGAGACAACCTTGTAAAGCTGGTCATCGCCAAGGTCTTCCTGAATATACCGCATTCCGTCCTCACTGACAGCCAGTACCTTAGGCACTTTTATTCCTTTGCTGAGGAAATGCGCGCTGAGACTGATGAACGCGTTGTTCTCCTCGCGGCTTGTCCCTATGACACCTATAATGGAGATATTCCCGCCCTTGAGACGGAAATATCTCCTGTTGCTTCCGGAGGAGTTAAGTTCCTCCGTGTCACTTACTTTCTGACCTGTATAACTTTCAAATAAGTTCCTGAGTTTGTCCATTAATGTCTAAACTGTTAATAGAGACTGTTGTAGGAAGCAGTTCTGTTTGAGTAATAATTGTATTGGTTGGCCAGCTTACCGTACATCTGGCCGAGAACCTCAAGGTAAGGCTTTCCTTCCACAAGTGTGAGCCTATAGACAGTGTCATCCACTTTGTAGAAGTCCATCCCGTCCATCGTTATCGTGTCGTAGTCGTCAGGAAGATCCTCGACAAGGGCTCCGGCCGGAGGAACGATGACCTCGTACTGGCCGTTGGAGTTGACGATGTAGAACACCCCGTCCTGATAGTAGTACGGCTGGTTGGCGTAGGCGTAGCTCTGCACAAGACCAAGACGGTCCGCAAGTGAATAAGCGTTGTTGGCTCTCGTAGAGTTCAAAGCGAACGAACTGTTCTGTGCGGCGATGGTGGCGTTGTTCTGAGCGATTATCCTGTTCTGCTCCTCGATGATCCTGTTGTTGGAATCGATGGCGCGGTACATCCGGTAAGTGTTGTTGTAGTAGGCGAAGCGAACCGACGCGAACACAAGATCCGAAATCGCACGGTCGATGCAAACCCCGAACGGAGGACGGCAAACCACGAATATGTCACCGTACGGACGGTAATATATTCCGTCATAGATGCAGTACTCTACTCCCCAGTAAGTCATTCTTCTGTAACGAGGTGGCAGGTAGTGAACCCTATAGCCATAGTAGTGGTGCTCATGCGCCCAGAAATGCCTCGGGCGGTCGTATGGCATGAAGTCACGGTCGCGCGGCGGGATTCTATGGACGTTACGGTCCTCCCCTATCCTCATGAAGTCGCTTCTTCTCTCCCTCATCACATCCTTTCCGCCATGTGCGTTACGGTCGTAGGAAGTCAGACCTCCTCGGGTGGCGTTTCCGACCCTCTGGGACTGCTCCCTTCTGGTGTCAGACGCGGAACTTCTTGCCGAAGTACTTCTGGAGGATGAAGATCCGATCTGTCTCGCGACCCTGCCTCCTGGACTTCTTGTCGATGAGGAAGACTCTCCGACAGACGAGGATGAACTTCTTACAGATGATGATCTCTCTGAAGAAGAGCGTCTTACCGAAGACGAGCTTCTCACTGAAGAAGATGATCTGTCTGAGGACGAACTCCTTACAGTAGTGCCGCTACTTCTTCTGTTATTGTCCTGCGAACCGCGTGAAACGCTCGTGGAAGATCTGCGGCTGTTGTCCTGAGAACTCCTCGACACGCTGGAACCACTCCTGCGGCTGTTGTCCTGGGAGCTTCTGGACACGGAAGAACCAGAGCTTCTTGTAGAGGAAGAACCAGAACTCCTTGTTGCGGACGAGCCGGAACTTCTCGTGGAGGACGAACCCGAACTTCCTGAAGAAGAAGAAGAACTTCTGGACGAAGATCTGGTCTGGGAAGAAGTGGTGGTGCTCCTCGATCCGGAAGAGCGTCTTTCCTGTGAATATGAATCAACCGGTGATGCGATAAGGGCCAATGCCACGGCCGATGCAATCGCGATGTTCAGAATGTTCTTCATTTTGATTCGGTGTTAAGTGGTTTAATTATATAGCCGATACTTACGGGATAGTGTCCTGAAAGCCTCGACATCCTTTGACCAATAGTCAGCGATGTCCTCGACTTTGAGACGCTTTCCGAAAGTCGTTCTTACATAATCCGTACCACAGACCTTGTCGAACATATTGTTGCGCCCCTTCGAGAGGGCGAAAGGATTCTTTTCCGGATAGAGCTCGTTCACGGCCTGCATCACGTAGAACTGCGTCAGCGTGCAGCAGGCGGCCTCATAGTCAGTGTAGTGGAACTGAACGCCGTGGATCAGCTTTCCTTGAAGGCTTCCCGAGAACGGCTTGAAGTGGATTGTCCTGAATGCCACCCCCGGAAGGTTGTAGCTGTCAAGAAGCGCCTTCAAGGCATCGGCGTCAATCCATTCGGCTGCGAAAACCTCGAAAGGGAGGGTGTAGCCGATGCCGATGTTCAGATAGCCCTGGAACTCTCCGGTTATGCCGGAGGACGGATAGTTAACGGCGGACTGAGGATAAGGAATATTCGGGGACGGGAGCACCCAAGGTAGGTTCGTGTCCTGATAGAGCATATTCCTTGTCCATCCTTCCATCGGAATGACGGAAAGTCTGCATTTCAGCGGTGCCTCGTTGCCTTTCTCGCCACAGTTCAGGCCTTCCTCGTTCAGGAGAAGGGCGAGCTCGCCGACAGTGAGGCCGTAGATGTAAGGGATCTTGAACTCGCTGACGAACGAATGGAAGCCCGGCTCCACGAGACAGCCTTCGATCTTGTTGCCGCCCAACGGGTTAGGCCTGTCCAGAACCATCACCTCGATGCCGTTCTCGGCGCAGGCGCGCATAACGAGACCGAGGGTGCTGATGAAAGTATAGGAACGGCTGCCGATGTCCTGGATGTCATAGACAACGATGTCCAGCCCCTCAAGCATCTTCTTGCTCGGCTTGCGGTTGGAGCCATAGATCGAATAGACCGGGATCCCTGTCTTAGGATCCTTGAAATCCTCCACGTGCGAGCCGGCGTAGGCATCCCCGCGGACTCCGTGCTCAGGAGCGAAAAGCGCCTTGAGGTTGACTCCCGGAGCGGCGTGAAGGATGTCGATGGTGGAGCGGAGATTGTGGTCGATGCCGCTCGGATTGGTCACCAGACCGACATTCTTACCCACAAGTCCCTCAAAACCACGACCTTCCAGCACCTCGATCCCGGTGCGTACAATCTGTTTCTGTCCAGCCTGCGCGGAAAGGGCCGACAATGCGGCAACGGAGAGCAGGACGGTGAATATTCTTTTGACTGCGTTCATATATTCATTGATTATCAATTCGTTGATTATTTCTTGCCATATTCAGGATCGATCTTGCGGTCGGCGAGGAAGGTGACGACGACGGTCGCTATGCAGCAGACAATCACCATCCAGAAGAAGCCCTTGTAGCCGAGGGACTCCTGCAGGAAGCCGGCGAACATGCCCGGTATCATCATGCTCAGCGCCATGAAGCAGGTGCAGAAGGCATAGTGCGAGGTCTTGAACTCGCCTTCGGAGAAGTACATCATGTAGAGCATGTAGGCGGTGAATCCGAAGCCGTAGCCAAACTGTTCTATGGCGATGCAGGTACAGATTGTGGCGAAACTTACAGGCTGTACCACAGCGAGATAGACAAACGACAGGCAAGGAAGCGTCATGAACGCAGCCATGATCCAGATGGATTTCTTCAGCCCAAGACGTGATGCGAGAAGTCCTCCGAGGATCCCTCCGAGAAGAAGGAATATCACGCCGAGGGTACCGTACGCTATGCCGACCTGCGCGGTCTGCATCCCAAGTCCGCCGGCCTCTCTCGCAGCCACAAGGAACGGAGTGCACATCTTGATGAGGAAGGCCTCAGGGAGACGGTAGCAAAGCATGAATATGATCGCGAGCCAGACGCCCGGTTTCTTGAAATATGTCGTCACGGTGCGGCCGAAGCCTGCGAATATCTCGGCGACCTTGTTGCCTGAATCCTCTTGAATATTAGGCACATCGGACTCTGGCTTAGGAATCGCGAACGTGTGATAGAGGGTCAACCCGGTAAGGAGTATGCCGGATCCGCCGATGGTCAGCTGCCAGGCCAACGGGATGTTGCCGGTTCTGGTCTCCAGCAATCCGGCCACTGCGACGATCACACCGTTGCCGAAGACATTGGCGAGCCTGTAAAACGTGCTGCGGACTCCGACAAAGGCCGCCTGGCTGCTCTGGCTCTGGGCCAGCATATAGAAGCCGTCAGCCGCTATGTCGTGTGTGGCGGAGGCGAAGGCCGCGAAGACGAACAGGATCAGCGTGAACGAGAAAAGGCTCATAGGCGTGCTGCCGGCCGCGATGGATTCCGCTGACGGATGAGGCATCGTAAGAGCCTGGACCACAAAGGCTATGGACATTATGATCTGCATCGTGATGATCCACCATCTCTTTGTCTTGATGATGTCCACAAACGGGCTCCAGAGGAACTTCAACGTCCACGGGAGGTAAAGCAGGGATGTGAACAACGCCATCTGCCCGTTCGGAACGCCCATCTTGGCGAACATCAGGACGGAGACATTGTTGACAAGGAAATATGGAATGCCCTCGACGAAGTAGAGGGTCGGGATCCACATCCAAGGATTACGTTTAGTGAAATTAGCCATTATGTGTTGATTATGTTATCTTCTTTCCAGTATGCTGCCTGGATAGTAGTGCAGCAGGATCTGATCGAACGTGTAGCCTTTGCTGGCCATCACGGCGGCGCCGATCTGGCAGAGGCCGACTCCGTGTCCCCATCCGGATCCGTCAAGGACCAGTCTGTCGCCGACCCATTTTATGTCAAAGGCGGAGCTCTTGAGATGGGATTCGGACAGCCAGCGGCGGATGATCAGTTCCTTGCCGATGACCATTGTCTTCTTGTCGCCGACCACCTTGAGCCTTTTGAGCCTTCCGGACGGGCCTCTCTCGATCGGGACGAGGTCACGGATGGTGCCGAAATCTATTCCGGAGCGTCTGCGGACAAGTTCCGAGACATCCGTCCTTGAATATTCAGTGGTCCATCTGTAGAAGTCCTTCGTCTCCAGATCGTAGTCGTTAAGCACTTGGGAGAGAATCTTTTCGTCCTTGGTGTCGCAGAAAACGTCGCCTCCTTCCGCGCAGTCCGGAGTGTCCGGGAGCGGCTGGAGGTAAGGGTAATCCTTGTCTTCCCAGCAGGTGCTGAATATCTCCATACGGCCTCCGCAGCATTTTGAGAAGCGGGCGTCGCATATCCGGCCTTCCGAGGTGAGCACAAGACCCCAGGTCTGGTCTATGGCCTTGCGGACAGTGTCGCCCACGGCCATCGTGAGACCTTGGTAACGCTGGCAGTGATCATCGGCGCAGACATCGAAGAGGGTGTGGTCATCGTGGTCGAACCATTTGATGTACTCCTCCTCGCCGCCGGTCGCTGAGTTCACTTCGGTGGTCACGGGACTCACTTCTGTGGTCACTGAGCCTGTCGAAGTGACCGGATTCCGACGGTGCTCCACCTGCGCCATAACCCAGGAACGGGAAATGACAGCGTGCGCCTTGAGGAACTCCAGTCCGGCCGAAGCCTTCATCTCAGA
>ERZ1026862.2127-NODE-2127-length-10652-cov-38.136926_pt1 | contig 10652 bp, 7 predicted proteins | sample MGYA00380161_ERZ1026862 | MGnify/ENA primary metagenome ERZ1026862 (study PRJEB33269, sample SAMEA4719797) | human gut metagenome | biome: human-associated habitat; feature: organic feature; material: feces | place: Cameroon | collected 2013-10 ... | reverse complement strand
ACCTTGCCGATGAACTGGGAATCACCAACGAAGACCTGCTGATGTATAATCAGAGCGGCGTGATTCCACTCACCAAGAAGGCTTATCTCGCCCTGAAGGCGAACAAGAACCTCGTGGAGAGCATCTCCATCAACACCGATGCGAGATACGGCGACCTGTATCCGCTCAACGCCTACACCGGCTGGACATGCGATAATTACGGTCCTGTATGGATTCCGAAGAAGGGCAAGAGCATTGCTCTGACATTGAAGAATCTGCCAGTATATGAGCGCTGCATCAAGGTTTACGAGGGCAACGACCTCAAGGTAGATAGCCAGGGCAACATCTTCATCAACGGCAAGCTGGCGAAGAGCTACACCTTTAAGCTCGACTACTACTGGATGATGGGTGACAACCGCCACAACTCAGCCGACAGCCGCTATTGGGGCTTCGTGCCAGAGGATCACATCGTGGGCAAGCCAATCTTCATCTGGTGGAGCCACAGTCCTGACCATCCAGGCTTCTCAGGCATCCGCTGGAACCGCCTGTTCAACTTCGTAGATAACATCAAGTAACAGAAGTTTTTGAAATCAAGAAAGCAAAGATAGATTTGAAAATCGCAGTTAAGTTCCTAATAGCTTTAGGCTTGTCGCTGCTCCTGGTATGGGCGGTGCGAACCTATGCCTTCACTGTCTTCACGGTGCCCGCCGGAGGTCTTCCTCCGCAACTGCAGGCTGGCAACCGGGTGATAGTGAATAGGATTGACTGCGATTTTTTCAATCGTGGCGATGTGGTTGTCTTCACCGATTCCGTGTTTGCTCCAGTTAAGAAACAAGCCCAGAGTCAGGCTGGAAATCAAGGTCAGAGCCTAGCCCAGTCCCAACCCCGGAAATTCGTCTCAGAGGCTTATTTCATCGGTAGGATAGAGAAGCTGCCGGGCGATACGATCCGCATCGATACGGCGAGTTTCATCATCCCTATGGTATGCTGCAGGCGCTGTGGCTGCAAGGATTGCCGCTTCTATCTCCTGAAGACGCCAACCGGGCAGCAGGTGGTGCATAAGCATCAGATGATAGGCAAGGCTTACAAGCTGTTCTAAACGTAAAGAGTAATCATAAAGTTCAAAGTTCAAATCTCAAAGTTCAAAGTAAATTGAAAGCCCTTCTTTCCTCCACATATTTCGGTCCCATCCAGTGGTATCAGAAGCTGAACCGCTACAATGAATGCCTGATAGAGCGCCACGAGAGCTTTATCAAGCAAACCTATCGCAACCGTATGATCATCCCGACCACCAACGGCCCCCTCTCGCTCACCATCCCCACCAATCACAACACATCGCTGGCGATGAAGGACATCCGCATCTCCGACCACGCCAACTGGCGCCACGTCCACTGGAATGCGCTCCTCTCCGCCTATGGAGAGAGCCCATTCTTCGAGTATTACCAGGACGACATCCGCCCCTTCTACGAGAAGAAATACGAGTTCCTCTTCGATTTCAACATGGAGATTACAGAGAAGATGATAGAACTCCTGGATATCCGCCCCAAGATTTCAATCACCAACGAGTATATTCAGAACGAAGAAACAAGAGCTCAGGGTGAAGTTAAGGATTTCCGTGAAGCCATTCGCCCCAAAAAGCCGCTCCCTGACGCCGAATTCGAGTCGAAGCGCTATTATCAGGTATATGAGCAGAAATTCGGTTTCCAACCCAACATGAGCATCCTTGATCTTCTCTTCAACGAAGGCAACGAGGCGATATTCTACCTATAATAATATAAGGTAGAGTATCGCCTCGCTGCCTTTTAAAAGCTTGGTTATTTGTTTGTTCCTTTGTTTATAACCAAAATTACTCACTCCATAGAGTTAGAAATAGTACCCCAGCTTTGCGCGCAAGCCATTGTGGTCGATGCCGAATCTATATTTGCTGTCCCATCCTGCCGGCTGCTTATAAGAGGTGCTGATACCGCCAAAACTCACGCCTGCCGACCAGTGTTTGCTGAGCAAGTATTCGCATCCCATCTCCGCATAGACGCCAAAGCCATCCATGGTGTTGAAATCATCGTCTGTGCAGGCGTAGCCAAGGCTCAGCACCATATTCCAGATGAAGCGCTTGTTGGTCTTGTAGGCCATTTTGTAACCCGCACCTACGAAATAGTTCATAATCACATCGTTGGCGTCGTTGCCGCCGTTTCTAGGGATTTTCACCTTGGTTCTGCTGCCCACAGCATTGATGGAGAAGCCCATATAAAAAGGACGTCGGTTGGCGTTCGGCTGATTCCACAGATTCCACAGATGGGCGTATTCCAGGGTAACGTCGAAGCCGGTAGGCGTTCTGCCCAAGCTTTCACCGTTAGCCGTAAGAATATCGTTGCTGAGCCATGAATATCCGCATCCGGCGCTGATGCTGTTGGAAGGCAGGAGATGCTTATCGTATTCAATCTGGTTTAATTCAGAAAGAGTACCGACGGAATTCCCCCCGGTGAAACTGGTAAGGCTTACCCACAACAGTAGCGCCTTTGAGGCGCATGCTGCAAATTTTGCTACTGATTTTGAATTCATACGTTTATCGTTTTTATGTTTATACGTTTATCGTTTTTATCCGTTTAAATAATTATAGTTAATATCTTGGGTGCAAAGGTACTAAAAAAAACGAAAAAACGAGCTCCCATCCCCATGGGAACTCGTTTTTTTCATAATTTATTTGTATAAGTAAAAGATGATGATAAAACGTTTCACAACGTCTTTTTGTTTTAACTGATGCAAAGGTACTAACTTTTTGAGTCTTCTTTTCGTAAAGATTGCCTTTTTGTGGTGTAAATTCTATTATTTTATCATATAAAAAACAGATTTTACCACCTGTTTAGTTAAAAATCCACCTTTTTACGCTATTTTGTGGTAGTAAATCCCCTGTAAAGGGGTGCAAAAACAGCTGTTAACTGTTAACCCCTCAACTATCAACTATCAACTATCAACTATTAACTATTAACTATCAACAATCAACTCTTAGGCAAACTCCCAACTGTTAAAAAGCCTAACTCATAGTTTCCTTAAGGGAAACTCATTGTTTCCTTAACTGAAACTCGTAGTTTCCTTAAGGGAACATATTGCTGGCTTTCCAGCCTTCGTTCTGCTGCATTCTTAGCCATCTATGATGACGCCTTCCGGTCATCAATGAAGACCAGGGCGAGGCTTCTATTATCCCATCAGAGCAGCCATCAGAGCAGCTTTTAAAGAAGCTTTCAAGGAGCCAACAGAGCAGCAGGGTTAACAGGGTTAACAGTTAACAGCTAAAAAATGCATACCCCCAACATAAAAAGAAGTATATATATATTTAAATATAATAATGTACGCAAGAGGGGGTAGGGAAAAACGGCTGTTAACTGTTAACCCTGTTAACCCCCTATAAACTTTCTACTATAAACTTTCTACTATCAACTTTCAACTAAAACTAAACTTTTTTGCTAGAATGCTTGGTGGTATCGATTTTAATCCGTACTTTTGCGTTCAACTTATAAACAACAATGAAGCAGATGAATAAACTGAAATTTCATATAGTTGGGCTTACCCATAGTGATGTGAAGAATCATGAGGTGGAGTACGCCAAGCAAGCACTGGGCAAAACCATCTGTCTGGTGCCTGACGACGATAATGTCTGCGACTTAATAGCCGTAAGAGCTTATGATGAGGATGATGTTGCCGTTGGGTTCGTGGGAGCATTGGAATCGGAAGATGTGAGAGCCGCCATTATCGCTTCGCATGATGTAAGCCTGCGAACCACCTGCGTGGGATGGGGCAGCAAGGGTGAGAACGACAAGTCGGGTCTTTACCTGAAAGTGGAGGCCATGATAAGAGCTAGCGACGAAGAGCTGGAGCAGGCACGTAGCAAGATGTACGACGACAGGGAGTATGATGCCTGGCGCTACACGGGTCCTATCCTTACCATCGATAAGCTTGCCCGATTCAGCGCCAGCACCCGAATGCTAGAAGATTTAATAGGGCACATCATCCGTATTCAGAATTCGCTTGAAGCGAACCAGAAGAATATCCTCGAAGCGAACCAAAAGGATTCCCTCGAAGCGTACCAGAAGGCTTCGCTCCAGGAGCCATTGGCTTCTTCGGAGATAGAAGATCTCGAAAGTGAATTGAGCAATTTCCTGCAGGAAGCCAAGAAGCGTCTCGGCAAATTCCTGGAGAACCAGCGCAACGACTATTCCCGTGAAACCACCCAAGCCCGAAACCGGCTCCTCAAGAAGCTTGCCCTGGTAAAGGACGAGGAGGTGCAGAAGTTCAGAGAAGAACTGCTCACGGAGATGGGCTTCATCACCAGTTCCTCTTATCGCGAAAAAGCGGCGCAATGCTTCTTCGTGGATACGCCCACCGAAATCCTCGCCCGCCAGACGGGCACCTACGACTATTGCGACCAGCTCGACCAGATAGAGCAGCAGCTGGAGGCATTCCCCTTCAATCTCTATCGCACGTTCAAGGCAGATCCCGTTGATTTCCTCCGTCAGGTATTCTACAAGCGAGTGCCGAGGCGCAAGATGCAGCAGCTGCTCTCGGGCATCATCCTGATGATTATGAACGGCAGGGTGAAGGATGTGAAGCAGTGGGGCAAGCATGGCAATGAGGAATCGCTGCTGGCGATGAAGACTGTGGGGAAGAAACCTGCGATTGGAGAGCATAAGAAGGAACTTCTGGCACTGGTGAAAAAGGCAGTCTTGAAGATTGCTGTTTATCAGAAGAGGGGATATTATGGCGTGTTTCTTTCAAAAAAGGTCTACTGGTATCCAGTTTTTCGCCTGATGGGCGATTGGGAACTACTCCCATCCAATTCTCCTCAGTCGTTCTGTACTTTCTTGGAAGAGCTATTTGAAGGCAAAAAAATATCCGGTCCGAAAGCTCCTCTCTGCGGTAGGGATGATTTGAGGCAAGCAGGAGTCGCTCCCTTTTCCAACCATAAGGCATTGGAATGGAAATGTCTACCGCAGGAAGAGCTTGTCAATACGCAGGAAGCAAAATTCAATCGTTATTGTGAGATTGTTGATATTTTTATGGAAATCCTGAGAGAAGAAGCCTTTAAGAAGGGTATTATGTTAGATGATTGGCTTAAAAAATAAGGGACGTTGGCAGCGGATTTCAATCCATTGCCAACGTTTTCTTTTTCTCTTATTTCTTGTTTTCTCGTTTCTTAATATTCTTCTTCATTTCTCATGTTTTATACCTCTCTTTATCCCTTAATCTAAAAACTTTTATCCCTCTTCCCCCATATTTTTATACACCATCCGCTGGTAGAGGTATAATAATGGAGTTACTTTCTTTTTTATTACCTTTGCACTGCTTTTCAAAATGGAGAGCGGCAGTTTTTGGAAACAATCTGCCTATTTACTTTCAACCAAAATTAAAAATTAAAATTATGCTAAAGAACATTTCTTTTGATGAATGCAAGCAGATGAGCCGTCGTCTCATCGCCATGAACCCTAACCGCAATGCGAACATGGGTAAGATTTCTACATTCCTCCTCGATTATTACACCGAGCTCACCAAGCAGCCTTGGCTCGCACAGCTCGTAGGGCAGATTCGCGACCTCACCGCCCAGCAGAACCTGATGATGCAGCAGGCGGCAGAGGCTGTGGATGCTGCGCAGTATCAGAACGATGATGACCTTGCCTTCGCCATCACCAAGAAGCAGGAGGAGATGAAGGCGGGCGACGCCTACAAGCAGCTGGATAAGCAGGTGGGCTTCCTGAAGAAGCAGTTGCCGTTCCGTTCGCCTCACTACTTCCACTTCATCGACGACCATCGTGCCCAGAAAACCATCGATCCGGAAGAATTCACCTTCCAAACCACCGTTGACATCGACAATCCGGAGGAGGTAGAGGTGGCGGTGAAGAATGCCCTGCTGTTGAATGGGATGTTTGATGACCCGCAGGAGAAGCTCTTCCGTGAGAAGATTTTCTCTGCCGATGACATCGAGCTTTGGAAGGGAAAAGTGCTTCACGTGGAACGTTCGGCCCGCAACAAGGCCCACATCGATATCCGTATCCCAGTAGGAATGACCATCGCCGAGGCGCAGAGTGCCTTCTGCAAGCTCATCCATGCCACCGAAGACCCTAGCTGCGTTACCCCCGAGCGCATCATCTTCATCACCGATGCAACCAGTCAAATCTATACAGCCGACGACTGGTACAAGCGCCTGGACGAGGAGGCCGTGGCAGAATATCGTGAGGCTTATAGAAAGAGAGGATTGGATATTGACGGCCGTCCATTGGATATTGATTCGGCAAAGCATCGCACTGCCCAACAGAATCCATCAGCCCAGCAGAATTCATTAGCCCAGCAGAATTCATTAGCCCAGCAGAATCCGTCTGCTTATGGTCAATCTTCACAGGGTTCTTCTGCCTCTTCAGCATCTGCTCCAACCGTAGATTTCCAACCCATCGAGAGCGAGGAGGAGAAAGCGAGAAAAGCAGCCAATGCTGCGCAGTATGAGCAAACCTACGATGGCGTTCCTTACGAGGAGATTACCAAGGCGCTGGTGGAGCTGATGGGCGGCGCTCCTGCCCACGGCAACCGCAACAACTTCATCTATCGTGAAGCCTGCCTGCTCAGATACATCTGCAATAGCGAGGCGGCTTGGATTAAGCAGGTAATCGAAATCTTCGGCGAAGACGAGGTGAAGGCGTTCGCCTCTGTAGAGAGCGCCTGCAAGGTGGCTCAGTCCTCGGAAATGCCTCAGCTCGTGAAGCAGGCGGTGGAGCTTGCCCGCAAGAACTATCTTGCCAAGCAGGCCACCGAGAAGGCGGGAATCTACGCTGATGTTCCCCCTCAGATGCCTGCCCGATTGCCTAAGCTCATCAAGCTGCTCACCAGCAAGGTGCCGGATGATTTCAAGGCGCCTGTGGCGATGGCCGTGTTCCCTCCGCTTGCCGCTCATCTCAAGGGCGTCAACTTCCGCTACATCGACAATCAGGTGCACGAGGCGGCGATGATGAACCTGCTCGTAGCGCCTATGTCGTCAGGCAAATCAGCGGTAAACGGACCTATCGACTGCATCATCGAAGACCTGGTACAGATGGATAAGGTGAACCGTCAGAAGGAGCAGGATTGGAAGGACGAGGTGAACACCATGGGCGACAATAAGAAGAAGCCGGTGCGTCCGGAAGACATCTGCATCCGCATCGTTTCGCCCGACCTTACCCGTGCTGCCTACATCCAGCGTCTCGACGATGCGCAGAAGGCTGGCGATGCCTATCTCTACTGCAAGATGGACGAGGTAGATATGCTCAAGAAGTTCAATGACCCTAGCCAGCTGATTCGTCTCTGCTGGGACAATTCAGAGGACGGTCAGGAGCGTGTGGGCACCAAGAGCGTCACTGCCCGTGTGAAGACCCGTTTCAACTGGAATGCTTCCAGTACCATCGCCGTTACCCAGAAGTTCTTCTCGGTTCGTGAGGTGGCTGATGGAGCCGTGAGCCGCCTGTCGCTTGCCACCATCATCCGTCCCGATTTCGCTCCGCGTCCGGAGGTGGGCAGTTATGATGCGCAGTTCAAGTCGCAGCTTTCTCCTTACATCCAGCAGCTGAATGCAGCCAGCGGTTTCAAGGAGTGCCGTAAGGCCCGCCAGCTCATCGAGCGCCTGGAGAATGAGATCATGGAGATGGCTCAGCTGGCTTACAACAAGCCTTACGCCGAGTTTGCCAAGCGTGGTTTGGCGAATGGTTTCCGCAGGGCGATGGTGCTTTATTTGGCGAATGGTGAGAAATGGGAGAAGGCGATGGAGGATTTCATCGTATGGAGCGTGAAGTATGATTTGTGGTGCAAGATGCGTTTCTTCGGCAATCAGATGCAGGAGGCGATAGATGCCGACAGCCAGATGGTTTATCATGCTACGGGTGTGAGCAATCTTCTTCTCTTTGTTCACGATACGTTTGATAAGGTGGAGATTCAGCGTGTGTGTCAGATTCACGGCACGAAGACGAAGCTTGCCATCCTGCTGTGCAACTGGAAGAAGCGTGGTTTCATAGTGAAGAACGAGGATGGCACCTTCTCGAAGACGACTAAGTTCATAGGAAAGTATGGGCACTATGGAACGCCGGGAATGGCAGCGTAGGATTGAGAAGGGACCCTTATGCAGTGAAACGCTGCGTATGGGTCCCCTTTTTGTAACATCTCTGTAAAGGTTCTTGACCTTCATCAAGAAATCGGGGGTTTCTGAAACTTTTCTCTTTAAAAACTTGTGTGCGAACACAAAAGTTTGTATCTTTGCATCGGAATTAAGAAAGAAGGATAAAAGATTGTTGGTTCAGGTAACATAAAGTATTGGTTATAAGGAAGAAAGATTGTTAGAGTAAGGATAACAAAGGTATTAGGTAAGATGAACAAAGGTATTAGATAAGGTGAAAGATTGGAGAAGCAGGGTAACGTTGAAAGATTGTTAATATAAAGGATAAAAGTTTAATTTAAAGTTAAGAAAGGGAAAAATTATGTTAGTATTAGGAATTGCATTCGCAGCAGTAGTAGCATTTGCTGCAACAGTTGGTGCAGCTAGCAACAAGCTTGCTTAAGCTGAACCGAGAGAGTAAGGAACTTTAAGAAGTTCAAGTGTTTAAAAGTAAGGAACATTAAAAGTTCAGAAAACAGTAATTGAAGCAAAGTAGGAAGCCAAAGGGGCTTCCGAGATGTAGAAGGGGAGCCAAAGGGGGCTTTCCGGGAATTGAGGAGCGGTTGATGCTCCTTTTTTCGTTTACATTAAAAATATCAGATATACATTAATATATAAAAGAAATCGGGCGGTTAACAGGTTAACAGTTAACAGCCCGATTTTCTTTGTTTATACCCCCTATTCGAGGATGATTTTGAGATTTACTACATCTGAGAAATTCTGTAACTCGTTGATATGTAGATAAATCTAATTCTTTTAATCTTATTACTTAAGATATGGCTTCAGGATTCTTGCCCAGTTTTGATAGCCTTTTCCGAGCAAATGCAAGCCATCGTTGCTGTAATCTGGGTTCATTTCCTGGGTGCCAGGGGTTACAAACTCAGAGAAAAGGTCGATGTAGGTTAAGCCGCGGCGGTTGGCGATGTCCTTGATCAGGGCATTGAGGGCAGGAACATCCTTCTTACGACCCATGTGGTCAACAAACATGTTGAACTTCGGGTTCAGCGGCAGAACGCTCTGCAGATAGAGTCGGGTAGAAGGAGATTCCTTCTTGATTCGCTTTGCAATCTCATCGATGTTTTTGGCGATGTCCTCGACGCTGCGGCCGCCGGAGAGGTCGTTGATTCCGATAAGCAGGAAGATCTTGGCTGGCTTGCCCTTGGTGATGACGTGGAGGCGGTCGAGAACGCCATCGGTTCTATCGCCGCTGATGCCACGGTTCTTGGCGTGTGGGTTGCCGAGCAGTTCTGCCCATTCGCATCCGTTGGTGATGCTGTTGCCCAGGAAGATGATGTCTTTCTTGCTGGTTGGGAGAACTTCAAAGAGCGTAGCTCTCTGATCATAGAAAGTAGTGTGCTTGCGTCCTTGTGCCTGTAAGGTAGTGCAGGCGCAGAGGAGGCAGATTGATAACATGATTTTTTTCATCATAAATTTTATATTAAGTTAGTTATTAATGCGTATTTTTAAAGCTTTTGCCCTTACAGGGCGCAGGGCGAAATGCTGTTTATACCCAGGGTGTTGCCCTGGGCTAGGAGCTTCTGCCCTTTCAGGGCGTGTGGGGCATTGCTTCTGCATTTGCTTCGTTCTGCTTTTGGGGCGTGTGGATATTGCTTTTGCATTTGCTTCGTTCTGTTTTTGGGGGGCAGCAAAAACTATTTGAAAATCAGGGTGGTGAGCCTGTCTTTATCAAACAGTTCCTGAGCCACGGCTTGAATCTGGGCGGCGGTAATCTCATCCACCTGCTCGTAGAGGCGGTCAACGTTCTTCTCCCAGCCATAGTGCAGGAAGCTCTTGCCGAAGTCGAGGGCGAAGTTCTCGCGGTTGTCGCAAGCCACGCCTATCTGGCCCTTAATCTGTTTCTTGGCAGCCTTGAGCTGCGCATCGCTCAATGGCTTCTGCATGAACTTATCCAGCTCCTTGCGAACCAGGCGGAGGCAGCGCTTCACATCGTGCTCATCGCATCCGAAATAGATGCTCCAGGTGCCCGTGTCGCCATAAGCTACCATCGTGCTTTCTACGGTGTAAACCAGTCCGTTGTGCTCTCTGAGGGCGAGGTTCAGCTTGGCGTTCATGCCCGGTCCGCCCAGCATATTATTAAGCAGATAGAGCGGCATTCGGCGGTCGTCGTTCACATCGTAAGCCCGGGTTCCAATCATCACATGAGCCTGATGGGTATTCTTCTGCATCACAATCGTTTGCCCGGCAGGCGAACCCATCGGATCCATCGACCCCATCGAATCTATCGCTCCCTGAGAATCCATCGCTCCCCTAGAAATCTGCGTCATCTGCGGAGCCTGCGACATCTGCGTAATCTCAGAATCCCGTGCCCCCGCGAATCCCGTGTCTCCCGTTTCTCCCGAGAAATCTGCGTCATCTGCGAAATCTGCGTGACAACCCTTCTCAGCAAGCTTGCCCGAACTATCATCTGTGAGCGCCTTCCCGATAAGCTTCACCAGTTTCTTGAAATCAATATCCCCGTATGCGAAGAATATCGCATTATCCGGCCGGTAAA
>ERZ1026862.2123-NODE-2123-length-10663-cov-76.836067_pt1 | contig 10663 bp, 5 predicted proteins | sample MGYA00380161_ERZ1026862 | MGnify/ENA primary metagenome ERZ1026862 (study PRJEB33269, sample SAMEA4719797) | human gut metagenome | biome: human-associated habitat; feature: organic feature; material: feces | place: Cameroon | collected 2013-10 ... | reverse complement strand
CATCTGAAGCCAGAAGAGATTCTCAACGAGGAAGAGGACAGAAGCATCGAATCCACCAGTAAAAGAACGCAAGCCAACCGCAATTTCAACATCCTGATAGTAGATGACGATGCAGAGATTGCCCATTATATCAAGACCGAACTGAGCGACTGGTACCGATTTGAACATGCCAGCAACGGCAAGGAAGGTCTCAAGATGTTGCTCACCGGCAAATATGATCTCGTGATAAGCGATGTGATGATGCCGGAAATGGATGGTGTTACCATGCTCAAGAAGATTAAAGGCAACTCTAACGTAAGCGATATTCCGGTCATCCTGCTCACCTCCAAGAGCGAGGTAGAGAACCGACTAGAGGGATTGCGCAAGGGTGCCGATGCCTTCCTGGCTAAACCTTTCAATATGGAAGAGCTGCATATTCTCATCGACAATCTGGTAGATAATGTCCGACGCATCCGTGGCAAATACAGCGGTGCGCAGGGACAGAAGGCTAAGATTGAGCAGATACAGGTAAAGGGCAATAACGACGCTCTCATGGAAAGAGTGATGAAATATATGAACGAGCACCTCGCCGACCCTGACCTCAACGTTGAGAAACTGACAGAAGATGTAGGCATCAGCCGTGCCCAACTGCACCGTAAGCTGAAAGAAATAGCAGGCGTCTCTGCCGGTGAATTCATCCGTAACTTACGATTAGAACAAGCTGCACGTCTTATTGAAGAAGGGCAGATCAACATCACGCAAGTAGCTTATTCCGTAGGATTCAGCAACCAGACCCACTTCTCTACAGTGTTCAAGAAACACTATGGCATGTCACCAAGTGAATATGCTGAAACAAAGAGGAATGAGAAATAAACAACAAATAAAAGAGAATAAGGTATTTTTTCGTATCTTTGCAGCAGAAACAATAATAATACAAACTAACGATCTGCAAAGATATGAAGAAATACCTTATTTTATTATTTACGGTACTTACATCACTCCATGTTTCTGCACAGAGTGATGGCTCACAGTTATGGCTAGGAAAGCAGTATGCTAACTCATGCCAAGTCATCTCACAGTTGCCCGATGATGCAACAGCCAAGATTGCCAAGCAGGAGTTGGAAAACAACTGGCGTGGCAAGAATGTTGAGCTAAAGATAGACAAGGCTCTGAATCTTGGCGAGGGCTATAACCTCTATGCCCGTCCTGCACAGCAAGGCGACAACATTCAGTATGAAGCAACTATCACCGCCAGCAATCCTATCGGTTTGCTCTATGGTGCCTACGAGCTGATTCGACTTCAGAACACCGATGCCTACAACACTGGTAGCGGCAATCAGCAGAACTTCAGCAAAGCCATTGATGAAACAGAAAAACCACAAGTGGGTCTCCGCATCCTCAACCATTGGGATAATCTCGATGGCAGCATCGAACGTGGCTATGCCGGCAAGAGCATCTTCAAATGGGAAGAAATCAAACTCGGCAAAAACGGCAAGGGTGGCAGCATCAGCAAGAGTCTTCACGACCGTCTCATCACCTATGCCCGTGCCAACGCATCGCTCGGTATCAACGGAAGCGTGCTGAACAATGTAAATGCATCGCCAAAGATGATGACGGCTGAATATATTAATAAGGTGAAGGTCATCGCCAACATCCTGCGTCCATACGGCATCCGAGTGTATCTCAGCATCAACTTTGCTTCTCCTATGGCATTGGGCTATACCAAGACTGCAGACCCATTGGATAAAAAGGTACAACAGTGGTGGAAGAAGAAAGCAAAGGAGATTTATGCTGCCATTCCAGACTTTGGCGGATTCCTGGTAAAAGCTAATTCTGAAGGACAACCTGGTCCTGGCGATTACCACCGCACTCATGCCGAGGGAGCCAACATGCTTGCCGATGCCGTCAAACCATACGGTGGCATTATCATGTGGAGAAGCTTTGTATATGGTGCTAATCATAAGGGAGAAGACCGTGTGAAGCAAGCTGTCAGCGAATTCAAAGGGATGGATGGAAAGTTCCGTGACAATGTAATCCTCCAGTCAAAGAATGGTCCGCTCGACTTCCAGCCTCGTGAGCCATACGCTCCTATCTTCGACAACATCAGACAGACACCTCAGATAGCAGAACTTCAGATTACCCAGGAATATCTCGGACAGTCTAAACACCTCACCTATCTCGCCCCGATGTGGAAGGAATTCTTCGGATTCGTCAATCCAAGCAAACTGGTTGGAATCTCAGGTGTAGCCAATATCGGTGATGATGCCAACTGGTGTGGTCATCCTTTCTCACAGGCTAACTGGTATGCTTTTGGCCGATTGGCATGGAATCCTTCGCTTACAGCCGAAGAGATTGCTCATGAATGGCTCGTACAGACCTATGAGAACCAGGACGAGAAGTTCACCAAACCTGTAGAGATGATGATGATGACCTCACGTGAAGCTTGCGTCAACTATATGATGCCATTGGGCTTACATCATATCTTCAAGTTCGATCACCACTACGGTCCGGAGCCAGATGGTTTCATTGCCAGCTATCCATTGGAGTGGTGCCCTGTGTATTATCACAAGGCTGATGCCAAGGGTATCGGTTTCGACCGCTCATCCAAAGGTACAGATGCCGTAGGTCAGTATCCGGAGCCATATCGCAGCCAGTATGATAACATCCAGACCTGTCCTGAGGAATATCTCCTCTGGTTCCATCATGTGCCATGGAATTACAGGATGAAGTCGGGCAGCACACTCTGGCAGGAACTCTGCATGAAGTACAACATGGGCGTAGCAATGGTAGAAGTTTACCGTGATTACTGGCACACTTCTGCCAAGCAGTATATGAAGGGTCATGAGCAGGAATGGCAGCATACCGATTCATTACTCAATGTACAGTTGGAAAACGCCAAGGAATGGCGCAATACCTGTCTCAAGTATTTTCAAACCTTTTCTAAAATGAAGATTTATGAATAAGATCGTATTATCTTTTCTAGCATTATTATGCTGCATCAATATACAAGCTGGAGTGAAACTGCAAAAGCAGGGCACTGCCACTCAACTTGTTGTCAATGACAAACCGATGCTTCTCCTGGCTGGCGAATTGAGCAACTCAGCAGCAACAAGTCCTGCCGACATCAGGAAAGCATTGAAACAGATGAAGAATAGCGGAGTCAACTCTGTCTTCGTTCCTGCATATTGGGAGTTTGTTGAACCTGACGAGGGCAAATATGATTTTGCACTCGTAGACAGCGTCATCACAACAGCCCGTAAGCATGACTTGAAGATTGTCTTCCTATGGTTTGGTGCCTGGAAGAACTCCATGAGCTGCTATGCTCCACTATGGGTAAAGGAAAACACCAAGCGTTTCCCTCGTTCACTCACAGAGAACGGCAAGCCATTGGAGATATGCACAGCCTTCAGCGACAACCTGCTTCAAGCAGACAAACGAGCATTCTGCGAACTGATGAAACACATCAAAGCCGTAGACAGTCAGGAGAATACCGTTATCATGATGCAGGTAGAAAACGAAATCGGCATGCTCGAATCTGCCCGCGACCACTCTCCTCTTGCCGAAAAAGCTTACAAGCAGCTAGTTCCTACTCCATTGCTCAAGGCACTCAAGCTCAAAAAGAAAGGTACATGGGCTGAAGTTTTCGGCACAGACCGTTATGCTGACGAGAAATTCCAGGCATATTACTATGCCAAGTATGTAGAGCAGCTAGCCTCAGCAGGCAAAGCCATCTACAATATTCCGATGTATGTAAATGCAGCAATGAACAGCCGTGGCAGAAAACCTGGCGAATATCCTTCTGCCGGTCCACTAGCTCATCTGATTGATATATGGAAATGTGGTGCACCAAGCATCGACATCTTTGCACCAGACATCTATGATACCGGTTACAAGGGATGGGTAGAGAAATACAAGCGTGCCGACAATCCTTTCTTCACTCCAGAAGTGAAGTGCGATGCCAACAGTGGCGTAAAGGCTTACTATACCTTTGGTGAAACAGATGCTATCAGTTTCAGTCCGTTTGCTCTCGATGAAGCTAACTACAAGGTGAAGAACAGTCTCAGACGTTCATACAAGGTTATCAACCAGCTCTCTCCTCTCCTGCTCCAGCATCAGGGAAAGGGCAAGAACTGGGGATTACTCTTCGACCAGAAAGACAAAGAACGCATCATCGATGATGGCGATATCACCATGACTTGCCGTCATTTCTTCTCGCTACCATGGGATCCACGTGCTACAGATGGAAGCAAATGGCCTGAAGGCGGTGGATTGATTCTGAAACTCGCCAAGAACGAATACATCATAGCTGGTAATGGTATCGTCGTAGTCTTCCAGAGCAAGACAGAAAAAGCGCAAGCTGAAGAAAAGAAACTTGGTGAGGACGGATTTGTTGACAACGGTGGAACCGAAACAAAGAAACAAACCGCTACTTTCAAAGGCAAGCGTATCGGTATCGGATATGTTGACCAGATAGAAGTAGACAAAAACGGTAAATTACAGTTTATCCGCCGTGATAACGGCGACCAGGACCACCAGGGACGCCATGCCCGCATCTCATGTGGCGATAATAAAATACTCCACATCAAGCTGTACGAATACTAAAAGGTATATAAAAAAGGTGTATCCTCGCTTGCCCGATGAATTGGGCAAGAAGGATACACCTTTTATATTATAGTTCTTTTATTTCCTTTTCAGTCAAACCGGTAATTGAAGCTATCTGCTCTATGCTCAATCCATTAGCCAACATTTTGCGGGCGATATTGTTTTTCTCTTCAGCACGACCTTCAACACGACCTTCAGCTTTGCCTTCTTCCATACCTTCCAATCTTGCATTTCCCAAAACGTCATTTTGAATCATGATGGCATTGATATGTTCATCGTATGCATAACGTTCTGCATCCGACATGGAATAGTATTTCAGTTTCTCACGAGCTTCCTGCAGACCTGGTGCCTGGGTGTCTGGCGAGATGACTCCATTTTTCAGGTATTCAACCCATTCTTCCAATGGTGATTTAGCTACCTTATTGAATTCATTAACTCGAACTAGAATATAGGTTGGGAATATCTCTGAAGGCGATTTCCTTACTATCGTATCTTTCTCCTTGGTGCTGATAACAAGATGGTCTTGGGTATGCAAGCCCACGAAATTGTTCTGTCCCACATAGATGTAGTCTGATCCCTTGCCCAGATCAAAGTACAGAATGCTGATGGAATATACCTTCTTCACCTCTTTGTAGGTATTTCCTAGATTGATATGCTCTGTGATGGCTTTGGCTACTCCATAGAGCACACGCTCCAGGTAATACAGTTCACTTGTGTTCTGTATCTCGACGATAATGATTTCTCCCTTGCTGTTTTTCGCCTTGATATCAACCCTGTTGAACTTATCATTAGACTGCTGCTGATTACCTTCACTTTCCAGAATATCAACAATCTTGATAGGTTCATTCAGAAATACAGTCAGGAAGCCCTCAAGCACACCAAAGTTCGCCTTTTGGCGAAGCAAGCGCTTGATAGCCCAGTCAAAACGTATGTATCTATCTCTTAGCTCTGTCATATTTGCCTCCTTTTTTAATGATTCAACTTTCTTGCTGCAAAGATTATGCCAGCGAGAGCAATGTAAGCTTGCTTACAAATTGCCGAGCGCAGCTAATCTTCTGCAAAGATACGCTTTTCTTCTGAAAGAAGCAAGGAATTATTGGAAAATGTTTGAGGGTGAAGGAGATAAAAAGAAAAAGGTGTATCCACCCTTGCCCGATATGTTGGGCAAGAAGGATACACCTTATTATATTATATTATACTATTCCGAAAGATTTGATTAGTTAATCTTTGGAGCAGTTGCATCAGCATTGTAGTCGGTCTCGTTCAAAGGAACGCCCCATGTCCACTTGTTGCCATCCTCTGGCTTGATGGTGATAGCAACAGACTGATGTGCATTACCACCTTCTGCAAATGACTTGCGAACTACAGCCTTGTTCCAACGCTTGAAGTCGCTCCACTCGAAGCCCTCACCCCAAAGCTCAAGACAACGATAGTCCTGAATTTCTGAAAGAAGCTCCTCGCCAGTCTTTGTGCAGGTATATTCTGGGTTGCGGCCAGAAGTAGCATTCAACTCAACCAATGCAGCCTGAGCCTCTGCTTCATGACCCAAGAAGTAATTTGCCTCAGCCTCAATCAATACCATCTCGCTAGAGCGGATGAATGGCAAATAGCTTACACCTGGCTGGTCGGTTACAAAGAACTTCAAGTTTGCATCCAGATAGTAGAAACCAGCCTGATATGGAGTTGCCAAGCCCTTTACTGCGTGAGCCTTAACAATAGAATCTGCCTGTGCATAGATGTCATCATCCATCATTCCAAGAATACCAAATGTAGAGTAATAAGGAGACTCCTTCGTGAGGTCAAGGTTAGGGAATTTGTCCTCTGTCAAGAAGTTCTGCTTGCGGGCATCATTGTTAGGGATGCGGGAAATCAACTCATGACCGATAGTACCTGCACCGGTTGCATTACCATCTGCTGTTGCATAGTAACCATTGCAAGCACCCTGTGTACCATAAGACCAATACCAGTTATTCTCAGAAGCATCACCATAGCTACCCATGATCCACTCTGATGTTGGCTCACAGAAACCAGCCTTATAATCAGCATTGCTCATCAATGGATAACCCTGCTTAGCAAGCTTAGCCTGATCTACTGCTGTCTGGTAGTCCTGGCTGAACAAAGCTGCACGGGCATAAACTGCATGAGCTACGTTTACGTTAGGAATCCATACCTCAGAAGCAGGACGGTCGATACCACTCTCGCCAAACAAAGTAATCGCATCCTGGCAATCCTTGTAAATCTGTGCTACAGTTTCTGCCAATGTTGCAAATGGAGCATCGCCTGTAGATTCATCCAAACGAAGAACCACACCCTGTGAAGCACCATTGTTGCTGTCCTGCCAACGATAGCAGTAGTAGTGAATCAACTTCTCGTAGCTGTAAGCACGGAAAGCCAAGGCTGAAGCTTTGATAAACTTCTTGTCAGCTTCGCTACCTTCTGCTGCATCGATGTGAGCAATAATGGTGTTAGCCTGACCAATGAGCTGGTAATAATAATACCAAGCATATCCATCATAAACAGTACTTGTTCTATTATGGAATGTCTGATTATGGATTGGTGCCCAACCAGAAGCATAGTAGTTGTAGTTGTAATTCTGGCTAGGCAAGTTCTCATAGAGACGCATGATGGCATTCTCGCCAGCAAAACCCTGAGAAAAGGCATAATGCTGAGTAGTCTGGCAACGAGCGATACCATTCAATGCCTTATAAGCCATATCTGTTGTAGCAACAGCTGCCTCGGAACCAACTGAATCCGTTGGCTTTGTATCTAGATAATCGCTGCCACAAGATGTCAGCAAGGTTGCGGAAGCCAAAAGGGCGCAACCGAATATCTTATTTATATAATTTTTCATCTTTATATTCTGTTTATATTGTTATCTCTTAGAATGTCACAGACAAACCGAAGTTGAATACACGGGCACTTACGTAGGTATCACCAGAGGCACCATTGAAGCTGTACTGAGGGTTCATACCTTTGCGAGCTGTAAGAGTGAACAAGTTTTCTGCACCTGCCTTCACGGTCAAGCCCTGGATGCCCAAACTCTGAATCCATGTCTTTGGCAAGTTGTAGCTGAGGTTGATGTTCTTGAAGATGAGATAATCTGCACTAGTCAACCAACGATCACTTGTATCATTGTTGTATGTACTCAAGTTGAAGTCGATGATAGGAGTACCATTAGGGTCGATACGATTTGGAGAGGTCTCTGTCATACCAGCAGGTACACCATTCCAAGACTTCAAGATATCCTTGTGGTTTGCAGAAGCTGAAGAAGCAGAAGCTGTGCTCATCAAGCTCTTGTAAGTAGCATCATAAATCTTACCACCCAAGCTATAGGTGAACAATACTCCGAGGCTCAAGTCCTTCCAACGGAGGTTTGTACCAAATGAACCATATACAGATGGGAGAGCTGTGCCAGCCCACTTACGCTCTGCATTGGCTGTCTCTGTGGTATAGTTCTTGCCGTTGATAGTAACAAGAGTACCGGCTTTCTCTGCAGCCTCTACATTCTCGTCTGCAATGTCATACAAAGAATTACCTGTCATCTGGTCAACACCTGCGAAATGATAGGTGAAGAACTCGTATGCAGAATGTCCCTCAGAATACTTCTGTACGCCATGGAGAATATCCTTACCTCCAGGCAACTTGATTACCTTATTCTTCAAGGTTGTAGCATCTGCTGAAACTGTCCAGTTCCAATCCTTATTCTTGATAATCTCACCACTCAAGGCGATTTCAAAACCACGGTTTGAAATAGTACCAATATTCTGATACTGTGACATATTAGACATATTCTCATTATGAGGATATGAACCTGCTGAGTATGGCAAACGAACCTCGAAGAGAAGATCCTTAGAACGCTTGTCGAAGTAGCCGATGCTAAAGTTCAAACGGTCGAACAATCTGCCCTCGATGCCAAAGTCAACAGTCTGTGTAGTTTCCCACTTGATGTTTGGAGCTGCCAAAGTCTGCTTAATCAAAGCTGTGTTACCACCATTCTTGGCAATCTCATAAAGTGCCTGATAACCATAGAGGCTCACACCTGCATCGTTACCAACCTCACCGTATGAAGCACGAACACGCAAGTCATTTAACCAATCAACATCCTTCAAGAAGTTCTCTTTCTTTGCATTCCAGTTCAAGCCGAAAGAGAAGAAGTTACCCCAACGAGCATCTTTGGCGAAGCGAGAAGAACCGTCACGTCGATATGAGAAATCTGCGAAATACTTCTCGTCATAGTTATAACGGATGCGCCCCAAGTAAGACTCTGTTTTGTATTCGTCATCAAAGCCTTGCAGGTAAGAGTTGGTCAAGAAGTTACCTAATGTAAAGTTGTCATCAACAGCCATATTGGTATTCATACCGTGATTAAGTTTTCTCTGCCAGCTATAGTTCTCATGACCAGCGAGCACATCTACGCTATTCTTGCCATAAGAATGGTTCCAAGTCAACAACTCTTGTGCAGTATAAGTAGCAAATTGATAGTCGTAGAAAATCAAGCGACCATTGTTGGCAGCACCATCACCGATGTTAGGGTTGTTGTAGTTCAAACGGTTGGATGTGGTATTGTTTCCATTACCCTTAACCATCACAGAGAAGTCGTATGGCAAATTAATCTTGGCATACACCTGTGCGTCGATAACAGCATGACGAGTCTTGTCCTTGTCGGCAGTCATCTCGTATGCGATGTTACGGTTGGAAAGATACTCTGAAGTTGTATCAAACTGCTTCTCGCCATTCTCATCCAAAGCATAGCTACCATCTGCATTATGCATATACATAGGATAGATAGGTGCCATGTAACGACAAGTACTGAATGGGTTAGCGTACAATGAGCCTGCATCTTCCGCAGCATCATTGTATTGACGATTGGATACGTTGGCACTCAAATTGAGACCACCCTCAAACCACTTACTAGGATTGAACTTGGAATTGATACGACCCGTGAAACGCTCGAAAGACGAGTTCTTGGTATAACCCTTCTCATTCAAGTAACCAGCAGATGCATATACATTGAATTTCTCACCGCTTACGGCACCAGACACATTGTATTCTTGGCGATGACCTGTACGCTCTACGCCATCCTCCCAATCGAGGTCGTCATAACCTGCGAGACGAGAAGCAATGAGTTTACCATTGGCATCAAACAAAGCGTCATTGGCAGCATTATAGATATTTCTCTTGGCGTAGTCACTAATCAAATGAGTTGTAGCATATTGAGCAGCTGCGGCTGCATCTAATCCCATAGAACCAGACATGGCATAGTTCTTCATGGCTATCCAAGAAGCCTCCATCCACTGGTCGGCGTTCAAACGCTCATACTCTGCAATACCACGAGTATATACACCGTTGTTAATCTGGAGATTGATAGTAGGCTTGATACCATACTTTGCACGCTTGGTAGTAATCAGGATGACACCATTGGCAGCACGGTTACCGTAAAGGGCAGCAGAAGCAGCGTCCTTCAATACAGACATGCTCTCGATATCATTAGGGTTCAATTCGGAGATGTTTCCATCGAATGCCGTACCATCAACGACATAAAGTGGCTGGTCTGCATCCTTTACTAACGTTCCGACACCACGGATATGGATTTTAGGAGCCTTGCCCGGCTCACCATATGAGTTGTTCACCTGTACACCAGGAGCAGCACCTTCCAATGCACCTGTTACAGTAGTAGTGATACGGTTCTCGATTTCCTTAGAATCAACAGCTGTTACAGAACCAGTAATAGATTGGCGCTTAGCTGTACCGTATGCCACAACAACGACATCATCCAAAGAATGATTGTCAGCATCCAAAACAATCTTCATGTTAGAAGAAGCCTTGGCTGTCTTAGACTGCATACCGATGTATGTAATCTCCAACTTGGCTCCGGCAGGAGCGTTCAATGAGAAGTTACCGTCAATGTCGGTAACTGTACCTGTGTTAGTGCCCACAACCTTGATCGAAGCACCGATAACAGGGCTTCCATCCTCAGAAGCAGTAACTTTACCAGAGATTTGACTTTGTGCAAAAGCCATGCTCGTGCTAAGAGCAAGACCTGCAACTACTGTCATGAGTCTTTTTTCCATAAATCTCTCTC
>ERZ1026862.2122-NODE-2122-length-10670-cov-7.683467_pt1 | contig 10670 bp, 9 predicted proteins | sample MGYA00380161_ERZ1026862 | MGnify/ENA primary metagenome ERZ1026862 (study PRJEB33269, sample SAMEA4719797) | human gut metagenome | biome: human-associated habitat; feature: organic feature; material: feces | place: Cameroon | collected 2013-10 ... | reverse complement strand
AGTCTCGTGGGCTCGGAGATGTGTATAAGAGACAGGTATATGGAAGCTCGTGCCGGAAAAGCACTGGCACGGGTCCGAATATTTCACGGCGTACCGGGGGAAGTCGTGAAGTGAATAACTATATTGAAAGGTTGATACAGATGAAAGCTTTGGTGTGCGAACTTTGTTGTAAAAAGGAAGTAGGTGATTTATTTGGCTGAGCATTCTCACCGCACATTTAATACAAAATGGAGTATAACAGACGACGGGATTCGATATGAAGGCAAATTAATACCATTTTCTGAAATACGTCGGGTTGTTATACATGAATCTGACGATAGCGTTGGATATTTTACTTCTTTTGATGTAAATGATTATGTCCTGTATTATAATTCATTACGTCGTTATGATAAGATAGAGGCAAAAGCCGACGCCGAAACAATTGAGCGGAAAGTCAATGAATGCCTGGAAAAAATCAGGATAGGGTCCATGAATTCGACCTCCATGAGGCTTCCATTCGAGCCAAAAAAATTAAGCAGACAAATAGAAAAATCAATGCGATTTTGTGTTTTTGGATTATCATTGCTATAATTTTCGCATTATGTATTATATCGCCAATTGTTATAGGTGTTGTAACCGGCTCGGGCAATTCTAATAGCGGATCCAGCAGTCGTTTTGTATGCCAGGTATGCCATAGGGATTTTGATGGAAAACCTGATGATATGCACAGCATAACAAATACTAATATGTGTGTACAGTGCTATAAAAACTTCAAAAGTGCCAGCGAAAATAATTAGGGACAAATTATTCTTTTTCGGCAGTAAAATAATAAGGTGGCTGCATTCCTGCGGACACCTTTTTTGTATTTGTTAAGGTATTACTTGAAGTAATCAGATGGGACACGGAAATATTCAGGCTACACAGCGCTATTATATTGCCATTTCCAAAACCGGAATTGACGTGCTGCGGAATAACATAGAAAATCTATAACAACAGAGCCGAAAGTTATACGCTTTCGGCTCTTGCTTATTCATACATCTTTCTGATTTTATCAAGGTAAGCTTTAAATTCCGCAACGACCGGAGCAGGAGAAACAAGCCTTGCCCGATTTCCAAAACTGCAAAGCCATGAGAAAAACTGTTCGCTGACATTGACTTTCGTGTTAATGCTGAAATGATGATCGTCTATTTTGCCGTAAATCACATTTGAAGTTCCAAAGCGATCAACAACAGTATCAAGCAGCGAATTCACAAACTGAATTGTTACCCTTTGAGTGTTTCCGTTGAACATTGAAAACGTGCGCTGCGCGTATGTTTCTATATCAACAGCGGCAAAGGCTTCCGCGCCCTCTCTTGGTATTCCGAGAAGTTCAACTTCTTTCATTCGGTCAACGCGATAGGTACGCATTTCTCTGCTTCTGTCGTCAAATGCAAGAAGATAATAGTTACCGTCATTTATAAGCAGCTTGTAAGGACTGACTATGTATCTGCTGCCGTTCCTGCGTTCAATCTGCTGACTTACATTACTTATGGAGCATTTCAGATATTTGAAGCTTATCTTTTCTGGAATATGATTTTTAGTGCTGACAGCTTCGTTAATTCTGCTGATATTGTTAAGCACGGCAGTATTGTTTGTTTTAACTCTATCGGTAAGGAAAGAATTCTGTTTTATCCTGTCCGCCTGATGTATGCTGACAAAATCCGTAATAACATTTACTAGCCGCTGTGCCTGCCCCTGTGAAATGAATTTTGCAGAATACACGCACTGCGCCAGAATTCGTATATCGTCCAGATCATAGCGTGACTGCCGCACATAGAAGCCTTTCCTGCTCCTGTCGTAACAAACAAGTTTTTCTGTTTCTTCGTCGGCAAGAGCGGCTTCGGCTTCATCAATAGTGCTTTCATTTTCCAGAAGCCACATTATTTTATTGATATCTTCTATATCTCTATAAATCGAGCGGCGCTCCGCATAAATCCCACAATCTTCAAGAAATCCGATAATATCAGAAGCGGAAGCAAGATTATCTTCATCTGTGTATTTCAAAAGATACTGCAATACAAGGTATGGTTTCAGTTTTTGATTTGACTTTCTGCCGCGACCGCCTTCTAATTCATTTTCTTTGTTCATGACATTACCTCTGTTGTTTTTGGTACTTATAGTATATCAAATCAAAGGTGCTTTTGTCAATAAAAAAACACGCAGTCAGAGTGGCTGCGTGTTTTGTGGTTTTTATCGGACAGTTAACATTTATATATTGTTTGTATAAAATTACCTCTTTCGTTTTTATAATTTATCTACCACAAACTGCTTTATAAAAGCTTCGATCATAGCAGATTTGAAAACATGGACTTTTTCTGTTCCCCACCCTTGGTATTGAACATTTTTATCAAAACTATAAATTCTATCATCTGATAAATCTTTTAGTCCATCGGATTTCAATGACAGCTTGGTGCGCTTTAAATGATATGCGGTTGGATTAAGACACCATACAACAAAGAGTTCTTCTGTTTCATAGTACTTTAATGCAAATATTTCAGTTCCTTTTCTATTCCTTGACGCAAAATCAAAACAACATCTCTTTCCAAATGTCTTGCCTACACCACATATAAACAGATCATCGCAAATTAAGCCATTTCTTGAACAGATTTCTTTGAATATGCCTACCTTGAAAGTGGGTAAGTCCCTGCGTGCTTCCTTTAATTCATTGTATTCGTCAGAGCCGAAACAAGCGGCAGCCCTAGCAAATGTCTTGTTGATCTCCAGCGCCTTGTTCTTTTCGTTAATGATGATGTTAGCCATGTTCTTGTTCTCCTTTTGATTTAGTGTGGTTTGGTGTTTCCTTACCTTGTGATTATATTATATCACTTTGTGCCTTTTTATCTGTCATTATAATAGCACATATCAAATTGTAACAAAAAATTCGCGCCGAAGCATGAGCGACGCGAATTTGGCTTTATAATAATGATTAAAGATGTTTGTGGTTTGATAAAAAGTTTCAAAAAGATGTTGCAATTTGTGCGAAAGTAGTGCCATAATTATATTGAAAAACATTTACAATCTAGGATTTACAATTCAGTTGAAAAAAGACCTGTTTTCAAAGAGTGATTTACAATGGATTTACAATCCGACATCGGTTTTCCGCCTGTTGGATTAAAACAAAAAGAGCAGCCGCATTTCTGCGACTGCCCCTGTGAAGCCTTTATTCAAGCGGTTTCGTGGATTACTTGAAATATCTGTTCAGCAGACCCTCGAAAGCCTTTCCGTGTCTTGCCTCGTCCTTTGCCATTTCGTGAACGAGGTCGAAAGGTGGCTCATTACACTTGCTTTGATAGTCTTTTTTGAGGTTGTGTTGATATGTACCATTGATGTACACCCCGAAATGAAAAACACACTGTTGTGTACCATTTTAGTACAATGTATAGGAGTGTTATTCATGAGCGGTAACAGTAACAATGGAGTATTCCAAAATGCAAAGGGTCAATGGGGGTATCGCTTTTCGTTGTTAATTGATGGCAAGCGAATTACTCGCAGAAAATTCACAGATGAAAATGGTATAAAGCTTACATCAAAAAGGGCAGCCGAAAAGGCGCGAGAAGCAGCAATAAATCTGGCGCATACCGAAATGAAGCGTACTGAAAAGGTGGTGCGCCGTACAATGGCAGATGTTTTTAAGGAGTACAGTGAAAATGGTAGATTTGGCAAAGCATATTAGACAATCAGAAAACAGGACAGTTTATGGGAAAATCACATCTGCCCACGCTTTGGCAAGCGTTTTGTAGACGATATATCAGTAGCAGAAATATGTGATTTCCTTTCAGAACTATATTATATTGATGGATATTCATTCCAGTACACTGAAAGTTTCCTAAAAGTGTTCTACCTGATTTTCGGTCAGGCGTATTCCCGAAACTATCTTGATGTTGATACATACAACAAAATGTGTGTAAATAAAAACACCAAAATCAAAATGCCGAAAATAAAATCAGAAGATGATACAGAGATAGTAGCATTTAGCAGGCAGGAACTCTCTGCCCTCGACGACTATTTCAAAGGTACAAATGCTGAAACGGCATATCTTCTGGGGCGATATTGCGGATTACGTATAAATGAATGCTATGGTCTTAAATGGGATAATGTTGATGTAGACGCTGGTACCATTATAATAGACCGCCAAATGCAATATCAGAACGGGTTAATAAAGCTTGTTTCTCCAAAAACACACAATTCTAAAAGAACATTATATATGTGTGATGCTCTTAAAACCCATTTTCAAGCTTTGGCAGCAGAGCGACAGAGATATGAAACTGAATTTGCGGCATTGCGTGAACAAAACAAACGCATGATAGAAGATCTGGACGGAAAGAAAATCCCATCGACAGCGCTTGTCAACTGTCTGTATGATGGGAAAATCCAGACTGTAAATTCCATGAAATACCCCACAAGGGAAATCAAAAGCAAGCTGGGAATAAATTTCAAGTATCATTATCTGCGGCACACCTACGGAACTTTAATGGCTGAAATGAATACTCCAACTCATTTGCTGTGTAATCAGATGGGACACGGAAACATTCAAGTCACACAGCGTTATTATATTGCCGTTTCCAAAACTGGAATTGACGTGCTGCGAAATAACATAGAGAATCTATAACAACAGAGCCGAAAGCGTGTAACTTTCGGCTTTTTATATCATTATTTAAGATTCAAGATATGCTAAAAGATTCATTTCTATACATAAGTGTGTATCTGTTTTTTTATGATATTTTTAAATATTCTAAGATTCAGATATATATTGATTAAACACCATAAAAAGGTGGCATAGAAAGCGAGGTAAATATTATGTTAGATATCAATCAAGAAGTCAAAAAAGCCCAGGACAAACGCAGACCGCCAACCACACAGCCCAATCTGCAACCTGACAATTTTTCGCAAATTGCTATGCACGATTTGCTATGCGAATGCAGCCCATACGCAGCCATAACACCATTGCTAACTCCTGATAATGCCATGTATTACGCAATACAACGCGCAATAACTAAGGGTACAACCGTACAATTACCGTATGTCGTTAATAATCAGGTGTTACATCTTAATAAGCGATTTACTCGTGATGTATCAGGGCAGGTCCTACAGTCATCTCCATACACGGTAATTGACGGCATGTGCATGACAGCAATGCAGATGTACAACAGGGTTAATGTGCAGCACCCCAACAAGGTTAGCAGCAGAGTTTTGGCACAATCATACATTCTGCACACATCACTATGTGTTGCCTTGTCTGCAAGTGGTGACATACGCATTATTACAGCAAGCCCTGCTATATTATCGCAGCTGCCATTACGCAGATACAATACTGACGCTGTTAATGCCAGAATAGATATGCACAATGATGATTTGCGCAGTGGTGTGTTGGTCTGCGTGGAACTGATACCAACAATAACTGGGTATGATGTGCGCCCTACCACTATACACGCAGACAGGGATAATATAATGGTTTTGCCTAAGGTATGGGTAGATACATTTTTGGATTATGTTTATGATAAATTGACAACCAATCCATGCAGAGTAACAATTGCAAATCCTAGCGGTGATGATACTGTTATATCTGCTTCCCTGCGCAAAAATAGAGAAAATATTAAGTACACTGTGGCGGAACGGTATGTGGATAACAGCACAGGAAGATACGGATATGTTAGGTGTGTCAATGCAGATAGTAACGGTATAGCGGTGTTTCCGCTTACTCATTTAGTATCAATACAGAGTAAATAAAACAATTGTTTAATAATACAAATATTGTTAAGGCGAAGGAATAGCGTAAAATGTATGACATCAGAGTAAATTAATAATGTTAAATTGATTTACTCTGATAAACATATATATTTTTTAATTAGGAGGAATCAATAATGGGAATTGTATATGGATATGCAAGAGTATCAACAACGGGACAATGTTTAGATAGACAGCTTAACGCATTAACACGAGCCGATGTCGATAAGGATTTGATTTACACCGAAAAGATGTCAGGCACCAAAAGCAACAGGTCTAAACTTAAAGCACTGTTAAATGTATTGGAACAAGGTGATACAGTGTACATAGAATCGCTTAATAGATTGGGGAGAAGTAGTGCTGACCTGATTACACTAATGCAGACATTTTCTGATATGGGAGTAACATTAATTTCACTTAAGGAGCAGCTAGACTTTTCTTCTGCAGCCGGCAAGATGATAGCACAGTTTTTGGCTATTCTAGCCGAATTTGAAAGAAATTGTATAGTTGAAAGGGTTAAAGAAGGATTGTCTGCCGCCCGTGCTAGGGGTCGTGTAGGGGGAAGACCTGCTACACCAGATAAAATAATAGATAAGGCACTAAAAATGTATGATATGCACAATCTAACCGTTTCTGAAATATGCAGGGCATGCAGTATCTCTCGTCCCACACTATACAAAGCATTGCGAGAGCGAGAAAATAAAAAAGATCTGGAAGAAATGGATAACCAAGAATAAGTGTAAGGGCAAGTAAAAAGCTTGCCCTTATGTTATAATTATTATATTTCGAAAGGGGTATTAAAATGAAAAAAGATATAAAACTAACAGACAGATTACTAAAAACATTTGCAGAGTATCTGCACGGTCAAGAAAAAAGCAGTAGCACCATTAAAACATATCAGAGAGAATTATTTTCCTTACAAATATACATAGATGGTGACAATATTACAAAGGAAAAATTAATTTTGTATAAAAACATATTAGCAAATCAATACACACCATCAACCTGCAATGTTGCAATAGCTTCTATTAATAGCTTCCTACGATTTATGGGCAGGCAAGATTTAATGATTAAACCATTAAGAGTACAAAAACAAATTTTTGAAGATAAAGACAGAGAGCTAACAAAAAAGGATTACAATAAGTTAATCAAAGCTGCTATGCTTAATAATGATGAACGTACCGCATTAGCAATACAAACTATATGTGCAACGGGAATCAGAGTTTCAGAGCTAAAATATATTACAACAGAATCGCTTAAAAATGGTCAAGCACATGTCTACAATAAAGGCAAGAACAGAATAATATTTATTCCGAAATCCTTAATACAGATGTTAAAAAAATATGTCGTAAATCGTAATATAGCCTCTGGACCTATCTTTGTCACCCGTAATAATAAACCTTTGGATAGGTCTAATTTGTGGAAATCCATGAAACAGTTATGCTCTGTTGCTGGTGTAAAACCTAGCAAGGTTTATCCCCATAATCTTAGGCACTTGTTTGCCCGGACATATCACGAACAACAAAAAGATATTGGCAGACTTGCAGATATATTAGGTCACAGCAATATTAACACAACACGAATTTATACTAGGGAGTCAGGAGCAATCCACGCCAAGCAGATAGCGGCTTTAGGGCTAGTGCAGGATACCACATAAAATTACAACACAATATTTATTATGTGGTTAAACAAAAATCATATAATTATCCATATATAATTATAGCATAGCAGTCAGTATTTGTCAAGGCGTTAATAATTAAAGGAGATAAAAAATAAGAGAAAAACACAAATAATTTGAAAATCATATTCGCACAAAGCCTTTTGTAATGCGACTTTGAGCTATATAACCACATAATAAATATTATGTGGTATATCGTCTTAAATGCTCTGTTTTTAATGCTTCTTTATTGGTTTGAAAGGAAAAAAAGATATGAAAAAACTAACTGTTATTCTCTCCATGCTTCTCTCCGTATTACTGCTTCTTGTCGGCTGCAACAGCAGTGCAACTAATAGCGCAACGTCCTCCTCTTTCTCCTCCACTACCACCGAATCTTCCTTAAGCACCTCAGGCCTGCAAACAATAATAGGCGCAGACTCGTCCGTTAAGGTACTTAACGCGTATGAATCATTGGACTATGCTCTGAACAAGCTGGAAGGCTATATTGAGCAGGGTATTGTTGAGTCTGACTACATGGAAACCCTTAAGGTACTATCGGTAGCGTTAAAAGACATAGAAACGGACCTTAATGTAGACAATGCAAGCCACATAAAGGATTTAATGGTAACAGCAGACGACACCGTATCCAGTGCAATGGGTATGAGTGATGATTCGTCATACCTTGATAGCCTGAATGACATCTCAGCAACAGTAAGCAGGATAAAAGAATCAGCAGACAGATTGATTTCAAATACAGGTACAGGTGGTAACAAGGAAGATATCAACACTTCCAGTGATAGGGTAGAAGAATCTGATACAGTAGACAGCACCAGTAATGAGGGTAACACTACTTCTAATGCCACAACCATGACCCCCGCAGAGGAAGACAACAATCAGACAATAGACACAAGTAAAATAGAGCAGGGCGACTACACAGTAGGCGGCTATGCATCTACCAAGGCTGATTCTAAATATAAGGACAATGGTATATCATTGTGGGCTACAGAGAATGGTTTATTATTTGATACAACCCAAACACAAGACCTATACAATTTTGTAAAATCAGGGTACACCAGTGCAAGAACAGTAGACGCCAGAATCCAGTCAAGAAAAGGTGGAACAGACAACCCAAGAATAGCATGGTATGAGAGTTATGAATGGGGTAAGGATGATGTCTTTATAAAAAATACAGCGGATGGTTGGGCTGGTAATACAGTTACAGTAGCATATGAAAATATATCTTGCAGTAAGGAATTGCAAGATTTATTAAAGAAACCGATGACAAAGGATGCGGATGGCGATGGGGTATTTGAAACAACAACAGAAAATTGGGATAAATTATTAAAACTTAATGAAACAGAAGATGTAATTAAATCATTATGTTTTGGAGAAGATAATACCTCAGTAACCTATAATTATAGGAATTATTGTGGCGACATAATAGATGTTGGTATAAGAGGACCAAAGTCAGGAAATCATTCAGCATATTTTAGATATATATGATACAGAAGCAGAGGGTAGGTTAGCAGGGGTAGATTACACATTAACCTGTGACGATGACCCCGAAGCATTCAAGTTAATATCAGGTGACGAATTAAAGAATTATTATGACTTTTCAACAAAAATGGGTAACAGTATCAATGAGGGTAACACACAATCCTTAGTAGATAATGGGTCGTTAGATTACAGACAACCTGTAACAAGGTGCGATAATTACAGTAAAGCAGGCGTAACCAAACCTAACACATTAGGAGCAGGAGCGCAATACTATGCCGGCGTAAAACCAGGCATCTATCACTGCACAATCACCTTAAAAGATGGTAAACAGATACCAATAGTAATAGAGAACCTACCAATTCACTATGAAAATATGTTATGGGGCTGTCGTACTCAGGCAGAAATGGATGTCTGCGTAAAGTTCGCCCAAAACCACAGCCAAGGGGTATACGGACAATACATAGGTGGAACAGGTATAAGAGCGAATGGAGATAGAGGTAAGGGTACAGATAAAGAATTATTAAAGACAACAGATAATTATACAGAGTTCGTAAAAGATTTTAATAATGTAGGGTATAAGACTTATGAAGGAGAATCAGTAAAACTCAAGAATACAGAGCAAGCCGCAAACTGGTGGAGGCATTATACGGGAATAAATACAGAATACTATGCAAGAGGGGTAAGTGGTACTTACAGGGCCTTAGACGCAATGACAAGAAAAGGTGGAGACTGCGAAACATTTTCAGCTTTTATATCCTGTATGCTTAATGTATCAGGCTATACTACTCGCTATATAACAGGGGGTAATCATGCATGGGTAGAAGTCAAGGTACCAGCAGAAATTAATGAATCAGGTAAAGACCTATGGCTTGCAATAGATAATGGTGTCCTATGTTCGTCAGTATCAGCAAAAGAGAAAGAAGCAATGATAAAGACAACAGTATATACTGAGGTCAAAGGCTGGGACACGTACTGGAATGCGGATATGCCGAGATAAAGAAGATAAGGGGTATCTTACTATTGGTTTGATACCCCTTAAATAATGAAAAGGAGAAAAATAAAGAATGAAAAAATTATTATTAACAAGTATGTTATGTTTTTGTATGCTAATGCAGGGCTGTACAATTTCTGAATTAGATACAGCAGAGGATAAGATAGTAAATATAGATGGAAATATAGAATGTAGCTGGGGTATGAGTGTAGAGGATATAAAGAGTAAGGAGAAAGCGGAATTAACAGGTGAGGAAGAATATTTAAATACATATTCATTAGGGTATAATGCAGGCAGTACAACAGATTCTCAGACAATTCATTATGCTTTTGAAGATGAAAAATTAGTTGGTATATTTACATTATATACATATGGAAAGTTTGAAAATTCGCCTTATAACATACTAGAAGTGTTTAATGAAAAATATGATAAGCTAGTAGAAAAGTATGGTCAACCAATTAAAAGTGTAGGTGACTATTTAGTAGATGATAGTGAGGGTAGAAGATATGTAGGTTGGAATGTAGAAGAAGCAGAACCATTAGAAAAGAATAAATGGTTAGATTATATTGATACTTTACACGTAGCTTATACATGGTATAGTGATGGTACAGCAATAGGGTTGACGTTGTGGGATAAGTTTGATGCTTATTTGGGTTATTGCGATATATCCTCGAATATGTATCAAATAGATAATCCTGATGTCTTATTTTTGAATGCAGGGATAGGAAATACAGATATTCTAAGTAGTATAAATGAATGGGGTAAAGAGCAATATTCAAATAC
>ERZ1026862.2119-NODE-2119-length-10675-cov-49.590207_pt1 | contig 10675 bp, 5 predicted proteins | sample MGYA00380161_ERZ1026862 | MGnify/ENA primary metagenome ERZ1026862 (study PRJEB33269, sample SAMEA4719797) | human gut metagenome | biome: human-associated habitat; feature: organic feature; material: feces | place: Cameroon | collected 2013-10 ... | reverse complement strand
CATTGTTGAGGGCTTCCTTCTCGAACGCACCTGCCATATATGGAGATGGAATCTCGTCTGGCGTCAACTCGTGCCAAGCCAGATCAAGGCAGGTTGCTGCAAGGTTCTCACCCAAAGCATAGGCTGGCTGGAAGCTGATGCTCTTCAGCATACGCTCTTTCAAGTCTGCTGGCATCGCTGCACCGGTCTCAGTGTGACGGGCGTAGTGATCGAAGATTTCTGGGATGCTGGCAAATGACTCGTTAAACTGTGATGGCATTTCCACGAAGTCGCGAGCCACAGCTGTACCTGAAAGGGTATTGTAACCGCACTTTGACAACATACCGTGGAGAGCGTGACCGAACTCATGGAACATGGTGCAAACCTCATCCCAGGTAATCAGCGTAGGCTGACCCTCTGGAGCCTTGGCATTGTTGCATACATTATAGATAATAGGCAACTGTCCCCACTTGTCGCTCTGCTTGGCAAAAGCACTCATCCAGGCACCGCCACGCTTGGTAGGGCGACGGAAGTAGTCGCTGTAGAAGAGGGCGATAGGCTTGCCGCTCTTGTCGCTTACCTCGAATACCTTCATGTCCGGGTGATAGGTAGGAATATCCTTGCGCTGCTTGAAGTTCAGGCCATATACGCGATGAGCAGCATAGAATACACCGTTTATCTGAACGCTATCCACATTGAAGTAAGGCTTGATTTCATCGTCAGAGATATTGAGCATCTCCTTCTTCATCTTGGCAGAATAGTAGAAGCGGTCGTATGGCTGGAGCTTGAAGTCTTTGCCCTCGCTCTTCTGTGCGTAAGCCTCTATCTCGCGGGTCTCGGCATCAGCCTTAGGAGCGTATTCCTTGATGAGGCTCTGCAGGAAGTTGTTTACGTTCTTGGCATTCTTTGCCATCGTCTTCTCCAGGGAATAATCAGCATAGGTGCTGTAGCCCATCAACTGTCCCTTCTCGGCACGGAGCTTGGCAATCTCGGTTACGATAGGGAAGGTGTTGAACTTAGGATCGGTGCCGTCGGCACGGTGGATGCTTGCCATATAAACCTTGCGGCGGAGCTCACGGTTCTGGAGATTGGTGAGGATAGCCTGCTGGGTGGTGTTGACGATGACGATGCAGTATGGAGCCTTGTTGCCCAGGCTTTCTGCGTCTTTCTTGCACTGTGCGATGTCGGCGTCGCTGAGTCCGGCAAGTTCTTCCTTGCTGTTCACCCAAACCACGGCGTTGTTGGTAGCTGCAGGAAGAAGATTACCAAACTGCTCCTGGAGGTCTGAGATGCGGGTGTTGATCTGCTTCATGCGCTCCATCTTCTCTGGAGAGAGCAGGGCACCTGAGCGAACGAAGCCCTTGTAGATAACTTCGGTGAGTCGCTTGTCTTCGCCCTTGAGCTTGTTGTACTCATGGTCGTAAACGTATTTGATACGTTCGAAGAGCTTCTGGTTGAATGAAATCTCGTTGTCGAGGTCGGTGAGCAAAGGCATCACCTTCTTCTGAGCCTCTGCGATTCCAGGAGTCTTGTGTGCGCTGGTAAGACCGAAGAATACATTGGAAACACGGTCCAGCAACATACCGCTGTTCTCGTAAGCGAGGATGGTGTTCTGGAAGGTTGGCTTCTTCTTGTTGCTGATAATCTTCTGGATGTTGGCACGCTGTTCCTTGATACCTGCTTCGAAGGCAGGGAGATAGTCGCTCTCCTGAATCTTGCTGAAATCAGGAGCGCCGAAAGGAAGGCTGCTCTTTACCAGAAGAGGGTTCTGACGGTTGCCGCCTGCATTCTGGGCAAACGATGAGGTTGGCATCTGCAAGAGTGTTGCAGCCAAACCGAGGGTAAGAAATGTCTTGTTGAAATTCATTATTTATTATTTTTAGTATTGATTTCCTGTTGTTTCTTGAAACTGGTGTTTTCGAAACTGCTGTTTCTGAAAACGTTGGTTTCGAATGCAAAGGTACTAAGAATAATTGGATATCAGATTGTTTGCAGCTTGATTTAAGCTTTTTTATTTATTGGTGCATCTGTTTTGTTTCCCGCGAATTCAACATCTATTACCTAATAATTGGCTGAATAAACTTTGGGCTTGTTGCTATCAGAAAGTCTAAGTTTGAGTTAATATAGCATATATTCTGTTTTGTTCTTCTGATAAAATATTTTGGATACATTCTTTTAAGTTCTCTTTTAAGGAAGAATCCCCAATAGTTTCAAGCAACCTTTCTTTGATGATATCAGAAGCCTCTTCTTCAATATTTTCATAGTTGCCATGAGATTTAATTATCTCACTTATTGATTTCTGAGGTGTAAACCCTGGGATTTTATTGATAACCATTTCTTTTTGCTGCTTATCATAAATTTCCCAATATTTCAGTTGTTCTTCTATGTAGTTTCTTTTTTCAGCTTTGTTTTGAGGTAAATCTTGCATTAAGTCCAAAAAAGAGGTAAATTCTTCAAGGATAAGACCATAGCTATTATATATTTTATTATAAATCAAATTGAATTTGTTTACAGAATTCGATTTTGGCATTAAATCAAGTAAAAGGGTTGTTTTGAATCCTTTTTCATCTATATCACGAACTAAATATTTTAATCTCATACGCTCTTCTTCACCAAAGTGACCGTCAATAAATTTGGCTGCAATATTGTTGATTTCAATATAGTCGAATGATGCTTGAAAATCAACTAACGCTGTTCGTAAGTCTCGGAGCTTATCCAATTCTTGATTGTATTTTATTACAGAAAGTTGAAGGTTTCGGTTTGCGATGTTTTCAATATGATTTTGCTGGTTTTGTTTATAGAGTATGTATAGGGCAATCGCAGAAGACAACACAGCCCCTATATAACTACCCCAAAAGTCAAGCCAAGAAGTGCTGTCTCCAGTAATCGGAAACTGCATTGGTAGTACCATTAGTGTGTTGATAATCAAAGGAGTGACTATGATTAACAACAATTGAAAAAAGTATTTTTTTATGTATCTCAAACAGCTTTTCATCTTAAAGTAAATAATATTCGTTTTATAGAACACTTTTTATTTTTTGCAATACTCCTTAAACTCTTTCCTCGTCATAGCAATTCCTTTGGATGCGTTGCTATTAACTCCATAGACAAAAGGAGAAGATAGCTGAGTATATTTTCCCAACTTCAAGCAAATGCGGATAGGCTTGTCATACCCTCCATATTTTAGGGCTATGCCTTTTGCTGCCGCTTTCTCTTTCACCAGTACTTCACTCATATCCATTGCGTCCACTGAGAGCACTTGATAATATCCTTTTACCAAATGGTTATCCACAGGAGCAAAGTATTTTATTTTCTGGAAATCCACTCCCGAAAGGATGGAATTATAGCCAGAAAAGAATATTTTGCTTTGACCATTCAGTACCAGTTCCTTGGCGACATTTACATGACCATCTACTGACGCAATGTAGAAAGTACCCTTGTGTACAGGCTCGTCTGAGTATTCCAAGCCTTTCTGAGGAATGCAATTTTCCAATAATCGCTCTCTTCCGTTGTCATCTTCAAGCCAATGGCGGATTTGTTGACGCAAGGCTTGCTCTGAACTGTTGGCATCTATGATGATGCTTCCGTCATTGCTGTGTCGCTCTTGGTCAGGACGCAAAGGGAAAGCACCGATGCCTATCAAGCGGTTCGACAGCTGATAGTAATAGTCACCATTCTCTGCGTCAAGAGCTTCCAATGGAATGCGACCAGGGAACAGTACATAACCAGCTATGATTTCCTTTTTCAAGTGCTCGTGGTCGTGCCCCTCCTCGGTGTAGTATATCGCATCACGATAGCGGTGCATTTGGTCTATGGCATCTGCTGGTGGCATATCATAACGGCTGTCGTATCTGCTACCGTTTTCGTCCGTGTCAGCAATTCGGTATTTCGCATCAAACAGATAGGTGAACTTCATATTACCTTCTTCCTGCTTACTCAATCTCAGAACAATGTCTGGACGCTGTACCGTGGTCATGGTGTTTGTACCACTGATAGCAGACTGCAACTTGCCTTTATGCACCTCTGCATTGTAACACACACTTGCCAACTCTATGCCTGCTTGGTTGATGAAACTCACCGAGCCACCATACACAAGCTGCGGAATAAAGTCGTTGGTAATGTCTCTGCCGTTTACCTTAGGCTTAGCTTCCTTGCCTAATTCCTTCATGACATCCTGAACAATGTTCTTCACTTTGATAAAGCACCATATCTCATACAGGTCGCAGATGTCCTTCACTTCCAGTTTGCGCATGCCTTCCTCCAGTTCATAGCCCTGTTGCAGTTCCACCCATTTCTCCATGATGGTTCTGTAACCTTGGGCTTGCTTCATCACAAGGTTGTCTTGGGAGAACCCCTTGAATTGTCCGATACCACGGAAAAAAGCATTGTTGGAGAGTTCCATCAGTTCATTCTCCATATCGCAGAGCGAAGTGTCTATGCGCTTCGGGTTGTCAAGGTGCATAGCGGTCATGATGTGTTCTTTCACCACGGCAAAACGGCATGTCATTTCCCGAATTGCATATTTCAAGAAACGATTCTCTACTGTGTCGTGGCTCAGCGTAAGTTCCTCAGTGCGGTACAAATGGGCTGGATTGTCCTTGTGCATCTGATATTCATTTTCCTGTTCTCTTGGAATATAAGTCATACGCTCAGCTCTCTCATACTTGGCTACGGAGCGCAATCTTCTTTTGGGGCGGTCTATTATCTGACGTGTCGCCTTCATAATGTCAGCATAGCACGATTTGAATATCTGCCACCATATTAACGGATTGTTTTCGCCTGCGCCTTGACGCATACTGAGATAGGTGTCCTTTAGAAACGATGTACTCAGCATAGCATATTCATGTTCTATGTCAGAGATAATCGTCTTCAAGTCGGAGCGGTAGTCAAGTTTATAGCTCAAAACTTCGGTCATGAACTTCAGTTCCTTGGTCTGTTCTTCTCCTTTCACCCTGTAGGTGATGCAGAAGTCGGTCATGCCCACTTGGTTGTGGAAGTTCAGCGAACCATAGAGTTCGTCGCCTGAGCTGATGATGGTGCTTTTATCTTTGCCATCGGTACGCAGATGGTCGTTGATGGCAAGCGACAAATCCTGCAAGTCCTTTCCTTTACTACGAACAATAAGCGGATATTCCGTATTCTCAAAGAACACGGCTTCATGGCGAATGTCATTTCCTTCCTGTGCGTTTCCGTCAAAAGAGAACTTGACATTCTGTATTTCTGATGTGTAACGGCACAACAACTTTGCGGCACTGTCTTGATTGGCTGTGTCGATACATAGGTTGCGGACTGTCTCAACTATTCTCCGCTCGTGATTGGGACATGAGAACCTTACCAATAAGTCCTCATTTGTCACTTCAAAGTTGAATACGTTTGCCATACTTTTTGGGTGTATGAATGTTTAGTTCCAGAAAGAAACGAAATGGTCACGTTTCAGTTGACTGAGCATGCAGTCTATCTTCTTTATGGACTGCAACTCTTTCTTCTTCTTCTTTTGCTGCTTTGTGGAAATCATATCCTCTCCACTCTCTGTTGACGTTTCTTCGATAACATTGCTCTCTAAGCCAGCATTATCAGATTCGCCCAACATTTGTGTGATGATATTCCGCAATGTTGTGAGTATGTTCAAGTCGCCATATTGCTTGGCGGCATCTACGTTCACACTGGCATTGGCTATGCGTTCTTTGTCTGCTTCCGAATCGGTAATTTTCAGTTTTGTTTCATCGCCCTCTATGCGTGATAGAATTTTCATCTGCGTAAAGTTGTCAAGCGCAGCTATGCGGTCGGTCTGCCCAAACTCATGCGATGCTTGTAGATATATCAACGCTTCGTTGGCTGCACGATAACCAAGTTTGAAAGGTGTTCCTTCAAGCAGAGCATTGATTCGTTTCAGATAGTCTATGGCAAACTGGGCATCTTCGCCAAGTTCTTTTATGATTTCCTTTGCTTCGATATGGCGGTCAACAAGCAGAGCGTTCAAGTCAGTATCACTATTTTCCTCAAATGCCTTTACAATGGCTTTGAGGTCATCATCTGTTGTGTCGGTCAAGAAACTGTCGTAGTTCACTTCGTTCATTTCTACCGACATGGCTCTGTCAAGCACTTTGCGTGAGAAGGAAAAAGTTGTCTCGTCCATATTCACCGTACCGATGACAATGAGGTTCTTGGGCAGGGTTAATCCTTTTGTGCGGAGATGTTTGATAACCTTTGCTGCTTCCGATTCAGTATCGCTAGCTTTGAAATTCGGGAACAGTGTGTTTATCATCATGTCACCGACATTTATTTCCGTGCCTTTCTCGTTTTTTGCTTTGCCGAATGAGTTGAAAGGCTTTATGATTGGGTCTGTAATATACTCTTTATCCTCAAAGCTACGACTTTCAATAGCACTCAAAAACTCTGCAAAGTATTCCTCCACAGGAGCGAGGTTCATTTCGTCAAGACACAGGAAAAAAGGCACTTTGGGATGCTGCCATGCTTTGACGATAAACTCTATGAATGGTGTGAATACATAATGCGGACTTGGAATATTTGACAAATATCCGATTACATCCATCGAGTTGTGCCAATTTGGCTTCACTTGTATCAGTTCAAAGTTGGCTGGTGAGTGCAGCGTCCAACGGTCATTGGCAAAGTCTTCGCCCATATATCCATTTGCCCTTTGCAATTCCTCTGTAACTGTGGCTTGTGCCAACTTACGCACAATGCGGCTTTTGCCAGTACCGCTAATACCGGCAAGAAGCATGAAAGGCTTGCTACGGAGTGCGAGGAGATAGGAAAAAATATGAGAAGAATTCAGTGAAAAAGTAACAATAATTTTTGAATGCTTCATTTTAGGCAAAACTATATCTTCCGCCATGAATTTGTCCACATTAAATATAGGTAAACTACCTATGATTTTCCCATATTTCTCCAATACTGCCTGCGGAACAATATACTCATGCGACACTTCTTCAAAAAGACCAACATCCTTCAAGAAACTTATAGGTTTCCAATCTTTGTACTTGTTGCAACTCGGTTCTATCTCATTAGAATCAATCTGATAATTTCTTCCCTTTATGTCTTGTATTACTTGTGTATAAGAATATCCATGATTTTGAATCTTTTGAATAAGATAGACATAAATCAAAGAGGTTAATTTCCCTAAATCGATGCAAGCACGTAATGCCAAACAAGGGACTTCGACATCAGAGTCACTATCAGGAATACCATTATTATTTCGTCCAAAGACAGTCTGTTTTAAAGATTGTAAAATAATCTGTACCATGCCGTCTGCATCATCATGCATCCAAACATGATAGAAGCTTTTGCCGAGGTCTGTTATCTTTCTTCGGCTCATGCTACTATCATCTTCCCAACAGATAAAACCATAATAGGTTAGAATTTGCATCTTTTTAGTATAACTCTGTGGTTCTTTGTCTCCGGTGTCAAGTTCTGCCTTTTGTAACTCTTTTCGTGCTAGCTCTATATATGCAGAGTTTTCCAACCAGTCATTAGCTTGGTAATAAATACCAAGAACAACCTTCAGTGTTGCAGAATCAACACTATGCTTAGGAGTTTTCAGATTCATATCTCTATCCATAGCTATTATAATTTACAGATTAATGATTGCATAATTTCTTTTACAAGCTTAGATGGGATACCCTCACCTATAACTTTTCTTATAAATGATTCTGATGCCCAATCAGGAATAGCCCAATCGTTTGGCAATGAGGAAACTATTAACAGTTCATAGATACTCAAAACTCTTGGGTCTGAATATAAAATTTCACCATTCAGCTCAAAAGGACGACCTGGATGCACGCAAGCCAGAGACGAGATAACCCCATTGTTCTGTGTAATGGTTCTTGCAGGTTTGTCCCAATACATTCTGCGATAATGGTTATGATGAGCCACCACATGAGTACCATTTGCCTTTTGTGGATAATAAACAGGATTGTAAATTGCAGATTTTCCTGTAGGAGTATGAAGCATCCACTCTACTTGTTTCCAAGAATGCTTTGGAGGATAATGCCATTTTGAAACTTCAAGTCCTTTGGCACGTTTAATTTCATAACTTGGGAATTTTTCCAAGGTAAAGTCTAAACCTTCTCGTAATAAAGGGTCTAAGCTTGGCAAATCTCCGATAGCTTCCTGTAATGTTATATGTGGTTGAGCGTTTGGGAAGTTCCACGTTAAATCTATGTCATTGCGAACAAGTAAAAAAATGTTTCTTTCTCGCATTTGTGGCACTCCATGATCCATTGCCTTAACCAATGTTTCGTCATTAAAATGATAGTCTGCCAAGACACTATGTAGATACTTTGGAATCAACATAGTTTCCCCATTTACCACAATCTTTGTTCGCAAGATTGTTGGTACGTTCTCTATAAAAACGAACTTAGGTTTTACTCTTAGAACTACATCTACTGCATAATATATCAGTTGGTTTCTTTCATCAAATTCGGCTCTGTTTCCTGCCATACTCATTCCTTGACAGGGTGGAGTTGCCAAGATGAAATCGACTTCTTTATTTATAGCCTCATCTACTATTTTTGTTCGTAATTCATCATTAGTTATGTCCCCAACAATCATATGACTACCTTGGTAAATGTCAGAATAGAAGCGTGCTCTATCTTCAATCAGCTCATTTGCAATAAGTATATCAACACCTACTTCTTGCAAATATGCTTCTGCAATACCAACATTTGCAAACAAGGACAAGCCTCTTAGCCTTTTATTTATTTTCATTATCGAATCATACTAAATAATTGTTTTACAAATAGAGGAGGAATGCCTTCTCCAATTATTCTTCGCAAAAAAGCCTCTTGAGTATCTGAAGGAATAGGCCAATCATCTGGCAAACTCATAATCTTCATTAATTCGTAAAGCGTCAACGCTCTTGCATCAGAGTAAAGCATTCTGCCTTTTTCATCCTTTCCAATAGGTCTTCCTGGATGTACGTTATTTTGGGAAGATATTTTGCGGTTATCCATTGTAACCGTATAAGCAGGAGTATCCCAATTCTGTCGTCTATAAGTATTATGGTAACCCTTTACAAAATCACCATTAGCTTTTATCGGCTTAAACTCTTCATTGTCAAAAGCTGTACAGCCAGTTGGAGTATATCTCATAGCTCGTACTTGACGGAAAATATGCGTGGGAGGTATATTCCATTTAGAGATACTTAGAGCGACTTTTCGCCGTTCTTCATATTTAGGAAAGAGTTTGTGGAAACTTATGGAATCCAAATCTTTTATAAAAGGGTCTATTTGAGGAATATCCCCAATAACTTCCCGCATAGTTACCTTTTTGTTATGTTTGTTAGGAAGTTGCCATATTGGTTGGTCTCGCCTTGACAATAAGACAATTGCACGTTCTCTCGTCTGTGGGACTCCATAATCATCGGTATTTATCACATTAAACGAAATGTAATAATGAGCCGAAAGCTTGTCTGAAATAATATCAGTTATCAACTTAATTTCACCATTATAAACGATGCTCGTTTTGAGATAACCTGGTACATTTTCAAGAATAGCATATCTTGGAAGCAAATCAGAAATTGCATGAAGAGCAGGAATCGTCAAGCTATTCCTTTCGTCACCTTCTATTTGTTGTCCCGCTGTGCTTATACCTTGGCAAGGTGGTGTTGCCATCACGACATCCACTTGATTTTCAAGACAACAGTCTATTACTTGACGATAGATAGCATCATCAAGGATATCGCCGCAAATCATCTTTGAATGGGGATAAATTCGTTGGTATAGCTCTGCACGCTTCTTAACCAATTCGTTGGCAACAACAACTTCTATCCCATCTATTTCATTCAATCTTGCTTCAGCAACACCAATATTTGCGAACAACGATAGAATACGTATTTTTCTTTGGATACCCATTTTATTATAACACCTCTTTGTTTTCTTTTTCCTCACTAAATGCCTTTATCTCATCAGCAAGGACTTTCTGTAATTTCTCTTTCGGTACTATCAACTGATAATCCGCCACTCCGATAGGTTTTCCAATATCTTCAAGTGCGAGTTCCACCTCTACACGGTCTTTCTCTGCACAAAGTATGATTCCTATGGAACGGTTCTCGTCTGCACCACGTTCAAGGCGGTCAAGCAGAGACAGATAATAGTTCATCTTACCTGCATACTCTGGTTTGAAAGCACCTATCTTCAAGTCAACAGCAACAAGGCAGCGTAGTCCACGATGGAAAAATAGCATATCTACCTTACTTTCTTTACCATTGTATTCCAATACATGCTGGTTGCCAATGAAAGTGAAACCATTACCAAGTTCCATAAGGAAACGGGTGATAGCTTTTACAAGGCGGTCTTCAAGTTCAAGCTCCAGAATGGGACTTGTTACTCCCAAGAAACCAAGATTGTAGCTGCTGTTAAACACCTCGTTGGCATACTGCGCTTGTTCGGCAGGAAGAGTGCGGTCGAAATTGTTATCTACTCGTGCCAATGCCTGTGTCTCATACATATTGAGTTTGATGGCATTGAGCAACAAGTCGCGGTTCCAACCTTTGGCTACGGTTTCCTGCGCATAATATAGCGTGGTTTCATCATTAAATCCCTTGCTCAACAATAGCAGATTGTGCGACCACGGTAAAAGTGCTACGCTCCGTAGCACTTTTTCATCATGCCCAGCGTAACGCTCATAAAATTTCTTCATGTTCCAAAGTTGTCGTGGTGAAACACCCATCTTTGGA
>ERZ1026862.2118-NODE-2118-length-10677-cov-60.512709_pt1 | contig 10677 bp, 9 predicted proteins | sample MGYA00380161_ERZ1026862 | MGnify/ENA primary metagenome ERZ1026862 (study PRJEB33269, sample SAMEA4719797) | human gut metagenome | biome: human-associated habitat; feature: organic feature; material: feces | place: Cameroon | collected 2013-10 ... | reverse complement strand
TCCGTTTCTCATCGCAAGGCGATTCATCTTACGATGGTTACCACTTATGGGGTAGCTCATAATGCCTATTGGAATAGGGCGCAGAGTGAGGTTGTGGCAGATGATCTGTTTTGTGAATAATTGTAAAAATGGGCGATTTCGATATTTTCTGATAGAAACATTCGCTTTTTCAGATTATTCTTGTATCTTTGCAGGTGATATGCGGTGTTAGGCGATGAATTGGCATGGCTTTTGTTGAATGCTGCATTATTTCATTAATTAAAATATACAGAGAAAGGAAAAGATAAAATGGAGAAAATCAACGTAAAAGAACTGAATGATAATGTCTTCGAGACTATTGGTAAGGAGTGGATGCTGGTTTGCGCCGGCAACAAGGATAAGTTCAATATGATGACTGCTTCCTGGGGTTGCCTGGGATGGCTCTGGAACAAGCCGGTGGCTGTGGTATTTATCCGTCCGGAGCGTTTCACCCACGGCATCATCGAGGAGAATGAATTCATGACCCTCTCTTTCCTCGGAAATACCGAGGAGGCTCGAAAGATATATAACTTCTGCGGATCCAAGAGCGGACGTGATTTCGATAAGGCAAAGGAAACAGGATTGACTCCTGTGGAAACCGATAACGGCAGCATCGCCTTTGAACAGTCACGACTCACCCTGGAATGCCGCAAACTCTATAAGGACAATATGACGGCAGAGAAGTTCCTCGACAAGGACCTGCTGCAGTGGTATGGTGCCAAGGGCGGATTCCACGATGTCTATGTTGTGGAAATCACCAATGCTTATACAAAGTAATATATAAGATATGGCTCAAGAACAGACAGCAATTCGTGAACGCCAGAAAACCAGGCTCAAGGAGCCGGGGCGTTACGTGGTGATGATGTTCAACGATGACTTCACACCGATGGATTTCGTGGTGGATATCCTCGAAACCATCTTCTTCAAGTCGCAGGCTGAGGCTGAAGCTATCATGCTCAAGGTTCATCACGAAGAAAAAGCCGTGGTGGGCACCTACAGCTACGACATTGCCAAGAGCAAAGTGGAAAAAGCGATGGAGAAAGCCCGTACGCAGAAATATCCGCTGAAGCTCACTTATATGCCAGAATGATAGGGGGCTTTTCAAAACCCCCGATTCAAGTTTTAAATCCCGAATAAAGAAAGGAAAAGAATAGAATGGACAGTATGGGATTAACCCGATATATGAGTGTCTTGATGGACGATGCCATGAAGCAGGCCCGATTCTTCGACCACGAGTTCGTGATGCCGGAGCACATGCTCCTGTCATTGCTCCGCCAGTATGCCTTCTGCCAGGCTTTGCAGGAGGAGGGCGTGGATAGTCTCAAGATGCACGAAGACTTGGTGGGATGGCTCGCCAAGCAGGAGCGTGTGCCTGAAAACATCAAGTATCTGCCGGAGCCTTCGTCGCTCTTCAAGACCATGTTTGGAACGGCATGCGCCTTGGCTGCTGCCGCTGATAGAAAACTCGTGAATGTGCCTCATTTCGTGCAGGCGATGTTTGGCTTGCAGAACTCAGAAGCCGCTTACCTGTTGTGCAAGAACGTGGGCGACCGTCAGGGCGAATTCCTGGCGAGTGTGGATAGCTATTATCCGCTGGAAAATGAACCAGGTGATGAAACCCTGATGATGGGTGATGGCTACGATGAGGATGACTATGATAACGATTATGATGATGACGAAGAGGATGGCAGAAGCCGACAGCCTCAGGATTGGCATCAGTTGGTTACCTGTATCTCTGATCAGGTAGAGGAGCACAATCCGCTCATCGGCAGAGAGCAGGAACTGGATAGAACCATCCAGGTGCTCTGTCGTGCAGAAAAAAACAATCCGCTTCACATCGGCGAACCGGGCGTAGGTAAAACAGCCCTGGTTTATGGTCTTGCCAAACTCATCAACGAGAATCAGGTGCCTGATCGCCTCAAGGGAGCACGCATCTATGGCATGGACATGGGACAGATGCTTGCCGGTGCCCAGTATCGTGGCGATTTCGAAAAGCGTATCAAGATGGTGATGGAGGGAGCCGCCAAGGAAGGCAATACCATCATCTATATTGATGAGATTCATAATATGATAGGTGCAGGCCGTGGCTCTGATGGCGGACCGGATGCTTCCAATATGCTGAAGCAGTATCTGGAGGCAGGCGACATCCGATTCATCGGTTCCACCACCTACGAGGAGTTCAACCGCTATATGGCTCAGAGCAAGGGTATCGTGCGCCGCTTCCAGCAGATTGACATCAAGGAACCTACCGAGGAGGAGGCTATCAAAATCCTGGAGGGTCTGCAGTATAAATACAATAAGTTCCACAACGTAACTTATCGCAAGGATGCCCTGGAGTATGCCGTTCGTGCCAGTGCCAAATACATCAGCAACCGCTGTCTGCCTGATAAGGCCATCGACCTGATGGATGAGGCGGGTGCTTATCTGGAGGTGCATCCTGTGGAATATCGCCAGCGTTCTTATGTTACCAAGGCGATTATCCAGCAGATTCTTACCAAGGTCTGCAAGATAGATGCGGCTGCCATCAAGGATGAAAACAATGATTCCCTGGCTACGCTCCGCCAGCGCATACTCGACAAGATCTACGGTCAGGACAAGGCTGTGGATAAGGTGGTTGAGGCTGTGATGATGGCGAAGGCAGGACTGGTGGATGATGACAAGCCGATGGCTTCGCTGCTCTTCGTGGGTCCTACGGGCGTAGGTAAAACCGAGGTGGTCCGTGTGCTGGCTAAGGAACTCGGCATCGAACTGGTGCGTTTCGATATGAGTGAATACACCGAGAAGCATACCGTGGCTAAACTCATCGGTTCGCCAGCCGGATACGTGGGATATGAAGATGGCGGACTTCTGACCGATGCCATCCGCAAGACACCAAACTGCGTGCTCCTGCTCGATGAGATTGAGAAGGCGCATAGCGACATCTACAACATCCTGCTCCAGGTGATGGACTATGCCCGATTGACCGATAACAAGGGTCAGAAGGCAGACTTCCGAAACGTAATCCTCGTGATGACTTCCAATGCCGGAGCGCAGTATGCATCCCAGGCAAGTGTAGGTTTTGGCGGTAATGTAACCCGTGGCGAGGCGATGCTGGCACAGGTGAAGAAGACCTTCAAGCCAGAGTTCATCAACCGACTTTCCGACACTGTGGTGTTCAACGATATGGATAAGCACATGGCAGAACTGATTCTTGCCAAGAAGCTTCGTCAGCTCGATGCAAAGTTGGCAGCAAAGGGAGTTTCTATTACGCTTACCGATGCGGCAAGAGAGAAGATTCTGGAGTGGGGCTTTACCAAGGAATATGGAGCCCGCGAGATGGATCGTGTCATCGGCAACCGCCTGAAGCCAATCCTGATGAAGGCTCTGCTCTTCGGCAAGCTCAAGAAGGCAGGCAAGGGCTGCGTAGATTTCGATGGTAAGGAATTGGTGATTAATTGTTAGAAAGCGATGATATTACAGATAGATGAAAATGCGGAAGAGATTTATTTTCCCGATCCGCATTATGGCGATGACGACGGATGTTTTGCAATAGGAGGCGATTTAAGCATCGACCGCCTGCTGCTGGCTTACAGCAACGGCATCTTTCCCTGGTATAGCTTTCGCGACCAGCCGGAGATTCTCTGGTTCTGTCCGATGAAGCGCTTCGTCATCTTCCCGGACGAAATCCACGTCAGTCATTCCATGAGAACCTTGCTGAGAAAGAACAGGTACAGCGTGGGTATCAACGAAGATTTCGATGCTGTGATTCGTGCCTGCAGCAAGACCAATGGCCGCTACGAGGAAGAGGGTGCCTGGTTGGGTGAAAACATCATTCAGGCATTCACCGCCCTTCATGAGCAGGGCTTTGCGGCAAGCGTGGAAGTATGGGATAATGAGACCGGTGAACTGGTGGGTGGACTTTATGGTGTTACCATCGGCAAGGTTTTCGTCGGTGAGAGTATGTTTTCCAAGGTTCCATCGGGTTCAAAGATAGCCCTCATCTTCCTGGCCCGTTATCTGCAGGAGCATGGAGGCAAGATGATAGATTGCCAGTTGGAAACCCCGCATCTCAAGTCGATGGGTGGCAGATATATTTCCTACGAGGAATATATGGAAATCATGAATGATGATTAGGAAAATCATGCATGAAAGAATATAATTATGCATGAAGAATACAATCTGCATGAAAGAATAAAAGAGTTTCTCTTTTGAAGAGGAAATAAATAATAAAGGCTAGGTTCCCGATTCTGGGAAACCTAGCCTTTGTTTTGTTTAGAATATCGGTGTGCCGATGCAGCCGTTAGGTGCCTGAATATGAAGCAGGGCACATACGGTGGCGGCAATATCCGTCATATAGTGAGGCTGGGCGCTCTCGCCGTGCTGGATGCCCCAACCCATAAACAGGCAAGGAATATGGATATCGTATGGATTCCATGCTCCGTGGGTAGTTCCCTTGCTGCTGTAATAATCGTAGTGACCTGGTTTCAGTACTATCTGGACGCTTCCGCTGCGCTCACGGTTGTAACCGTTGATGGCACGGAACTTCAGCTCTGCAGGAATGCTCTCTGTGGAGGTCTTCTCCATGTCGAAGACATAGTGCACATCCTTGTCTTTCTTCAATCTATCTACCACTGCCTGCTTGATGGCTGCGTAATCCAAACCGAGTTCTTCGATGATATCTGTGTTGAAGAACACCTGGTAGTTCATGATGGTCTTCACGAGGTCCTTATCGGTATTGAACTTAGCTTTCAGAATCTGATTCAGCTCTTCTACCAATCCCTTTTTGTTCCAGATGCCGGCAGGGATTCGTTGGTCCTGTAGGAAGGTGGCGTTGTTTACGCCTCCATGGTCGGCGGTGAGGAAGGTGAGATAATTCCCCTTGCCCACGGTCTGGTCGAGATAAGCGAAGAAATCCGCCAACGCCTTATCAAGTCGGAGATAGCAATCCTCTGTTTCTATGGCGTTCACGCCCACCTGATGACCGATGTAATCGGTGCTGGAGCAGCTGATGGTCAGCAGGTCGGTATCTGTGTTTCTACCCAGGTTCTCGCCCTCGATGGCAGCCTTGGCAATATCGAAGGTCAGGTTGCAGCCGAATGGGGTGTTGCGGAGAATCTTGTAGCCATGCTTCTTGTATAAGGCAGGCAAGTCGAGTGGTAATACCGCCTTCTCGCCCTCAGCGATGCCGTTCTCATAGTTGTTGTCATCGCTGGTGCTCTCCTTATAGGAATCGATAGGGTAGAGCGTCTCCCATTTCTGTGAAAGATACTTGTTAGGCAGTTTCTGCTTGTTGAACTTGTTCACCCACTCTGGCAACTTCTCCATATAGAAGGTGCTGGTGATGAACTTGCCCGATTTATCATCAAACCAGTAAGCGCCATTGGCGTGATGACCGGCAGGGAGGATGGAAGCTCTGTCTTTCAAGGCCACGCCCACCACCTTAGAGCGGTTGTTGGTAGCCAGACGGAGTTCATCGCCGATGGTAGTTACCCACAGGTTGCGAGGCGACATCTTGCCCGCCTTGCTATCAGAGCCCACAGGGCTCACGGTATCATCAGCAGTACAGTACACAACCTTTCCATCCTTCACGAAGTTATTTCCGGCGATTCCGTGGATAGAAGGCACGGAACCGGTCCAGATAGAAGTGTGTCCGATGGCTGTAACCGAAGGGATATAAGGAATCTTGCAGTTTTCTACGCTGAATCCTTCTCCGAGCATTCTCTTGAATCCGCCTTCGCCGTAGCGGGCGTAGTAGCGATAGAGGTAGTCCCACCGCATCTGGTCGATAACGATGCCTACAACGAGCTTAGGTCGTTGAGGCTGAGCCTGTGCGATGCCGCAGAAGCAGCAGAGCACGAAGATGAGTTTAAAAATCTTATTCATTTCTCTACATGTTATTTGATACATCTATATCTGATATAGATAGATTGTAAATTGTAATATGTTTTAAATACGCTTGCAAAGATACAATTTATTTTGGGATAAAACAATAAAAACAGAAGAAAAGAGAAAAAACTCTATGATTGAAAAAAAAAACTCCTGAAGGAGTGAACTTTTCAGATTTTATTTGTACTTTTGCCATGTCATTCAGTATTTTACTATTTTTTAGCAACACTAGGATAAGTGAATTTACTGATGTGGCAATATTCTGAATAACTTTAGGTTGTTCAGCTGTTTGTGAAAATATAGAGTTTATAGTGTTGTGGAAATTATTTAAATAATAAAGTCATGAAGGGGAGAACTATAAAAAAAGTATTTTTGTTGGTGCTTTTGCTGGTATCATCAGTTGCTGTTGAGGGAAAAGAAGATGTAGAAATTATAGGGAGAGATATGGATAGTACGGGCTTGGTATCTTCCTACACAGGACATGATTTTTATATCGGTGGTGCTGATGCTGCGTATCTGGATCATATATGTTGGAAGTATATCTTGCCATCAAGTGATGGGAAAGAGAATGTTGTCTTTCAAAAAAGTGACACGAAAGATTTCTCTATCCCACAAATAGATGATGCCAGTAAGTATCATATCAATATCAATGGTGATATTGATGCCAAGATAGTTTTAGAGGGAGAGGTGAGAGGACTGAAAATATCTTGTGTTTATAATTTGACTCTGGAATTAAAGCCTAGAATCAAAAGTGTAAAGGTGGTGAAAATCGTTAGTAATATGCCAAAGTACGATTCTTATGATGTGTATTATGATGTTGAATATGTTGGTAGCGATGAATTGTTTATCAGTGTAGAAGAGGAATATGGCGGTGGTATGTCAAGTCAGATAATCAAAGAGCCGTTTTATGCTCATGTTAAATCTGAAAATATCACAGCTCCTTATTATGCTTGGATAGATATTTCGGCAGAGAACAAATATGGTAAGGATGTATATACTTTAGAGCTACCTCCATATGGCAATGTTGCCGGAATAAATAACCTGCAGTTAGATGACAGGCATTTTATAGTTAGGGATTTGTATGGCAATCGTAAACTATTGACAAATAGCTTTAGCAGTTTACAGAGTTTACCTGCTGGTGTGTATCTGGTGGAAATTTATTCTGGCAAGACAAGAATAAAGACTATAAAGTTTTATAGGAAATGAAGCAATAGGGTGTGTTCTAATAAGGATATTTGAAAACGAAAAAAGCAGTTAAGCTATTTCTGCTTAACTGCTTGATTTTCAGCGTGGACCAGCTAGGGCTTGAACCTAGGACCTCCAGATTATGAGTCTGTGCTGAGCCTTACTAACTCCTGCGGACTTAGCAAGGTGTAACCAACTGAGCTACAAGTCTTTTTATGCTATTTGTCAACCTGTTAATGAACACTGATAGAATGAAATTAGTCAACAATGAGTCAACAATCATCCTTTTTGCTTGGGTACAATAGTTATGTACTTTGCAAATAATATTGGGATTCATTTTATAGAGAGAACCCCATCTCTCTTATAATTCTTCAAGAAGACTATCTAAGGATTGAAGTCGCTTCTTACCCTCGATATGCTCTTTCACTTCTTGAAGTGCTCCACGAAGTTCTGTTGTGATGTCTTGTCTCTTGTATTCTGTCATATTGATATATGTTGGTGTATGGCTGCAAAGATAATGCTTTTCTTTGGTTTAACAACAGTTTGGGTAACCAAATCTTTTCTATTTATGCATTATTAGCAAAAAAGCCAACCTCCACATAAAAGAAGAAGTTGGCTTGTAACAATATATAGGAGTGTTACATGGAATCAGAAATTCTCATGTATATCTTTTGGCGAGTTGTCTTCTGGAGTAATCGTAGGGGATATTGATTCCTTTTCGATTGCTTCTGACCATTTCTTTAGATTCTTGCCAATTTCATCTTTTGAATATTCATAATCCTTATAGCTGTATTCTGTAGTATTCTTTTCTGTATTTAAACAGAGAAGTTCTATTCGTGCTTTTGTAACTCCTGTTGTAAGTTCTTCAAGTTGTTTTTTACTTATGGGAAAAATAGATGATGTGTATGAAAGATTCCATGCTTCATTAATGGTTGCTTCTGTAAAGCATGAAGTAAGTTCAATATTGTTGCCTTTTGCAGTTTTCAATAGCAGTTTACCATTTGAATTAAGTATAGAGGGCATTTTCTTATTTGGACTTACCCAAACTTTTAAAGCATATTGCTGTTTGTTATTTGATGTGTATTGCTCTAAACTATAGATTAAAGGAGCTTTCTTGGAATTGGCAATAGCGATTATCATGCCTCTTTTCATAGCACCTGCGTTTATAATGCTGCCTATGTTTGTATTGCTTCCAATTAGTGTTACATTATTGGCTGACTTAACATAGTCAATTTCTCCCTTTGCGAATGATGGCAAAGAAAAAACAATAGTTGTGATGAGAATAAGAAGTATCTTCATAATTGTTACATATTAAAGTAAATTCGTGTGCCACCTACGTTTGCAGTATAGGCGAACTCTCGGTTTTGGAATGTTTTTGTATAGCTGACATTAGGAACAAAAGTCCAATCGTGCTTGCCAAGTTGGTTTAAGCCTCTACTGTAACCTACAATATAACCAACTTTAATTTTAATATATAGTTGGGTTCGGCTTTCTGTGACAGCAGTGATAACTTTTTCGTATTCTATCGGTTTATTTATGTCAGTACTATTTTTGCTTTCTGCGATAGCATTATTTCTTCGTTCTTTTACCTTTTGTCTAACATAAGCTTCGCCATGGATTTGTGCTTCCATCTGTAAGGCTGCATTATAATCGCCGTCTGCTGTATATAAATCCGAAATGTTTATAGGCTTATGATTATATATATCTGGTGTAGAAGTACTTTTAACAGACCCATTTTTTGTCATGTTTTCAAACTCTATTGCTTTTTGATGGTTTTCAGCTTTAGCTTTTTCCATAAAAGCCTTTCGCTCAGCCTGCTTTTGTGCTTCAATAGCTTTTTCTTCAGCTCTAGCTTTTTGATATGTTGCTACACCTTGATTTATTGCTTGGGTAACTAATTGAGTTCCCATAGCTAGTGATTTTTGTTGAAATTGAACTCTTTCAGCTAAAGCCCCTAAAATCTTTTCAAACAGCATTTCATCATAGCCTGCTCTTATATAGTTTTGATTGTTGTCAAAAATGTCAGAAAGGAAAGCGACATCTTTTATTGAATCATTTGATTGAAGAGCTAGGGTTATAAACATATCTTTACTAGGCTCAAAGGAAAGTCCTTTGAACTTATAGATAAGATTGTCATCTTGTGCAAATAATGAAGTTGCTCCCCATAATAGGGTAATAAAAAATATCAAACGTTTCATCTTATTTAAATTTTAATCAATATCATTGTCATTATAAGCGAAAAATGTCATGGTCATAATTCCAATATTTCCCAAATTATAAATTAAACCTAGGATAAAAAGTACAGCATCCCATACAGTGTTCCAATAATTTACTCCAATCGCAATCGCTCATTCTAAATATGTACTTCTACTCCTTGTAGAATTGGTGCAAATTTAGCAATAATTGTTTGATTGACCAAGGATTTGTCTGTCTTTCTTCTAATATATGTTGAGATTTAACATTTCAAGTTGATTTTCTCTCATTGCTACATATATCAATGAAGCGTCCTTTACCTTTTTAAATAGCAGGACACCTAACATTATGCTGATAGATGTCCTGTCTTATATTAATTGATAAACCATCTATATTTTTCATCACCATGTAAAGCTGCGTTGATGCCAAGAGCTATTTGGGTGGTGTTGAGGCTTCTATCCAAGAACGAATCAATATAGCTAGACTTGTTCGCTCCTGTTAGCAGGTTGTAGAACTTCCACATGTTGATGTCCTCGCCAAAGCTACCAAAGTTCTCATCATTGATGTATGCCTTAGCTACACTGTTAATCTGTGTATCGGTTAACAGTATCTTAGGAATATTTCTTTGATGATAATTTGGTAAGCATTGATAGAGTCTCATTTTACCAAGAATCTGGCAAAATTGATGCTCCGTCATTGTGGTGTTGCCAAGCGTGTGAAGCAAGTGAAGCTGTCTTGCAGGATTGAAATTATTGAATAATTCCAAGGTTGCACGATAAAGTTCTGAGGTTGATGTTACTCTTAAATCCTCCTTGTAACCATCTGAAAAGATGCACATGTTGCAGCAAACTTGATTCTTGAAACCTATTGCTAGACGGAATAGCTCTGGAGATTTCTTTGAATATAAGTTCATCTGATTGTATGCTCTAACTCCTACGATGGAAAGATTCAACTTATTACCCATTACAGTCTCGAAAACTGTAGGTATGTCGATGCTGAATGCTGCACGCTCATAGTAGATGGTCTTGTCTGAATCCAAGAGTTGGCTAGCAGGCTTTCTCACGGCTTCTGGTATTCTACCCTTGATTACATGGGAAACTCGAATGTCTGGAGTTCCAACCTTTTGACCATGGAAGAAAGTTCTGGTTGCATCCTCAATGGTCTCGATGAAGTCAGCGTGGTTGATGGTCAACTCGTTGTCCTTAGCAAAAACAGGCGTGATGCAATCGTTCTTCAAGTGCTCGAAGGTTACCTCTTGGGTATTAGCCTCAATAAAGTGATTCTCAGCCTTGAAATCGTCCAAGATAACTGCATCCTCGATGTTGTTTACTCTCTGTGCCTGTGGCAATAAAATAATATTGTTCATACGTAAATTATTATCGTCCTACATTACTGTAGAACATATGTTTTACACTA
>ERZ1026862.2115-NODE-2115-length-10703-cov-4.773479_pt1 | contig 10703 bp, 5 predicted proteins | sample MGYA00380161_ERZ1026862 | MGnify/ENA primary metagenome ERZ1026862 (study PRJEB33269, sample SAMEA4719797) | human gut metagenome | biome: human-associated habitat; feature: organic feature; material: feces | place: Cameroon | collected 2013-10 ... | reverse complement strand
TGACCAGACCGGTGTCAAGCCATAACAGTTTTGGACTCTTCTTCAGGTCGGGCAGGATGGGGAATGACGTTGACGTAAGAGGATAGACAAGTTCGAGGAGCAGAGTCTTTTCAAGCGTACGGAAGGCATTGCTCACATCTGCCGACTTGAACGAAGAGTTGGTGAATTTGGCAAACTGTATGCGATGGGCTGCCGATGTCCATCCGTAGTTAAGAATATAGCGTATGGAGTCCTGCTCCTTCGGCTTGCCGGCATACTTCTCCACATCGTCGCGATAGCCCGAAAGCAGCGAATTGAACACGCCCTCAAGCCGCACCATGTCGCGATGCTGTGCATAGTTGGCAACAACTTCCGGCAGTCCGCCTATTATCATGTATTTCTTGAAGAGGTCGAGCGTATAGCTGTGCAGCGACTGAGGTACCGATACAGCCTCAACCTGCTCGGCAAGAAGCTGCTCGCCTATAGCCGAAAGGAACTCTACAAACGTGCAGGGATGGAGAGCCATATACTCTACTCTACCCACTGGAAACGATATGTGACGGTCCATCAGACTCTCCAATAGTGAGCCAGCAGCTATGACATATATGTCGGGACGCTTCTCATAGAAGTAGCGCAACGACTGTACAGCCTTAGGTTCGTTCTGTATCTCGTCGATGAATATAAGTGTGCGGCAGTTGTCCTGACGTACATTTGCCTTGAAGAAGATGCCCGACAGCAAATCGTCGAAAGAATAGTCGGCTGCAAACAATGCAGCGTTCTCGTTCTCCTCAAGATTAAGATAGATGTAATTGTCGAATTCCTCGGCAAACATCTTGACAAGCGTTGTCTTGCCCACCTGGCGGGCACCACGCAAAACCAAGGGCTTACGTTCGTCCTTACGTGCCCAGTCGCGAAGATAATTGAGTGCTATTCGTTTGAACATATCTAAATGGTTATAAATCAATGACAAAGATACGCAATATTTTCAAATCCAAACCAAAATCCGACGAAAATCTGAGCAAATCCAAACCAACTTTCGCTGATTTTCGTATCAAATCCAAACCAACTGGTAGCAAAACCGTATCAAAACCAAACCAACTGGCAAAATTGACAAAGGCACGTTTCATACGGGAAGACAGCAAATGGCTGTAAAAAGAAAAAAGCGGAGGCAATGTGCTGCCTCCGCTGCTTAATGATAATGCATAAATCAAATATACGATAAGAAGTATAAGTCCAGTTTAGTCTGTATTAAGATGTATCGTTAGTTTATTTATTTTAAAAGCAGTTTCACGTGTCCTTTTATTTCGTTGTCCTTCTTTATCGGTCGGCGTGTCGGGCCATAAAAGCCACCAAGGAACATCTCGTCGCCTGCTGTGGCGAAATCAGCTACAAGGAAACGTATCTTTCCTTCCTCAAGCCATGAACGCCAATGCTGGCTGCCATTCGAAACGGCAGTGACCGTATTGCCTGAAGCATCCTCAAGACCGGCGAAAAAAATGTTGCGGCGCGTAGAGCGGAAGTCGCCACTGCCAAGACGGTTGGCATCATGACTCCATGACCATGTGGGCTGCACACGCGGTGAGGCTTTCATGTCGGCATCGCTGTAGAACAACTGCGCCTTGCCTACGGGACGGCTGATGTGGTCGTCTGGATAAACGCTCCACTGGCCCTTGCGGTTCCAGAACGTTGTGTTCATCGTCTTGGGTGCATCGAACACCATGCCCCACTGACGTGGGTTCACATCTGTAAGGGCACGGAACAAATAGTCTACCACAGCCTCACCATTGGTGTTGAACACAATGTCGTAACCGCCCTCCATCTCGTCGTACTTGCCCGATACGTGCACGGTTATGTTCTTGCCCGTCTTCTCTGCAGTTACGGATGTAGCGGTCCAGTTCTTGCAGCAGTCGTTGAACAAGGGTGTGTTGGCATTGTGGTTGGGATAGCATCCACCGCCTACAAGCGGCAGCACCATAAGCGTCGGGCCGCCGGTAAGCACCTCATTGCCGGCAGCGTCTTTTGCAGTAATCTGTCCCGTTGTGCGGCTCACTGTGTAGACAAACTGCTTGCCTTTGATGACAAAAGCATCGGAGGTCTTCTTCAATGTGGTCTTCAACTCAGCAGGCTCGGCTATCTTCTGCTGTTCCTGTGCGCCTACGGGGATGAGATATTCGTCAACGGTGAAGCCGCGTGGGTCAGTGAATGCCAGATAGAGACTGTTGGCATCGTCGGGGCGTGCTATGCTTATATTGAAGCTTGCGCGTGTGCCTGGGGCAGCATCTACATGTGCTGTACCGTGCTCTGAGCCGTAACGGTAGGCTATCTTCACCTCACCGAGATTATTGTATGTATAGCGGTTCTCGACATTTATAGTTAAGGTCTTCGACGGAGCCAGACTGTCGGTGAGCACACGTATCGGACTGTAAGCCTTCTTCATGTCCCAGTATTCCGGTTTCGGACGACGCCAGCCGTCTATCGGTCCCCATCCGCCATAGCCGACAGCGCTGCCGTCGGGCAACTGGAAGATGTCGTCAATGCCCGACCATATCGAACCGCCCAGCACACTCTGTGTCTTGAGCATGTTCTCCCATGCCGGAGCAAGTACCAGCACGCCCCAGTCGCTGCGCACACCAGGATCGGTTTCGAGTTCTGTGCGGTTGTAGCAGTTGAGGTGGCAATACTCACCGTAGGTTATGGGGCGGTCGAACTTAGCCACCACCTTGTAACCGTCAGGTCCAGGATAGTGTATATTGGAGATGGGAGCCGTGCTGCCCTGATTGTTGAATCCGCCATACCCCTGGTCATGGAAAGTGTGCGGGCGCGTGCGGTCGGCACGTTTGACATACTCCTGCACCTGAGCAAACGTCTTACACCAGTACGATTCGTTGGCAATCGACCAGAACAATATGCTTGGATGGTTGCGGTTGAACTGTATGTTCTCCATATTGGCCTGCAATATGTACGGCTGGTATTTGGCATCGCGGTAGTCGAGTGTCTGCCAGTTCTCGTTGGCATGATGGCCAACCCAGCATACTGGTGATTCACACTCCACGAACATGCCTATGGAATCGCATATGTTCAGCATCTCTTCGCACGGAGGATAGTGCGACGTGCGTATGAAGTTGCAGTTGGCATCGCGGTACAGCTGAATATCCTTCAGTTCAAACTCCATGGGCACTACACGTCCGCCAGTAGGGAACATCTCGTGGCGGCAGACACCACGCAGCTTCATGGCCTTGCCGTTGACAAGGAGCTGGTTGCCCGAAACCTTCACCTCACGGAATCCGAATTTCTTCTGTACCGTCTCAATTACCTTTCCGCCCTGCATCAGTTCGATGCGCATAAGGTAGCGGTCGGGATGTTCGCTGCTCCAGAGTTTCGGCGAAGCATAGTCGGCAGTGATGTTGTGAGTCCATGTCTTGCCTGCCTTTATCTCCGGTATCTGCACGGTCGCCACCTTGTCGTAGCCGTCTACCGTCATGCGCAAGGAAAGTCCGCGCACACGCTTGGCAGATGTGTTGGCAACGGAGAGTTGTGTGCTGAGCTGGGCGTCGCGGTTGTCGTTAATCAGTGTGGTGGCTATGCGTATGTCCGACACATAGTTGTCGGGCAATGCCATAAGCGTGACCTTTCGCAATATACCTCCCAACTGGTGTGCAGCATACTGTGTCAGGCTGCCGAGCATGTCGGCAAGCGACTCACTGCGCACAGACAGCGCCAGCTCGTTGGCTCCACTCTTAAGATATGGAGTTATGTCAACCTCGTACGGAGTCATGCCACCAAGATGATAGCCAGCCTTCTTGCCGTTGACGTATACGTAATACTCGCTATGCACACCGTCAAAACGAATGCGCACACGCTTGCCCTGCCAGTCTGCTGGCAATGTGAAATTCTTCTTGTAGCCCGCAAAAGCCGCTGAATCGACCTTGAATCCCTGCATGGCCCACTCGCCCGGCACCTTTATGTCGTTCCACTTCTCGGCAGCATCGGCTGCAGGAAACGCCTTGCCTGGACGCGCACAGAACTGCCATGTGCCGCACAGCGACATAGTTGGCTTTGCCACTGAGGCTGTAATGTGTGGCATCGGAGCATATACGGGCAGCACACTCTCTACATCTACATTGGTGTCAATGTTGAATGTATTCACATTGTAGAGTGCCACCTTGCGGTCACCGGTAAACGGTACGGGTTTGTTGGGATTGGTAGAATACAGATTGACTTCTGACACAAGCGCATTGTCACCCTTGCCGGCAAGCTCAAACACGAGTACAAGCTGTCCGTAAGCATAAGCCTTGCGTGGCAGGTCTATGACGTAGTGTTGTTCCTTGCCGCCTTGAAGGGAAACCTTCTGTATCTCGTTGCCGTCGACAACGATGTGCTGCACACGGTCATGGTCGGCAAGATAAGTCACTTCAAGGCGATAGTCGGCCTGAATGTCCATCTTGTCGAAGGCATAAATCACCCTTCCACCATAGTTGCATGTCTGCGCCGCCTTGCTGCCCTTTATATGTTCTGGCATGGTGTAGTCTTCGCCACTGACAAGAAACGGCTGCTGACCAGTCACGCCACAATCATTGGCAGCCACCTGCGTCATCTTCTTTTGAGCTACAGCTGTCCCCACTGTCATAAAAGACAGAAGGAGCAGCAATGCAACCTTGATAAACTTGTTTACCATTTTAAAAATAATCATTTTAACATTTGACAGTTACTTTATTCTCATTTCAATGCGACCGTAGCACGGCAGAGCCTCGATTACCTTGCAGTAGTTACCCCATGCTATCTCGGGATAGTCCCACTGGTTGTCAACGCACAGTGCAATGTTGCCTTTGGCGTTCTGGTGCAGACGACATGCTGTTTGTGCCTGAGTGTCAACCACCGACATACGGTGGCCGCCCTTGGTAGAGAGCGTATAGTAATACACATTCTCCTTCATTCCCTTGGCCTTCTGGGTGAGCGGACGGTCGCACACTGCGCCACGGTCTGCCCAGTAATAATAGTTGTGTGTGTCGTCATGCCAAGCCTGAGTTGGCGCTTGGGCATATCCAGCCTGGTGCGAACGGAACAGATAGCAATCACCGTCGTTTCCGGCGAATGCCTGGTCGGGATAGCTCTCCCAATAGCCGTTGCGCTTCCACTGCAGACGCTCCATGCTGCCTCCCAACCAAAATCGGAGTCCGGTCTCACGCAGGTAGCCGTTGGGCAGTCCGTCGGTGGTGTACGATATGGTCATCTTGCCTTGCGGTGTGATGATAATCTGATACTTTATAGTCACCATGTCAGCCTTGCCACTAACTTTTACACAGGCATTACCATCGGCTGTGCGCATCCAACTCATGTCTTTCAATGTCCATGTGCTGTCGGCTGTTATGTAGTGGTCGGCAATCTTGCGCACCTCGGCACCGCTAAGGTGGTTGTAGTTGACATACATGTTCATGAGCGGTCCTCGGCTTATTATCTCCTCGCCGCCAGCCGTGGCATGGGTGATAAGACCTGTGGAGCGGTCGAACGGAATGGTGAAACCATTGCCCTTAACCACCACCAGACCGTCATTAGCCTCGATAGAGAGGTTGCCGTCGGCTGCCAGTTCGGGATAGTTAATCGTCTCTCTGCCTACAACCGGGTTGTACGAATCAATAACTGAGCCGTCGGCCTCCATGAACTCAATCTTCACATGCTCACCGTCCTGCCACTTTTCAGCCGGAATGACGAGCAATCCGCGCTTGTGAGGCTCTACGTCGGGCATTGTTGCAGTCTTTGTTGTGCCGCGATAGGTGTAGCGCACCTTCACCTCGTTAAGATTAGTCTGGTCAAAACGGTTGTACACCGTAAGGATCATGTCCTCGCCAGAAGTGACGTTTATACTCTTTCCTACATCAAGGCGTACAGGCGAGTGAGCCTTCTTCGTCGCCCAGAACTCGGGTTTCTTGCGACGCCAGATGTCAACGATGCCCCACTCTCCATAGCCTACGCACTTGCCTTGATAGCCCTCTGGCTTGGCTGTGTGTGCAAAAGTCTTCCAGAAAGCATCGCCCACCTTAGGTTCGGGCAATTCAAATATGTCGTCGGCATAACACCATATGGCTCCACCGAGTGCACCAGCGACCTTGTAAACACCATCCCACATAAGGTCGAGAGACTTTCCCCAGAACTCGCGTATGTTGGGGTCTTCCTGAAGTGTGGCGTATGTGTAGCAGGCAGGATGCGCCCACTCGTCGAAGAGAGCCGGCATCTCGCCTTGCTCAAATCCACGGGTGCTGTATCCCCATTGTCCACACGAGCCATTCCATGACGGATAGTGAAAGCTTAGTATGTCATATATCTTCGCTCCTTTAGCCTTTGCCGTACCAGGATAGCTGAATATCACCGGACGTGTCTTATCATAATTCTTCACCCAGTCGTAGCAGACCTGAAAGTTCTTACCATATACGCTCTCGTTGCCAATACTCCACATAAGCACCGAAGCATGCGAACGGTTGGTCTTGACCATCTCCTGCAACTGTCCGAGGTAGCGGTCGGTAAAATCCGAGTTGTCCTGCGTTGCACCCGGTGCATAGTTCTTCTGTCGGTATGTATCAACAAAACAACAAGCCGTCTCACTTTCAACGTATATACCATAACGGTCACAGAACTTCAGAAAGCGTTCGTTAGGCGGATAGTGCGACGTACGCACGAAGTTCATGTTGGCTTCATGGAACAGGCGTGCGTCCAGACTATCGTCTTCGGCTGTAGTGCCACGTCCCATGATAGGGTTGATGTCGTGGCGGCATGCACCACGCAGCTTCACCTGACGTCCATTCACAAGCAGACGGTCCTTCACCACCTTGATATCGCGGAATCCTATTTCCTGCGAAGTGCTCATGACACTCTTGCCCGGAGCCGTAAGTGTAGTGTTGAAAGTGTACAGATTAGGATGCTCGGCATCCCATTTAAGAGGATTCTTTACCGGTATGCTTATGACATTATGTCCTGGCTTGACTGCAAACTTGCGCTTTGCAATCGGCACCTGACGACCTGCTGCGTCACGCAACGAGACAGCCATTTTGGCGCCAAGACGTCCGTCGTATTCGAACGAGTAGACAAGATTGGCGTCGCGGTACAACGTATCAAGCTGTGTCTCAACGCCACAGTCATACACATGATTCACAGGCATGGCTATAAGCGACACGTCACGCAGAATACCACCAATGGGATGATGGGCATAACCCGATGCATACGATATGTCGTCAATGCGATCCTCTACGTCAAGCTCAACGCTGAATGCCTGTCCCGGCTTTACGTAGCGTGTTATGTCCGTCTCCCAACGTGTGAAACCGCCATGGTGTTCGCGTACTTGCGTGCCGTTGACGCGCAGTTTGGCATGACAGTACACACCGTCAAAACGCAGCACAACACGCTTACCCTGCCAGTCGGCAGGCACAGTCATCTTGCGGCGATAGCTGAACCATTGGTCGTGGCGTATTGCATAGCCCTGCATGGCAGCCTCACCAGGCACGCGTATATTCGTCCACTGACTGTTGGCAGAATAGCGGAATTCCCAAGTGCCGTTCATTGACAGCACCGGGCGCTTCACACCACCCACACTAAGCGGCATGGAGTAGCTTCGTCCTGCTACATCTGCCGCCTGCGATACGAGCACCAGTAAGCTGGCGCACACCGTCATCAATACCTTTTTTATATTCATATAGTCTGTGTTATTTGTTTTTTTACATTATATATATAGCTGGCGTTTCGCATTTACCACCACAGCCAATATATGCCAACGAGTATAGCCATTATTATCACAGCCGAAATGTTGAACCATCGACTTGTGGCAAAAAGTGAGCGCTCGTATGTGCAGGCATTGCATTGGGCTTCGCTCTTGCTGCCCGTGACTACCATTACGGCACAACACAGCAGGAACACTATGCCCATGCGGTCCATCCACGGCAACGACGGGCATCCCGCCTTCATCAGCACCGAGAACACAAAGCTGCCAACAGCTGCCAGCAAAGCGCCACGCGATGTGGCACGCGGATAGAAGAATCCGGCAAGGAAGATGGCAAGAGCGCCCGGACTGACAAATCCCGTGAACTCCTGGATATACTGGAACGCCTGGTCAAGCCCCGTGAGCATTGGCGCTATTACCACTGCCACGAACAAGGCTATCGAACTTGCCCAACGACCGATATGTACCAGCTGGCGTTCGGAAGCGTCGCGGTGTATATACGAGTGGTATATGTCCATAGTGAAGATTGTGGATATGCTGTTCATCATCGATGCCAGCGAGCTGACGATGGCAGCTATGAGTGCCGCAAATGCCAGGCCGCGCACACCCGATGGCAGTATGTTGGCAAGAAGCCACGGATAAGCCTCATCGGGCTTTGACAGCGGAGCGTCCATGGCTGCGGCAGCTATACCCGGAATGACAACCAGCAACGGCACAAGCAGCTTTATGTAGGCAGCGAATGCCATACCCTTCTGCGCCTCGCCTATTGACTTGGCGGCAAGGGCTCGCTGAATGATGTATTGGTTGCAGCCCCAATAGTAAAGGTTTGACACCCATAAACCGCCTATTATCACCGATAAGCCAGGCAAATCCATATAGCCTGGATTGCTGCGGTCAAGTATCAGGTGGAATTTCTCAGGCACACGTGTACACAACTGGTTGAATCCGTCAACAACGCTGCCCGTATCGCTCAGTGCCGACACGGCAAGCACCGTGGTCACAATACCGCCTACTACAAGCACCACCACCTGTATAACGTCGGTCATCGCCACAGCCTTCAGTCCGCCGTATATTGAATATACGCCCGCCATAAGTGCCAACAGCACCACACCCCACAACAACGGCAATCCCATAACCTGCTGTATGGTCAAGGCTCCGAGGTAAAGTATAGACGTAAGGTTGACAAATACAAACACGGCAAGCCAGAACACAGCCATCACCGTCTTGACACGCCGGTCGTAGCGTTCTTCAAGAAACTGTGGCATAGTTACAATGCCACGCTTAAGGAAAATGGGGATAAACCACTTGGCTACGATTAGCAGTCCCAATGCTGCAATCCATTCGTATGTGGCAATGCCAAGACCGATGCTGAATCCCGAGCCTGACATGCCCACGAACTGTTCTGCCGATATGTTAGAGGCGATGATTGAAGAGCCTATCGCCCACCATGCCAGCCCTCTGCCGGCAAGGAAGTAGCCGTTGGCATCGCGCTCACCGGCACTGTTGCGTCGCGATATCCAGATGCCGACACCCACAATCAGCACACAGTAGCATAAAACTATGATAAGGTCGTAATTCATAACAAGTTATTAAGTATAAGGTATAAGTCTAAATTGACATAGGATAATGGTTCTCGCCAGGACGTACATCGGGCACGTCTGCCACGTACAAGCCACCGCTTTCGGGATATCTGGCGAGTTGGTCGGCTGTCAGTCCGTCGCGTGCTGTGGTGATGTACAGTTTGTGGTCGGCTCCGAATGTACACGAAGCTACGTTTGGCACCGGCACTGCCACCTTGCCCTCGCATTTGCCCGTCTCGGGATTCCAAACATACACGCCATATCCGCCCCAATGTGCCACCCACAGACGGCCGTCGGCATCGATGGTCATACCATCGGGAATGCCATACTCGGCAGGCACGTTAATGGCAGTGCGCACATAGCTTATGCTGCCGCTGTGCTCGTCGTAGGCATATTCCTCGATACAGCCACGGCCAGAGTCGGCATAGTACAGCTTCTTTGTCTTTGGATTCCACACCACACCGTTGGGTATCGACTGGCGGTCTATCAGCACATTTGAGTTGCCACGAGCGTCCATAGCCGTAACCCATCCGTTGCGATTCTGGTCAGACATGCGCATTATGCCGCACCACAGTGTGCCATAAGGTGCGCATTTGCAGTCGTTGGTGCGCCACTGCGGGTCGCGCGTGTCCACCTCGGCGAGATGACGGAACTTGCATGTGTCGAGATCATACACCACAAGGCGGTTCTTCATTGCAAGCACCACCTCATTTTTGTTGCCTTTTACGGGTATTATCGATGTTATCATCTCGGGCAACCGGTCGGCAGTAAACGTTCCGCAAGCGGGAATATAACTGTGCAATAGTCCGCGGTCTATGTCAACCCACAGCAGCTGCTGGCGTTCCTTTAGCCACGTTGCTCCCTCGCCAGTGCAGTCGGCACTGGCGAAGAGCAAAGTTGCTGATATCAAGATTTCTATCATAATTTAATGTTGCTTTATTGTCAATCCTGCATGAGGGCCGAACGGCCTCCATCCATGAGTACTGTGGTGCCGCTTATGAAGCGTGCGTAGTCGGACGCAAGATAAACGCATAGCGCGCCGACCTCGTCGACAGTGCCCAGACACTTTACCGGGTGCATGTCAACTGTGCGTTGGCGTTCGGCTGCCGGATCGGCAAACGAATTGAACCATGTGTCGTTGCCGGCGGTGTCGATAAATCCAGGGGCAACAGCCACAGCGCGTATCTTCGGCCCCCACTCTATTGCCATGCTCTGTGCCACAGCGCGCAGTGCAGTCTTGGCTACGTTATAGGGAAAGCAGCCTGGTATTGTGTAGTAGCCATGATTTGACGTCATTATCAGCACCACACCTTTGCCCGACTTCTCGAGCCAGGGCTGGCACAGACGCGCCAAGTGCCAGTGGGCGGCAAGGTTGAGGTTCATGCAATACTGCCAGCGTTCCTCTGAGCACTCGCCTACCCCCTCAAAAATGTTCACAC
>ERZ1026862.2111-NODE-2111-length-10714-cov-22.429215_pt1 | contig 10714 bp, 23 predicted proteins | sample MGYA00380161_ERZ1026862 | MGnify/ENA primary metagenome ERZ1026862 (study PRJEB33269, sample SAMEA4719797) | human gut metagenome | biome: human-associated habitat; feature: organic feature; material: feces | place: Cameroon | collected 2013-10 ... | reverse complement strand
CAATAGAACTTTATTGCAAAGAAAAAGTTAAAAATACAGATACCATATATACTGTAGATGTGACATCATTTGGTTCATATGCATAAAAAGGAGGAGAATATATGAGTGGAGGATATAAACCAACATATAAATTTACATTAGAGGAGTATAACGACGGCAAACAAAAATGGCAAAGCTATGAATGTTCAGTAATAGAAGAAGTAACGCAATTTTATGTAACAGGATATGGAGAAAATGCCAAAGAAGCAAAAGAAGATATGCTTAAAGATCTGGACAATTATATAAATGAATTATTAAGATTCAGACAATTATTAGAAGATCCTAAAGATCCATGTGTTGGATGTATATATAATCCTAGTACATGCTGTATAAAAAATGTATGCGGTGACAAAAAGAAATATAATGAAGAATTAGAAAAGAGAAAGGAGCTTAAATAATGGGAAATGAAGTAATTAAAGTTCTTAATCATTTAGGCGACCAATTCGGCGTAGTAATCGATTGGTCATCAGCTAATGTAATGCCATATTTAAACGACTTAATGACTCGTATGATCAAATACGGCATGTATATAAATATCTATCATATTATATATGCCATATTTATAACGGCATTATTTATCATAGTAACTATAGTATTATACAAAATAGCATATAAAATGATATTAAAATCAGAAGAAAATGAAGAGTATGTTAATTCAGCTAAAATATTATCAACAGCATTTGCAATAAGTCTTGTAGCAACTGTAATTGTAGCTTTAATAGAAATAGGCAATATAAAAGACCATATAGCAGATATAATAGAATTAAATACCGTACCAGAGAAATATGTAATAGAAGTAATACAAGATAAGATAGACGATTATAATGAGAGCAAAACAGATTAGGAGGTATGCTATATGTATCTAAGTGAAATGACAAACATAGAGCTTATAACAGAAATGAAACGTATAAGTAAAGGTTGCGTTCCCGTAGATATTAATCCATGCTATACATGTATATATAATCTTACTTCTAATGAATGTAAAGATTGTAGAGCGAATGTTATTGAAGAAATAAAAGATGAGCTCGAAAATAGAAACGTAGACTGGGAGGGAATCATATGCAAGAAAAAATAGAAGATTTTATGCTAGCTATGGATTCATTATTTGCTGACAACAAATACAAAGAAGGCGAAGTAATAATAGATGGACGTTTTAAAGAGAATTTAAGACATGATGCCATCGATGTATTATGTGATATATTTGGCTATGAAGTATTAAAATTAATAGACGTAGTGGTAGATGAAAACTATATGGCACCTAGCAATGTAACTGTATCTTTTATAAACAAAAGAACAGGAAACGTAATATCTGATACCGACGAACTCGAAACATTACTACGCCGTATTTTATAATTTATCCAAAATAGAGTATATATTAATATAAAGGAGGCTAAACTATGAGATTTGACGATTTTTACGAGGCATTCAACTTTTTAAGAAATCATAGAATGTGTGAATGCGAAATAAATTTTGGTGACAATAGACACAAACGTAAATGTATGATCAATTACTTTGACAAATGTTTAGACATAAGTGTAGTTAAAGTTAATCCAAAGACAAATGAGATAGATACTAAAATGGATAATAATACTAAAACTGAAGTATGGTTAGAATTTGGCCGTGCTTTTGTAGATTACAGTATAACTGATAATGTTATGTTTGAACATGACTACAGACTAGACTGTGGCGCTGATACATTTGAAGAAGCCATAGTAAAGCTTGCTAATCTAGTAAATGAATTTTACTTCGACAATGGAGAAGAAAAGCATAAAATAACAGAACTCTAAGGAGATGGTAATATGCAATACTCAGAAAAAGATATTAAGCTAGAACAATCTAAATTCAAAGCATATCTAGATGAGGAATTACTAGACATGCTCTATAATTATAAAGGCGATAGAAATCGTATATACTTTAAAGCTTTAGTACGAGAAATAAGAGATAGAAACATAGATTTATAAGGGACGCAGCGATGCGTCTCTTTTATTATACAGGAGGTATAGTTATGTTAATAAATATAATCATAGGTCTAATAGCTTGTATATGTATAAGTTCATTTTTCGGCATAGCTTTATTTTTAATATCATACAAATTAGACAAGAATAACCTATAATGGAATAATTTGTATGATATAATCTAATAGAAAGGAGGAATTGCAGATGAAACATAAGAGAACAAAACTATTGTTAATGACAGGAATTTTAACTCTAGGATTATGTACAGGATGTAATACAAATAAAGAATATCTTACTTTAAAAGATCAATATACAAATAGTCAAAAGATGGTAGAACAATATAAAAAAGATAAAGAGAAATTAATAGAACAAAATAAAGAATTACAAAAAGAGAATAAAACATTAAAACAAGATAAGAAAATAGCAGAATTGGAGCTAGAAGAATTACAATCAAAAGAGAAAACAGCAGATAATACAACAGAAGAAACAACAGATAACAATGATTATGTCGCAAAAGATTATAGCAATAATTACAACAGCAATAATAATTCTAATAATAATTCTAATAATGAGTCTAATTCGGATTCATCATTTGATGGAGCTTCCGATGACGTTACTACTGACGAACCTAGCCAAGATTATGTGTATTGGACACCTAATGGTAAGTCTTATCATAGCACTAAGGACTGTCCTACTTTAAGTAGAAGTAAAGTTATACATGAAGGATATAACTGTCCAAAGACAGACCCATGTGATGTATGTAATTAGTTATTAATTGGAGGGAGAATTATGAAAAAAATATTAAGTTTATTATTAATATTATGCACTATAGCAACATGTACAATAGGCTGCGAAAGCCAAGAAGAATATGAAGCTCGTGTTATAAACGCAGTAGAGAATAAAGTAGATGTTTTAATGGCAGAAAATGACGCATATAGTCAAGTAACAAATAAAGAATGGTCATATAGTAAAACTGAAGACGGACAAGAAATAATAACTATGACAGGTACTATAACTTATATAATAAGCGCAACAATAGTATTCAGATTTTATGTAGATACAAATAATGGTTACATAACAAAAATGTCATATACTTTTGGAGATGATACAGAGACTGTAGATGTTCCTAAAAGTGATAATAGCAAACTAGACTTATAAAATAATCCTCCCTTCGGGGAGGACATAAGGAGGAATACAAATGACTTACGTAGAATTAAACGATAGATATAAAAGTATAATTGATACTAGAGGAATAAGAAGCATGTATACTACTACTACATCAATTGATTGTTGCTATCTTAAAATAAGTTACAACAATAAAGATTACTATTCATATGAATATGAAGATCTACTATATCTTTGTAGAGACGTAACAGAAATAAAACGAAAATTAGGTTTTTTATAAAGGAGGCATTTTATGTCTGAATTTCAAAAACAAAGAATAGAGAAAAATATCAAAAAAGGAACTAAAAGAAGCTTCAACATGGATATTCAATACTATAAAGATATACCTTTAAGATTAATTTGCAGAGATACATATCGAAGCAATAAGGCAAAAAGATTCACTATTAACGAAACAAACCAAAATGTCTGGATTCCTAATAAGCATTTAGAAGAAGACGGCACAATTAAACAAGGAGAAAATCTAGACTATATATTTATTCAAGCAGCTAAAATGAAAAAGCTAAAATATGCTGGAGTAAATAGTTGGAGCTGGCAAAGACGCTAAGGAGGTATATTATGACTTGGTATTCAAATGAAACGCAGATGATTGTTATGGCAATTTATTTTCTCGTACTAATTGTTGTAATAGTAGGACGTTTCTTTATAGAAGATAACAATTTAACTTTTTTTGTAGCATTGTTATTGCTATTAGTTACAACACTTGGGTTATTTAAATATATAGCAGAATCTACTGCAAAACAAAATGAGGCTTTGACTAGCAAATACAAATATAAGATAGAAATATTTAAAGGCAAGAACTCTGATACATACTATACAAATGAATTCAAAATTAAAAATGGTGTAGTATATTTTAACAACAGATGTGCCGATAATTTTTCAATAGAAACACTTAAATAAAGGAGGAAATATTATGAAGTTTATAATTATAGCAGATTCATTCGGAGATTGTACCAGCTCGTACGAAGTAGATTTAGAAGACAAAAAATATACTGTAGAAGAATTTATACAGATGATATTTACAGAGCGCCCTAATGAATGGGGCAATATAGAAGTATACGGTATAGATGTTATTAATTATAGAGATGGTGAAATAGTGAGCCAACATTTTAATAACGATCTATTAAATAAACCAGTAAAACATGTTATAGCCTATGGAGGTTGGTCCAGAATGGACTATGTTATTTATGTGTAGGTGATTTTATATATGAATATAATTAGAAATTTGAAGTTAAGAATTTTAATAAGAAAAAATATAAAGAATTTAAAAGAAATAAAGAAGTATACAATTAAATCAATAGAAGAGCTAGGAAGACAGAAGATAGAAACGAAATACAATGTGATGTTTGAATTTAAAGAAGCCGTAGAAAGAGAAATAGACTTTTACAGAAGAAGTATAAAAAAGAGAATATATAGGGACGTTTTTAATATTAATGAATTAAAAACAAGATTAGAAGATTTTGAGAAGATACGTTCAAAAGTATTTAAAGAGTATTGTTTTATAATGATATTAAATATATTCGAAGATACATCATATACGCCTATTGAATGGATAGATGCATATAATATGTTAATTATCTTAAAAGAATATAATATTGTAGAACATAAACAAGAAGGAAAGAAAATAACTATAGATATGGAATATGCTATTTGCATATTCTTATGTATCTTTGTTATTTTTATCGCATTTAATTCTTAAGGAGGAATAGATATGCTTATAGAATTAAAAGATTCAAGCAGAAGTATCGTTAATCTATCGGATATGTCTGTCATAAACTTTACAGCACGTACATTTGGAGATGTATATGCTATGCTTGTAGTGCCTAGAGGATCAACAGAAGGAATATCATTTATATATGCAGACCTTAATACATTACAAGGAGATAGAGCAAGAATAAAATTAATGTTAGGTTTAAATAAGGAGGAAGAACAATGAGAATATTTAACGATAATAAAATAACTAATAGTACAATAATATCTGGTGATAACAAAGCCATTGTTAATAATGTGGAAATAGATATACCAGAAGGAGCTAGTATATCAATAAAACACAATAAAGTATATATCAATGGTAAAGAGTACAAGGACGAAAAATTAGAGAATAAAGAACCTATCAATATAATAGTTAATGGCAATGCTGAAAATATCAGCTGTGGTAACTCAGTTGAAGTTAAAGGCAACGTTACAGGTGATATAGACTGCGGCAATAGCGTTAAAATAGGAGGAGATATGCTAGGAGATATTGATTGTGGTAACAGTGTCAATATATCAGGTAATCACACAGGAGATATCGATGCAGGAGGCTCAGTTAGAATAAAATGAAATATATCAAATATATAGTTCTATTAATAATAGTGGCGATAATTATCGCCACTACAACTGTATCATGCAGCATCAAGTTACCAGATGGGAATAATTATGAGATAAATTATAAAGGAGTGATATTATGAGTCACGCTAGTGGAAAAGTAATATTCAAAGACGGAACTGAAAGATTTGCAGAATATGACGGAAGTGGAGATTATATGTATAGTCTTACATATGAAACTACTAATGAAAGAAATGATAAATGGAGACAACCTGGAAGCGAACCTGATTGTAAACATGAACATGTAGAGGATGTAATATTACAAAATAGTTACGGATGTGGTATGACATGGAAAGGCAAATGTTGTAAAGACTGCGGATGGATTATAGAAGGTACAGATCCATATGCAGATAATACATTTGACGAACTTCGCTATGACGAAGAATATTAGGAGGCAATAGCATGGTTATAGAATTAAGTCCAAGAAGCTCTATAAATCTAAATGATAAAACTATAGATATATTGTACCCTGGAAGAGGTACGATAGCTGTAGCTAAAGGCAAGATAACAAATAAGATAAGCATAGAATATGAACATATAAGATATGCATTAATGAGAAGTGGAGACTTATGCTTAGTTATGAAAAATAACTCTACCGTATTTAGCATTAAACCAGCAGAGACATTTACAATTCAAGGAGATAGAAAAATGCTCGAAGAATTGTTACAGAAATTAAATCTATTAATAAAGGAGATATAACATGACTTTAAATGAGCTCGTTAAAGAATTAAGAAAAGAGAAAATAATACAATATGCAGTTGTATATAAACCAGTAAAGGAAGATAAAGTATTATATCTTGTATTAAAAAACGAAAGCTATGAAAAATCGATAGCATGTATAGATGCTATTAATAAAATTAAAGAAAAAGTCAATGAGCCATTCACATACTATTTAACAGAACTACAAGAAATTGGCATAATAATAAACAATGTAATTGGCTACAAATCTAAATTCGAAATATTATATTAAGGAGGAAGATATATGAGAACATTATTATTATTTAGAGGAGCCCCAGGCTGTGGTAAAAGTACATTTATAAAAGATCACAATCTTGAACAATACTCACTTAGTGCAGATAATATTAGATTAATGTGTCAAGCACCAGTTCAAAAACCTGATGGTACTTATGGTATAGCAACAAGTAATGATACGTACGTATGGAAGTTGTTATTTGACATGCTTGAACAACGTATGAAAAGAGGAGAATTCGTCGTTGTAGATGCAACTAATAGTCTAACAGCAGACATGGCAAGATATAAACATCTCGTTGAATTATATAGATACAGAGCTTTAATAGTAGATATGACAAATATACCAAAAGACGTATGTAAACAAAGAAATGCACACAGATTACCAGAGTATAAAAGAGTACCAGAATTCGTTATAGATAGAATGTATGACAGATTTCAAACAGAAAATATACCTAAATGGATTAAAGTAATTAAACCAGAAGAAATAGACAATGCAATACAACTTAAACCTCTAGACTTTAATAAATGGAATAAAATACATCATATAGGTGATATTCATGGCTCTTTAGATTGTCTTAAAGAATACTTAGGAGAAATTAAAGATGACGAGTATTATATCTTTTGTGGTGATTATTGTGACAGAGGTACACAAAATGCAGAAACTCTATTATATATGATGGAGCTTGCTAAACGTAATAATGTACAATTATTAACTGGTAATCACGAAGGACATCTTTGGAAATATGCTAAAGATGAACATCCTACATCAACAGAGTTTGCAACTGTAACATCTAAAGAGTTTGATGAAGCAGGCTTATCTAAAAAAGATATTAGAGTATTTTACAGAAAATTAGGACAACTAGTATATTATACTTATGGTGACAAGACTATACTTGTAACTCATGGTGGTATAGCACATATGCCAGACAATCTAATGTTAATGGCTACTGAACAATTTATTAAAGGCGTAGGAGATTATGATGAAATAGATATGGTAGAAAAAGCATTTGCAAAGTCTGTTAAAAATACTAATATATATCAAATACATGGTCATAGAAATATGCATGGTGCATCTATAAGCAGCAACATAAGATCATTTAATCTTGAAGGCGAAATAGAATTCGGTGGTCATTTAAGATGTGTAACACTTGACAAAGACGGATTTAAAGAATATCAAACAAAGAATAATAATTTCAAAACAATAAAATATGAACCAGACCACTTTAATAATCTATCTGTAGCAGATGCTGTCATTACATTAAGAGCCAATAATCTTATCAGAGAAAAGAAATTAGACAACAATGTATCATCATTCAATTTCAGTCCACAAGCATTCAAAAAGAAAATATGGAACGAAGAAACAATAAGAGCTCGTGGATTATTTATTAATACTAATATAAATCAAATAGTAGCTAGAAGTTACAACAAGTTCTTTAATATAGGAGAGATGCCATTAACTAAAATAGGCAATCTTGAAAAGAACTTCAAATACCCTGTTGTAGCATATGAAAAATACAATGGATATCTAGGACTTTTAGGATATAATCCTGAAACAGATGAACTTATGTATTGTTCTAAATCTACAGACGGAGGAGAATTTGCATTATGGTTCAAAGAATATATACAAAGTCATTATACTATAGAAGAATTAGACGCAGTAAAAAGCTATATTAAGAGAATGAATGTTACATTTGTATTCGAAGTAATATTAGTCGATAAAGATCCTCATATGATCAAATATGAAGAAGACACAATCGTATTATTAGATATTATATACAATACTTTAGATTTTAAACATATGAGTTATGAAATGTTACAATTCACAGGCGTTCGTCTTGGTTTTAGTGTGAAAAGAAAAGCTAAAACTCTTAATAACTGGAATGAATTTGTATCTTGGTACGTAACAGAAGTTAATACACCTGAAAACAATGTTTTGGAAGGTTTTGTATTAGAAGATGTTGAAGGATTCATGACTAAAATCAAAACAGACTATTATCAATTCTGGAAAAGAATGAGACATGTAGCAAATGAAATAGCGAAAAACGGCTTTATCAGAAAACAATCATTAGTATCTGAACCTTTAGCACATGCATTTTATGCTTGGTTGTTAACTCAACCTAAAGAAGTACAAGCCTTAGATATAATCTCATTAAGAGATAGATTCTATGGAGGTAAATAAATGATATTAATAAGTAGACAAGCGCTAAAAGATATCTTATATGAAACGGATATAGGTCCTGAAGAAAAAGGCAAGCTAGTAGCTAAAATCGAAAACTGCAATTTATATAAAGAAAACGAAGAAGAGTCTTTACTAGACGTATTAGCTTCTAAAAATTTTAACATTAATAGTGATCCAGCAGATATTTATAAATATCGCGATATGTATCTAGGCATTAAAGGATATCTAGAAGGCAAAATAACACTTCAAGAAGGATATGATAAATATTTCGGCGACTCTTGTCCACCATTTGGCTATACATGGTGCGAAAGAGGAAAACATAAAATAGGCGATTGCGATAATTGTGATTTAAATCAAAAGCAATGGCCAGATGACAGCGCTCGATGTTTAGAGTGCTGGAAAAGAACATTAAAAACAGAAAAGGAGAGATTAAAATAATGGATTTATTTTCACTTACCGTTAGAAAAATAATTTCAACAGGAATGAATAGCGTAAAATGTAAATGTGGTCATATAATAGAAGATGATTTCTCTAATACGACTACAGTTATAGAGCATACTAATAAACCATGTCCAAAATGTGGTAAAATATACTTAAATAATAATTTCGCAGACGTTATGAAATATGCATGTATTCTTAAAGCAAATGCAGAAAAAGAAGGCTATATAGATGAAATATGGAACGATGATTTAGAAACTAAAGTGCAAGAAGTATTAAAAGATAAATAAGAAAGGACGAATATTATGAGAATTGAAACACTTACAACAAGAGAAGAATTAGATAGTTTAGGTTCTGCATTAACAATGGAAGGATTATCAGAAACATCAATACCTGATTATATTAATTGGGTTAAATCCCACACACCTATGAAACAAGATAAAGTATATGTAATTAAAGGTGAAACTATGAATCGAGTGTATAAATTAAAAGGTGATAAAGCATATCCAAATGATTTAACACTCGTTGCCATTAAATTAGAAGATATGGAAGATTCTATGGAAGTTGCGTTTCCTAGATTTACAATTGGCGCAAGATGGTTTGACGATATAGTAGCAAATAACAGTAATTAAAGAAAGGATGAGAAGTTATGTCAAAAAATTATAAGCCTACAGTAGCAATTGATTTTGATGGAGTCATCCACTCATATACGAGTGGATGGCAAGGAGTTGACGAATGTCCAGACCCTATGGTGCCTGGCATAGATACTGCAATAGCAGATCTTAGAACAGACCATAAAGTAATCGTAGTATCATCACGAGCAGCAACTCCAGAAGGTAGAATAGCAATACGCGATTATCTTAAAAAATATAATATAGAAGTAGATGGTATACAAGCTGAAAAACCACCATGTATAGTATCTATTGATGATAGAGCTATATGTTTTACTGGTTATTCAGATATACTCGCTGAACAAGTAAGAGGTTTTAAACCATGGACTGACAGAGATGAAAATGAATAGTCTAAAGAAATTAAAAAAAGCAGATCCATTAGTTGTTGGCGCAGCCGTAAGTAATCTATTTTATAGCCTTGCATATCCGATAGTTCATACTATTACTATGCAAGGCATAGATTCCAAATGGTTAAGCTTTGCTAGTCTAGCTAACTGCTTTTTAGCATCAATCATAACGAAACTATGGTTAAAGAAAAGTAAAGAGTTATATTATTTCTATGGCATAATGCTAGGCATAGAAGTAATAGTCTACGGTATATTAACTGTAGCATTTTTAGGCGGAGCAGCATCTCCGTCTATGTATTATATGGGAGATGCTATATTAAATGCTATCATTACAAGAAATATTATCTGTGGCGGTACTAGACTTAAAGCATTAAGATATGAAGGTGAAGAAAGAGAAGAATATGACAATAAAAATAACTATTATAGCTATATTACAAGTATAATAGGATTTGCAATAAGCTCATTTATAACATTTTCTACACCTGTAGGATTTATATTAATGTTTATAGGTATTGCTGTAGATAATATCTGTCTCTTATACACATCTGACGCTGCCGACGATCT
>ERZ1026862.2110-NODE-2110-length-10721-cov-63.001969_pt1 | contig 10721 bp, 10 predicted proteins | sample MGYA00380161_ERZ1026862 | MGnify/ENA primary metagenome ERZ1026862 (study PRJEB33269, sample SAMEA4719797) | human gut metagenome | biome: human-associated habitat; feature: organic feature; material: feces | place: Cameroon | collected 2013-10 ... | reverse complement strand
AGCTTCGTGATTCTGATTGGCTTGAAGGGTGAGGCTAAGATTACCGACAACGAGGGTAACGAGATTACGCTCCAGGGCGGCGAGAGCATCGTAGTTCCTGCCTCTACCCAGACATTGAAGGTAGAAGGAACCTTGAAGTTCCTGGAGACATACGTATAAAAATGATAAGAAATAAAAAGGCTCGCAAGTCTCATTGCCTTGCGAACCTTTTTATTAAACTATTGAATCTCTGCCAAAACTCAACTTTGAATAATAAAGGAGAAAAGAACATGGACAAAGGACAATTTCTATTATATCAAACTCCCGATGGAGAATCAAAGATAGAGGTAAAGTTGCAAGACGATACCGTTTGGTTGTCACTCGACCAAATGGCAGAGCTTTTCCAACGCAACAAATCCACCATTTCCAGACACATTAAGAATGTGTTGGAGGAGGGAGAGTTAGATGAAAATATGGTAGTTGCAAAATTTGCAACTACCACAAAACATGGAGCTATAGAAGGTAAGACACAAAAACATCTTGTATCATATTACAACCTCGACATGATTATCAGCGTAGGCTATCGTGTCCATTCTTATCGCGGTGTACAATTCCGAATTTGGGCAACCAAGGTGCTAAAGGACTATATCGTGAAGGGCATACCGCAGCGGAAATCATCTATGAACGTGCAGATGCCCAAAAAGATTTCATGGGACTCACCACTTGGTCAGGTGCTATGCCTACAAAGCCAGAAGCCGAGATTGCGAAGAATTATCTCACACAAGACGAGATTAAATCGCTGAATCGCATCGTGAGTCTCTATCTTGACTTTGCAGAAATGCAGGCAGAAGAGCATCGCCCAATGTATATGAAGGACTGGATTAACATACTAGACGACTTTCTCCGTATCTCTCGAAAAGACATACTTACCCATGCAGGTAAGATATCTGCAAAGTTGGCAAAGGAAAAGGCTGATACTGAATACGACAAATTCAAAGAACGAACAAAGAATGATCTTTCTCCTGTAGAAATTCATTTCCTAGAAAACTTTGAAAGAGATCGGAAACGATTGTCCGATGACAGAGATAAAGCAGAGTAAGCCACTTCCAAAAACACTCTTCACCTCTCGCAACCCCAGTGTTTATCGGGGGTTCAGCCGATTTGGTGAAGAGTTTAAAAAGAGTGTGTTTTTTACCAGCTCACGACGTATCGTTTTGTGCCATAGTGTGGCAATAAGCGCTACAAGCCGCTTTACACCTCGTCAGTACTATCGCTGTTGCTTGTAAGTACTATTGTTGTTGCATCGGTTTTAAGTGAAAAGTCTTCGGAGTAACCATTACTTGTTGCCGGAAGAATTAATACTATAAGCCGGAGAAGCCTATATTTTCAGCCGCCCAACAGCTGTTGTGCGCTTGCATAACAGCTGATATGCGCTCGCCCAACACCTGTTGTGCAAGCGGAAATCAGCTGGTGGACGATGAGTTGTTGGATATAAGTTCTGTGTATGTATATGAACGAGCCGTATCTTGTATCCACCATCTAGGGTAGCAACAAGATCATCGCTTTCAAGCATCTTGACGTGAAGCAAGAGAAAGTAGATGAGAGCTGGGAAATCTCAGGTGTTTCTGGAGACATACGTATAAGACCAAAGATCCAACCGACATCAGATACATAACAAAAGCCGGTTGGACCTTTTTACTTTTTCCATTCAATATCCCAAAACAAACATTTTCAACTAAAAAGTTGAAAATAAAGAAAAATAATTTGTTTTTTTCAACTAATAAATGTATCTTTGCAGCACAAAACAAATATCAAACAATGAATAAAGAAGATGAAGTCTCGCTATTTCTAAAGCGTTTCAAGGACAAAGCTAAAATATTTGGCATAATCTTCCGTGACGATAGAGGAAAAAATACTCAAGCCCTATTGGACTTGGAAATTACAGCCCTCAAACGTCTCGAAATCATCAAGAACCTAGAAGTTGATGATTTCGTAGAAGGTCCCTTAGAAGACACGCTTAACAAAGTGGCAGATTTATGGGTGTTTGGAAAGAAAGTAAAATCGCAGGATGTCTATATCAAAATTTCGATGGGCATCGCTAACAATAGCGCCGTGTGCATCTCTTTCCATGTCGCAGAGTATAAACTGGTTTATCAATTCAAATAAAAGAAGAAATGATGAAAAGTCCATTTACAGGAGGAAATGTAGTACTGCATTCGGAGAAACGAACAGCAGTTTTCAGAAAAGAAAAGTTCGAATACACTTTTCTTAGCTATCAGTGCGTAGATACACACGAACTGTTTACAACAACAGAATTGGATACCGCCAATACAATGCAGATATATAATCAATATCGTACTAAGTATGGAATTCCATTCCCTGACGAGATACGCAGTATACGCAGAAAATATGGTCTGTCGGCCACCAAGATGTCAGTGATATTGGGGTTCGGTGAAAACCAATATCGACTGTACGAGAATGGTGATATGCCAAGTCTTACAAACGGAAGGATACTGAAGACCATACAAGTACCTGCTGTGTTTGCCACATTTGTTGAAGCTGCCAAAAACTTGCTGAATACAGAGGAATACGACAAGATTATGTTGTGTATCGAGGAATTAGAAAATGAATCAAACACCTCGAAACTTATCAAACAATTGATTTTTACTACCGATGGGAGAAATCAATGGAATGGCTATGCCCTGCCTTCAATGAGCAAATTAAAAAACACGATGCTGTACTTCATAGAGAAATTTAACGGAGTCTTCGTTACACAAATGAACAAACTTCTCTTTTATGCCGACTTTCTTGCCTACAGGAGCAGAGGATTAGGATTGACAGGCTTAGTATTTAAGGCAGTACCTTACGGACCAGTCCCAGAGCGATGGGACCGAGTGTATAGTCTCGTGGATGATATAGAGCAAATGCCTATCGAAAGCAAGAATGGAAACAGTGGAACAAAACTTGTGTCAGCATTGGAATTTGACGAAGCAAGTCTCAGTGAAGAAGAACTAAGTTGTCTCGCTAAGGTCTATGAAACATTCAAGAATGAAACGCCAAGCACAATCTCGGAAATCAGCCATCATGAAGCAGCATGGCTCGACAATATAGGCAGTCATGGACGAATAGACTACGACTATGCCTTCTCGCTGAAGGCACTGTAAAAACGAGAACTCGAAAGCCGGTTTCATTGAGTTGGAACCGGTTTTCGAGTGACTCACATTTAGCCCAAACACAAATTATAAAACAAATTCACCTTATATAATAATGTATGCGATATAAAAAGTACATCTACGTGCATAAAAGTTTGTATTTTACCTTCATTTTCAAAATTTCTCCGTTTTATTTTTGGTTATTTCGGTAACTTTTATTATTTTTGCAGTACTGTTTCGTACTTATTGTATGATATGACAGCAAACAGCCCTATACAGAAGTCGCTTAAAAGAGTGACACTTTGTTGAGGGCAAACATAAAAAAAGCGTTATTGCGCTTGGTTTTTGACCTTTGGAACTTAGGACACTCCAAATCTCACGTCAAAGAACCATGCAACGATGATGCCTATGGGTATGTATATATGTACCTTCCATAAGACAGCTCCCAAAGAGCTGTCTATATGGGAGTGTACCTACACATATCGGCGTGGGGTCTCGTTGCTTGTTCTGACGTGAAGGGCAAGTCCTAAGGCCTCAAAGGTGGAGCGAGCAACAGTAGGCTTCACGCTTTTTCGTGCATATTGGCACATAACCTAATTATAACCGTCTGAATTGGAGCCATAGGACATATTGTTGCAGCTATGTATTCAAAAGAATTAGAAGAACTTATTGACAGCGTACTTGCTGATGGGGTTATTACTGACCAAGAACGTGCCGTACTTCGCAAGCGAGCACTCGCTTGTGGAGAGGATCCAGATGAGGTCATGATTGTGGTAGATGGACGCCTTGCTAAAATGAAGAAAACAGCAAGTCCCGCAATTCCAGCTACCGAAAAGCGTGGAAACATCGTGAAATGCCCTCATTGCGGAGCTCCGATTGAGGCTGGTGCAATAAAGTGCAAGGAGTGTGGCTATGTCTTTACCAATGTAAAGGCTAATAACACCGCCAAAGAGTTTGCCATCATGTTGGAACAGAGAATTCAAAAGGTTCGCTATGATGACGATAAGACAAACATCAACAAAGTCAATGAATTCATCAAGAATTTTCCTCTGCCAACAGGAAAGGAAGATATGTTAGATTTCATTGCAAGTCTTGATGCTAGACGCCGCAGTAGTTCAAAATATCAAGATGCGTATAATGCTAAGTATAAGGAATGCGTTACAAAAGCTAAGATTCAATTTGCAGGAGATACCCAAATTGAAGCATTGCTAAATGAAACCAAAATTAGTTCGGGCAAGCAAACTGCATCATGGATATGGAAACACAAGATAGCAATAATAATAGCAATCATTGCGATTTTCTTCGTAAAATCTTGTGTGCTTGATACTTCTTGGTGGGACGAGAGTGATGCCGACAGACAATGGAAGGAAGTAACTGAAGCCATTAAACAAGACAACAAAGAAGATGTTATTTCAAAACTAGGAACAGCAAATCCATATTCTGTCGAAGAACATCAAGGAGAAATATCTTCATATGTAAGAAAGCTTGTCAAAAAAGGTGATATTGACGGTGCCAAAGATGTAGTAAATGCAGCAAACGCACATTTCACAAATTCCATTGATAAGATTTATGTTTCTGAGCCTCTATATGACTATTATATGGAAAAAGGCGACACAGAAAAGGCATCTAGATACGAGAAGCCAGAATCTTTAATGGACAATTTGGAGACTTCTGGTAATAAAGAAGAGTAATAAAACCAGTATAATTATCAAAAAAAACATAATGTATGTAAATTTGGATAAGATTCTCCTTAAAAAGAAGAACAAGCAACACTGTATTTCAATACCAAATGGAGATTGTGTATGTATAAAAGAAGTAAAGCCAGAAAATGCAGAATATGAAATTACCGCAGACTTTATAAAAAGTACAAAGCAAAGCAATACCATTTTAAATGACTGCATTGCTGTATTTAAGAAAACTGGTAATAAATATGAAAGTTTTGGTATCTATTATAAATCTTGTACAGAAACAGAAATACCAACATGGTATAATGGCGAACAGAGTTTAGCATATCTTCAAGCCAAAATCAATAATTAAATCAATGGGATTCTTTAGTAAAATACTAGGCAGTAACGATAGTCAGACTATTGTCCGCTGCGATGAGGCAGAGTTCCTCATCTGGAAATATCAAGGAGGTGCCGTAAAAAGCGGCACTTCCATCATTGTGAAAGATGGCGAGGTGGCTGTATTGGTAGGCTCTTCACAGACAACAATCGAAGGACCGGCTAACACGACAGCCAGCGAAGACCTCAGCGAAGTGTTTTTCATCAACCTTGCTGGCAGTAACGTAGTACGCTTTGCCGTTCCATACTTTGGCGTTAACGACCCACGTTATCCAGATCTCAATGTACCTGTGGCTATACGTGGTTCTATCAATTTCAATATAGAAGACTACAAAGGATTCATTCGGATGCATCGACTTGTAGGCTTTGACATGGAAGCATTTCAGAAGAAGATAAAGGATGCTGTAATAAAATATGTAAAGTCTGTGGTAAGCAACATTCCAACAGACCACAGCATCCCTGTCGTACAGATGGAAAAGAAGATACTGGAGATAGGAGAGATTCTGAATCAGTATCTCAAACAGAGACTGGCTATAGATTTCTCTATCAACGTGCGTGCTGTAGACCTCAATGCCATCGAGTATGATGCAGATGACGAAAGCTACAAGCAACTCCGAGCATTAACACAGGGACAAGCTGCAGAAATGTCTCAGACCCAGCATAAGATTAACATGGACCAGATGAAAGCTCAGTCACAGCTCAACATCGACGCCATGCGAGAAACCCAAAAGCAAGACTTGTACAACCGTGGTGCAAACCTCGACATGGATAGACAGATGCGTGCCCAGGACATCAAAGACCGAGGTGAGAAGATGCGCATCCAGCGCGATCTTGGAGAAAAGGCTTACAATGCTCAAATCGATGAGATGCAGAAAAGCGGCAGAATGGCAATGGGTGGCATGCCTAACATGGGACAACCTGTAGGAGGCTTTAATCCTTCGGGAATCAATGGCATTGGCGGACCTAAACCTGCCACACAAATCGGTCAACCTTCTGGCATCAACATGGGTGGTGGCATCAACTCAGGCACCCCTACTCCTCCACCTGCCCCACAAGTCCCACCACAGATACCACAGGTGAGCATCTATGTAGCCATCGGTGGTCAGACACAAGGACCATTCGACTACAATATGCTGAAAGAAATGGTGAGAACAGGAGGGCTTACCGCACAGACTTTGGTGTGGAAGGAAGGTATCAACTGGACACCTGCAATTCAAGTTCCAGAGGTAGCATCCATCTTGAATGCTACCCAAACACCACCTCCACCAACATCGGCCGTACCTCCTACCCCACCAACACCTCCAGGTGTACCACCAACGCTATAAACATACAAGGATATGAATAGCTATTTATCAGATTTAGAAAACATAATCATCAATGCTCAAAGCGGGGGACAATCATTGTCCTTCGCCTTGAAGCCTTGCGCTACCGAAAAAAGCGTCTTTGACAAAGAGGTCACCATAACACCATTGTGGCTTATCCGAAAACAAGAAGCAGAGCGAAAGGCTAAGGAAGAGACCGAACGCACAAGACTTCAACAGGAAGCCGAACGTAAAGCCAAAGAACTTGCAGAAGAAAGAATAAGACGAGGAACCGCAGAACCTGTAGACCTCGGATTGTCTGTACTCTGGGCTTCCCACAACATAGGTGCTCGCAGCAGTGAGCAACCAGGTGTTTATGCTGCATGGACAAGCAAGAAAGAAGCTATCAATATGTGGGGGGAAGATTGGAGACTTCCTACCCAACAGGAAATGACCGAACTGATGCAGAATTGCCAATGGACATGGACAGTAATCAATGGTATGCCAGGATTCCAAATAGTGGCAGCCAACGGCAACAACATATTCCTACCAGCTGGTGGTTCGTGTGTTGCTCAGCAATATGATTCTTATGGAATGGCTGGACGCTATTGGAGCGACACTTCGGATGCACAATATGCCGACCGTGCTATGTATTTGGAGTTTAGCCAATATACAGGAAACCTGTATAGCATAGCCAAGGCTATGCAGATGGTCATACGACCAGTAAAAAACAGATAACGAAAGACCCAATGGAGACATTAAATTACATACAAGCTTTGATGGGAGCTTATGCTCTTGACCTCTCAAGCATTGATACAGAAAATGAGGCGGAATACAACGAGCGTGCCAAAGCCGTTAGAGTACGCACTGTTTCCTTATTTAATGCTATGCGTGATTCTGCCCCAGAACTTCTGCAATACAACTTTGCTGATAGTATGTCGGACGAAGAGGTAAGAAGAACCATCAATCGAATAACATTAGATGCCAATAAACGATATACCGCCCCTATCATTCCAGACAATATCGCTGCCATTGATTATATCAATGGAGAACCATTTGTTACTCCAACTTATGTAAAGTGGCAGAACGACGGATATAGAAAGCAAAACTTTGTCATCAACTATAACGGCGAAATACAGTCTGTTGCTAAAAGACAACTGACCGCACTGATGCAGAATATGCTGCTATGCTTCGCTCCTGGAAAAATCAGATTCAACATCTTCGACCAGATGATGAGTGGCATGGCAGACTTTGTTACAGTTGGCTACGATGAAACAGTCTATAATGGTAATGTCATTATGGACGAAGCTGCCGCACGAGATTGCATCAAGCGTCTAAGAGAACGTATGCAGATGGTGATGGGCAAATATGGTGACATCGCAAGGTATAACGAAAAGCACCAAGAAATCGTCATGCCATACGAAGTTGTCGTATTGAACGACTATCCTGCACGCTATGAAAATCTGACTGCTGAACTACAACCTCTGTTTGAGAATGGAGCAAAGGGTGGCATCTACTTTATTGTGATGCACAACTCTGATGCTCCGAATTTAAAAGAGGCTGCAGTAGACATTCTCACCAGTGAAACTGTAACAAATATCAGTTTACAGACTCGCAGTGGAATTCGAAACAACCTGCCGGTAAACCACACTCCTATCGCCGAGCATCCTGCACTGGCAGATGCATTTCGTGTTGATTTCAACAAACGTATTAACGAAAAGGGTACACGACAGGTGCTAAAGGCAGACTATGCCTCTATATCTCATAGCGAATATACGGATGTAACATCAGAAATCAGCATAACCGTAGGACTCGACACAGAAGACAAACATCCTGTTACCTTGCGATTCAACTCTGGTGACTATATCCATGGATTCATTCTTGGACAGTCAGGTTCTGGTAAGTCTGTCTTACTGAACAACATCATCAGTACCGCCATACTGAAATATGCACCAGAAGACTTGATGCTCTACTTGATGGACTTCAAGGGAGTAGAATTCAACCGCTATCGTGGTGTAAAGCATGTAAAGGCGTTACTGGTTGACAATTCTGACCCTCAGATGACTTTAGAAGTTCTACGAGAGTTGCAGGAAGAGAACAAAAGACGTGTAAAACTATGGCGAGACAATGCAGTCAACAACATCGATGGTTACAACAAGAAAAATCCGACATCCAGACTTCCACAGATTCTGTTTGTGGCAGACGAATGCCAAGTGATGTTTGCCAAGCCAACATCCAATTCCTATGGAATGGCTATCCAAAGAGAAATCTCCGAGATTCTCAATGTCATCGCCACACAAGGACGTAGCCAAGGTATCCACATGCTTCTTGCGACCCAACAACTCGACGAGACAGATATCTCTGGACAAATATTGAAGAACCTCACAGAATGTTTCTTGCTGATGAGTGCAGCATCCGACTCAAACAAACTTGTCCCTGACAGTGATAAGCTAACCAGCAAGCAACCAACAGGTCAAGCCTGCTATTACCACAAGCGTGAGTTGCAGAGCAAGGTACAAACCTTCTATGCCACAGACGAAGAACTCGCCGATGCCATAGAGAAAGCTCGCGAGAAATCAACTACCAAGCAAAGCAATGGAGAGTCTTATTTCAGTGGTTCTTCCATCTATCACCTGCAAACAGAAGATTTGCAGTCTGCCAAGACACAGAGTTATGGCGCACCAGTTGCAACCATAGGTCGCAGCATCGGTCTCAACCAGCAAAGCACAGCTATCACACTGACACAAGACTTCAGCGAGAACATCATTGTTTGGGGTGCAAATCGCCAGGAGCAAGCCACCGCTACAGCCATCAATGCGCTCGTATCCCTCATGGCATATTATGAGCAGTCCAACACACCTTGCAATTTCATCGTATTAGATTGCACCAACAATCCCATGTCACAATGCAAGCCATTGCTGGCAGAACTCGAAAAGCGAGCATATTGCAAGATAATCCAGCAGTCGGAAGGAGGCAAGTATCTGAAAATGATAGCAGACGACATCTACCGCAACACAGCACCCAATTTGATTCTCACCATTCTTGGACAAGATCGTTTCAGTGAAATGAAGAGAAACAGCTTGCTGGTGGAAGAAAAGAAAGCCACGGAGATTAAACCGGCTGTAGGCGGTTTGGAAATACTTTCTTTCGACCCATTACCTGATTTGGGAGCAAACAACATAACTGATGGAAGCAAGGTCAAGAAATACCAAGAGGCACTGAAGTACATCTTAGACGAAGGACCGAAGCATCATGTTCACGTGTTGATGCAAGTAGACAAGCCAGGCAACATTCTCTTCGATGAGTTCGGAAAAGAGGCAATAGGATTGTTCAAACATAGAGTTATCCTAAAGAGTGAAAACAAGCATCTTGCACCACTCCGTTTCGGGGAAGACATCGACGTACAGTCGTTGAGCGATGACAATGAGCACTTACGTGCCTACTATTATCCAGATGGCGAACAACCGATGCTCTTCACACCATTCCTCTTACCTGACGCACAGTATCTATTCAATGCAATATTAATCAATTAAAATACAAGAAATTATGGCAAATGACAGTTCTATGCTCAACATTGACATGGTTGACCAATTCGGTAAGAACATCGCCAACGTGAGCGCACAAACATTAGAGATTTTCTCCCGACTGGGACAGCAGCTCCAAACTGTAAACAGTGTATGGAATGATGACAACTACGACAACTTCCAAGACAACTTCGAACACAACATCATGAAGAAAATCCAGGAAGTCTCTGCCGAGATGGAATTATTTTCCGACTACATCAAAAAGCAATGTGAGATACAGCGAATGTATAAGGCGAACAAATATCGTTAACCATACAAATAAGACAAGACATGTTTTGGTTTTTAATAGGTTTCATTATAATCATTCTTGGAGGCTTTATCATTATTAGTCTCCTCCAAATTGTCTTTATGATTATAGGCTGGATCATCCAAGCCATATTTAGCCTCTTCGAATAAAGGCTAGAAGTCTTTGAAACAAGCATCAGAAGTCGGTTGAAGAAGCAATATGTGTCGTTGACAATATAGCCAGGGCGGACGCATCAAAATGCGTTCGCCCTGATTCAGTTAACATCTACCGATATTAGCTATCTTCCTTATATCAATTCTCCAAGTATCTTTCCACATCCGCCTGAATTTTCTGGAATTCCGGAGAGAACTGGTAGAAGGTGTTCTTCTTCATCATCATTTTCACCTTGCCCAGAC
>ERZ1026862.2108-NODE-2108-length-10733-cov-5.097865_pt1 | contig 10733 bp, 19 predicted proteins | sample MGYA00380161_ERZ1026862 | MGnify/ENA primary metagenome ERZ1026862 (study PRJEB33269, sample SAMEA4719797) | human gut metagenome | biome: human-associated habitat; feature: organic feature; material: feces | place: Cameroon | collected 2013-10 ... | reverse complement strand
ATTATAAAGATGATAGTAACATAAAAAACACCTATAGCTATCGCAAGTTCAATAGGCATATCATCTTCTTCTAGTCTTTTCATATTCATATCTAATTTATTTAGCCCGAAGGCTGTTAAACAATCAATAATCTCAAAGAACTGGCAAATATTGCTCCACCTATAAATGCAAGTACTTGACCTAGTACGTAATAGGTTGTACTATCGTCTTTAAAGCATAAATACATTCCTATCATTGTGATGATTATACTTATTATAATCCCTGCCATACCTACACCTCCATTTCTGAATTATGTTTAACAATCTTGAAAATTATATCTTTCCCATCTGAACGAGTTGTTTTAAAACAAGGACATATTTTAAATACACTACAATCATCCTCTGTATTAAAGAAACAACCCTCGCAAGACAGTTCATTTGTCTCCACTACTTCCAGTGTGATTCTCTCCCCAACCTTATACTCCTTCATCTGAGCCTCCTTTCTTGGTTAAATCATCAATGTAAAACCATTTGTCGATTTTATTAGCCATAACGATTTTTTGCCATATTACTGAATAGTTGTTATCAACAGACCTATTCATTACTTCATTCATATCCATAGGATAGAGAAAACCTATACTAGAGTGAGTAACAACTAAGCCATAGTCATTTCTAGGCTCTTCCTTAGCATCATGCCACAGCTCCTTAAAGAATTGCTCTATTGCCCAGTGAGCACCTGCGACAAAAGAATTTTCTCTGCATACTGTAAACGCAAATTTCTCACCACTTGTCTGCTTTTGGATAAGTCTTTTACTTAGCTCATTTTCAACTTTCAAGTTGTACTCTTTTGCAGCTTCTTCTATCTTCTTTTTGTCAATCATAATCTTAAAATCTAAAACATTATACGATAATCCTTACCTTTCAATGTTGGTCGCTTGCTCAGGATGAACTCCTTTAGCTCATCGAAGTCTATCGGAAACAATGGGCAGTACTTGTAGCGCAAAGTACTGACAAACCTTCCGTTGAGCATAACATCGAATACTAATGTCTTCATTTCTTATTAGCTAATAACAATACTGGTAATCTACGGAAAATCTCGTTGTCGGGTGTACGGAACTCCTTGTCCCATTTGCGACCAATGACGGCTGCTTTCAACTTAGAAATAAGCCAATGGTATGACACCTTATGGAAATTTCCTTGTTGCTCTTTGAACACATATAGACGATTGGAAGGGAGTTGGTTTAGCTCTTCATTGAAGTTTATGACAATATGCACTAGGTTTCGCCAATCTTTAACGTTTTTGGGAGAGAAAGATATGCCATCAATATCGTCCAAAGTGAACATTCCAAGGTACTCTTGCAAGCCATCACAAGAGGTGTAAATATAGAGATTCTTGATGTTGGGATATTGTGCTCTCAAATGTCGTATGAAGAATCTAAGATATGTTCCTGCCAAGAATGGCTCACCTCCTGTGATACATACCGTGTGGACGGTCTTTAGCTCCTCGACCGTTGGCACTGGTATCTCTTCGATGTTGTATAGCTTGTTACAGCATAGCTTGCAAGCGTGGTTGCACTTATCGGTTACGAACAGGTGCATGATTTCGGGGGTAACTTTATTCTGCTCTATCATAGCTCTTTACTTCTTGGATGAATTTACCTACATTGATTCCACAGTCTATCACTTTCATGTGTTTCTTGACTGCATCGGCGATAAGATGCTGACGATTCTCGTTGAAGCCACAGACGATTGCTCCGTCTAAGGTATAGAGATAGATATTACTAAACTCTCTAGCACATGGGCAAAGGGTGATACCAGCTTCTCGAATTTGCTTGCGCACATCGGGATAGTTAGTACGAAGCAGAATGAAAGTGCCTTTCTGCTCGTAGTACTTATGGTGACGGATGCGGTCGTAGATGATTACCGCTACAGGGATGACAAAGCAGAAGAAAACTGCTACCATCCATTCTATTTCTTGTCTGTTCATAATTTGTTCTTGATTTTGTTGATTGTTCTCTTGATGATTCCGTGCTCGCCTCGTTCTGGGTATAGCTCTTCATTGACATCGTGGAGCTTGACGGTGGCTATGCGGTGAGTGGTTGGATCAAGACCGTTCTCCTCACAATATTGTCTCCATGCTGCCAAACCATGAGGTTTCTTGGCATCCTCGGCGGCTTGCTTGGCTTCGGCTTGCCTGCGTTTCTCGTCCTCTACCCTACCTCGCTCTGCCAGAAGCTTCTCCTCGTATTTGAGGAGGGCTGTCATTATCTCCTGTGGATTGATGGTGCGAGTATCGCTATTCTGCTTGTTCTGAAACAGCTTGCCATACTCGCCATTCTCGAACTCGACAAAGGCATAGTCCAGCTCGGCGGTAGTCCAATAGTAGAACCTTGTGCAGATGCGCTGCGCTAGGAGCTGTATCTGATAGTCGGTAACGATGTCGTACACGCCGAGGAAGGTGAAGAGGTCTATCAAACGCCCTGTAGTCCACCCTATCAGTTGAGGGAACTTGCCCTGCTTCTGTATGTCGAGCATAGTCTGACGGCTCTGCGTGATGGCTTGGCTGAGGGTGGCTGGGCGAAGGTAGCCTGCCTTATCCTTGATGATAAGCACTTGCGACGAGTCGGGCAGCACGCTGCGCACGTTCGAGATTTCGTTGCTGTTCATTGTCTTGCTTTTTAAGGATGATTTCATCATTCCAACACTCACCGTTGAGGTAAGTGAGTGGGTCTTTCTGAAATTGCTTGTCTTCGATGGAGGCTACATAGATAGGAGTGGCTTTCATACAGGCTATCTTGTCAGCATGAGATAGCTTATTCCACTTGGCTTCGGCTTTCTTGCGACCTCGCTTCTTGTTATAGGCGTTCCACCAATCATCGAAAGATGGGGCTTCCTCTACATGCAAGATGGTGCATTCGCCAAGCTGAGCCAACTCTGGGTACATATTGGCTTCCTTGTAGTAGCGACCTGTCAGAGCGTATCTTGCTCCTTGGACGAATGCGTCTTGCATTGCCTCGTTGTCGGGCGCAAATTTCTTTGCCTCGGCATTGATTTCTGCTAATGTCTTCATAAGATTCTATATTTTTAGTTGTTACTAAACCCAACCAGCCCCTGCGGATTCAAGCTCTCTCTTGCAGTAGTCGATGCTGATTTTATCCTCAGGCTCTGGGATTGGAGTGCCGTTCATGCTTGCATAGTCTAGGAAGTTGCGGATAACGCTGCTTGCCTCGGCTGTGTCTAAGGCAGAGAGAGGCTTGAAAATTGCATTGCCGTTCTTGTCTTTCTCGCCTGTATAGAATGGCACAGGACATACGTGAAGTTGGATATTGCGCAAGGTGCTGTAGAACGTTTCGCCGTTCTTCATTGCCCAATAGCTAATCATGAACTGGATATAGCGTTGCTGATTGTCGGTTTGGACTGGGTGGAACTTTCTTATCTCCAACTTGTACTTGCACTCTTTCGCCTTTTCGACTTCCTTGACTATCTTCAAGTAATCTCTTGGGTCTTGTGGATTATATACGCTCATATTTCTACTTATCTACTAATGGGATTATTTTACCTTTCTTGGCATACCATGTAGGTACGCCTGTCAATCGCTGAATGAGGCTTACGGCTACCTTTGGGTCGAGGTGTCGGGCTGAACCGTGGATGAGGAAGATTTGGTGGGCAGATTTGGATGCCTCGCAATCTTCTAGCCACGATATGCAGTGCTCTAGGCTCATGTGGGAGAGACGAACACGGTCTGCTTGGCTTGCAGGGGTCTTGCCTTCTCGGACTGTCTTATTGAGCAATTCATCTGAATAGTTGCACTCGGCAAGGAAGATGTTGACTCCACGGATGGCAAACTTCAAGTTGTAGCAATCGGTGGCGAAGAAGATGGTGCCGACCTCTGGGTGGTATATGAGATAACCGAAGTTTGGCACATCGTGCTCGACATCGAAAGGGGTTACTCGAAATCCACTACAGCCCATGTGGTAGGTCTGACCAACATCCATTATGCAAACTAGGTCTTTGTAATGGTTGGAGACATCTACATTGGAGAGTACGTTTAGACCTGCCTTGACATATTCGGGAATATACTTGGCATGGTCGCTGTGAACGTGGCTCACGATTACGGCTTTTACCTTACTCGTCTGATAACCGATAGCCTTCTTAACCTCTCGCAAGGGTACACCTGCTTCGAGCAGCAGGATTGCTCCTGAATCTGCTCGAAGGGCATACGAATTTCCTTTTGAGGATGAACCGATAATGATTAACTCCATATTAGCTCAACTTGAAAGGGTCTTCTTTTGGGGCGGCATCAGCGGAAGCGTTGACCGTGTTTTCTGGGGACATCGGCTGTGCTGGGGCTTCTGTCTTATTGGATGGCTGAGGAGGATTGATTTCTCCTGTCTCGGCATCAACCACCAAGATTTCCTTTGCCTCGGCAAACTCAGCGTCACGCTGTTGCAAGGCTGTAGGCTTCTCATCGGCATTGATAATCTGCTCGGCATCAACGGAGAGTTCCCCCCACTTAGTGAGAAGCTGACGGAGTACGGTCTTCTCTGCCATGTCTTGGAAACCTGCGTACCAGCCCAAGCCACCACCTTCGCCATTGACTGACTGCTTGATCGCTATCTCCTTCAAGCCTTGCCATGTAATCTTGGCAAACTTGACGGTTGGGGAGAAGTTCTTGGCAAACTTGCACACATCATCAAGGCTCATATAGAAAATCTTCTCAAAGCCAGAAGTCTCCTTGAAGTAAGCGAAGTAACCAACTGGAACATCAGAGGTCTTGTTGCCGCTAACATCAAGTGCGCCCGTAATCTTGTCGAAGCCCTTGAACTCGCCTTCGTAGATGGTGCCCTTGTTGATGTTGGTGTACTTGTTGGTGCGAAGGGCGAGGTTAACGTAGCCTCTTGTACCTATAACCAAAGTAGGAGTCGGGATGACTTGACCTGTATTCTTATCTTTGTTCTTGAAGACGATGATGTATGCCTGTCCTAGCTGCTTGTTAATAGGCAATCGCAAGCCTGCAGCCTTGACTGCCTCACTCATAAGGGCGTTAGGGTCGCACTGCATCAACTGAGGGTCGGAGGTGAAAAGTTCCATCAAACTAGTGGTGAATGCGCCTTTGTTCTCCTTCATCGTGTTCTCCAAGAGCGTCTGGTAATAACTATTGTTCATTACCGCTTGGAAGTTCTTTACTGCAAGAGCCTTCTGTGAAGGCTGCTTGGTTGCTACTACTGTTTCTGCCATATTGTTACTTTGATAAATATTTGATTAAACTTTCTTTTGTCGGGAAACATTCGGATTCTTTCTTCATCGGGAAGACTCCGAAGGTATAGATGATGCTCGCCTTAGCCTCGCCGTGCTGCTCGAACTTGATGCCGAGGATGTTGGCACGCTGTATCTTGTAACCGTCAAGGATATAGACGGCATCACCTATGTTGAATTTTGTGTTTATTTGCATATAGAACGAGCTTACTCCATAACTGCCTTTGCAGGTGTCTCAATCTTCAATTCCTCATCGTGGGTAACGTAGAGGCGTATCTGCTGACCTCCACGACTGATTGGGTGAAGGTTGCTCTCGCACTCATCCAAGACTATAGGAACTGAAACATCGTAGAACTGGGCGATGGTATAGGCGATGTCGATTCCTGCGTTGACCTTGGCGGCACCATTGAGACGGCTGTAAGGAACGCCATCGTGATAGCACTCGCAGAATGGCTTCTTCTCACCATCAAGGTTATTCTTGAAGAGAGACCACTGGACAAAGTGGAAATGCTCATTAACCTTCTCTTCGAGGACAGAACAGGACTGCAAGAAGTACTCGTTGGTGATGTCGAGTTTCTGATCGAGTTCGTCCAACTGATTCTGATAGGTCTCCTTGGCTTTCTGGACTTCCTCTATTCGGGCTGTAACCTTCAAGTAGGTGTCCTTGGTGGCTAGGCGAGAACGGAGGGAGGCTATCTTTTCTTCCACAGGATTGCGCTGTTCTTCCAACTCTGCAAGCATCGTCTGCTGTTCCACTTCGCCTTCGGCTGGCTTGGATAGCTCTACCTCCAACTGCTGAATCTCCTCGCTTACTTTCTGGAACTCTTCCTTGGAGTTGAGGATTTCGGTGTAGCTGCGTGGAGTTTCCTTCTCTACCTCGGCATAGTGGGCTTCGGCATCTTTGAGGGTTTTGTGGGCTTCTACGAGTTGGTTGGTAGTGGTAGTGCGGTCTTCCTCCATCTGCTCCATCAGCTGCTTGCACTGGGCGTGCTCCTTCTTGATTTTGTCCGCTAGGTCGAGAAGGGACTTCAAGCGTTTTGGTTTTCGCTCATTGAAGCGTTGCATGGATTCCGCCTTCATCTGGCTTACCTTGTCGATTGGCAAAGCCTGTCCGCAGTGTGGGCAGAAGGAATCTTCATCGTTCCACTCCCATTGCTCGGCATTAGCCTCCTCGTACTGAGCACCTGCATCCTTGATGTTCTTCTTGTGCTCGTCCATCTGCTCGTTGAGATGGATTTCGGTTTCCGTGAAACCTTTCATCTTGGCTTGCAGCTCCTCAACCATTGCCTGTGCCTTGGATTGGGCGGTTCGGGCGGTAATGAGGTCGGAGCCGTGCTTCACCTCTTCCTCGCCAGATAGCTTGCGTGCCGATTTGGTCATTTCGTCCACTCGCTTTCGGGCAAACTCCAAGCGATGACGGATGCCCTCATTCTTGACTTGCTCGGCTGCGCCGTTCTTGATAGCAGAAATCTTGCAGTCTATGTCTGCCAAGTCTGACTCCTGCTCGTCAAGCGTTAGCTGCAAATCATCGTAGTCCTCATGTTGCGGCATCGTCTTGTTGAGTTCCTGTAGGCGAATAGGGATTTCATCGAGCTGCTTCTGTACCTCTGTGCGCTTGTAGCGGATATGGTGAAGGAGTTTGTCGATGTCTTGCTTCTTCAATGATTCGACCACGAAATCAAACTTGGTGTCGCCCTTGGTGATGTCATCGGCGGTAATCTCGCCTACCAATGACTGCAAGAAGGCTCGCTGCTTCTTCCAATCCTCGGCAATGAATCGGCTTGGGTTGACTATCCAAGCGAAAATGGTCTCGTCAAGGATGGAGTTGATGCACTTCTTGTATTCTCCAGCGGTGCAAACCTCGTCGTTGATGTAATACTTGAAGGTGTTGGTACACTTGTCTTCCTTCCAAGAATCGGTGAGTGTGCGCTTGAAGACGAAATCATCGTGCTCGCCTGGAATATCATCTGGCTCGATGCAGCGAAGTGTCAACTCTGCTTCGTGAGGTATCTCACGGATGATGTTGTGGTCTTGGTCGTAGGTCTTGATGTCGAAAGCATTGCCTTTGGCATCGGTGCCGAACAAAACATAGTGGATGGCTGAGGCAATAGTGCTCTTGCCTGCTCCGTTTCGTCCGCTGATTGTGGTGAGGTCTTCACCGAAGTTCACCTCTAGCTCACGGATGCCACAAAAATTGAGAAGCTTAATCTTCTCGAATAGGATTTTCTTCATTGTCTGTATCGTTTTTAGTTTCTGATTCCTTTTCTTTCTCTTCCAGTTCTGCCTGATACTGCATGAAGGCATCGGCTGTAGCCTCTACAAATTCTTCACTATTGCGGAAGCCATGCAAGACAAGATTTTTCAAATCTTCCTTTGGAGCGTGAAAAAAGGAATATGCCTTTTGCTCTTGCTGGTCGCCCATAAGTACTATGCAGCGGAAATGCTTGGCTTTGCCTCCCATCTTCTCCACCACATTCAGTACTTTCAAAATGTGGCGGAAATAGTTTTGCTTGATGTTCTTATTCATTTGTTACATTAATTAATATGTCACTTATAGTTTTGCGATACGTAATCTTTCCAGACTTGAAGAGATTGGAAAGGAGTGACGAGACATCTTTCTGTATCTCGGTCTTTAGCTTGGCGTAGAGCACTCCTTGTGGGATGTGATGCGAGTCGGGGAGTAGCTCCTTTATCTTCTGTATGATATACTGCTCGTCCATGATTTCCTCAGTGATTTACATACCCAGTTTTTGGGGTATGTAAAATCTGCCTTTTATTCTTTTTCTATTGTCGGAATAACATTATGCTTCTTCAACTCCTCATAGAGGAACAATCTGCCTTTCTGCGTCCACTTGGTGTGCATCACTGAGCCTGACGAGCCATCCTTATGTTCGATGGATATTGTGTCGGACTGCACGTAACCGCAAGGAAGATACTTTGCATAGAGAATCCACTGCCCCCCTACTTTTCGCTGAATGCCAAAGTTTCGCAACAAAATGTTGAACGCTTTGGCTGACTGTCCGTAGTCTTGGGCTATCTGCGTGGTGGTAACGGTCTCCTTGCTTGCGAGAATCTTATCTACATAAGTAACCTTTGGCTGCATCGTGGCGATAGTTCCACTTAACTCTACAATCTCTTTCGAGCTTGCTTCCAATAGTTTTTGCTGCGCTTCAAGCTGTTCTGCTTGGTCGGCAGCTAGACGAAGTGCCTCTGCAAAAGTGGTAGGCACCTTAACCATAGATACCTCCTTAGTCTCTAGCTCTTCCCAACGATTGATTATTTTCTCTCGAAGGAGAGCATCGTAACCACTAGCAAGAATCAGACAGCCTTTCTTAGTGAGTTGGTAACAACGTTGCTCACGGTTCGACTTATCCTTGTAAGAGGTCAGTCCAAAATTGGACGCATCTAATCCTTGGGCTAACAAAGCATCAATATCACGCAAAACATGTTGATGCTGCTTGCCTGTAACCTCAGCAATCTCTAGCGAGGTCATTGTTTCTTTCTTGATGATTTCGTTCATAAGTCTATTCCTTTTTCTTTAGCCAACCTTTCGACTTCCTTCTGATAGTAGGCTATCAGTTGGTTGTACTCAAAGAGTGACCAGTTTTTGTTTTCTGTTCTTGCTCGTACCTCCACAAGGTTTACTCGCTGCTCGCCTATCTGCTTGGTTAGCCCTCGGCGATACATCTGAATATTGCCTTGATTGAAGATGTTGCAAGCTACGCATTGCGGTCGGCAGTTGTCTTCACAGAATCGGGTGGACATATATCTGCGAGACATATAATGTCCGTTCTGAATGTCCTTCCAATACTGAATCTTACCACAGCTGATGCAACGGCAATAGCCTTTATCATCGGAATATTTCAAGCGAATGTACTCGGAGAAGATGACATCTAGCTTATCACGAAGTTTTGGCTTGCTAAGTCCTGCTTTGGCTTTCTTCTTCTCTTGTGCTTTCGCCTTGGCTTCCCAAGGTGCTTTTTTGATTGGAGTCCTTTTCAAAGGTTTGTATCTACGTAATGCCATTTTTCTCGTTTTGAATTTCACTACTTCTAATTGCCTTTCTAATGCTATTTATCTTTGAGTTAAGCATTGAAATGCGTCTCATACTTCGCTCGAAATATCCTAGGTTGCACCAAGGATTTCTCTCTAGCTGCCTATATATGTCGAACACCCTTTCCCGATAGGAAAGCAATGTCGATTTCGTTAAGTCTATCATAAGCTATATTGTTTTACAGATTTAAATGAAACCTGCCTATCCTCACGGACCAGCAGGAGTTAAACTAAATAAAGTTTAAGTATTCCAGATTTCAGACTTGTGCCGCAGCACAGGAAAAATGGAAAAATAAAAGTAGTAGCCCTCGTAGGAGTAATCGGAACCCCGACCTTTCCGTGTTTGATAAGATTGTTGTTAAGGATTTACACATTCAGTTCACGGAACGCTCTACCACTGAGCTATACGAGGAAGTTACAGGGCATCGTGCGCTACCACGAATTTGAGAGCCATGCCCACCCTGTGGGGCTGCAAAGGATTTCGTTTCATTAAAACATCTACAATAGTAGAAATTCAAATCATGGCTAATAATCATCATTCAACTTCACTCCACTCCTCGCAACCCTATATAAAGGACTTAATACTTTTTCTTTCCAATATGTCAAAGAACAATGCTCTGTCACCCTCACAATGGGCGTTTGGCGAATGTTACTGAAATTGCTATATATAATAAGGTATAAGGAGGAAGGTGTTGGTAGAATGCTCGCCCACAACATTTCCTTATGATTCGAGGGAGAACCCTCTGGACTATATCGCAACTTTTGTCACCTTAAACCAATCACACTAAATGGAATTATAATAACAATATCAATAACGATTAGTGGAGGTAAACGGCTCGAACGTTTCAGATGCCACCCTGCGCAAAAGCGACTTCACGACAATCTGCTACCAAGACCTCCAAGTTCTCTCCTATCTTCACAGACTGGAGAGGCGAATCGTAATCTATTCCACTGCTGAAACAAATCAAAAATTGTCTATATATATGTACACCTAAAAAATCTCTTTGAAAACCCTCTCCCATTCTCACGAACAGGAGAGGAAAACGCTTAATTTTATTGAAATTTACCTAAAAGCTACACATAGCTTTTCACCTGTTTTATCTAACTAACTTCTGTTCTTTCACCTTCACACCACCAAAGCGGTTGAGGGCTAGGTTTCTGATGTCGCCAGCTAGCTTGCTGTTGGTTCGGAAAGCCAAAGCGTTGTAAACGGCTGCTTGACCGCAACCCGTCACGCTCATTATTTTGGAAATTTTAGACTTTTCGACTAAAATTCTTTCTTTTTTTGCTATTTTATTCATAACTTTTTAGTATATTTGCACACGAATAATATTATTATAACGTTATCGTAACGTTTTACGGATGCAAAGATAATCATTTGAATTTAAATAATATTCATTTGAGTATCTTATTTAAGATTACTTATTATATTTACACATTTATTAA
>ERZ1026862.2104-NODE-2104-length-10740-cov-45.985681_pt1 | contig 10740 bp, 10 predicted proteins | sample MGYA00380161_ERZ1026862 | MGnify/ENA primary metagenome ERZ1026862 (study PRJEB33269, sample SAMEA4719797) | human gut metagenome | biome: human-associated habitat; feature: organic feature; material: feces | place: Cameroon | collected 2013-10 ... | reverse complement strand
CAGCATCTTTCTGTCCGCTGTACTGATACTGGGTCATTCCATAACCCGACAATTTTACGTTGCTCAACCATGAAGGCAATTCGATGGTCTGCTTCTTTTGGGCGCTGGCAGAGACCGCAGTCAAAGCCATGAGCGCCAGGATGATACCTTTTTTCATCTTTTTTCTATTTTGTTTTTAGGTTTATTTCTTTGCAGCAAGTTCCTCTGCTGTAAGGTCTTCAGCCTGTGCTGCCTGCAGTGCGAGTTTCTCTGCCTCCTTGGCTGCCTTGGCTTCAGCTATCGCCTTCTCACGCTCTCGGCGCTCCTTCAGTTTCTGCTTGATTTCAGCATCGCTGCGCTTCTCGAGCAATACGACGTTCTCTACGTGAGGAGTATGAGGGAACATGTCAACCGGCTGGACAGCAGCCACTTTGTAGTGGTCGTCCATCAGCTGCAGGTCGCGTGCCTGGGTAGCAGGGTTGCAGCTTACGTATACGATGCGCTTTGGCGCTGCGTTCAGAATCACGTTTATTACGTCTGGGTGCATTCCGGCACGTGGAGGGTCGGTGATGATGACGTCCGGGCGACCGTGCTGGGCGATGAAAGAATTGGTCAGGATATCCTTCATATCGCCTGCATAGAAGAGGGTATTCTCGATGTTGTTCACCTGAGAATTCACCTTGGCATCCTCGATAGCCTCTGGCACGTACTCGATACCGATGACCTTCTTTGCCTTGTGAGCCACGAAGTTGGCGATGGTTCCGGTGCCTGTATAGAGGTCGTAAACCAGCTCATCTCCGGTAAGGTTGGCAAACTCGCGTGCCACGCAGTAGAGGTGGTAAGCCTGCTCGGTATTGGTCTGGTAGAAACTCTTAGGACCTACCTTGAACTTCAGGTCCTCCATCAGTTCGAAGATGTGGTCGTTGCCCTTGAAGAGGCTGAGTTCCAGGTCGTTGATGGTATCGTTGCCCTTCTGGTTATCCACGTACATGAGTGACGAAATCTGAGGGAACTTGTCAGCCACCTGCTGCATCAGCTCCAATGCTCTCTGCTCATCGCCCTCCTCATCGTAATGGAACTGGAAGACGAGCATCCACTCGCCGGTGTTCGAATTACGGATCATCATGTTGCGGAGCAAACCGTGCTGCTCGCGCAGGTCGTAGAAGGTATAGTCGTGAGAATCAGCATATTCGAAGACGAAGTTGCGGATTTCGTTGCAGAGGTCATCCATCAGCCAGCACTTTCTGATAGGATAAATCTTGTCGAAGGCTCCGGTGATATGGAAACCGATGGCGTTCTGGGCGTGGCGCTCCTTGAGTGATGATACGGTATCGTCCTCTTTCTGAGGGAGTTGTGAGAGTTCTTTGGCAGTGAACCAGCGCTTGTTGCTGCATCCGAACTCAATCTTGTTGCGATACTCTTGGGTCTTCACGCTGCCCATGATAGGGCGGAATTCAGGGAGTTCAATCTTGCCGATGCGGGTAAGCTGGTCTTCCACCTGCTTCTGCTTCGCCTTGATCTGCTCCTCGTAAGGCAGGTTCTGCCATTTGCAACCGCCGCAGATGCCGAAGTGCTCGCACATAGGCTCCTGACGGATGTCGCTTTTTTTGATGAAGCGAACCACCTTCGCCTCGCAGTACTTATGTTTCTTCTTGACTACCTGCAAATCTACCACATCACCTGGCACACAGAACGGAACGAAGATGACCTGGTCGTCTACTCGTGTGATGCACTTACCTTCGGCTGCAACAGCCTCGATGGTGATGTTCTCCAAAAGAGGTAATGGTTTACGTTTTCTTGCCATAATTCTAATTTGTTTTTTTTATGGGTGCAAAGTTAATACATTTTTGCGAGAAATGAAAGAGTTGTCCCGAATTATTTGCGTTTAAAAGTAAAAGGCGTTTAAAGGTAAAAAAGTAAAAAGGTAAAAAAGTAAAAAAGATTGTGGGGCGGTAACAAAAGTAACAGGTAATATTTTGTGGTTGTAAAGGGGTGAAAATGTGAATGTGAATGTGAATTTGAAATGTAAGTGAAGAAAATGATTGGATGGTATATATATTATAATATATTTATTTATTTTATGTTCGCGCGTACCTTAATTATATAAGGAATATCTTATTCTTATATCATTACATGATTCCCTTTTTTATTCGCTTACATTTCAAATTCACATTCACATTCACATTTTTATATCAGAAGTTACCTGTTACTTTTGTAACTTTTGTTATCGTCTCACAATTCTTTTACTTTTTCCTTTAAAACTGCGTCCCGACGTAGCGCCAACTGCGTGGCGACGTAATCTCTTCTGCGTCCCGACGTTGCCATCTCTGCATCGCCACGCATTTTCATCCCCCTCGCATCACTTTTCCATCTTACATTTTCGTTACATTTTCCGCTTCCTCATGTTGGATTGTTAAAATAATCGCTTTGTGTGCGACAACAGTTTAAAATGTAATCTCGGGATAGCAAAAAAGAGTATAAAAGTTTGGTGGTTTCAAAATAATGTCGTATATTTGCATCATCAACAAAGAATTGATAATAGCTAGAATAATATAATATTTTTGAACCTATAAAATATGAACGAAAAAAGAGTTTATACATTCGGTAATGGAAAGGCCGAAGGAAATGCGAAGATGCGTGAAGTGCTTGGCGGTAAGGGTGCTAACCTCGCTGAGATGAATCTTATTGGTGTACCTGTTCCTCCAGGTTTCACTATCACAACAGATACATGTAATGAATACTATGAGGTAGGTGAGGAAAAAATCAAGGAACTTCTTCAGGATGAAGTAATGGCTGCTGTGGCTCATACAGAGGCTTTGATGAACAGCAAGTTCGGTTCTGTTGAGAATCCTCTCCTCGTTTCCGTGCGTTCTGGTGCACGCGCTTCTATGCCAGGTATGATGGATACTATCCTCAACCTCGGTTTGAATGACGAAGTTGCTGAGGGATTGGTCAAGAAGACCGGTAATCCTCATTTCGTATACGATTCATATCGCCGTTTCGTACAGATGTACGGTGACGTTGTTATGGGATTGAAGCCTGTTAACAAGGAAGATATCGACCCATTCGAGGCTATCATCGAAAAGGTGAAGGAAGAGCAGGGCGTTACACTTGACAAGGACCTCTCTGTAGAGTCGCTCAAGAAGCTCGTTGAACTCTTCAAGGCTGCTATCAAGGAGCAGACTGGTCAGGATTTCCCTACCAATCCTATCGATCAGCTCTGGGGCGCTATCTGTGCTGTGTTCCGTTCTTGGATGAACGAGCGCGCTATCCTCTACCGTAAGATGGAAGGTATTCCTGACGAGTGGGGTACTGCTGTTTCTGTCATGGCGATGGTATTCGGTAACATGGGTGAGACTTCTGCTACTGGTGTTTGCTTCTCTCGTGACGCAGGTAACGGTGAGAACCTCTTCAACGGTGAGTATCTTATCAATGCACAGGGTGAGGACGTAGTAGCTGGTATCCGTACACCACAGCAGATTACAAAGATTGGTTCTCAGCGCTGGGCTGAGCGTGCTGGCATCTCTGAGGAGGAGCGCGTAGCTAAGTATCCTTCTATGGAAGAGGCTATGCCTGAGCTTTACAAGGAACTCGACGCTCTCCAGGATAAGCTGGAGCACCACTATCACGATATGCAGGATATGGAGTTCACCGTACAGGAAGGCAAGCTCTGGTTCCTCCAGACACGTAACGGTAAGCGTACAGGTACCGCTATGGTGAAGATTGCTATGGATCTCCTCCACGAAGGTATGATTGATGAGAAGACTGCTATCCTCCGCTGTGAGCCTCAGAAGCTCGATGAGCTTTTGCACCCAGTATTCGATAAGCTGGCTCTCTCTAAAGCTAAGGTCATCACTCAGGGTCTCCCTGCTTCTCCAGGTGCTGCCTGCGGTCAGATCGTATTCCACGCTGACGATGCTCAGGAGTGGCACGAGGATGGCAAGAAGGTGATCATGGTTCGTATCGAGACATCTCCTGAAGACCTCGCAGGTATGTCTGCTGCCGAGGGTATCCTTACCGCTCGTGGTGGTATGACTTCTCACGCTGCCGTTGTGGCTCGTGGTATGGGTAAGTGCTGCGTATCTGGTGCTGGCTCTATCAACGTTGACTACAAGACTAAGACTGTTGAGATTGAGGGCGTAGTTTACAAGGAGGGTGACTACATCTCTCTGAACGGTACTACAGGTCAGGTTTACGCAGGACAGATTGAGACAAAGGCTGCAGAGCTTTCAGGCGACTTCAAGGAGCTGATGGACCTCTGCGACAAATATACAAAGATGGAGATCCGTACCAATGCAGATACTCCACACGATGCTGAGGTAGCTCGTGCATTCGGTGCCAAGGGTATCGGTTTGACACGTACAGAGCACATGTTCTTCGATGATCAGAAGATTGTTGCCATGCGTGAGATGATTCTGGCAGACTCTGTTGAGGGTCGTGAGAAGGCTCTTGCCAAGCTCCTCCCATATCAGAAGGCTGACTTCTACGGCATCCTCAAGGCTATGGATGGCTGCCACGTGAACATCCGCTTGCTCGACCCACCTCTCCACGAGTTCGTACCACACGATTTGGCTGGTCAGCAGACTATGGCCAAGGAGATGGGCGTAAGCGTTGAGGAAATCAAGAAGCGCGTGAACTCTCTGGCAGAGAACAACCCTATGCTCGGTCACCGTGGTTGCCGTCTCGGTATCACATTCCCAGAGATTACAGCTATGCAGACTCGCGCCATCCTCGGTGCAGCTTGCGAGTTGAAGAAGGAGGGTTATAATCCATGTCCAGAGATTATGGTTCCTCTTATCGGTACTGTTCAGGAGCTCAAGCAGCAGAAGGCTATCATCCTCGCTACTTCTAAGGAAGTATTCATCGAGTACGGCGTAGAGGTTGAGTTCGAGATTGGTACCATGATTGAGATTCCTCGTGCTGCCCTTACTGCAGGTCAGATTGCAGAGGAGGCTCAGTACTTCTCATTCGGTACTAACGACTTGACACAGATGACCTTCGGTTACTCTCGTGACGACATCGCTTCATTCCTCCCTGCATACATGGAGAAGAAGATCTTGAAGGTTGACCCATTCCAGGTTCTCGACCAGGAGGGTGTTGGTCAGCTCATCAAGATGGCAGTAGAGAATGGTCGTGCTACCCGTCCTAACCTCCGCACAGGTATCTGCGGTGAGCACGGTGGTGAGCCTTCATCAGTTAAGTTCTGCGCTAAGGTTGGTATGAACTATGCTTCATGCTCTCCATTCCGCGTGCCTATCGCACGTTTGGCTGCGGCGCAGGCTGCTGTAGAGGAGTAAATCCCTCTATCGTTAAGATAGTACGATTAATGAATTAGATAATTTGAGAGGAAAGTGTTTCCATGAGAGAACACTTTCCTCTTTTTCGCTTTTTTAGCGATTGTTGGATAGAAAAACACGAAAAAACTTGCAGATTACAATTATTTTCTGTACTTTTGTCGGAAAATAGAGAAATATGACTGCAAGAGAAGATAGGGAAAAAGAAAAATTTACCAAAGAAACAGTAGTAAAGTATTTCTTTGATATGAGTAAATCTACTTATACCATAATGGTTTTAGGTGGATTGGCTGCTTTGTTTGGCATTGTCAAAACAGATGAGGGTGGTACAATAAGTGCCATTTTATTAGGCGTAGTATTATCTACAGTCTTATCTGTTATTGGTTATATAATTTCTAAACGTTAAATTTATGAATACATTGGCTTTAACTTTCGCAATATGCTTAGTTCCGGCTACGGCATTTTTGATTTGGCTCTTTACTCCTTGGGGAAAGAAGTGGTCTAAGGAATTGTAGTGATGAAGAAGATAAAATATATATTATTCGCTTGCCTGATGATGGCAAGCTTGGGCATGGAAGCCAAGTCGATGAAGGACTTGCTGGTTTCAATGCCGGATTCGATGACGCCAGCTCTCAACAGCAACCTGCGACTGGAATTTGCAGAGCTGCAGGAGATGGGCGTGAAGGCAGAGGTGAAGAACCTGCTGGGGGAGGCGAGCGTGATGGATACGCTTGCCCAGGATTTCGTGCAGATACGTTTGAGCTCGGCTTCTACTCTTCAGATGAAGAAATTGCCGATGGAGCAGGGCGACTCTGTGCTCTGCGTGGTCAAGACCTTCGCCGGACCGGAGAAGGAGAGCGAACTGCATCTTTTCACCCAGGATTGGAAAGCCCTGGATGCAAGTCGTCTTTTCGATGGCAAGAGCATCGGGGAACTGGCAGGTAGTCTGGTTCAGAAACCGGATACGATGAGCGAATCACGCTTTGAGGAGTTGAAGGCGATGATTGAACCGAGAATGGTGAGCGCCTTGCTGCTGCAGCATGAAAATGCAGTGGTGGTTCGCTTGTCTTTGCCGCTTCTCTCTACAGAAGACAAGAAACTCGTGAACGCAATTAAATTGCAAAGAAAATTTAATTGGAGTGGAAAATCTTTTAAGGAGAGTTAAAAACAGAAAGTTTTTCCATATCTTATACCTATTGTTGCAATAAAATTAGTAATTTTGCAACGTGTTTTTCATGGTATTAGATTATTAAGGTTAATAAAAGATTGGTTGTCGTGAGACAATCAATTTTTTTTTGTGCCTATTTGAAGGTGTTTGGGTTGTTTAGAAGATAAACAACCCGATGATTCCACAGATGAAAAGCAGCAATATCGGATTTGCCTTTTTGGCCTTGGTGAAATAGAAGGCACCCAGGAACAATGCTACGCTGGCACCGAAAGCAAATGGATCTTCTGTTGGCGATCCAAAATTCTCCTTATTCATCAAGAGCACAGCTGCTGCTGCAATCAATCCGATGATGGCAGGACGGAGCCCCGCAAAGACATCCTTCACAATCTTGGAATCCTTATGGGTTATCAGATAGCGGCTGATGAGAATCATGATGATGAATGGAAGCCACATGATGGATAGCGAAGCCAGGACAGACCCCAACCACGCTGCCCAGACCGGGTAACCATCGTGAAGACAGGCGGTATAACCCACGTAGGTGGCGCAGTTGATACCGATAGGACCCGGAGTAGACTGGCTGATAGCCACAATATCCGTAAACTCAGCATTAGAGAGCCAGTGGTTCTTCACCACCGTCTCGTTGTGGATGAGCGAAAGCATCGCATATCCACCACCAAAATTAAATGTACCAATCTTGGTAAATATAAGAAATAATTTCAGAAACAACATAACTTTGAACTTTGAACTTTGAACTTTGAACTTTGAGCGTTGACCCTTGGAATGATGTCCCCTCTGAGCCTCCGTTGAATCCGATTCCATCGGATTCCCTCCCCAGAAAAGGATTCCCTCCCCAGAAAAGGATTCCCTCCCCAGCCAGAACCCTCTTTATCCCTTTACCTTTCCATAAAGCCAGCCAAGCACGCCGGCAGCAATGATGATATAGATAGGCGAGATGCCGAAAACAGCAATCAGCGCACAGCAGACGAAGGGAATCCAGATGTTGTAGCGGTTGATGCTGGCAGTCTTCGCCATCTTGAAGCAGGGAGCTGCAATCAGCGCTACCACAGCCGGACGAACACCCGCAAAGAACTTCGCCACCCAGTAATTATCCTTGAACTGCTGGAAGAACATGGCAATCACCAGAATGGCGATGATGGAAGGCAGCGCAATACCGATGGCACCCACGATGCCGCCCCATACGCCCTTCAGCTTATAGCCGATATGACTCGCCATATCTATGGCGAAGATGCCCGGTGTGGCCTGAGCCACCACCATGATGTCCATGAATTCCTCCTTGTTCATCCATCCGTTCTTATCCACGAATTCTCTCTCCATGATAGGAATCATGGCGTAGCCTCCACCCAGCGTGAAGGCACCAATCTTGTTACACGTAAGGAAAAACTTTAATAACATTTTCTATTGATTCTTTGTTTTTGGCTGCAAATTTACACATTATTTGTTAAATAAACTAGCTTTCCGGCGGATAATCTGCAAAAAATTACGCTCTTTTCGATAAAATATGTATCTTTGCACACTATAAACTGCAGAAAACAATCCCAAAAACGGTTGTATTCTGAGCAGTTCAAGTAGAATCTTAATACCAATAGAAATTAGAAAAAAGAATATGAATCTGAAAGTACGATTATCAATAATGAACTTCTTGGAGTTCGCTGTTTGGGGAGCCTATCTCACATCTATGGGCAACTATCTCGGAAAGGCTGGAATGGGTGCAGAAATCTCCTGGTTCTATACCATTCAGGGTATAGTCTCCATCTTCATGCCTACCTTGATGGGTATTGTAGCGGATAAGTATATCCAGCCACAACGCCTTCTGGGATACTGTCATCTGCTGGCAGGTCTGTCGATGATAGGACTTTTCATGATGGGACAGGCGAGTGCCACTCCTGATGAGGCGCTCTTCATGGCTGTCTATACCTTCAGCGTGGCGTTCTATATGCCTACGCTGGCGCTTTCCAATACCGCAGCTTTCACCATTCTGAAGAACCATGGACGGGATACCATCAAGGACTTCCCGCCTATCCGTGTTTTTGGAACCGTAGGTTTCATCGTCACCATGTGGATTGTCAACTGTGCTACCTGGGATAACGGAACCTTCCTGTTCCTCTTCTCAGAGAATGCCAACAAGTTCCAGTATACCCATCTCCAGTTCCTCGTATCGGGAATCCTGAGTATCGTACTCTTCCTCTACTGCTTCGGCTTGCCACAGTGCCAGCTGGTGAAGAAGCAGGCGCGCAGCTGGGTGGAGACATGGGGCTTCGATGCCTTCAAGCTCTTCAAGAGCCGCGAGATGGCGCTGTTCTTTATCTTCTCATGTCTGCTCGGTATGAGCCTGCAGGTGACCAACGGTTATGCTACACCGTTCATCACCAGCTTCAAGGGCGATCCTGCCATGCTGGATACCTTTGCTGCCAATAATGCTACGCTTCTGGTATCCATTTCTCAGATTGCTGAGGCGCTCTGCATCCTCCTGATTCCATACTTCCTCAAGCGTTATGGCATCAAGATCGTGATGCTCATCGCCATGTTTGCATGGGTGTTCCGTTTCGGCTTCTTCGGAATGGGCAATCCGGCGTTCCCTGGCGTTGTCCTCTTCATTCTCTCATGCCTCGTATATGGTGTGGCTTTCGATTTCTTCAATGTGTCGGGTGGTCTGTTCGTAGACCAGAAGTGCGAACCTAAGGTCAGAGCTTCGGCACAGGGATTGTTTATGCTGATGACGAATGGTTTGGGTGCCTCTATCGGTACCATTCTTGCCGGACAGGTAATCAATCATTACTGTCATTGGGAAAATGGGTATTTAATGGGCGATTGGCAGACCTGCTGGTTTATCTTCGCAGGTTATGCTCTTTTGGTCGGAGTTGCCTTCGCCATCTTGTTCAGACCTAAGAAGGAGACAAAATAAATGGTAAAGTTAGTATATAAAGGATCTTTTGCAATAGCTGAGTCGGTAGATGCCGGGGTCATTGCCCTCACCAATGAGGAAGAAACCCGCGTGCTTACCATTCTCACCATTCCGGAGGTGGCGATGAAGATCAAGGAGTATGAGCAGCACAAGGATGAAGAGAGAATAGGTGCCGTTGATGTGCTGGCGAAGATTCTCAAGGAAGACGCCGCTGCTCGTTATGAGATTGAGGTCTTGGGCATCAAGGGAGTGGGACTGAAGACGAAGCTGGTGAATGTTGACACCGACCAGTCTTACCTGCTCCAGATAGAAGATGCCATCCTGCTTTCCTTGATGAATGGGTATGAAATCCTGACATCTGAAGAGGTAATCAAGAACTTCTCTACTCCTTACGAGGGAGGAATGCAGCGTGTGGCTATTCCTATCCTTACCCTGCCAGACCGACTGCTGGAACTGGCTTTGCAGAGAGCTGTAGATGATGAGAAGTATGAAGATGCTTCTTATATCCGTGATGAAATCAAGCGCCGTGAGGAAAAGGCGAAAAATGCGAACAAATAATGAAGGAAGTTAGATATTTCTATGTGCCGGATGCGGCTAATCAGGTGGAACTGCCTGCCGAGGAAGCTACCCATGCCCTGCGCGTTCTGCGACTGAAGGGTGGGGACGAGATATTCCTCATGGATGGAGAAGGCTCCTTTTTCCGTGCTGAGGTTACTGCTGCATCCAGCAAGCGATGTCTCTATGAAATCAAGGAAGAGATGCCGCAGCAGCGTGCCTGGAAGGGACATATCCATCTGGCGATTGCGCCAACTAAGATGATGGAGCGTATCGAATGGATGGCTGAGAAAGCCACGGAAATCGGTTTTGATGAACTCTCGTTCCTCAACTGCCAGTTTTCTGAACGCAAGGTGGTGAAGACGCCAAGAATTGACAAGATTGTGATTTCTGCCGTCAAGCAGAGTCATAAGGCGTGGAAACCGGTGGTGAACGAGCTGGTCAGCTTCAAGGAGTTTATCCAGACCCCTCGTCCCGGCAGAAAGTTTATCTGTCATTGCTACGAAGAGGTAGAGAAGAAAGACTTCTTTACCGAGATTTCCAGTATCCAGAATGCAGATGCTCCCGTTGCTCCCGTTGCTTCCGATGCTGATATTACTGTATTGGTAGGTCCGGAGGGCGATTTCTCCATCGATGAGGTTCGTCTTGCCCTGGAGAACGGCTACGAGAGCGTATCCCTGGGCACCAGCCGCCTCCGTACCGAAACCGCCGGCCTTGTAGCGGTTCACATGGCGCATATCGCAAGGAGATTATAGCCTGTTTGATCCAATACGCCCTGAACCAACGGTCACCGGCCGAAGGGAAAGGTAAAGGGCAGAAGC
>ERZ1026862.2103-NODE-2103-length-10748-cov-34.586926_pt1 | contig 10748 bp, 6 predicted proteins | sample MGYA00380161_ERZ1026862 | MGnify/ENA primary metagenome ERZ1026862 (study PRJEB33269, sample SAMEA4719797) | human gut metagenome | biome: human-associated habitat; feature: organic feature; material: feces | place: Cameroon | collected 2013-10 ... | reverse complement strand
GGGTGTGCTCGTGTGAGCACACCCTTCTGCATTCTTATATATTATTGTTTATATTATTCTTCCAGTGAATTTCTGGCTTCATAGAAGCGCTTTTCCAGCTCGCGGCGCAGATCGTCCTTGCGGTCCATTTTCAGCTTCTTGCGGATATGGCTGCGCTGGCTGGTGATGTTTGATTCACTCTTGTTCAGTTCGATGCAGATTTCCTTCAGCATCTTGCCCTCCAGTACCATCTGGCAGATTACTCTCTCACTGTTGGTGAGTTCGGCACATACCAGATCCCAAGCCCTCTTGCTCAGCTCGCTGGTCTTCAACTGTTCTGCGGCACGGTCCAGGATATTCTGCTGCTGTTCGGGACTGAGTCGGCTCATCAGGTTCACCGCTATATCCTTCTCGTCATCCTTCAGGTCGGCAAGCAGGGTCAGTGCCTTATGTTCCTCTTCCCTCAGCTGCTTGGGTTGTCTGAGTTCTCTCCTGATGACAGGATCCCAATTATAGAGCCATACATAGAATATCATCAGGAAACCTACAAAGACAGCCTTGATGCTGAAGAGCAGCGTGGAGATCTGCGTATGCGAAAGGGCTACTGCCACCACTGGCAGCAGAGCGATGGTAAAGCCGAGAGAGGTTCGGTTGAGCTGCTGGCTCTGGGCAGTAATGGCGAGGATGAACATGATGAAGATATTACTCAACACGCTCAGGTTGTCCCGATCGCCCTGAAAGTGCAGGCAAAGCATACTGTCAACCGCCAGCTTGACGAATACAAGGATATAGAGCAGGGAGATACCGGTCTTGAATACCACCTTGCGCTTCAGCACCACATACATCAGCAGCGCCAGTGCGAGGGTATGGCCCACATTATAGAGCATGCCCCCCCATGCTTTCATCATGTAAAATAATAAGAAGTGGTAGGGAATAATGAGTATCTCTACCAGAGTCAAAAGGACGAAGGCAATCACCCTTCGGCGGTCCACCACTCCACAATAGTCAGGGCATAGATGATGTTCCAAGCGCAAACACCATACCCAAAGTTTGTTCTTAGCATTCATTTTGCAGCTTCTATTTACTTATAATTAAAAAGAACTCTATTCTCTATACATATATGAGTCATAATGCAATGCCCTCATTTGGGGGCTTGTTGCATACCTTTTAGGAAGTCAGAATCCCGAAATCGTTGTTGATTTACTAGTTTATTCTACTCGGCTGCAAAAGTACGACGAAAAAATTAAAAACACAAGAAAAGTAGGTTAAAAGAGGTAGAAAAATGGCAGAAAAAGCAAAAAACATATAAGAAAAGGCGTTTTTCAGGGTTTTTCAGTGTTTCATTTATGCGGTTTTTATTCGGTATCAGTATTTTTAGGCACATTTTTCTTGGCAGCAATTGAAAAAAACTCTATCTTTGCAACCGTAAAAACAAAGCTCGCGGTTCCAAGCCCGAACTTACAATCGAATCCCAAAGTTGCCGACTGGCATCTAAGAACTGAGGAGTAGATGATAAAGATGATGATGAGTAAATGATAGACTTACTATTCTTTAATAAATAAAGTCTAGTTCCAAGCCTATTGAATGGAAAGAATGGAAGGAAAAGGAAATTAAAAAGAAAAAGTATAAGTATAAGTATAAGTAAAAGATGATGATGCGTTTCTCTAGAGAGACCATTTGTCATTCTTAAATCATTAAAAGATTTTAAGTATGAACAGAAGGATTTTAATTGCGCTACTGGCTGTAGGCAGCTTCATCTGCCCAGCCGTAGCTCAGAAGGTGGCCTTGAAGACGAACCTCCTTTATGATGCTACAAGCACCATGAACCTCGGCTTCGAATTCGGCCTTTCCCCAAAATGGACCTTGGACGTATCCGGCAACTACAACCCTTGGACATTTTCCAAGAACAAGAAGTGGCAGCACTGGCTTGTTCAACCAGAAGCTAGATACTGGTTCTGCAATAAGATGATGGGCTCCTTCATCGGCTTCCACGCCCTCGGAGGTTCTCATAACATAGGTAACGTAGAGCTTGACTTCAAGTTCCTCGGTACCGACTTCTCCAAATTGAAAGATTACAGATACGAAGGTTGGTTCGTAGGTGCAGGTGTTGCATACGGTTATACCTGGGCTCTCTCCAAGCATTGGAACTTCGAGGCTGAACTCGGTGTGGGATACGTTTATTCGAAATCGGATAAATATGAATGCCCACAGTGTGGTGTAAAACTCGAGAAAGACAAGGCTCATCACTACGTAGGACCTACCAAGGCGGCACTCAATCTGGTGTATGTCTTCTAATTCGTGATACATTATTATATTAATAAGTAAAACTGAAGATTATGAATACATATAAGATTTTAAACAAGACTCTTGGAGCCGTCGCCCTCAGCATTCTGTTTAGCACTAACGCTATCGCTCAGGAACAGGCTGCCAAGGATATGAAAGTCCTAAACAAGGAAATCAAGAAGAAAGGCAATAAGGTAAACGTCTATATGGATCTCAACCTCGATGACGTGAAACTGGCAAGCAATAAGGGTCTCATCTTCACACCTATTTTATATAAGGGTGAGGATACGCTCAAACTCCCGGCTGTGGAGGTGATGGGTAACAAGAGATACATCTACTACCAGCGTACCAAGAAGACCGCTACACAGAACCCGCTCATCGTTGCCAAGCGTGAAAACAAGGAGCCACAGACGATCAGATACGCTTACTCGGTTCCTTACCAGAACTGGATGAAGAACTCCAACTTCGCCATCAGCAATGATGCCTGTGGATGTAACCAGAAACTGCTGGCAGAAAACCTGCTCACCAACAATGGCGAGGCGCTCGTTACTCCTCAGCAGCTCTACCAGGCTTATCAGCAGCCAAAGGCGGAGGCAGTGAAGATCAGACAGGAAAACGGTTCGGCTAGACTCAACTTCCGCATCAACAAGTGGGATATCGTGAAGGATCTCGGCAACAATACCAAGGAGTTGGCTACCATCAAGCAGACGCTCGACCTCGTGAAGAACGATCCGGATGTAACCATCACTTCCATCACCCTCCACGGTTATGCTTCTCCTGACGGCAGCTACGCCAACAACGACAAGCTGTCTCGCAACCGTACCCAGGCTCTCTACAACTACCTGTTGAAGACCTACCCTATCGACAAGAAGCTCTTCAAGGTAGAATCTACAGCTGAGGATTGGGAAGGAACACTGGAGTACATCAAGAGTCACAACATCCCTCAGAAGGAAGCTGCTCTCAAGATCATCAACAGCGATATGACTCCTGACCAGAAGGAACAGACCCTCGCAGCCAAGGCTGGAGAGGCATTCCGATTCCTCGTTGACAAGGTTTGGCCAAGCTTGCGCCGCACAGATTACACCATCGAGTACGACGTGAAGGCATTCAACCTCGAAGAGGCTCGCAGAGTGATCAACACCCGTCCGCAGAAGCTCTCTCTCCAGGAGATGTACATGGTAGCCAACAGTTATCCGAAGGGAAGCGAAGAGTACAACAATGTATTCGACACTGCCGTAAAGATGTTCCCAGAAGATAAGCTCGCCAATCTGAATGCAGCCCTTGCAGCCATCGACAGAGGTGACAAGGTAAGCGCAGAGAAGTACCTGAAGAAGGCTGGCACCGGAGCCGAAGTAGATAATGCCCGTGGTTGCCTCGCCGTTCTCAATGAGGATTACGAAGCTGCCAAGCAGTACTTCCAGAAGGCAGTAGCCGGCGGCTTAAAGGGTGCTCAGGAGAATCTCAACAAGCTGAACAAGATTGTGGAGTAAGCTAAGCGCCCTGAAAGGGCAAAAGCTCCTAGCCCAGGGCAACGCCCTGGGTAAACAAGCCTCAAGCAAAGCGCCCTGAAAGGGCAAAAGCTTCATAAACACTTGATGTAATTTATATATAAGTAAAAGAATAAACAATAATATTAATATAAACTAAAAAATTTAATTTAAGAACAAGAAAAGAAAGAATAGTATTTGATTACCCCCGGGCGAAGCCAGTGATGAGGTCTGAGAGACCCGTCCATTTCGCAACTCAAACTAAAAAATTGTATAACACTTAATAAGTAAAAGATTATGAAGAAAATGAATTTGCTCGTTATGAGCTTGGTATCAGCAGCAGCGTTATCTTTCTCAAGCTGCAGTAACAATGATGATTTGACAGGTGGTGGAACTCAGTCACAGGCTGACGGTGTCTATATGACATTGAAGATTTCTGGTGCAACAAGTCATGGAACCAGAACAGGTGTAACAGCCGACAAAACTACCGCAGAGAATGGTAACTCAGACGAGAGTACAATAAAAGAAGGTATGTTGTATATCTATGATGGAAACACCTGTGTATTCCGCAAGGTCATCACCGCTGACATGTTCAAGACTGCCCCTACTCAGACAACTGCAGGTGAGACAAAGCCTATCAAGGTTGCAGTAACAGGAGCTATTACAACTAACAAGGAATACAATGTTTACTTCTTAGCAAATAACACATCTGTAACCAATCCAATAGCAGCTACTTCTATCTTTACCTCAGCTAAAGGTGGAGCTGACTTTGCTACAGCTCAGAACTTTGTTATGTTCAACCAGAATGATGGAACAAAGGAGGCTGCTCATAGCACCGTTACATTCACAGACGCAGCTAAGTCTGAAAATTCTCCAGCCCAAGCTACCGAGATTAAGCTTGATCGTGTAGTTGCTCGTATCGATAACCCATTGTTCGCCGAGACTGTAACAACGGTAACTCCTGCAACCGATACAAAGACATCTATCAATGTTGATGACGTTGTAGCAGGCATCACTTATGAGGGTTATGCTGCTTCCAACTTGAACAACAACTCTTATGTCATGCAGAACTGGGCTGATAAGTTCGCGACACTGAATGTGAAATGGGGAGAGGCTTCTAAGTATTTTCAGCCAAAGGAAGAATTTGGCACATTGTACAAAGGAGAAAACCTTGACAAGTTCAGCAAAAACAATACGTATGCTTTCGAGAATACCACAACTGACGTAAACGATGCTACAGCAGTTTACTTCAAGGTTAAGGTTGCCTTGACTGAGACCGCAAATAACGCATCAGACTTCAAGGATGGTACATTCTATCGTTATGACGGAAGACTTTACACCAGCATTAAGGCTATTTTCGATAATGCTGCAACAGGTGAGATTTCTAACCCATTCACCGAGACAAACAGCATTACTCCTGCAGACGTAGTGGCAAAGATCTCAGATGCAGATGGCAAGCTTACCACAGACGAAGCTAAATTGGCTCAATTCCGTGAGACCTACAAGATTGAGGTTTACCGCCAGGGTGTAATGTACTACCGCTGGGCTATCTCTGACAATGCTTACAAGCCATTTATAGCAAGTGAGACAACTCATACATATTCTGTATTACGTAACAGCATCTATCGCTTGAATGTTACAAAGGTTAGCGAGATTGGTAAGGACGTTCCTAATGGACCAGAGCCAGACGATCCAGTTAAGAATCCTAACTTCTACATGAATGTAACAGTTAGCATCAACCCTTGGGTTCTCAATGCACAGCCAATCGAGTTGAAGTAATCAGAACTTCAATTGGAAAGAAAAGATGAATACGGGATGAACCCCATCCCCCGCTCTCAAGAGAATTCTTGAAACAATAATACTCTCAATCTCCCGGGGGCTACCCCGCCTCCGGGAGATTAAAAAAGAAAAAGATGATATTTGCCGCCAACAGATGGCGGGAACCCCTATCGTGCTGAATCAGCACCACTCAATAAGAAAAAAAGGATGCCGAAGGCTACCCCACTTCTTACGCCCTGAGGCACACTAGATATAAGTATAAGTAAAAGAATCAATAAAATACAAACGATATGAAACATTTCATCATCAAAAACGGTTGCAAAGTGGTTTGTATCTCAGCCATCGCACTCTCATCGCTTTCATCATGCATGAAAGACGATTTGACGAATTGTCCTGCACACAAGGTGTCGCTCAAGTTCGATTATACATATAATGTTGAGAACGCTGATGCTTTCTCCCAGGAAGTGAAAAACCTCAACGTCTATGTTTTCGATAAAAACGGTAAATACTTCGATACCTATACGCAGTCAGCCGACAAATTCGAAACGGGTCACAGCATGGACATCACAGATTTACAGGAAGGTAAATACACCTTCGTCTGCCTAGCGCGTGACAAGAAACCTACAGGTAGCAGAGCCGACGGTGACGACGAGATGGAGTTCAGCTTCACCCAACTCACACCGGGCGTTTCTACCATCAACGACCTGCAGGAGGAAATGGGAAAGAAAGACGGAGAGGCTTCTGTCAACAACAGGAAGTTCACCGCTCTCTACACAGCCCAGACATCTCTCGACTTCAAGGGAAAAAAGGACACATCCGGTGAACTGAGCTTGATGAAATGTACCAAGACCTACCGCATCGTGATGCTTCCTTACGATAACGACCAGCAGGGATTCGTGGCAGAAAACTTCGACGTAAGAATCAAGGGTTCGGCTGCACTCCTCGACTACAAGGGCGACAAGGTAAAGGATGCCAACGGCGTAGAACAGAACAAGCCAATCACCTACGTGCCTTACAACGAGAAACTGGTGGTTAACACCAGCGGCAATACCCAGGTAGAAGGTGAGGAAATCGACAAGGCTCTGGTTTACGACCTGTCTTCTTCCAGAATGTTCGAGCGCAAGAATGATGTAAACACCCGCAACACCGAAAGCACGGAGTACGACGACAAGCGAATCGTAATCACCGACAAGCGCACAGGCAAGGTAATCTTCAACCACTCACTGCCATGGTTCCTCGCTCTCTGCGGCGAGCGCACCGACAAGGGCTGGGAGAATCAGGAATACCTCGACCGCCAGGATCACTACACCCTCGTATTCTACGTTCCAAGTCCAGGTTCCGACTACCACATGGATGCAAGAATCAAGGTAAACGGCTGGGTTCTCAATCTTAGAGATATAGAACTATAAAACAGTAAGACTGCTAAAGGCAGAAGATAAGTATAAGTAAAAAGTATAAGTAAAAGATAGGAGAAACAAGTTATGTTCGATTTCGCAAAAAGAAAAATCTGTGCGAATCAACTGACTAGCATAATGAAGGGAATAGCAGCATTGGCACCCACCTTGCTGCTTACCCTGATACTAACATCATGTATGTCGGACGGTTACACAGATACAGCAGCTGAAAAGAGTGATACCTACATCAACCTGAATGTATCAACTCCTACAGCTCAGGCCAGAGCCAACGCTACTGCCAACCCAGCAGGAACCAGCGGAACGCTCGGGCAAAACGAAACTACCCCAAGTCCAACAGAGGAGGAGAAAATATACAGTATCAGAGTCTGGGCTTTCAAGAGCGGCAGCGCTGAAACTGCAGCACCTATAGGATTCAAGGCAGAAACCGGCCTCAACGAAACCGGTTCACATCAGGTAAGTATGAAATTGTTGCGCAAAGCAGCAGGTGATTTGGAAAATATCGACCTTTTTATCCTGCTCAATGCAGAAAGCATTGGAGTTCTGAACGATAACAATTGCAATAGAATGACGCGCAAGGATTTGAAAGCTGTAACTTTTAACTCAAACTTCGGTATCAATACAGATGGCAGCCCTCAGGCTACAGAAGTTCCTGCTACAGGTTTACCAATCTCGCGTGTCATTACAAACATCAATGTAAAAAACAACATTGCAGACGATGCTGCCGCAGCTGCTGCCAAACCAGTAAGTGTTCCATTGGTAAGAGCCGTTTCCAAGCTCCACTTCTTCTTTGCCCGCAAGGCAGGCAAGGATACAGAAAGTGTAACCGTCACCAAGATTGAAGTAAACGGAAAGACCCTGACAGCAGCAAGCCCGGTATTCCCAGAAGCTGCAATAAATGCCGAAAAGGATACTAAAGGATTGACAGGAAGCTTTACTGGTCTAACTTACCTCACCCAGAATTTGATATTCGGAGGTATTGCAACAAATAAAATCAACCCTGTTGACGATCCTAAAGCATATATCCGAAATAACGGAGAAAGAGCCCAGGATTATATGATTCGTCTCAGCAAAGATATAGAGGAAGGTTGCAGAAGCTATCTTCGTGAGACAGACAAATCTATAACAGGCAAGATTTATTTCAAGTCAAATACTTCGCTTGCAGAAAGATCGGTTGAGTTTGAGATTACAGATGCCTATCGCAATCATGAATTGGTTGTATATGGCTACTTCTCTGGAGAAGCAAACCTGGATCTCAACTTACAATACTACGTAGCAAACTGGAATGAGAAGACTGCTACAAATATCACATTTAATTAAACTATTGGAGGAATCATATTATGAAGAAAGTAATGAAATTAGCATACCTGCTCATGGGAGTAGCACTCTTACTCAGCAGTTGCTCGGAAGACATTTTCCCGGGCGGCAGCGAGAGCAACGAGGATGTTACCATTTCGTTGGCCTATTCTGATGTTTCCCCAAGAGACATCGTGGTCAACTCCCGAGCTACAGAAGCAGAGGAGCGTCATCTCGACAACCTCTACATCTATATATTTGATGGTAATGGTAATTTGAAGGGCTACAAAGGGATTGAAGGTGAAGTAAATCTGAATCAATATACCAGCAACACCACCAAAGCAGAAATAACTGGCATCAAAACAAGAAGCGGCGAATCATACATCTATGCAGTAGCCAACATTTCTACGGGTCTATACCCAGTTGAGACCAGCAGCGGTACTGTTGCTGCAAACAAGTTACCTATTAACTTGAATGAAGAAACAGCCCGTGCCGGAGGATATGACTTCACCCTCGACCAGCTGAAAGCTTTGACTTTCAAGCGTAACAACACTAGCATTGATATTACAAGTGCATTCTTGATGAGCGGTGCGGTACAGGATGGAAATCTGGTAAATATCACAACCGCAGGTACAATTGCCAGCGGCGACAATGCCATTCGATTGAGCCGCATCGTATCAAAGGTAAAGTTTACCATCAAGGCAGCCAATACTGTAGGAGTTACCCGTTCATTTAAGCTGGATACTTACGATATTATGAATATTGCCGTAGATGGATCGCTGGTAGGAAAGATTGATGGAAACAGCAGGAATAAGACGACAAATGTAAAAGACAACATCGGCAACACAGTTCGACCAAACGATGTGGAAAATGATGCTCAGTTCTTCGAAGTCTATTTGCCAGAAAATCTTCAGGATGCAGTTCACTACGTAACCACCCAAGCAGCACGTGAGGATGACAGTCAGAGTATTCCGAAAGAATTTACCAATGCACCTGCTAATGGTACATACGTAGTATTAAAAGGTAAGTATGAAGAAACAACAAGTACTTCTACTAAGAGTGCCGATGTTACCTACTATGTTCATCTGGGCGACTGTACTAGAGATAAAAACAACTATGATGTAGAGCGTAACTGCAAATACACCTACAACATCACAGTAGAAGGTGTAAAAAAAATCATCGTTGAAGCCAAGAAAGAATCAGGAGCAGACCAGCCAGGTGCCGAAGGCGTGGTTTTGGAATATGGTGCTACTGGTAAGAATATGACACTCGATAGTCACTACGAGTACATGGTAATGCGCTTCTATCAGGATGATATCCAAAAGTTGAAAAGAGCTGGTAAAGGCTATTTCTATCAGGTTTATGCCCTGGGTAATCATACCGACGTAATCAACGTGGGCGCAACAACTGTTGGTAAAGCTAACGGTGTAGATACAAGCTGGATTCAGTTTGCAATCAAATGCAGCAGAGACGAATCTAGCAGTAAATACAGCACAGATAAAACGAGCAGAGGTACTGCATGCAGTTATCCTGGCACGGAATATGATAGCGATCTCTACACTGTAGATAGATTCTTGAAATATCTCTATGATAATGCAGAATCAAGTATCTGGACAAAAAGTGACAGTAAAGGAAAGTATATCGATGCAACATGCTTTATCAGTGAGAACTATTACAAGAATCTCACATGGAATCAATATGTGAATGATGTTGATAAGCGTGCCTTTTATGTTGCTAATGAGGTTAAGACCAGTAATGATGGCAGAAGCGTTTACGCTCAGACACAATATGGCTTGACCCAGTATAACATCCAGACCTTCTACGACAGAAGCAAAGCTGGAAGCATCACAGCCTACGGTTGCGAGACTATCAATGATGAAGAGGGTAAAGATTTTAGTGCTAATGGTGGTGGAAGCAAGTATAATTCTAACGGTACCGATAAATGGAATGGACGTGCCAATATGGTTGCGGACATAAATAAGAGAAAAGACACCTGGAAAACTCTCAAGGAGAACACGTCTCTGATTAAAGCGTGCATGTCAAGAAACCGAGACCTGAATGGAGATGGCAAAATCAGTGACGATGAAATCCGCTGGTATGCTCCAACCATTGATCAGTATATTGGTATCTGGATTGGTGAGGAGATTATGAGTACGGAAGCAAAACTCTTTAATAAAGCAACCTCTACACTCGAAGGAGAAAGTGATCGTATGTTGTATTATAGTTCAACAAATAACCAGAACACTTATTTCTCTGAAGAAGGTATGGCTACCAATAATTACCCTACCCAAAACTATCCTCCAAAATTGGTACGTTGCTTACGCAACCTGAAATCAAACAATGAGGGATATAATTCTAGGCCAGATGAGTACTATACATACAATGCAACGAACTCCACAGTGACACTCGATAAGGTTGACGAAAAGGCTTTGAATACGACTGGAGATCAGGGAGAGCTGAATGAACATGAAGAACGTTCCGCAGTCAACAAACCAGCAAAATCGTTCAAAAT
>ERZ1026862.2099-NODE-2099-length-10761-cov-7.048571_pt1 | contig 10761 bp, 7 predicted proteins | sample MGYA00380161_ERZ1026862 | MGnify/ENA primary metagenome ERZ1026862 (study PRJEB33269, sample SAMEA4719797) | human gut metagenome | biome: human-associated habitat; feature: organic feature; material: feces | place: Cameroon | collected 2013-10 ... | reverse complement strand
TCTACGATGCAGGTTATATGAACAACGGACTTGTGATTCTTCCTCCTGTAGCACTCATCCTCCTCGGATGTATCGTATGGGTACAGAGAAGCATCCAGAAAGATCTTCAGGAGAAATAACAACTAACACGCAAGTAATATGGAATATATAAGCTTATTCGTAAAGTCAATATTCGTTGACAATATGATTTTTGCATACTTCCTCGGTATGTGTTCATACCTGGCAGTATCGAAAAACGTGAAGACAGCTTCCGGACTTGGTGCGGCTGTTATCTTTGTGCTTCTGGTCACATTGCCTATCAACTACCTCCTGAACACATACGTGCTCAGCCCGGGTGCATTGAGCTGGATCAGTCCGAGCCTCGCAAGCGTTGACCTCAGCTTCTTGAGTTTCATCACATTCATCGCTGTCATTGCCGCTATCGTTCAGCTTGTCGAGATGGTTGTCGAGAAATTCGCACCGACTCTCTACTCTGAACTCGGTATCTTCCTGCCTCTTATCGCAGTGAACTGCGCAATCCTCGGTGGTGCGCTCTTCATGCAGCAGAAGGATTTCGTCAATGTCGGTGAAGCAACTGTTTATGCTCTCGGTTCAGGTATCGGCTGGTACCTCGCTATCGTGACATTGGCCGCAATCAGAGAGAAGATGTCATACTCCAATGTGCCTGCACCTTTGAAGGGTATCGGTATCACATTCATTACCGTAGGTCTTATGGCCATGGCATTTATGACATTCATGGGTATTTCACTTTAATAGGAGACTTGAGAAATGAATGAAATTACTCTTACAATTATAGCCTCTGCAGCAACTATCACAATAGTTACGCTTATTCTGGTAGTCCTGCTGCTCTGGGTAAAGACAAAACTTACCCCTAGCGGTACAGTCAAGATCGACATCAACGGAGGAAACAAAATCCTCGACGTGGCTCCGGGCAACTCCCTCATGGGAGCACTCGCTGAAGAGAAGATTTTCCTTCCTTCTGCCTGCGGCGGTAAAGCAAACTGCGGACAGTGCAAAGTCAGAGTTCTCGAGGGTGGCGGAAATATCCTCCCGACCGAAACAGGATTCTTCAACAGAAAGCAGATCAAAGACAACTGGAGACTCGGTTGCCAGGTCAAGGTTAAAGAGAACCTCAAGATCGAAGTTCCTGAGTCCGTACTCAGCGTCAAGAAAGTTGAATGCGAGGTCATTTCCAACCACAACGTTGCAACCTTCATCAAAGAGTTCACAGTCAAACTTCCTGCTGGTGTGCATCTCGACTTCAAATCAGGTGAGTATATCCAGATTGATATCCCTCAGGGAACATTCAATTTCAGTGACATTGACGTAGATCCTGAGTACAGGGCAGACTGGGAGCACTTCAAGTTCTTCGACCTCAAGTGCGTGAACCCTGAGCCTACAATGAGAGCTTACTCTATGGCCTCTTACCCTGCTGAGGGCGATATCATCAAACTTAACGTCCGTATCGCAACCCCTCCATTTGACAGGACAGCGCCTAAGGGCAGCAACAAGCTTCTGCCTGTAAACCCTGGTATCGGTTCTTCTTACATCTATACTCGTCACCCTGGTGACAAGGTAATGATTTCAGGACCGTTCGGTGACTTCCTTCTTCCTAAGGATGATCCGGATTCACAGGAATACATCTTTGTCGGTGGCGGTGCAGGTATGGCTCCTCTCAGAAGCCACATAATGCATCTGTTCAAGACACTCAAGACCAAGAAGCAGGTCAACTTCTTCTATGGTGCACGTAGCTTGAAAGAAGCATTCTACCTCGAGGATTATGCTGAAATCGAGAAAGAGTTCCCTAACTTCCACTTCCACCTCGCTCTCGACCGTCCGGATCCTGTAGCTGATGCAGCCGGAGTGAAGTATGTAGCCGGATTCGTTCACAACGTAATGTACGAGACATACCTTAAGGAGCACGATACTCCAGAGGATATCAAGTACTTCATGTGCGGTCCTCCTATGATGGTCAAGTCTGTCAACACATTGCTTGACAATCTCGGAGTTCCACCAGAGAACGTTCTCTACGACAACTTCGGAGGTTAATCCTTCACTTTAATCATAAAACCCGTTTGGATGCATGTCCAGACGGGTTTTTTATTTGATTATATGTTCTTAAACCACCTCCCGACAGTTTTTTTAAATTTTCCGGCAATTTAAGAATCATAAAAACATGCACTTAATAAGCCACTTTTCCGAGATTTGACGAAAAGGTCAGAATATATTTGCAGCAACAAAATAACTGCAAATGACACGATTCACAGACAACTGGACAAGCCGGCAAACAATTCAGCCTAGCTTAACAACATCTAATCATCACACGGCCGTTCTGACCGTAGCCTTGCTTTTACTATCATCCCTGCCGGTGTTCATTTCGTGTATCATTGACGACAGTTATTATCATAATGAAGAGGGATCCGGTGCCCCGAAAACTGTTAAGACAATTCTGACCTTTACGCCTGAGACGGGTACGATGGCAGACGGGACACTGGATATCTTCTTCTTTAATAATGACAGACTAAGAAAACTCGATTCATATCAGAGGACACAGATTCATCAGAGCAATATCATAGAAGCGGCATCAAGAGAAGGCGACAAGATTATTGTGGTCATCGCGAATTCCCACATAAAAGAGGAGGACTGCGAAAACATATATGACTATGCAGACTTGTCCGGATTATATGCCGAGCTGAAAGATGAGCGATCCGACTACCCTATCCTGTGCGCGGAAACCACAGTAAATGCCGGACATGAAAGAAGATGCGCCATAACTCTGGAGCCGCTCATGGCACAGGTCAAAATCAACAGCATCAGCTGTGATTTTTTCAACAAGCCTTACTCGGATGCCGAACTGACGGATGTCAAGATATATCTTACAAATATCTGCAGCCGTTATCCAATAGCAGGACAGCAGCCGTCAGTCCCGGAAAGCATCATCGACTATGGAAAATTCGAGCCTGAAGATACGTCCGGATTCATTGACAGGCACCTGTTCTATCAGAGACTGGACAGTCCACTCAATGCATCCGTCATATATCCTGAGATTATGCTCTACTGCTACCAGAACATAGTGGAAGAGGAGGCTCTGGGATCTCCTTTCACAAGGCTTGTGATCGAAGGGACTCTGAACGGCGAAACCACATATTATCCTATCAATGTCAACAGAGGTGTCTGGAGCAGTCCGGACGGCAAAGCCGGAGTCTCAAGAAATGGCTGCTATGTATATGACATAACCATATCCCAGCGTGGAGTTCCCTCCCCTGACACTCCAATAGAGCCGGGAACAGTCACGTGCAACTTCAGCATAACACCTTGGCAGGAACAAGATAAAAGAAACGTAACCTTCTGATTATAAGACAATGCCACACAACACTTACAAATTGACGACAGCAATCATCATGTCGATACTCGTGTCATGTTCCAGGGATACATCATCATACGACATGGCAGAGGCAATGCTGACATTAAACACAGGTACAATGTCAGTCACGCGCACCACGGATCCGGACGAGGAAAGGATTACTGACCTGAACATCTTCATATTCGACGAAAACGGAAGCCTGGAACACCATGTGTTTCTCGGCAGGAATTCACTACCTTCCACGAAAAACGGCATTGAATACAGATTCACCTGGCTTCGCGGCAAAAAGTGTCAGGTCTATGCATGTTCCAACTTCGGATTCGACATTGTGGGCATCAGCTCGACGGAAGACCTGAAAGAATACCGATATCATCTTTCTTACCCGGATGAATACAGCCGTGGCGTACCGATGTGCGGGAAAAGCGACATTACTGTAATTGACAATAACAATAGCGTCATCAATGTCAAGATGGAGAGGCTGATGGCCAAGATCTCCCTGTCGATAGACCGCAGGAAACTGAACAAGAATATCAGTTTCAATGTCAGGAGCGTGAGAATCGGCGGCTGCCCCAAATCTGCGGCATTGTTTTCACCGAGCGCGGCAGAAGGAAGCAATGACGTATTCAGCAACGGCTACATGAAGAGTTACAGCGATGCCGACGACCTCAACATTGATGAAAAGACAGGTATAAGCAGAGAAGTCAATGTCTATATGCTTGAAAACAGGCAGGGCAATCTGCTTCCGGATGCAAAGACAGAAAAGGACAAGATTCTGGATTCATCAGATGCCCTGTCCGAAGTATGCTCCTACATTGAGTTGAAAGCCGAGTACAAGTCAGACTCTCTGTTCACGGGACCGGAAGAATATCTCATCTACAGGTTCTACCTGGGTGATACACCTTCAAACTTCGATGTAGTAAGAAACTGTCACTACCATATTACGGTTGTCCCGAGCGGGTCAGGAATTGAGGAGGACAGCTGGAGAATCGACAAATCCAATCTGTACAGATACGGAAAAACTGCCATCACGGTCCATCCGGCAAAATATCTGGAAGGAAATGTAGGTGAAGACCTCCATATATGGGCTGAAGTAAATCCGGAAGGCGCAAGGATGGAGTTCGGCAAAGAAGAACTCGAATACGACAAAAGCCGTGGTATATACGACTATACCATGGACAAGGACAATCACGGGGTCACGCTGCACCTGAAAAGTCCTGGAAGCGGAATTGTCTATATCGAAGCCGGTGCGCCTGCCGATGCTGCGGAAATGGTTGCAATAACTGTCAATCCCTGAACACTTATGAACAGATATATTTCAATTCTGCTGGCAGGACTGGCAGTTGCCAGTTCTACTGCGTGTCATGAGATAACGGAAGACAAGGGCACTGAAAGTCCTCTCAGACCGGAAATAATAGCCACCAAGGCCGATTATACCGCTAATTTCCGTGAGAGTTTTTCATTGTCCGCTTATCTTGTCGAGCCCGATAAGGAACCTGTCACAGATTATCTCTGGAACATGAAAATGACATTGACAGGAAACAAATGGGTCGGCGAGTATCCGATCTTCTGGATGGATGGACAGGAGATTGAATTCTATGCAGTCAGCCCTTATTTCAGAGAACAGGACAGCAGCCGCGGCATTCGTCCCGGGACTCCCGGAACCAGTCCATTATTGTATTATGACACTCCGGAAAGCACTGTGTCCCAGACAGATATACTTGCCGGCATTGACAGGCGCTCTTCAGGCGTGGTCCAGTTGGATTTCAACCATATAACATCGTGTGTCAGGTTCGCCGTAGGAAGCAATTTCGAAGAAGGCGCCAAGGTAAAGTCTATAACAATCTCCGGAATTGCCGGTTCCGGAACATACCATCTCGACAAAGGGACATGGGAGACCGGAGACCGGAAATACTCAGTATATGACAATGATATAGGTTTCACAATGAAAAACGGAATGGGCAGGGGGACCATCATTTCTGAGCGGTATTTCTATCTGCCCGCCCAGAACTTTACGCAAGATGGTGACGCAGTCATACATGTCAGCATTGATGAAGACGAGTTCATCACGGATGGCGAGATTCCGCTGAACGGAACCACATGGGAGCCGGGAAAGATATACACATTTTATCTGAATTATTACGGAGGGCGTTTCTCCGCCACAGACACGGAAACACTTTTCAATGCAGGTCATTATGAAATCGATGACTCTGACGAGATAGAGGGAGAAATTTAGAAAGACAAGTGATATGAAATCGAAATTGACATTGATAAGCGCTGCCGCCGCTGTTGTACAATTGGCGTCATGCAATGGAAATCCTCTTGAGGATATTGACTACAATGACCCTGTTTTTCACGCTCTGACTGAGACGGAATCAGGGACAAAGACTATGCTCGGAAAAGAAGACAATGCAGGGAATGTCCCGATAATGTGGTCATCCGGGGACGAAATCATAGTGACCGGTGACAGCAGGGAGAAAGCATGTTCATACTATAAGACAGCTGACAAGAACACATCTGCAGCTGAATTCAGATATGACAGGAGCAAAAACGGGAACCGGAGGACTCTCAAGAAAGACAAATGGTATGCCTTCTATCCGTCATCCTCATATTCATTCTCCGGAGAAGAACATATCATGGAACTGCCCCAGAAGCAGACATATTCACCTGACAACATAGGAGAGGGAGCCATGCCGATGTATGCCGTGTCCGATGACGACAATCTGAGTTTCCGGAACCTCTGCGGAATATTGCGAATCAGATTGAACTCTCTGAAAAACAGATTAAGTATCAGCAGGATAAAGATTGCATCCGACAAGGACCTGAGCGGTAAAATAATACGGTACTCGGCCCAGGATGGAATCGGATATCTGACAAGTGAAGGGAGCAGCAAGGCTAGCGCGTGGCTGGAGTGCCCCAAAAACGTAGTTCTATTCTCCGATCCTGCTGATTTTTACATAGTTATGCCTCCAGGAAGCCACTCCAAGTTCAAAATACAGTTGTGTGGCAGCAACGGTGTGAATTTCATATATGCCACGCCGAAACCGATAATAATCGAACGGTCAGGAATCACCACTCTGGATTTGGACCTGTCGAAATTCATATGCACAGGCACTGATGATATAATTGCCGGCAAGGACAACAGCGCCCTCACGGGACTGGAATACTCTTTTACAGGAGGTGATGAAGACATCTTTCTTTTTAAAGACGGTGAGAAGGGTAACATTGATCTCACCAGCATGATCAGCGAGAATTATGAGAATGGTGACTCCGTAACCAAAGGAGTGGCCTGGCATAGTGAATTCAGTACAGACGGCGGAAAGACATGGAGCAGGACACTGCCTGACATGTTCTCTTCATTTACGCTTTCCGGAAATGGAGATAAAGAGCACGATATCATTTCATACGAAGTGACGCAGTCTCCTGATGACAGGGAATGCAAAGTAAGACTGGTGCAGGAAATGAGCGGAAAGAGCAAGGAATTCTCTGTCAGACAACTGTCCAGCGCCATCATCGTTGAAGTAGAAACCAAATCGGCAAATGAACTCCTGACCATATTCCACAGACACGGCAACAATATTGAGACCGCATATTACGATGACGGGACGTCCACGTCTTTTAAGCCGTCCACTTACGAAGAAGGCATAACCCACAAATACAAAGACATCGGCATCCACAGAGTTATCCTGAAAGTCAGAAAAGGTATACCGGCTCTGGAGAATCTTTTCCTCAAGAACTTTTATGTCAAGTCGCCTTACAGAATCCACTCCGTGGATATCAGCCATGTCGATTTTACGGAAATAACCAGCCTGAAGAAACTGTTTGACAACTGCGTCAAGGTCTCGAAAATCATACTCCCCGCACCGGGGACAAAGACACCGGTGCTCAAAAATATTTCAGGCCTGTTCTTCAACTGCCAGTCCTTGAAAACAGCCGACTTGAGATGGATTGACAGCAAAGTACTTGAGGATATCTCGGATTTATTCAAGTATTGCTATTCTCTGGAATCAGTTGACCTGAGTTCAATATGCACTGACCATGTAACAAACATGGCGAACACGTTCTACTACTGCCGTAGTCTTAAAGAACTGGATGTGAGACATTTCAAGACATCAAACGTCACTGATTTCACAGGCATGTTCAGTTCATGCACAGGACTGACCGCCCTTGATGTCACCGGCTTTGACACCTCAAATGCCACCTCTATGACTACCATGTTCAGGAATTGTTCATCCCTCAAGACTCTTGACGTCTCAGGATTCAACACTTCAAAGAACACAAGTTTCGGCGACACGTTCAGCGGATGCGAATCGCTCGAAGAACTTGATGTCTCAGGATTTGACACAAGAAGCGCCAAATATTTCAATGGGACATTCCGAGGATGCCGGAAACTCAAGAAACTGGACGTAAGCGGATTTGACATGTCTGAGGCGGTCAATACGTCAGACATGTTCAATTATTGTTCATCTGTCACCGAACTCGACGTCTCAGGCTTCAGGACAAGTTCCCTGGAAGACATGAGCTACATGTTTTCGTCCATCAATGTTCCGCATCTGGATCTGTCAAAATTCGACTTTTCCTGTGCGACCAATATGAGAGGGATGTTCTCTTACTGCAAAACGGACTCGCTCGTATTGTCCGGGATTCATGCGCCGAATCTCACCAATGCGTACATGATGTTCTTTCAGACCAATACAAAAAGCATTACGATAAAAGACCTGGAATGCCACGAAGGATGCAGTTTCAGCAATATGTTCAACCAAAGTACTGTGGAAAAAATAACATTGACCAACTTCAATGGTGCAAATGGATCTGATATGAGCTACATGTTCAACTCCTGCCGCCATCTGAAGAAACTCATTCTGGACAATTTTTCCACAGACAATGTCCAGAACATGAATCACATGTTTACGGCCTGCTACATACTGGAGGACCTCGACTTGTCCATGTTCAAGACATCAAATGTCACAAATTTCAACTGCATGTTCCAGGGCTGCAGGGCACTTACGTCAATGGACCTGTCATCTTTCGACACGTCGAACGGAAAGGAATTCTACAGCATGTTTGAAGACTGCACAGGGGTTTCCGAACTGGATGTCAGCAACTTCCGCTTCACCAGTGCGACGGACATGAGCAATCTGTTTGCAAAAAACTACAGTCTGCGTTCTATCCGCATGGACATGAGAGGCATTCCGGAAAACTGTACACTAACCAAGGTTGTGTATGGTGTAATGACTGTCGGAACCATGTTCTGCAAGGACAACGTACAGGATTCGAGAATAACCGAGTCCCTTCCAAAAGACTGGACCATCTCATCATTTTAAGATTCAGCGATATGGACAAACGCAACTATCTGATTTTCATATCAGCATTGACACTATTCTCATGCGGGAAACAATACGTGACGAAACCTCAGGACGATTTTGTCAATGCTGAAGTCATCTCACCTTCCTATACACGCGTCTCTACGGGAAATGAAACGGGAGGCAAGATTCCGTTGATGTGGGAAGCCGGAGACAGGATTAGGATCTTCGGAACCGGATCTTCTGCCGGAAGTACATATGTCACCTGTGATTCCGGGACAAAAACAGCCAAATTCAAATACGATGAAACTGTCCCGGACAATGTGAGACTCCCCTGCGGAGAGACCTTCACGGCTATGTATCCGGCAGAATATCTGCCTTCCGGACGAGTAGTGACTTTCCCCGGGCAGATTACCATTCCGTATCCGGAAAAGAATAATTCACATATGCCAATGCTCGGTTATGGTGGGCGCAAGTCAATGATATTCAGATATTCAGCCGCCGCAATCAGAGTCAGGCTATATAGTCAGACAAAGAGTATTCCAATGCAGGAACTCCGTATCGGCGCCCGACAGGACATGAGTGGAGGAGCCGGCAAGATAGAAGACAACGGCACCATCACGTGGTACAATACCGGAAACGAAGATTCCATTTTCGGGAATATCTTGAGAGTCCGTATCGGCGGGAACACGGATGGGAACGCCAATGAAAACACTGATGAAAATGCAACTGGTATGGCTGAAATCACCACCAATGATACAATCAGCCTGACCATATCGGTACCGCCGGGAGAGTATTCAAACCTGGCGTTTCAGATACAGGATGCGGACGGGAACTGGCACTCCTATTCTGTTCCGGGAAGCAAGACTCTGGCACAGGGGACATTGACAAGTTTCACATTGCCCTGCGAAGCATTCAGCAGTGCGGACGGCCCCATTGAAAAAGGCCGGCACTTCGACCCGCAAATCACAATGGAATACAAACTGACAGCCGCACACGATGCAGACAAGCACACGATATCTGTCGAAAGCTGCCGGGAAGAAAAGTTCGCGGACGGAAGAATCCTGACCACAGACATACCGTGGACAACAGAATTCAGCATTGACGAGGGACAGTCATTCAGCAAATCCGTACCGGATATCTTCGGAAGCTTTGACATCAGCGGGACCGGGATAAGTTATACGGCCGCCGCCTCGGCAGGTACAGGTTCGTGCATTGTCAGAATACGGCAAGCCGTAAGCGGAAAGACACAGGACTTCCTGATCAGCTGTTCCGGGCAAGCCTGAGGTATTTGGCGGTATAAGTCTTGCCCTTTGCAGCAAGTTGCTCCGGAGTTCCTTCGAAGACAAGACGTCCTCCGGCATCTCCCGCATCAGGACCGAGTTCTATAACCCAGTCTGCCGCACGTATAACGTCCATGTTGTGCTCGACGACAACTACCGTGTGACCTTTCTCCAGAAGCGCATCAAACGCCTTAAGCAACCTTTCCACATCATAGAAATGAAGGCCGGTAGTCGGTTCATCGAAGACGAACATTATCTTCTTGGATTCAGGTCGGTCAAGCGACGAATTCATCGAGAGGAAATATGCCAGTTTGATGCGCTGGCTCTCACCTCCTGACAAAGTGCTGCTGCTCTGCCCGAGTTTGATGTAAGACAGGCCTACATCCACCAGCGGCTGAAGTTTTCTGGCTATGGACTTGGCCTCCGGCTCAGGCTGCGCACCAAAGAAAGAAATGGATTCATCGACACTCATGTTCAGGATATCGTCAATATTCTTTCCCCTGTAGCGTACCTCAAGGATTTCAGGCTTGAAACGCTTTCCCCCGCAGGCCTCACATACCATCGTCACGTCAGCCATGAACTGCATGCCGATATGCACGAAACCTTCACCCTGACACTCAGAGCAACGGCCTCCGTCCTGGTTGAAAGAGAAATATGACGGCGTAAACCCGTTGATTTTGGCAAACTGCTGCTCACTCATCAGTTTACGGATATCATCGTACACCTTCAGATACGTCACGGCATTGGACCTCGAACTCTTTCCGATAGGATTCTGGTCCACGTATTCAATGGCAGAAATCCTGTCCAGATTACC
>ERZ1026862.2091-NODE-2091-length-10781-cov-39.515849_pt1 | contig 10781 bp, 8 predicted proteins | sample MGYA00380161_ERZ1026862 | MGnify/ENA primary metagenome ERZ1026862 (study PRJEB33269, sample SAMEA4719797) | human gut metagenome | biome: human-associated habitat; feature: organic feature; material: feces | place: Cameroon | collected 2013-10 ... | reverse complement strand
GCTGCCATCTCACTGAAATGAGTGAGAGACGAGGGAGGGTTAAAAGGGAAGAACAGGACAGAACCATAAGCTGATGGTTCTCATCTACCTGCAACTTGCGGATTCCCTTCACCACCTTGGAATTGACTACAAACTGATGCATTTGACGAACGCTGCAGTTCTCCCGATCGCTATTATTTTCCTGATCATGATGTCCTGTATGCTCATCATTGATGTTGCCATCCTGCTCACATTGCTCCTGAATCATACAGATACGCCCCATGTGGTGATGATGGGTCATCACCGTAGATAGCAAAATACTCAATGTAGCTATCCAGAGACTGAATATGTATAATCTTCTTTTCCTCATTCGCAATTTGGCTACAAAATTACAGTTTTTTTGCAATATTACCAAGATGACGTGATGATTTTATAGCATTTTTTCTAAAAAAAACTAAAAGACTAGTAACCGTACTTGGTTCATAGCCGTATTTAAAACAAAATTTAGTATCTTTGCAATCAAAATTAGTACATAAATAAAAATGAAAAAGTTTATTGCAGTTTTACAGTTACTCTTAGTAGTAATGTTGGCTCATGCGCAGATGATGAACCCTGTGAAGTTCTCAACCTCGCTCAAGACCAATGGAACCGCTGTAGCGGAAATCGTGTTTAATGGAAAAATCCAACCGGGATGGCATGTCTATTCTACAGGTTTGGGTGCAGACGGACCTATTTCAGCCACTTTTAACGTAAACAAGCTTGACGGTGTAGAACTCGTAGGCAAGTTGCAGGCTCGTGGCCATGAAATTTCAAAGTTCGACCCTCTCTTTGAGATGAAGTTACGCTTCTTCGAGGGTAGCGCTACTTTCGTACAGAAAGTGAAGTTCACCAAGCCTAACTATCTTATCGATGCTTATTTAGAGTATGGCGCTTGCAGCGACCAGAATTGTCTCCCTCCTAGCGAGGCAAGCTTCAAGCATAGTGGTAAATCTCCAGCTGTAGATGGCAAGGACGCTGTCAGCCCTGAAGATGCGAAAGCTAACGAAAAGACTGAAGATCCAGCAGCTATCGCTAAGGCGAAAGCAGACTCTTTGGCTCAACTTGCCGTAGCAGAGAAAGTTGACAGCACAGCTAATATCGATTCTTCATTCTCCGTAGATGGTGATGATGCTAAGGCTTGGTGGAAACCGGTAGTAAAGGAGCTTCAGGCTTTTGGTGGAAACAATGATATTGCCAACCATTCACTCTTCTATATCTTCATTATAGGTTTTGTTGGCGGTTTGCTCGCTCTTGTGATGCCATGTATCTGGCCTATCATTCCTATGACAGTAAGTTTCTTCCTGAAGCGTGCCAAGAATGACAAGAAGAAGGGTATCCGCGATGCCATCACTTATGGTTTGAGCATTGTCATCATCTATCTGGCGCTCGGTCTCACCGTAACAGCCATAGCAGGTCCTAGTACGCTCAATGCGCTCAGTACAAGTGCGGTATTCAATATCATCCTCTTCTTGTTGCTGGCAGTCTTCGCATTCTCATTCTTCGGATGGTTCGAAATCAAGTTGCCAGACAGTTGGGGAAATGCTGTAGATAACAAGGCTTCCAGCACAACTGGACTCATCAGCATCTTCCTGATGGCGTTCACACTCGTGCTCGTAAGCTTCTCTTGTACCGCTCCTATCATCGGATTGCTCCTGGTACAGACTGTTACATCGGGTGACTGGTTGGCTCCAACAATTGGTATGTTTGGTTTTGCCCTTGCTCTTGCCTTGCCATTCACACTCTTTGCACTCTTCCCATCTTGGTTGAAGTCAGCTCCTAAGTCTGGTTCCTGGATGGAGACCATCAAGATTGTGCTTGGTTTCATTGAGCTTGCCTTCTCTTTGAAGTTCTTGTCTGTAGCAGATTTGGCTTATGGCTGGCACATTATGGATCGCGAGGTATTCCTCTCACTCTGGATTGTCATCTTCGGCCTGCTCGGTCTCTACCTCATTGGCAAGTTGAAGTTCCAGGTAGATGCCATCGGCGGTGACCTCAACAAGCCAATGCCAGTAGCTTGCATTATGCTTGGTCTCTGTTCTTTGGCTTTCTCTGTTTATATGATTCCTGGTCTTTGGGGTGCTCCTTGCAAGGCTGTAAGTGCTTTTGCCCCACCTGTAAATACCCAGGATTTCAACCTGAACACCAAGGTGGTAGAACCGGCTTATAAGGACTACGAGGAAGGTATGGCAGCAGCAAAGGCAGCAGGCAAGCCTGTACTGATTGACTTTACAGGTTACGGTTGTGTCAACTGTCGTAAGATGGAGGCTTCTGTCTGGACAGACCCTAGTGTTACTGACATTTTGACAAAGGACTACGTACTCATCTCTCTCTATGTAGATGACAAGACCCCATTGCCACAGCCTATGGAGGTGACTTTCAATGGCGAGAAGCGTACATTGAGAACTATCGGTGACAAGTGGAGCTACTTGCAGGCAAGCAAGTTTGGTGCTAATGCTCAGCCATTCTACATTCCTGTAGATAATGAAGGAAATCCTCTGAACGCTGCATTCAGCTTCAAGGAGGATGTCAGTGCTTATCTTGACTTCTTGCACAAGGGTCTTGATAACTATCGTAAGTAATAATTAACTTTTCATAAGGCGGGAGTGGCATGTTATTTGCTATTCCCGCTTTTGTATTTTCGTTTAAGCAAAGGCTGCTTTTTCGAAGATTTCAGGAAGTGACATTAATAATAAAGGTAATTAAAGTATAACACTATAAAAAGAGGCTTTTATGAACAATAAAGAAGTTCCAGTCCTGCTTTTGACAGGCTATCTGGGCAGTGGTAAGACTACCCTGCTCAACAAGATTTTGGCTAACAAGAAGGGTATCAAATTTGCCGTTATCGTCAACGATATCGGTGAGGTGAATATTGATGCAGCTCTCATAGAGAAAGGTGGTGTGGTAGGTCAGAAGGATGATTCTCTGGTTTCACTCCAGAATGGATGTATTTGCTGTACCTTGAAGATGGACCTTGTAGAACAGCTCAAGGAGATCGTAGATATGAAGCGTTTCGACTATATTGTAATAGAGGCAAGCGGTATCTGCGAGCCGGCACCTATAGCACAGACCATCTGCTCTATCCCATCCCTGGGCCCTCAGTATATCAAGAACGGCATCTTGCGTCTTGACAGCATCGTAACAGTAGTGGATGCTCTCCGCATGAAGGATGAGTTTGCCAATGGTTCAGACTTGATGAAGCCAAATCTTGATGAGGAGGATCTCGCTTCTCTCGTAATCCAGCAGATGGAATTCTGTAACATCATCCTTCTCAATAAGGCGGCAGATGTAGAGCCTAAGGAGTTGGAGCACCTGAAGCAGATTATCCGCGCCATCCAGCCTAAGGCTGAGATCTTCGAGTGCAACTACGGTGATGTAGATCTCGATCTGATTGTCAATACCCACAAGTTTGACTGGCAGACTGTTGCTACATCAGCAGGCTGGATTCAGGAGATTGAATCTGAGCGAAACGGAGAAGAGGACCACGATGAAGAAGAGCACGAGCATCATCATGAAGAAGAGGAACATGAGCATCATCACCATGATGAAGACGATGACGAGCATGAGCATCATCATCATCACGAGGATCATGAACATGGTCATCACCACCATCATCATCACGATCATGACCATGATCACGAAGGTGGCGAAGTTGAGGAATACGGTATCGGAACCTTCGTATATTATCGCCGCAAGGCATTCGACCTGGCTCTCTTCGATGAGTTTGTAGCAAGAAAATGGCCTCGTGACATCGTTCGTGCCAAGGGTATCTGCTATTTTGCTGATGAACCAGACATGTGCTATGTCTTCGAACAGGCAGGTCAGCAGAAGACCGTCAAGCAGGCAGGCCAGTGGCTCGCAACAATGCCAGCCGACCAGCTCGCAGAACTTCGTAAGAACAATCCACAGCTCGAGAAGGAATGGGATGAGGAACTTGGTGACCGTATGATCAAGATTGTATTCATCGGTCAGCACATCAAGGACCAGAAGGATGCTATTATCGCTGAACTTGATAAGACTTTAGCACTCTAATGGATGTTTGAACATCATGATTGTGCTCCTTTAGTTTATATCTCAGTACAATCATTGTGACATACTACGCCCTGTCAGGCAAAAGCATGAAGAGATTTATGTTTCTTGTCCTCACAGGGCGTTATAATTTACTTGTAAAACTTAAGAGATAATAGCGCATTTTAACTACCGAAAAGACGAAAAAAGTAGAAATTAGAGGAAAAATGCGGGTAAAAATGCAGTTTTTTCTTCGTTTGTACTTTTAATTCGTTTTTTTTTGTTAAATTTGCACCCGATTAACAAATAATTAAGTGAATTTACAAAGAAATGAAGACCGATTTTCGACCTGCATATATTAAGGACTTTGAGGCGTGTTGGAACATCATTGACCAAGCTCGTCGCTCTATGATCGCATCAGGACGTCATCAGTGGACTAATGACTATCCTGCTGAGCACGATATAAAAGACGACATCAACAATGGTAATGCATACGTACTTACCGTGGATGGCGAGGTGGCTGTCTATGGTGCAGTAGCACTCAATGGTGAACCACAATACGATTTTATCGATGGCGACTGGCTTACCACAGGCGATTATTATGTAATACATCGCTTTGCAACGCTGCCTAAGTACCAGCGTGAGGGTTTCGCACGTATATTTATTAATAAGGTGAATAGTCTCTGCGAGGTAGAAAAGGTTCCTAGTATCAAGGTAGATACCAATTTCGATAATCTCCCTATGATTAACTTGCTCTCTTCTATGGGTTTCTGCATCTGCGGAAGAATCAACTATGGAAACAGAGGTATGCGCTTTGCTTTCGAAAAGCAAACGATACAGCCACAAATACAATAACGATTTGAAGACATTATGGAGGATAAATTAAATAGAATGAGAAGCTTGGTCAATCAACTGAACCAAGCTTCTGATGTTTATTATAACGGCAAAGGTGAAATCCTTACCGATTACGAATGGGATGCCCTATTCGACCAACTCAAGAAGCTGGAAGAGGAAACCGGTGAAATTCTCCCCGATTCCCCTACCAACAAAGTTTCTGAAGATACTATCGTCGGTCAGAAGGAAGAACACGAGTTCGCAGCTCTCTCTCTTGCAAAGACCAAGAAGGTCAGCGACCTCGTCAAGTGGGCAGAAGACCGCCCTATCTGGATTTCCTGGAAGCTGGATGGTCTCACCCTGGTTGTGACATACGACAATGGCAAACTAACCAAGGTGGTAACTCGCGGTAATGGTCATATTGGCACCAACATTACACATCTGGCACCAGCTATCAGTGGTATTCCGCAGTCCATCACAGAAAAGGGGCATCTTGTGATTCGTGGCGAGGCAGTCATCTCCTATGCCGACTTCGAACAGTTTATCATCGAAAGCGAAGGTGATTATGCCAATCCCCGCAATCTTGCATCCGGCTCTCTTTCTTTGAAAGATGTAGAAGAAGTAAAGCAGCGTCACATCCAATGGATTCCTTTCACCCTGGTTTATTGCGAACAGGAAATCACATCATGGGGCAAAAGAATGCAGTGGCTGGAAGAACTGGGTTTTCATCCGGTAGAGCGCCAGAGAATAGAGCAGCCAACTTCCGATAACATCCAAAAGGAAATTGATGCTTTTACAGCTAAGGTGACCAACAAAAAGAATCCTTTCCCTGTAGATGGTCTCGTCATCTGCTACGATGACACCTCCTATGCTGCTACGGGTTCCGTAACAGGTCATCATGCAACAAGAGCCGGTTACGCCTTCAAATGGCAAGATGAGCACGCCGATACCGAACTCGACCACATCGAATGGTCGTGTGCTGCCAATACCATCACTCCAGTGGCTGTCTTCAAACCTGTAGAACTGGAAGGCACTACGGTTCAACGAGCATCACTCTGCAATGTAAGTGAATGCGAGCGTTTGGGAATCGGAGGCAAGGGAACCCGATTGCAGGTAATCAAGGCCAACAAGATTATCCCAAAGGTGATCAATGTAACAGAATCACTTGGTGTTTTTGAAATTCCTAAAGCGTGTCCTGTCTGTCATGCAGAAGCTATCGTTAGAGAAAGCGAAAGCGGAACGAAGACACTGCATTGCACCAACCCGCAATGTGCGGCCAAGCAGTTGAAGAAGTTCACGAGATTCGTGAGCAAGGAAGGTTTGAACATAGAAGGAATCTCAGAACAGACCATCTGGAAGCTGGTGAACGAAGGACTGATTAGCGAATACGCTGATTTCTATCACCTCAATGACCATGCCTACGAAATAGCAGCCTGGGATGGTTTTGGCAAGAAGAGCGTTGCCAACATGCTGGAGAGCGTAAGAAAGAGTCGCCAGACAGATGGTCGTCATCTGCTCTATGCATTGAACATCCCGCTGTGTGGAGGCGATGTGGCTAAAAAGCTCATTGAACGCTATCCTGTCAAGGAACTGATAGAAACCGCACGACTCTGTATGTTTGATGACGAGTTTGCCAGCATCGACGGCATTGGTCCTGAAAAAAGTGCCAAATTCATCGCCTGGTTCAAAGATGACAACAACTTCGCTCATGTACAGCATTTGATGAAGGAACTCACTATTACCGAACAAGCTCCAGTGGAGAAAGGCACGCTGTGTGACGGACTAACCTTCGTAGTAACCGGCGATGTTCATCATTATAAAAACCGCAACGAATTGAAGGCTTACATTGAAAGCCAAGGTGGCAAGGTGACGGGAAGCGTAAGCAAGAGCACCAACTTCCTCATCAACAACGATGCAACCTCCCAAAGTTCAAAGAACAAGAAGGCACATGAACTCAATATTCCTATCATTACAGAAGATGAGTTCGTAGAGAAATTCGGATAAAAAAGAAATCCCTCAGACTTGACATGAAGCCTGAGGGATTTCTTTTTATATAGTGATTCCAGAGAATTAGTGTGTTCCGCAATATTGTCCCATAAAGAGGATACCGCCACTCTGGCTATCCTGAATCATATAGACAAATGGACGGTCTGCGATGAACTCCACATTTTTCACCTCTACAGGTGCCATTGCTGTCAGCATCACGGCAGCTGTTACAGCTGCAGCCTTTGTTCCCTGCTCATTCACCTCTATCTTTGCCTTCTGAAGCATCTTACTAACAAAGAAATTACCGTCAGCAAAATGACTGAAGTTTGCCTTGCCTGCCACAAACATAGAAGGAGCACCCAAATCACTGATGATAGCATTCAGAGGCAGTTCCTGTTCGATGGTAAATTTTGGCAACTTGAGATTCACCATACAGTTTTCCATATTCTGCGAAATCTGATTCAGCTTCTCTTCATCCAAACCTTTCATCATTTCCTGGATATTCTTGCCCTCATTTGGCAGAAGTACCAGCATACGATAGCTACCATTACCATAAGGAAGATCTACAGCCTTGAAATCCTTGTTCTCTGCATAGAAGAGCTTCTTTACCTGATGCATCATCTCTACTTTCTGGATATCACGTGTATAGCCACGGAAGTTCTCCAGCTTAGTGTCCTTGGCATTGAACTTGTTCTGCCATGTTCCCTTGAAATAGATGGCATTCATCAGATAAGATACTGCATCGGCTGAAACCTGATCAATAATACGGGGAATCATGCCGTTGGTCTTTTCCTTACACCAGCCATTGATGCGGTCGGTAGATTTGGAAGAGGTGAAATCCAGGCTTTCAATACCAGCCTGATAGCTATCACTTACCTGCTGGCAGAAATTCTTATCCAGTTTGAAGTTCTTGTTTACTGCGATATAATTGGCAATATTAACTGTTGTCTGCTTATCTTGATGATTGGCATTAAGAAGCATAGCCTTATAAAGCTCATTCAAATCGCTGACAGAAACTCCTTCGCAACCGATAGCTTTCAAGATCTCCTGCTGCGTGATTCCATCTGCACCATTCGCCAGCATTCCCATCAGATAAGATACGCTCATAGGTGAAATCACCTTAGACTCCATATCTGCAACCTTATTGAAGAGACGAAGCGCAAATGCATTGTTCTTCTTCACGATATCCTGCTGGGTGTCAGAAAGAACGAGATAGCTATTATCCAAATCCTCTTCATTCTTACCCATTTCGCTGCTCTTGCCTGCATTAGAATCGCCGTTTATCTTCTTGCTGCTGGCACAAGAAGTCATAGCCATTGCAGCCATCATCATCAGGGCAGCCATAGTTATCTTACTTTCATTTCTCTTTTTCATAATCTTTTAATTTTGTTGATAATCTGTCTATGAAATGCAAGTTGCTGCGATTCCTTGCATCGAAATGCTAAAAATTAAGACTCGTTAACTGCCTGCTTACCCGGCATCACACGCAAATGATATCTGTTGCCATCAAAGTCAACACGCATCAGACTCTGAGGTTTGGTTATCTTGGCTAACTCAAGAGCCACATGTCCCATCGTTCTGCGAAGGTTCAATTCGATACAAGATACAAGCTCCAACTCTCCATCCTTTGCAGCAATCATCATATCTACACCAAACGGACCATTGTAGTATTCCTTTAACGCTGGTTCAACAACATCTATAATCTTCTGTCTTGCAGCAGAAAGCGCATCTTCACTCACGTATTTCTTCATAAGTTCCATCTTCTCTTCTTCAGAGCAGAGCAAGTTGCCGGTATAGGCATTTTTGACGGTGTCGAAGAGCGAGAGTCCCAGATAGTGTACCTTGCCGTCACGCATCTCGAATTCCATACCGAAATCTTTCACCTTATTATAATATGGCTCTACGGTAACACCACCCTGTCGGAAGATGATGTTGCTTACCCAGCGTTGGAAAGCCGGATATTCGCCGTTTGTCCGGAACTCATCGGCAGAAACATATTTCACGCCTCTTCCACTGCTGCTCCAAGGAGCCTTGACTACAGCCTTGCCCCACTTCATCACGCATTCCTTAACCAGAGCAAAGTTATCTGCATACACTACATCCTGCTGTAGATGTTCTGCGGCCCATTGGCGGCTGCTTATCGCGCGTACCTTATCTAATACCTCATCAGTAGGCAGCATGATTTCCGGCAAACCGATACGTTCCAGCTCGCCTTTCAGACTCAAGTCCCATCCCCAAGGATGCACACTGTCTATAAACTCCGTCTTAAGCAGATGCTCAAGCTGAAGCTTGGTGATAAACTCAACTTTTTCCAACAGGTGCTCACCCAAATGGCGCACCTTATCGCGTGCATTGTCAATGTCGTCAACAAGCACCAAGTCACCCTGATCTGCCCACAAGGCAGGAATAAATGCAAGGTCGCTTCGCAACTGTCTTCCTGCATGAGGAGCGGTAAACTGTCGCAAATGAGCGGCCAATGCCAAATCGTGTTCTGGATTGAAGATATGTAGTTTCATACTGCAAAGATACAAATTATTGAGATAAAAACGGCAAAAGAAGGTAAGTTTTACTTAGAAAAGTGCTAAATAATGAAAAAAAAGTTAGTTTTTGCTATCTAGAGTTTGCAAATTTAAAATATATTATTACCTTTGCATCGTAAAAAACAAATATGAATCAATATTAAACGCATGGAAGAAGCATTCTTCAGAACACATACATACCTAGTTGAGCATACAGATGCTCCAGTCAGACGAACCTTGATGGATGAGATTGACTGGAACGACCGTATGATTGGCATCAAAGGCACTAGAGGTGTAGGCAAATCTACCTTTCTCCTCCAGTATGCCAAGGAGCACTTTGGACCATACGATCGCAAGTGCTTGTATGTGAATATGAACAACTTCTATTTCCAGAGCAGAGGTATTGCCGATTTTGCAGGCGACTTCGTGAGTCATGGTGGACGTACACTTCTGATAGATCAGGTATTCAAGCAGCAGGACTGGAGCAAGGAGCTCCGCAAATGTTACGACTTGTATCCTGAATTGAAGATTGTCTTTACCGGCTCCAGCGTAATGCGCTTGAAGGAAGAGAATCCAGAACTCAACGGTATCGTGAAGAGTTACAATCTCCGCGGCTTCTCGTTCAGAGAATATATCAATCTGAAGACGGGCAACGATTTCCAGCCATACGAGCTCGAAGATATTCTCCGCAATCATGAACATATCATCAAGCAGATCCTTCCCAAGGTGAGTCCGATGAAATACTTCAATGATTATCTGCATCACGGCTTCTACCCATTCTTCTTGGAACAGCGTAACTTCACAGAGAATCTACTAAAGACAATGAACATGATGACCGAGGTTGACATCCTCCTCATCAAGCAGATAGAACTGAAGTATCTGCCAAAAATAAAACGCCTGTTCTACGAGTTGGCTGTGGAAGGCGCCAAGGCTCCCAACGTGAGTCAGCTGGCCGAAAGCATCAATACAAGTAGGGCAACCGTGATGAACTACATTAAGTATCTGGCCGATTCCAGACTCATCAATATGATCTATCCGGAGGGGCAGGATTTTCCGAAGAAACCATCTAAGGTGATGATGCATAATCCGAACCTAATGTACGCTATCTATCCTATACAGATTGACAAGCAGGAAGTGATGGAAACATTCTTCGTTAATTCACTTTGGAAAGACCACAAGGTTCATCAGGGCGGTAAAGACCACTATTATACAGTGGATGGCAACAGGAAATTCAGAATCTGTGATGCACAAACTCCCAACAAGATGCGTAGTAATCCAGATACCATCTATGCCCGTTACAATACTGAGGTAGGTAAGGACAACAAGATACCTTTGTGGCTCTTGGGATTCTTGTATTAACGAAATTTCGAAAGAAGAATTAAATACAAAACATTTTTAATATTTTATCTAAAAGTAAAA
>ERZ1026862.2089-NODE-2089-length-10788-cov-7.544768_pt1 | contig 10788 bp, 11 predicted proteins | sample MGYA00380161_ERZ1026862 | MGnify/ENA primary metagenome ERZ1026862 (study PRJEB33269, sample SAMEA4719797) | human gut metagenome | biome: human-associated habitat; feature: organic feature; material: feces | place: Cameroon | collected 2013-10 ... | reverse complement strand
ATATTAAAATAAGTATAGTTAAAAATACAAAAAATTTTATTATAGGATTTTAAGAGTATGAAAAAGGATAATTTTATAAAAACAGATACAGTAATTGTCGGCTCTGGTGTTGCCGGACTTTTTGCCGCACTTTGTTTGCCGAAAGAACAGGATGTTTTGGTAATCACCAAGGAAAATCTTGACGACTGCGATTCGTTTTTGGCACAGGGTGGAGTGTGCGTTCTTAAAGACATAAACGACTTTGACTGCTATTTTGAGGATACTATGAAAGCCGGACATTATGAGAATAATCCGGAGTCTGTTCGTGTTATGATTGAGTCGTCGCAGGATGTCATCGGCACACTCATTGATTTGGGAGTAAAGTTTGACACAGACGGTGACGGTGAATACGACTACACTCGAGAGGGTGCACATCGCCGCAACCGTATTCTTCATCACAAGGACGAAACAGGCAAGGAAATAACCGCAACACTTCTTGACATTGCAAAAACAAAGCCTAATATTACATTTGTTACACGCACAACAATGATTGACCTAATTGAAAAGGACAATGTGTGCTACGGCATTGTTTGCTATGATGAATACGGCGAAAAAGGTGCAATCCTTGCAGACAATGTTATTCTTGCAACAGGCGGTATCGGCGGTCTTTTCAAGAATTCAACAAATTATCCGCATATTACAGGCGACTCTTTTGCTCTTGCACTCAAGCATGGCATTGAACTTCAAAATATGAACTACATTCAAATTCACCCAACCACTCTTTACAGCAAAAAAGAGGGCAGACGCTTCCTTATCAGCGAGAGTGTAAGAGGTGAGGGCGCTGTGTTGCTCAACGAAAACGGCGAGCGTTTCACAGATGAGCTTCAACCGAGAGATGTTGTTACAAATGCTATTGTTAAGGAAATGAAGAAGTTTGGCACAGACCATGTGTATCTCAATCTTCCGACTATGACAAGCGAAGAAGCAAAGAAAAGATTTCCAAACATTTTTGAGGCTTGTATGGAAGAGGGCTATGATATGACAAAGGACAATGTTCCCGTAACCCCTGCACAGCACTATATGATGGGCGGTGTCAAGACCGACACAAACGGCGTAACTTCTATGAAAAATCTTTATGCCGTAGGCGAAACCGCTTGCAACGGTGTTCACGGCAAAAACCGTCTTGCATCAAATTCGCTTCTTGAAAGCCTTGTTTTTGCAAAGCGTGCAGCCGATACAATTGCAAACGACACTTCGGTTAAACCGAGCGATGTTCCGGAGGTTGACCTTGAAAAGTACACCTCAAAGGAAGAAATACAAAAAGAATTCAAACATATTATTATGGATGAGATAAAAAGAAAGGACCCGGATTTTTATGCTAAATGGTGTAACGATGAAGATTAATGTTGATGATTACATTATCAACACATTAAAGGAGGACATCACCTCCGAGGATGTAAGCACAAATGCTGTTATGCCCGAGGACAAGCAAGGCAGAGCAGACCTTATTTGCAAGCAGGACGGCATAGTTTGCGGTCTTGATGTTTTTGAACGCACATTCAAAATCCTTGATGACACAAGCCGTTTTGAGGCTAATTTTAAGGATGGCGATTTTGTTAAAAAAGGCGATTTGATCGGTGTAATTTACGGCGATGTAAAGGCTATTTTGTCCGGCGAAAGAACTGCGCTTAACTATCTTCAGCGTATGAGCGGTATTGCCACCATGACAAGAGAATATGTAAACGAGCTTGACGGCTACAAGACTGTTTTGCTTGATACAAGAAAAACCACGCCTAATATGCGTCCTTTCGAAAAACACGCTGTTAAGGTCGGCGGTGCAACAAACCACAGATATAATCTTTCTGACGGTGTCCTTCTCAAGGATAACCACATCGGTGCAGCAGGTTCTGTTACAAAGGCTATCGAAATGGCAAAGGCTTATGCTCCGTTTGTAAGAAAAATAGAGATAGAAACCGAAACTCTTGATCAGGTCAAAGAAGCTCTTGACGCAGGTGCAGATATCATTATGCTTGATAATATGGACAACGACACTATGCGCAAGGCAGTTGAGATGATAGGCGACAAGGCTCAAACAGAATGCAGCGGTAATGTAACAAAAGAGCGACTCAAGGAAATTGCAGAAATCGGTGTTGATTTTGTTTCTTGCGGTGCTCTCACTCACTCTGCAATGATTATGGATGTCAGCCTTAAAAACCTGAAAACTATTGACTAATCTATAAATACTCAAACATAACTAAAAGGGGTGTTGTTATGCTTTACAAACCACAGTTTGACGAAACAGGAAGAAAATATCTTTGCCGAATGAACGGCGAAAACAGCGATATGCTGATGGATATTTATGTAAAGAAATTAGCCGAGGGCGAAGTTTTGACCATTGAGGAGGAGAGCAACGAGTGTGCAATTCTTCTTCTTAAAGGCGCAGTCAATTTTGCTGTCGGAGATAGTATAAACGAGGATTGTGAGCGTTTAAATCCGTTCCAAAGAACACCGTATGCCGTTCATTTTTCACACGGCACAAAGGCTGTTGTAACCGCTCGCAAAGAGAGCGAAGTTATTGTTCAAATGACCGATAATGACAGAACTTGGACACCTGTTTTTTATAATCCTGATAATTGCTTGTATCAGGAATTCGGTAAAGGACAGTGGGGTGGCACAGGTCACAGAATCGTGTCCACAATGTTCGACCTCGACAATGCACCGTATTCAAATATGGTTATGGGCGAAGTGTTCAATCAGCCGGGCAAGTGGTCGTCATATCCTCCTCATCATCACCCACAGCCGGAGGTTTATTATTATCAATTCGACCACGAAGAAGGCTTTGGCGCAGGCTTTGAGGGCGACACTCCGTACAAAACAGAAAACGGCTCTTGCCTTTGCATCCGTGGAGGCAATGCTCATCAGCAGGTGACCGCACCGGGTTTTGAGATGTACTATGTTTGGATGATTCGTCACCTTGACGGTGACCCGTGGGATAAAACAAGGATTTATGTTCCGGAATATGAGTGGTTGGCAAATGCAGAATAAAGGTATAATTCTTGAAAACTATCAGCAGATTAAGGATATTTTTGAGCAAAACAATGTCAAAAAGCCTTTTGTTTGCTGTGGAAAGAGCTTTCAACAAACAGAAATTTTTGAGTATTTAAAACAGTTTAACATTGTTGTTTTTGACAATATCAGACCGAATCCGAGATTTGAGGATATGGTTGACGCTGCCAAGATTTTCAATGATGAGGGTTGCGATTTCATCATTGGTGCAGGTGGCGGTTCACCTATTGACAGTGCAAAAATGATCAGACTTATGGCAACAAATGATGTGTCAAAATGCCTTAAAGAACCTATGAAAAACAACGATATAAAGTCGCTGTATATTCCGACAACAGCAGGCACGGGCGCAGAGGCAACAAAGTCGTCTGTGTTCTATATCAATGAGGTTGACAAGATAAGCGTTGCAAATCTTGATTTTTTGCCTGATTATGTGATTCTTGATTCGAACCTCTTGTCAACACTTCCGCTTTATCAACGCAAGTGCACAAGTCTTGACGCTCTTTGTCATTCTATCGAGAGTTATTGGTCTGTAAAGGCGAACGACGAAAGCCGTGAATATGCCAAAAAGGGAATACTCGGCTTTATGGCAAATAAGGACGGATATATCAATAACACACCTGACGGCAATGAGGGTATGCTTTGGGCTTCTTATTACGCAGGCAAGGCTATCAACATCACGGGCACAACTTCGGCTCACGCAATGTGCTATTGCATAACAATGAACTGTGGCACTTCTCACGGTCATTCCGTGGCTTCGGGTTTGTCTGTTATTTGGGAATATATGCTCAATAACAGAGGCAAGGAGGCATACGCAGGTGCGTATGACAGATTTGACGAAATCGGTGTCCTTTTAGGTGGCAAGGATGCAAGAGAAGGACTTGAAATTTTCAACGGAATTCTCAAAGATTTTGAACTTCCTTATCAAAAAACAGATGAAAAGAATATCCCGATTTTCACATCAAAGGTTGATGTAACCCGTCTTGGCAACAATCCTGTCAAATTCACATCCGAAGATGTTTCGAATATTTACAAAGAGGTATTTTCAAGATGATGAAAAAATCTTTGAACATATTGCTTGCGGTTATTGCGTTGGTGTCTGTTTTCTCTGCGTGTTCAAAAACGGAGCAACCGTCAAAGGAGCAACCGTCAACAACCAAGGGGCAGGAACAGTTTTATGATGCGAAGGGAAATGCCTATTCATCAAAGTTTGATGTCTTGTTTTATGATGAACAGGGCACAGCATATAAACTTGAAATGACCGAAGATTATTTGCCTGATTATGTCAATCAAACAACAGGCGAAAAGTTGAATGGTTTTCAGTGTTATGTGACCGAGCAGGGCAATTTCTATTTTGACAAGGATAATAAGCTGTCGCTGAAAAAGGACAGTATGTCGATATATTACGACAGCAGTAAAAATGTTTACTACGACATTTCAACCGTTTCTTGGGAAAAAGACGGCACAATGAAACATAAAAATTAAATACATAAAAAAATCGTGCAATATGTCCATTGCACGATTTTTTTGTTTAACTTGTTTTATTTTATAATTCGGCGATAAGTTCAACCTCGCAAAGAACGCCCTTTGGCAAATCCTTTACTGCCACACAGCTTCTTGCCGGCTTTGATGTGAAATACTTGCCGTAAATCTCGTTGAAAGCGCCGAAGTCGTTGATGTCTGCAAGAAAGCAAACAGTCTTTACAACTTTGCTCATATCAGTGCCTGCCGCTTCAACAACAGCCTTGAGATTTTCGCAAACTTGGATGGTCTGTTCCTCGATTGTTTTTGCCTCAACTGTGTTGGTTGCAGGGTTGATTGCAATTTGACCCGAAGTGAAAAGCAAGCCGTTTGCCTTTACAGCCTGTGAATAAGGTCCGATTGCGTTTGGTGCATTGTTTGTTGCAACATATTCCATGATTTTTATCTCCTTTGTTTGTTATTCCAATACTTTAAATCCAGCGTCTGTAAGAGCTTTTTTAACAGCAACAATGTGCTCAAAGTTCCTTGTTTCAACGCCGATTTTAAGATAGCAGTCTGTAATATTCATATCAAGGTCGGTTGAGTCGTAGTTAACGGAAACAACATTTGCGCCTTGCTCGGCAACAATCTGGCTTACGCCTGAAAGCTGACCCGGTTTGTCAGACAAAGCAATAACAATGTCTGCGGTTCTTCCGCCCATTTTAAGACCACGCTCAATAACTCTTGAAAGGATTGTAACATCAATATTACCGCCCGATACAACACAAACAACATTTTTGCCGTCTACATCAGGAATTTTGCCGTTCATAACAGCGGCAACAGGCACAGCGCCCGCACCCTCTGCGATAAGCTTTTGTTGCTCCAAAAGTGTGAGGATTGCAAGTGCGATTTCGTCATCTGTTACTGTAACAATTCCGTCAACATATTCGTTGCAAATGTCATATGTCAGTGAACCCGGAGTTTTAACGGCAATACCGTCCGCAATGGTATTTACATAGTCGAGTGTTTCGATTTCGCCGTCTGCAATTGAGTGTTCCATAGACGGAGCACCGGCAGCCTGAACACCGTATACCTTGCAGTTAGGCTTCAACTGTTTGATTGTGTAGGCAATACCGCTGATAAGTCCGCCGCCGCCGATTGGCACAACAACCACATCCGCACTCGGAAGTTGATTGAGAATTTCAAGTCCGATTGTGCCTTGACCTGCGATTACATCAGGGTCGTTGAACGGATGAATAAATGTAAGACCCTTTTCGTCTTTAAGTTCAAGAGCCTTGTTGTATGCGTCATCATAAACACCTTTTACAAGGCAAACTTCTGCGCCGTATCTCTTGGTTGCTTCCACCTTGCTGATAGGAGCACCGTCAGGCAAGCAGATAATTGACTTTATGCCGTTCTTTGTGGCTGCAAGCGCAACGCCCTGTGCGTGGTTACCCGCAGAACAAGCGATAACGCCCTTTTTCTTTTCTTCTTCTGTTAATTGACTGATTTTGAAGTATGAGCCTCTGATTTTGAATGAACCTGTCACTTGTAGGTTTTCTGTTTTGAGATAAACATTACAACCTTGGTATAGATTCGGTGCCGCAATTAAATCTGTTTCTCTGATGATTTCTTTGAGAATTGTTGAGGCTTTGTACACTCTGTCTAATGATAACATATGATTTTCCTCTTATTCTTTGTAATAGTAATGATTATATTATAAACCTTTTATTACCATTGTCAAGAAAGTTGAGTGTAAAACATATGCAAAAAATGGTATAATTTCTTGACTTTGATTTGTGAATATTATAAAATTGTATTATACGAATGGGGGAATCCTTATGAAATTAATCAAAAAAATAGGAGCTGTGCTTTGTGCTGTTGCAATCATTGCAATGTGCTTTGCCGGTTGTTCAAATCAAAATGCCGAAAAATACGGCACTGATGTGGCTGTAATCGGGTACACAAAAGAGGCTGCACCGTTTATTACAGATGTCAAAAACGGCAAGGCAAAAGGTTTTGAGCCTGAGTTGTGGAATGGAATCTTTGACAGCGTAAAAGGCGATCTCAAATCTTTCCGTTACGAACAGGTTGCCGATGGTTATATTCTTGAAGAAGACGGCGGATTTTTTGACAGCAATAATAGGGAATACAGTGCGTGCCTGCTTTTCGGTGCTGTGTCAAAAAACAGCGGTACTTTCAATAAAGACTATTCATACACAGAACCTATTGTTACAAACAGGGTAATCACTCTTGTTCCAAAAAACAGCGGTATAAAATCATATGCAGACTTTTCGGGTGCAAAGGTTGCAGTTGTCGGTGACACTGCAAAAACTGCTTTTGAAAAGAATTCTGCCATATCCGGTGCTTGCGTAAGTGTTGATGTTGTGCCTTTTGACAACGCTGTAAATGAATTGGGCAAAAAGTATGACGCAGTAGTTGTTGACGAATTTACATATCGCCCAACAGAAACCGCAAAGTCTGACAGCTTCAATATTTTGAACGGCGAACTTGACACAATCGAGTATGTTATCGCTTGTGCAAAAAACAGCGGTTGGAAGGATTCAATCAATGAGGCTATCCGAGAAATGAAGTCGGAAAGCTACGGAAAAGGTGACGAGTTCACTCCGCTTGTTGAAAAGTATTTTGGCTACAATGCTTCGTCGTTTGATTATCAAACTGACGGTGATGAATAATAGTAAATCAAACTGCTTTGCAAATAATAATGCAAGGCAGTTTTTGAATATACGGTGATGATATGAAAGTGGATTTGCATATTCATTCAACTTTTTCGGACGGCACACTTACCGTGCCTCAAATTGTTGAATTTGCAAGAGAAAATAATTTTGAATATGTTGCGATAACCGACCATAATAATTTTCAAAGTGTCGGTGTTTTAAAGAAAATGACTGATGAATTGCCACACAAAATCGCAGGCATTGAGCTGTCAACAAAGCATAACGGCAAAAAGCTCCATTTGCTCGGATATTTCAATGTTAACAGCGATTTTGACAGCGAAAAATTTGCTCCTTTAAGGGCGCTTCTTGACAGGGAGGCAGAGTCAAAATCTGTTCAGGTTAGGCAGATGATTGACAATCTTTCTGTTGATTTTGATGTCAGCTATGATGAATTTTTGTCAATGCTCAACGGTGACGGTTTTGTCAATCGTGTTCATATTGCAAGGTATCTGACGGATAAAGGAATCACAGATTCTGTGAGCAATGCGTTCAAGACCATAATCAATACAAAATCAAAGTATTTTGTCAAGCGTAGAGAAATGACCTTTGAAGAAGGTTTGTATGCTGTTGTGCAATGCGGCGGATTGCCGAGTATCGCTCATTTTGTTGAGTATAGATTTACAGATGAGGAAATAGATGAAATAGCGACTATCACGGCAGATGCAACCGACACGGTGGGTGTCGAATTGTGGCATTACAAGCAAAATGCCGACTTTCGCCGGCAGATAATTGATAGGTGCAAAAAATATAATAATCTTAATATTGTCTTTACGGCAGGCTCTGATTTTCACGGAGCAAACAAGGTGCAAAATATCGGTGAGATTTCACCTGACGAATTGAGCGCAGAAGAACAACGATTTTTTGATGACCAAATCAAACACACACTTGAAGTGTTTAAAAACAGAAATATAATAAAGGACAGAGATTAATTTCTCCGTCCTTTTGCTGTTTATAATCCCCAATATTTTCTGTCGAGTGCTCTGTATTGCAATGCTTCTGCAATATGCTGAACCTCGATGTTTTCGCTGTCGTCAAGGTCGGCAATTGTTCTTGCCACACGCAAAATCTTGTCGTATGCTCTGCCCGACATCCCGAGTCTTTCAAAGCTGTTCTTCATCATTGCGTTTGCTTGCGGTGACATTGTGCAATATTTTTGAGTTGCAGACGGTGTCATCTTTGCGTTGCAACTGATTTCCGTGCCCTCAAATCTCTTTTGCTGAATGGCTCTTGCCTTGTCAACACGCTTTTTAATTTCTGCCGAGCTTTCGGCTTTCTCCTTGCTTGATATTGTTTCGTATTCCACATTTTGCACTTCAATGTGAATATCCATTCTGTCAAGCAACGGACCCGAAATCTTGTTTTGGTATTTTCTCTTTGCTGCGTCTGTGCATTTGCACGGTGTTGTCGGATGCCCAAGATAACCGCACGGGCAAGGGTTCATTGCGGCAACAACCATCAAGTTTGCAGGATAACTGACTGTGCCTCCTGCACGGCTGATTGTAACTCTTGAATCTTCAAGCGGTTGTCGCAGTGATTCCTTTGTTCGTCTGTCAAATTCAGGGAACTCGTCCATAAAAAGTACGCCGTTGTGTGCAAGCGACAGTTCACCCGGTCGAAGATTTGTTCCGCCACCGGTCAAGCCTTGTGCAGAAATTGTGTGGTGCGGACTTCTGAACGGTCGTTTTGATATGAGCTTGACATCTTCGGGCAACATTCCTGCAACAGAATAAATTGCTGTTGTTTCTATTTTTTCATCAAATGTCATATCAGGCAAAATTGAACCGATTCTTTTTGCAAGCATTGATTTACCCGTGCCCGGAGGTCCGATCATAATCAAGTTGTGTGAGCCTGCCGCAGCAATTTCAATTGCTCTTTTTGCGGCTTCTTGACCTCTTACATCAGCAAAGTCAAGCTGTTCTGCAAGGATGTCGTCCTCGTTTATATCATGCGAAACAGGCTCAATCAGCTTGCCAAAATCAAGGTGAGAAACAATTTCTTTTATGCTCCTTGCAGGGAGAATATCAATGCCTTTAACTACGCTTGCTTCAAATGCGTTTTGATACGGCACAAAAATTGCCCCCAAGCCTTTTTCCTTTGCTCGCAAAACCATAGGCAAAACGCCGTTTGCTTTGCGTATTTCACCGTCAAGTGACAGTTCACCGATAAATGCAAAATCGTCCAAATTTGCCTTGATTTGACCGCTTGCTTTCAGTATTGAAACGAGTATAGGCAGGTCGTATACTGCACCCGCTTTTTTGATGTCCGCAGGTGCAATGTTCACCGTTATTCGAGAAACGGGGAAGTCAAAACCGCAGTTTTTGATTGAGGCTCTTACACGCTCACGGCTTTCTTTTACTGCCGCATCGGGCAAACCTACAAGGTCAAACCTCGGCATACCTGAGCTGAGGTCGGCTTCAACCTCAACATCGTAGCTTTCTATTCCCAAAAGTCCTTCGCTTTTTACTTTAGCAAACATAATTTATCCTTTCAGTTTTTCTTTGCTTGAAAACAGTTTTTGCGATACCTGATTGAACAACGGATTGCCACAGAAATACGCTGTCAGTATTGCAACAGGGATGATTAGATATGCCCAGTTGTTTGGAAAAACGGATTTGAATATACTTTGAATCTTTAATACATACACGGCAATGTATACGATTACATAGTGGAACATATATATTCCGAGGGTGCGTTCACCCAAAGAGGTAAAGCCTTTGATTTTTTTCCTCGGAATAAGGCTAATAAGCAAAAATATTGCGGCAAATGAAATTGCATATGTCAAAAGCCGCAGTTCCCATCCGTAAGGTGCAAATCTGCCCAATTCTGAATATGTGTGCCTTGCCGTATTTAATCTGCTGATTTTGTTTGCTTGCTTTGGATAAAAATATATCAGCAAATAAATTGCAACAAAAAATATTACAGCCGTGATTTTTATGCTTATCTTGTTTGTTGCTTTTTCGATTTTTTCACTGTCAAGGCAGTAACCAAGATAGAAAAACGGATAGAATATCAGTGTTCGCATCCAAGTGAAAAAGTCGGGATTTTCTGTTTGTGCAAATCCGCACATAACGCCTATAATCAGTGATAATATAAATATGTATTGTGGCTTGTAGTCCTTTAGCACCATTGTAATTAGGAACATAAAGAACATAGACATTAAGTACCACGGCAGTCCGCTCGGACTGAACAGTTCAATTGTAGGTTGCCAATGAAGTGCCGATGCCGACAAAAACATTATTACCGTTGTTGCAAAAAAGCAAGTTAAGTACGGCAACACTTTTTTGATGTCTTTTTCGTTCACGGCTCTTTTTGAGAACAATCCTGTTGCAAAAATAAAAGCCGGCATATGAAATGAATATATAAAAACATATATTCTTTGCATAATATCGTTGTCAACTCTTAATTGTTGCGTGTAATGACCTATTACAACCAATATAATCAACAGGAATTTTAGGTTGTCCCACAATGCAATTCTCTTTTTCATCTTATCACCTATGAGTAAATTGTTAATAAATATTATACATTATATTTGAAATATTGACAATAC
>ERZ1026862.2088-NODE-2088-length-10790-cov-36.564229_pt1 | contig 10790 bp, 8 predicted proteins | sample MGYA00380161_ERZ1026862 | MGnify/ENA primary metagenome ERZ1026862 (study PRJEB33269, sample SAMEA4719797) | human gut metagenome | biome: human-associated habitat; feature: organic feature; material: feces | place: Cameroon | collected 2013-10 ... | reverse complement strand
ATACCCCCTCCGTAAAAACTGTGATAACTGTTATTGTGATAGCTGTGATGGAAATCACGAACAGAGATGGATAAATTCCCAGGTTATCATATGGCAGTACTATTTTCAATAAAAGTTGTCCTAAAATGAATATAAAAAGAGCTTTTCTGTTTTTTTTTCGATTTTTCCTTGCATTTGTGGGAATAATGTCGTATCTTTGGCGAATGTTTAGAATAAAATATAGAATGTTATGACCAAAGAGATATTTTTCGACCTTCTTACCAAAGAGGTTGCTACATATAAAAGCTTCTTGGAGACAGACAGTGGAGACTGGGTTGTCAAGGGATTTATTGACATCAATAAAAATGTTTATACCATTACAAATGACACTAAAGTCGTCTCTAAAGTTATAGAAATACTTCTTATCCCTAAACTGTTAGCTTTTGCTGAGAAAAACGGATTAGAGTTGGAACTTCCATCAAAACAAAATTATTATCCAGACTTAACTTTTAAAGATAAGGAAGGTAATTTGTTTGCTGTGGATTTTAAGTCTAGTTATTATCAAGATGATAAAATCAATGGTTTGACTTTAGGTTCTTATTGGGGATATTTTCGTAATAGGGATTCTATTATGAATATGGATCATGCATATAATGAGTATGCTTCCCATATAGTTTTAGGAATAATTTATAAGCAGAGCGTCGTTGAAGAAAATGAAAAAACGACGTATCAAATAGATGAGTTGGATGCTATACATTCTGTTATCGAGAAATTTATCTTCTTTGTACAGCCCAAGTGGAAGATTGCCAATGATATACCAGGTAGTGGAAATACTAGAAATATTGGCGGAATAGCAAGTGTCAGCAAGCTTCTGGCAGGACAAGGACCTTTTGCTCAATTTGGTGAAGATATTTTCGATGATTATTGGATGGGCTATTTCAATAAGGCAAATGCTCAAAGAGCAGGTATTGGCTCTCCTCATTATTCAAATTTGGACACATATAAGCAATATGTAAATAACAAAAGTAAAATTAGCAAAAGATTATGAATATAGCAAAAACAATAGTCCCTCCAATTAAGTCTCAGGGTATCAAGACAAAATTGGTTCCTTGGATTAATGATATTATACGACGTTCGGGGCTAGACCTGTCTAAAACTAATTGGGTAGAGCCTTTTTTCGGTACCGGTGTAGTTGGCTTGAATGCACCTGTTGGAGGACGTAGATATATAGCAGATAGTAATCCGCATATCATCAATTTTTACAATGCTGTTTTGCGGGGTGATATTACTCCCGAAAATATGCGTAGTTATTTGGAGCATGAAGGAAAACTGCTTTTGGAAGCAGATGAGGGCGGCTATGCACATTATCGGAAGGTGAGAGATCGTTTCAACAGGGAGTTTAGCTCTTTCGACTTTATCTTTCTTTCAAGAGCAGGATTCAATGGTATGATGCGTTTTAATCGTAGGGGTGAATGGAATATACCTTTCTGTAAAAAGCCCAATCGTTTTGCACCAGCCTATATCACCAAGATTTGTAATCAGATAGGAGCTGCGCAGCGTTTGATTCATCTAGGGAAGTGGGAGTTTCATAATCAAGGTTTTGCTGATACTATAGCGCAGGCAAAAGCTGGAGATTTAATATACTGTGACCCACCTTATTATGGCCGTTATGTGGACTATTACAACGGTTGGACGGAAGAGGATGAAGAAGTTCTTTTTCATGCCTTGGAGGAAACTCCAGCCCATTTTATTTTGTCAACATGGCATCATAATGAGTTTAGGACGAATGATATGATGGAGCGCTTTTGGAACCATTTTAATGTAGAGACCCAGGAACACTTTTATCAGGCAGGAGGGCATCTGGAGAATCGTCATGCCATGGTAGAGGCTTTGGTTTTCAATTTCGATTTGCACGAAGCGGTAAAGACCTCCGAGATTCAGCAACCTGTTCAATTGGATTTAGATTTTGCAATATAATGACAGAACCCTATTTTTCTTCAGACAATAAGGAGTTTGTTTTGTATCAAGGAGATTCGATGAATCTTATTGGTGAAGTAGGTAAGCAAGTGGATGTTATCTTTGCTGACCCTCCTTATTTTCTGTCGAAAAATATAGCCAGATGTATCAATGGAACCTGGAAAACATTTGATAAAGGAGAGTGGGATAGAGTTGCCTCTTTCGAGAAAATAAATCTGTTTAATAGACAATGGCTGTCGGCATGTAGAAAAGTTTTGAAAAATAGCGGTACCATATTTGTAACTGGAACCTACCATAATATTTTTTCTGTGGCCTCATGTATGCAGGAACTTGGATACAAAATTCTCAACATAATCTGTTGGCAAAAAACAGATGCCAAGCCTACTTTGTCGCGTAACTATTTTGATTTTACAACCGAGTATATAATTTGGGCAAGAAAAGATGAAATACACCAGCATTTCTTCAATTGTGACTTGATGGAACAATTGAATGGCGGTAAGCGGATGACTGATGTTTGGAGAATTCCATTCTTGTCTTCTTGGGAAATGAAGTGCGGCAAGCATCCTACACAGAAGCCTCTTCGGTTGCTATATAGAATAATACTCGCCTCAACTCATCAGGGAGATACGATTTTGGATCCATTTGCTGGTAGTTGTACCACGGGTATTGCTGCGAATTTACTGGATAGAAAATTCATAGGTATCGACCAAAGTAAAGATTTCTTGGATTATGGAATCAGAAGAAAATTGGAAATTATGAATTCTGATATGGCAGAGATAATTCTCCGAAAGATTTCCGAGAATCCAGAAGAAGTGATGGTGATGGTGAATCATGCACGTAAGGATCTGAAGGCAAAGATGATAGAAAAGGGTATCTGTTATCTTCGTGCAGGAAACTCTAAAGGGTCTCTTTGTGTTACTCCTGGCTTTGAACGTATGCAGTATCTGTTATTGCATACTGCAGGAGAAGATTGCCAACTGTTCAAGTTGAAAAAGAGAGGGACATTTCAGATATGGACTAAAGAAACTTTAGAGGAATATGGCTTTCATCCGCAGCATGCCCCATATTATATAGTCCTTCCCTTTGATGGAACTAAACCAGTTGAGTTTAAAAGAATACCAAATTTAAAAGAAAAGCTGAATACTTTTTGTGCAAAAATAATGCCTTTGAGTGATTTTGTAGGAGCCAAATAATAGAAAATATGTGGTAATATTAAAAAAAAGTAGTGATTTTTTAGGGAGGTTTAAAATAAAAATATTACTTTTGCACTATAATAAAAAAACAACAAGAACGGAAAGCCCCACCTGGTGATGAGACTGAGCGCTCAAAACCGGGTGGGGCTTTTTCGCCCCTAAGAAAATAATAATGTATGAAAACAATTGAAGAAGAAATCGACGAATACTTCGTCGGACCTTTAACGAAAATATTTGATGGTGGAGAAGCTCCTGAAGGCTGGAACATTCGCAAAAAGGCAGAACAATACAATCGTTCTTTCCATGACCAGGTGTGGATGATAAAGTTTCATCACAGGATGAAACCTATCTATTGGCGTCTTCTGTCGGGTGACTATTCCGAGAGCATCGATTGTTCTGATGTGCTTTATCCTGTATCCTTATGGATGTATGCCTATGATGAGCTTGGTAAACTCGTAGGCGAGCATAATATAATGGATCTTCTGAATTCTGCATATTGCAGAGCGGGCGGACTATATAATTTCTTCCATTTATTGCGATGCATTATGGACCAGTCTTACCGTCCATATATCAAGCAATGGCCAGAGAATGCAATTGATAAGGAGCTAGAGAAACTGGAGGTTAGCGGTGATAGCGTGCGTGGAGAAATGCTGTGCGTTTTGTCGGCTTACCTGATGATAGAGCACACTGATTTGTCAGAAAAGCACAAGGATTTTCTGGAGGAACAGCTGGAGCAAAACTGGGATTACTTGACAAATGTGTATTCTTTTATGGTAAGAAGAATCGTTGGGTCTCATTTCAAGGGCTTCGTGCAGATTATCAACAATGTGGCTGTTGCCCAGTCTTTTCATCCTTATGTGCACATATTCCGTAAAGCGGTTCTCATGCGAAAGGATGAATTGTTTGTTACTCCCAAGAGTAAGGAGAAACTGGCAAGACACATGGCAAAACTGGAGGATATCTTGAAGACTACTTCACAGAGAGAAGATTTGGACGAATTGTGCAACATCATCTTTGGATCTGATTTTGAGGAGATGATGAAGACTAGATACATGAGTTATGATGAGCTGGATGAGCAGCGAAGGGAGTTGCAGGATTCTGTGGGGAAGTTGTCTTCTGAAATGGAGAAGGTTACGAAGAAATTTGCCGAGGCTGTAGAGTCGCGCGTGCCCGTTGATTTGATAGAGACGCAGTTGCTGCGTCTGGACCCTTCCACGGCATCAGCCATCTTTGGTAATCTGTCTCTCCTCCTGGCAAAAGACCCGGCATGGGCTAAGATTCAGCCTGAGCTGTCTGAGAAGATTATGCAGAAATTCATGCCGCAAACTCCGGTTGTTAATTGTGGGACTTATTATGGTGAAGGTGCGATGCATGAAGATCATAGTAGTCAGGTCTATCTGGCTCCAGAAAGTAATGCTTCAAATAAAATGATGTTGGATTCTAAAACAAATAGACAATGAATGCATATTATGAGGATGGTGCCGTCCACAACGACCATCATAAGGAGTTAACTATCGGGGGAAACGTAACGGCTGAAGCTCTCAAGCAAATCATGGCAAAATTCTTTGATGATGATTCTGATTCTGAAGGATGCAAACCGGTGGATGATGCGAAAAAAAGTGCTTCCCCGGCTGCCGGAAGAGTGGCTGAGGTGCTCTTTCCCGATAAGAATGGCGAGAAGGATGTGAACCTGACAGAGAAAATGGCGCATGCTTTCGTGAACTATCTCAAGTTGCATCATATCTCCAATGAGCAGATTTCTACCACCGACGGATTGCTTAATAAGAGCGTGGCAGCTTTCTTCCAGTATTGGAGCGGTCGGGGCTACTTGTACTCGGGAACTCCTAATGGGGCATCTATCTCACGGTTCTTGCGAGAAGATTGCCATCTCGAAATGAAGGTTACACAGAAATCGTATGGCGATTATATCAGAAAAAAGATTATCGCAGGTCATATTGATGTTGATGTGGAGGTAAGTGTTGAGGACTATATGAAGTCGCTAGAAGATTGAAGCTTTCCGCCGAATAGTGGATGCCGTTTGACGTAAAGAAAATAATTATATCTCTATAAAGTGTTGATATAGAGGGGCAAGACGATGGTTTTGCCCCTTTCTTGTTTCCGCCGAATTCAATTTGGCGCATTCGGCGGAAAAGGCGTAACGGAGTATTCTTTCTACTTTTGCCCCAGATTTCAGAACGATACCGGTTCTGAGGTCTGGGGCTTTTGCGTTTTCTATCGCCAGGTTGCTGGGATAGGTTTCCTGCCATGTTGTAAGTGGCGCAGCGTATCAGCCCATCGGTCTTTGACAAGGTTGATACATTTTTTTATTGTGGAAACTTTTAGTGTTTTTTTAACGAAGGTATCCATCGGGTACCTTTTATATATTTACTTAATTTTTTTTGCTTATGATGAATTTAAAGATTCAGAAGGCAGGGGATGGCAAGAATGCCGGCTCTGCCAAGAAGAGTGTGCAGACTGGTAAGAAGGTGGCTGACAAGAAGGAAGCCAACAAGAAGCAGGCTGCACAGGTGGCTGTTTTTGAAAATCCGGAGTTCGGAATGGTAAGAACCGCTACTGATGAGAAGGGCGATCCTTGGTTCTGTGCGAAGGATTTGTGTGATGCGCTCGGATATAGAAGAGTGGATAATGCTGTAAGACAGCATGTTAGCCCACTTGATGCACTGAAACAGTGCATCAAGGTTGATGTCCGAATGAAGAGTGATGGAACCATTAGTCAGCGTTTGACTCCGATGATCTTCGTCAACGAGAGCGGTTTCTATGCCCTGGTGCTCGGTTCGAAACTGGCTACGGCGGTGAAGTTCAAGGATTGGGTTACCTCGGTGGTGCTGCCGCAGATTCGCAAGACGGGCGGTTATATCCCGGTGAAGGAGGGGGAGAGCGAGGAGGAGACGATTCGCAATGCCGAGGAGATTCTCCGGGCTACCCTGAAGAAGAAGGAGGAACTGCTGGAGCAGCAGAAGAAGCTGCTGCATCAGCAGGAGGTACAGTTGGGACTTGACAAGAAGCTCATCGGCGAGCAGGATGTGGAAATCAGACGTCTCAACGGGGTGCTGGATGAGCAGACGAGATGGGCTTCTATCCAGGGCGAGAACGTCATCAACCTGGAGAAGCAGGTGGATGGGCTGATGCCGAAAGCGATCTACTCGGATAATGTCTTGGATTCCGTTTCCTGCTTCACTACTACCCAGGTGGCGAAGGAGCTGGGTATCACGGCGCAGGAGCTGAACCGCTCGCTCTGTGCCCTGCATATCCAGTATTACCAGAGCGGGCAGTACATGCTCTATGCGGAGTATGCGCACATGGGACTGGCGAAGAGCCGCACCCGATACAATGCCTTCCTGGATCCGAACTGCGATGGCAGAAAGGAGAAGATGGGCAAGGCGGTGACGCATACCTATCTCGTATGGACCGAGAAGGGCAGGAAGTTTATCCATGATCTGGCCCACAGATTCTGGGAGCTTGCTGAACTGTATGAGGTGAAGAATTTGGGATAATCATTAAAAATGGAAATATGGCGATAAAGCAACAGGTAATGGCTTTAAATCCGGCACGCAAGGGCAATATGGGAAGATTGAATTCTTCCCAGCCCCTGTATGTCTATGACACCCTGATAGCACAGCCGTGGCTGAAGGGTGTGATTGCGCAGATACGTGGGGAGAAGGCGATTCCCGGCGTAGATGCTGGTGATGAAAAGGCGGTGAAGAAGGCACGCGAGGGGCTGAAAAGACAGCTGCCTATCCGTGCGATTCATTATTCTAAGTTCAGGAATAATCACCGCTCTAGTGAGGATGCGGTGCCTGAAAGCTTCCTCTTTCAGACGACTATTGATGTGGATGATGTGGAGTATGTGGATGCTGCACTGGAGAAGGCTCGTGAGCTGAACTGCAGCAACACGATATGGAAGGGGATGCTGCTGCATCTGGAATATTCGGCTAGAAAGAAGCTGCATATCGATATCCGTATGCCGATGGGCATGACGATAGAGGAGACGCAGAAGGCGTATTGTGAGGCGGCTGGGATTCCCTACGATAAGAGCTGCATCACGCCGGAGAGAATCATCTTTATCACGGATAAGGACTCGGAGATTTACCGCTCCAAGGAGTGGTATGGGGTGCTGCCGGATGAGGAGATTCAAGCCCGCAGAGAGGCTTTCTTGAAGCGTGGCTTAACGATTGATGGCAAGGGCAAACAAAATTTCCCACAGATTTCACAGATGACACAGATTCATTCCGGGGGTGTTCCTGATGCAGGTAAATCTGTGAAATCTGTGTTATCTGTGGGACCTAAAAATAATACATCTGCGGGGATAGAAAAAGTTCAAAGTTCAAATCTCAAAGTTCAAAGTAATGACGATGTTCAAGACAATCGATTTCAGGGCACTGACAGCCATTCTGCTGTTTCTTCTGGCGCTGCTATTCAGCCTGCCCAACCTGGTAATAGCCATCGTGCTGATGATGATTATATCAGCCATACTGGAGATGCTCAGAAAGCTGGCGGACTGGCAGCCCAAGAAGCAGGGCAAGTTGATGCCAAGAATTTGATAGCCTTCGACCTCTTCCAGGAATCCGCAGGACTCAAGGGGATGAATATTGATACCATCGGGTCAAGACACTCCTCCCTGCTCGCTATTATGAGTGCTGGCGCTTCTCGTGTGATGAGTGAGGAGGAGCTGATGAAGGTGGTGGCGAAGAGGATGCCGAGCTATTATCAGGAGAATGACTGTCATCAGCTGATCCATGACTTCTATGCGAAATATGGGGATAGCTCCAAGCCGTTTTCGAGGGATGTGATTCGCGTGAACGCTTTGGCGGAACAGGCTGCTAAGAGCTTGCTTGCCGGGGATTGCAAATCCCCGGAACGCCTGGCGGGGGACTTTCTTGCTGGACAAAATGGTTATAGCTTGCTTGCCGGGGATTGCAAATCCCCGGGACACCTGGCGGGTTCAATGCTTAATGTTCAAAGTAACGCCTGTGTTCAAAGTAGTAACGCCTCTTATCCGCCTCCACCTCCTATGCCCGGGAAGCTGCCGAAGCTGGTGGAACTGCTCATCTCGAAGACGCCGGAGATCTATCAGCCGGCTGTGGCGCACGCCATTTTCCCTCCGCTGGCTACCCATCTCTGGAATACCAGATTCAGATATATCGACAATGTGGAGCACGAAGCCACCCTGATGACCTGCCTGCTTGCAGGCACCGGTGCAGGTAAAAGTTGTGTGCAGATGCCGATTTCGATGATCATGGAGGATATCCGTAAGCGTGACCAGGAAAATCTGAAGCGTGAGAAGGAGTGGAAGGAGGAGATGATGCGCAAGGGTGCCAACAAGGATAAGCGCAAAAGACCCGATAATCTCATTATACAGGAGATAGATGCGGATATGACCAACCCTGCCTTCGTGATGCGTACCGCAGAAGCCAAAGGCCATTTCCTCTATACTTCGCTCAACGAGATTGACCAGTTTGATGCCCTGAAAGGTATCGGCAACCAGCATTTCCGTATCATGTGCCTCGCCTTTGACCCTGGTAATCAATATGGACAAACGCGAGTGGGAACCCAAAGTGTCACCGAGCGAGTAACCGTCCGTTTCAACTGGAATGCCTCTACCACCATTCAGAAGGGACAGCGTTATTTCTCCAAGGTGCTGACCGACGGTCCGCTGAGCCGAATCAATTTCTGTACCATTCCCCAAAGAGAAATCGGCGATAAGATTCCGGTGTATGGCACCTACGATGATCAGTTCCGCAAGGAGCTGAAGCCCTATATCGAGAATCTCTGTATGGCTACCGGTCTGATAGATTGCCCCGAGGCTTACCGCTTAGCTGAGATTCTGAGTGAGGAGAATGCGGATTTTTCGCAGGTTACCCAGAACAGAATCTACGAGAACTTCACGTTCCGTGCCAACGTGATAGCCTATCTCAAGGCGTGCGTGCTCTATGTTGCCAATGGCTGCAGATGGGAGCCGGAGATAGAGGATTTCATCCGCTGGAGTGAGCGTTACGACCTGTGGTGCAAGATGCGTTTCTTCGAGGAGGACATCCAGAAGGCGAACAGTGCGGGCGAGCATTCCAACAAGCGTGGTCCTTCCAATCTTCTCCAGTCGCTGCCGGATACGTTTACCGAGCAGCAGGTGGTGGAGGCTCGTGCAGCCCTGGGACTCTCGGAAGAGGGTACGGCGCATCTGCTTTCTACCTGGGTGTATAGAAAATACGTGAAACGTGGCAGCGAGAACTATCACAGTAACAGTTATCACAGTTTTACGAAGCTGAAATACAGATGTGATGGGCAGGATTTATCTTAATTTCTAAACTTTAATTTAATTTGATTTACTTATGGAAATAGTTTTAGAGCGTATAGCTAAGAAGAATACTTATACCATCGGCCGACTTTATCTGTTGGCTGATGGTGATGTGAAGCGCAAGGTGATTAGCGGCAAGACTACCGGTGACAAGCGCAGTTTCGAACATAGCTTTGATTTGGAGAAGTTGTCTAAGGAGAGCTACTTCTGTGATACCCTGGAGCCTACGTGGCGCAATCTGAAGGGTGTGGAGCTGAAGCCTGAGGAGGAGAATGCGCGCTTCAGCAGAGAGAGTGGCAAGGTGGCGAGAAAGATTCCGGGCCATACCGCCATTCCCGAGGGTTCGTATCGTGTGCTCATCACCAAGTCGCGCCGATTCAAGAAGTGGCTTCCGTATGTGCAGGGTGTTCCCGGTTTCGAGGGCATCCGCATCCATGCCGGCAACTATCCCGACGATACCCAGGGCTGCATCCTGGTGGGCGAGAATCGGGTAAAGGGTATGGTGGTGAACTCCCGCATCTGGCTCCATCGTCTGATGAATCGCATCATGGCAGCGGAGAATCAAGGGGAAGGTATCTGGATTACTGTCATCTAATGAAGGGATCGTTTCATAGATATTCCTGAATCGTTTCATAGATATTCCTGGGAATAGTTTCATTGGTAGCCGAGAATAGTTTCATTCCTATCCCCCGGAATAGTTTCATTGGTATGGTAGTAATCGTATATTTAAGTTCTTTTTCTTTAGATTTTGACCTTGAAAAAAGATGAGTTAGGTGATAAAAATCGTTTAGGGGTGGGTAAATTTGGCTTAATATATGCTGAAAAAACAGATTTTACCCCCATATATGCTAAAAATTACCCCCTAGCAAACGGTTTTTGTTGTACCTTTGCATCAGAAAAAATAAAACGGCGTTGTGAAACGCTTTCATCATCTTTTACTTATACAAGAATAACAATGGGGTTTCGATAGGGGTATCGAAATCCCATTGCTGTTTTTATGCCTGGTGTCTGAAAGCTTTTGCCCTTACAGGGCGTCTTGCTGACTGCCGTTATACCCAGGGCGATGCCCTGGGCTAGGAGCTTCTGCCCTTTCAGGGCGTGTGGGGCTCACTGCGAACCTTACACCTTATTATATATAGAAGAAGCTTGATATGTATAGCAGAAGCTTGATCATATATAGGAGATGCTTGGGTCATCCTAAAAGCCATAAAAACGGATGGAAATAACAAAACACGACAAACTAAGTTAAATAATTATAAAAGATAGGGGCTGCGGCTCGTAACTTACACATAATCAAATAAAAATGTGTAATTTTGCAGTCCGATTAT
>ERZ1026862.2084-NODE-2084-length-10802-cov-5.535870_pt1 | contig 10802 bp, 8 predicted proteins | sample MGYA00380161_ERZ1026862 | MGnify/ENA primary metagenome ERZ1026862 (study PRJEB33269, sample SAMEA4719797) | human gut metagenome | biome: human-associated habitat; feature: organic feature; material: feces | place: Cameroon | collected 2013-10 ... | reverse complement strand
AAAAACCTACAGCGGCACCATCAACATGGACGAATCCATGACGACAGAGTACGAAACCATCGCCGAGAAGCTCAAGTCCCAGATGGGATACAAGATAGGCGTTGTGTCTACCGTAAACCTCAACCACGCTACTCCTGCTGCATATTACGCACACCAGGCAAGCAGGAACAACTACTATGAGATCGGCGTTGAGATGGTGGAGAGCGGCTTTGACTACTTCGCAGGCGGCGCTCTGAAGAAGCCCACCGGCAACAACAAGGACCAGACCAGCGTCTACGACCTCGCGGAGGAAGCAGGCTACAACGTGATAACCACCTATGCCGAGGCGGAAAAGCTCACCGCAAAGGACGGCAAGTCCATTCTCATCGCTGAAACTCTCGCGGACAGCGACGCGATGTCCTACAGCAACGACCGCAAGAAGGGTGAGTGGAGCCTGGCGGATTACGTTGACAAGGGCATAGAAATGCTCGACAACGACAACGGATTCTTCATGATGGTAGAGGGCGGAAAGATCGACTGGGCATGTCACGCAAACGACGCAAAGTCCACCATCGCCGACACTCTGGCTCTCTCCAAGGGCGTTGACAAGGCTCTGGAGTTCTACAAGCAGCACCCGGACGAAACCCTCATCATCGTGACCGGCGACCACGAAACCGGCGGACTTACCATCGGTTACGCAGGTACTGACTACGACACCTACCTCACCAACCTCAAGAACCAGAAGCTCTCCTACGCGAAGTTCGACAGCGACTATGTATCAAAGTACAAGGAGAATAAGACCTCCTTCGCCACAGTGCTCAAGGACGTAAAGCGCCTGTTCGGACTGATGACCGCGGACGACAAGGACGCTGAGAAGAATCCGAACCTTGTGCTCACCGACTACGAGTACAACAAGCTCAAGGCGGCATACGACAAGACCATGAGCGGCGAAAAGGTGGAGAGCCAGGAAGAATACCTGCTCTACGGAAGCTACGAGCCGCTGACCGTAACCATCACCCACCTGCTGAACAACAAGAGCGGCGTGAACTTCGCCTCCTATGCGCACACCGGACTTCCGGTGGCCGTATACGCGAAGGGCGCAGGAGCAAGCCTGTTCAACGGCTACTATGACAACACCAAGATCTACGACAAGCTCGCAGCGCTCACCGGCGTAAAGTAAAATTCACGAAATCCTCCCGGCTCCGTTTCTGCCATGTGCGGAAGCGGAGCTTTTTCGGGTACAGAAAGGCACATATGAACAGACTGAGAACATTCTTCACTCCGGAGAGGATACGCTATTATTCTCCCGTGATCGTCACACTTATTGCAATAATCGTCCTTATATTCATTCCCACCGGCTTTGAGAACAAGCTGATATACCAGGGAACTGAGCGCGTTCCGGCGAAGGTGCTCGCGGTGGACAACAGCATGATAATCGACACCGGACTGGTGCGCTCCGGCGACCAGAACTGCGATATCGAGTTCCTGGAGGGACAGTTCGCCGGACAGGAATACACCGCCGTGAACATGCTCACCGGCTCGCTGGAGATAGACAAGATATTCCAGCCCGGCGACACGGCGTATGTCCGTATCAGCCACCGGGACGGCGAGATACTTTCGGTTTCCATGACCGACCACTACCGTCTTCCCTGGGAGATAGTGCTGGTGGCGATATTCATTGCGGTGCTGATATTCTTCGCAGGGCAGACGGGACTTCGCGCGGTGCTGTCGTTTATTCTGACGATACTGCTTATCTGGAAGGTAGTCGTGCCGCTGTACCTGAACAGTATTTCCCCGATACTTTCCGGCATTGTGATAATTTCGGTGCTGTCCGTGGTCATAGTTTCGCTGGTGTACGGATTCGACCGCCGGGCGCTTTCCTCCTCCCTGGGCATAATCATCGGGCTTGCTTTTACGGCGGTCCTGGGCGCGGTATTCACCCGTCTGATGAATATTCACGGCGCGATAATGACCGGCTCGGAAAGCCTGCTGTACAGCGGATATCAGGACCTGAACCTCACCGAAATATTCATGGCGGCAATATTCATCGGCTCCTCCGGTGCGATGATGGACCTGGCGGTGGACATCACCTCTGCGGTTGACGAGGTAATACACAAGAAGCCGGATATCAAGCCCTGGGAGGCGGTTAAATCCGGGCTTACGGTAGGCCGCGCCGCGATGGGCACGATAACCACGACGCTGCTGTTGGCGTATTCCGGCAGCTGCATAGCGCAGCTCATGGTATTCATGGCGCAGGGTACTCCGCTTGACTGCATACTGAACTACAAGTACATCGCCGCGGAGATAATCCACACGGTAGCCGGAAGCTTCGGCATAGTCGCGGTCGCCCCCGTAACGGCAGTCGCCGCCGGACTCCTTCTCACAGGAAAGCGTCGGGATAATGCCTGAACCGACAGTGAAGCATGTGTCACAGAATAGCTGTAGGGGCGCATATTCCGTGCGCCCTTATGTGCTGCTGAATACAAAAAGTGCGGCGTATTAAATACACCGCACTTACGCTTTTTATGTTCATTCCGCCGGTACGCGTTCAGCCTTGCTGGTTTTCTTGGCTTCATACATCTGGGCGTCGGCTTTCGCTATGGCTTCCTGGAATGTCATGCTTCCCGGTTCGAATACAGAGAACCCAATTGACACTGTGGGAAGGTTGGATTCCTTCAGGCGCATTTTTGCCATTGCATTCTGGAAATCCAGGTCAAGCTCCTTCACGGAATCTATGTGCCTGTTAAGAATCACGCAGAATTCGTCGCCGCCAATGCGATAGCACACCCCGTCTTTCCCGTAAGCCTTTCTCAGTGATTTTGCAACGGCGCTCAGGCTCTCATCGCCGAACTGATGTCCGAATTTATCGTTGATCGTTTTGAAGTCGTTCACGTCAAAGAACAGGATACCGACGCGCTTCTGTTCCGATCGCACACGGCGTTCATAGGCGCTGCGGTTCATGAGCTCCGTGAGGGCGTCCACCTGGATTATGACGGTACAGTAGTAGATATAGAACAGGATAGTTCCTATAGCGACAGTGAGCCACACGATACGAATGGATTCTTCCAGCGCCTGGCATGTCACGCCTGCCACAACGAATACGACGATCATCACGAGCACGGTTTTGTTCTGGCTTTGGAATCGCTTTCCGAACTTTGCGATCGCGTACATCATAAATACTGCGCTGGCTGATATTGCAACGTAGTAGACATCGTAGAACGTGCAGTGATGGTAGATATTGTTCTCATCAACGTAGAACGTTATCCCGAAGAACATTGACAGGAACTGAACAGCTGCATGCACCGCCTGGACGATAAAGAAAATCCGGCGCGATCTGTGCGGCTGGAATGCGTTCGCAAACACGATGGGAATAAACGGAGCCACCGAAAGCTCAGTGAACTTGACTATCATGTGCGGTATCCGCAGATCTGGCGCTGCGCCGTTAAGCAGTAGTCCCAGGCATTCAGCGGAGGAACATACTATTATCAGTATCGCGCTGATTATGATCCCACGCCTTGCGGAGTCCGAAACAGTGAAATTCCTTAGTGTGAACAGAATAAGTATCAGCATGGAGAACACTGCCATTGCTATGCAGGCAATGTATGTTGTCATGTAGTCATTCCCCCGATCGTCATTTTCAGTTTTTATATTATACACCTTAATTTGCAACAAAAGTGCACAAAATGACGAGTTTCTCCGAAAAATCAGTAATTTTTGTCACTTTTCCCGAAAAGCGCCGCCGTTTGATTGTAGTTTATAGCACATAATATTACAGATAATGCCACATTGCTTTTTGGCTGGCATTAATATACTCAGAAGAACAAAAACGCTCCTGGAATCCGGAGCGTTTGAGGGTTATTTGAGATATATCCTTTTGTGGATAAGCTGCTTTACGTTCTCGAATTCCGAATCGGATATCGGCTTGTTTGTCATCAGCATAAGTGGTATTGCCGGGGATTTCCCGTAGAACTCCGGCTGGAAATACTCTCCGGGATTCAGGATAAGCCCGATACGCTGATAGAATGCGATCCGGCGCTTTTCCATGTCGCCCTTCGGCGGCTCGACTTCAAGCACCACCAGGGAATCCGCCGCGGAGTCCAGAAAGCACCGCAGCATATCGGAGCCGGTCCCTCTGCCGCGGAGGGAACGTTCCATGGCGAAGTGCTCGACGAAAATCGTTGCGGCGTCCTCCATGTCGTAGTAGTTCAGGAATCCTGCCGGAACGCCCTGCGGTTCGTAGCACATGCAGCGGAATTCCGGGCGCTTGTACTCGGAGTAGTGGAATGCCTCGCTGCCGCGCTCCGTGGCAGGGAACGAGTATTCCATAATGCTGTACAGCCGCGAGAATTTCTCCCGCGGCATTGGGTCGGTGTGGGAATAGAATTTTATGTAGTCCATATGTCGCTCTCCTTTATTGTTGATTACTATTGTACCACAAATTCCGCGGATATGCAAGCGGTGAATAATATACAAGCCGGTAGGAATACAGTATACGACAGGAGGGGATCATATGCTTACATTACTGGAGTTTGCGCTACAGAACCTTCTGTTCATCGGGCTGCACCTGGATTCCAGAAGTTCGTTTCCGAAGCAGCTGAGCAAAGCCGAGGAGCAGGAGTGTATACAGAAGATAGCCGCCGGCGACGCCCAGGCGCGGAATACTCTCATAGAGCATAATCTGCGCCTGGTGGCGTATATCGTCAACAAGAACTACCCGGAGTATGTCCGCGGAGGGCAGCAGGACGTGGACGACCTTATTTCCATCGGCACGATTGGACTTATCCGCGCCGCTGAAACCTTTGACTACAATAAGGGGAGCCACTTTTCTACTTATGCTTCGAGGTGCATAGATAATGCAATTACCCACCAACGGAAACACATCGGAGGCTGGCGATAAGGGCACATCTGCTGCGTCACCGATATGATCGGCAGGCAAAAAGCCTAGCCGACATATCGGTTCCTTGCATCTGCACCCTTCTCGCCAACCTTGGGTAAGTTCCATATCCGCTCCGCAGTCATCATGCTGCGGAGTTTTTTCTTTCCCATAGTTGTCGAAGCGCCGGAGAAAAGTATTGTCAGCCTGCTGTGCGCCTGAGAAAAATATGTGCATTCTCTCCGTCCCATTCAATACGGTCGATTATCTTCCGCATGAAATCGCGCTTATCCACAACGGAGAGTTCCGCGAAACGTTCCCGGAATTCACCGAGGGATCTCACCAGTATATCAACGTGTTCGGAACGCTTGTCGTCCTGTTCGCTGATGTAGCTTAGTTTTGCGAGTTCGTTCTCGGTGTTCTTAATTTCTGAATCCAGTCGTTCGACTTCATTTTTCGTGTATTCAAACAGCGTGGAAGTCGGTTCGTTCATTGCGAGGGTTTTCATGAGATTTGCTATCATGCGTTTCTTTTCAGAAAGCTGCTTTGTGAGCTCCTCGGTCTGTTCACGGTTTCCACCGGTCTTTTTTTCGATTTGACGGAGGATAGAATCAAGCTGTTTTCCGATATTTGAACTTGGCTTGTTGAAATTCATTATCTCATCGCAAAGAAGCTTGTCAAGTACATTTCCGTTGACGTTGCACATCTGGCAGTTTTTTAAACGGGAACGTTCCTTTAATTCGCACATATAGTAGAAAGTCTGTGAACCGTCAGCTTCACGGCGTGCATTGCTGTTTATCCGTGGGCGCATTATGGAACCGCAGTTGGCACAGCGTACAAGCCCGGAAAATACTGAAACCTGATTTCTGACAGGACGGTAAAAGCTCTTACCGGCGTTGCCGCTGATTATTTCCTGCGCTTTTATCCACTCCTCTGAGGGGATTATCGGTTTGTGCTTTCCAAGGGAGATTATCCATTCCTCCGGGGGAAGCCTAAGCTGTTTCTTTCCGTTCTGTTCAGTCCTGTGGAACGGCATAAGACCGTGCTTTCCGTCTGCTTTTTCACGTTCAAAGCAGACGTCGCTGCCAAGCTTTGTGAAGTAGTCGAACGCGGCTTCGTCCGCAGTGCAGTACACTGGATTCGTGAGAATATCCCGGACAGTTCTCATGCGGAATTCGCTGCCCTCGCGGGTCTTTATGTTGTTCTGAATACACCATGTTGCGACTTTCGTGAGCGACTGAAATTCAAGGAACTTAGCGTAAATCGTGCGTACTCTGCTCATCTCATCGTCAACTACGGACAGTTTGTAAGCGGAGCGGCTTTTGCCCTCAGCGTCCGTAACAGCGGTCTTTTCCCCGACAAATCCCAGGGGAGTTACTCCACCCAGCCAGCGGCCGGTCCGTGCCAGAAGCACCAGATTATCACGTACACGTTCAGCAATAGTTTCACGTTCAAGCTGAGCGAAAACGGCGGCAATATTCATCATAGCCCTGCCCATCGGAGTGGAGGTGTCGAACTGTTCCTTTATGCATATAAACGCGGTATTCATGCCATTCAGCTCTTCAATGAGCGTTGCGAAATCTCCGACATTCCTGCTGATACGGTCAAGCCGGTAGACCACGATATAGTCGAATGGCTGTTTCCGTGCGCTCTGCATCATCATCCGGAACTGCGGACGGTCAAGGTTTTTCGCAGAGAATCCCTCGTCCTCGTACACCAGGATATCACTGTCCTTTGCATCAGGGATATTTCGCTGAATGTACTCCCGGCAGAGTACTACCTGGTTTTCGATACTCTCGCCCTTGCCGGTGAATTTCGATTTTCGGGAATATATTGCGATCTTCATGAGCGGCTCCTTTCTTTGGTTCTACTTACTATTATAGTGTGCGAAAACTTCTGTGTCAAGATTTTTCGCAGAAGGGAAATGGAAATCTCCTGCGTTTTTCGCGCAGGAGATTTTTGTGGTGCTCGTTACATCGTTTGCTTTGGATCGTCTATTTTCACCTTTATGAATTTGCCGATATAGTCTTCGCCTGAGAAAATCGTGTCCTTGTTTTCGCTGCATACCAGGGCGGTTCCTACACCCAGACTGTCTATTTCCTTTATTATCTCATTACTCTTGTTTGATTTGGGCAGTATCCTTCTCAGTGAGTCAAGGTCAGATGTCCTGAATATTATCTTCGTTCTGCACTGACCGATTATCGAAGATACTTTTGTACCGTTTTCCGATGACATGAACTGCGTTGCTATGAATCCGGCAACATTTTTGCTTCTGAGTTCAGCGAGCACCTTACTTATACCTGACCCGGTGCCGATCGTGTAGTTGCGGGCTTCGTCAATCATTACCGTGCAGGCTGTCTGAACTGCCGGACGCGAGTGCTTATACTTGCAGAAGCTCAAGAGTATGCTGTCAACGATCGGAGCGAGTGTGTCAGGAGTGATAAGCTCATTGTAGTCAACGTCTATTATCAGCGCTCTGCCGGGATTCAGCATGGAGTTCCAGTCGAGCGGCTTTTTCCTGCATATACCGCTGTCTGCCAGATTTTCGAGGATACTGATAAAATCTCTATCCAATTTTTCGCTTTCCATACAGTCGGTTATGTAACTGTCAAGGTTTTCATAGTGGTTGTTGCGGGTGAGGTATGACAATTTGCTTCTGAATCTTTTTTTCTGTTCGGTACTCAGCCCGGTCTGGAGACACTCAGCCATGGCAAATACAGCCTCCGGGGATATTTCCGAATAAGGAACATATCCGTTGTCACCGCCAATTCTGATGTGCAGGAATTGTTCTCCGGTAAGGTCGCTGTAATCTTGCTTTGAGTCTATCACAACGCATTCCAAATTTGAATCTGCTGACTTACGTATCATGGATTTCATGAGGGTAGTCTTGCCATATCCTGAGTCTCCGAGTATCAGACAATGCTGATTGGCGTTTCTCTGAAGACCCCTGAATGTGTAGTAGACCGGATTTGAACCGTATGGGCTTCTGCATTCCCCTAGTCTGAACGACGCGTCGGGGTATTTATCACTTGTCTGGAGTCCGACACTGAAATCCCCGAAAACCTCGTCTTGATTAATAACGTAGAGGTTATGGTATTCCCCGGCTATTTCAGTGTTCTTCTGATAACCTTTCTGGTTGCAGGAGAGCATATTGCGGTCATGGAGTTCCTTTTTCAGCATATCCGGCTGGCATCCGCTTTCACGTGCAAGTCTGGAGAACAGTGTGCTGCTCATGGCAATATATTTTTCATCTGTGTAGAGAGTGTTTTCATCAAAGGAATCAGACCGCAGCCTGTCTTTTCGCAAATCAGTATTGATAAGGGTACGGATAAAACTTCTGACGATATCTTCCGTGTCATCTGAATGAGTGTCAATAGAACTAAGGTATTTCAGGTAGTTATCATCTTGCAGTACATCTATGTCCTCAATATAATCAAGAATGTAATAAATGGAGGAAAATTGCATTCTGGTGTTTCCCTTTGAAAAAGACATATTTTTTTTCAGAATCCGATTCTGCGTAAATGAGTATATGATTTCAGGCTGACTGACCAGATAAGAATGCCACCTGATGACTGCTGCGCTTTCGCTTCTGAATAATCCAGGTTCGGTGGTTATTATTACCGGCAGTGAAGTTGCCACTGCTGCGTTCATGTCATGATGTTGCAGAAAATCGTTCGCTTTTTGAACTACGTTACCTGTCATGCTGTTCTTGTCAACGATAACAGGTATGAACCTGTCAGTTTCGGCGGTATAGTAGTCGCTGACTTTCATACGCTTATTGGTCTGATTGTTAGCAGGGCAGAAGAACGATGAAAGTTCCACATAGGTTTTGTTCACGTCGTCAGTCCAGAAAACGATCAGCGGCAGAGTGATCTGATAGCATTTAAACAGGGTAATGAATGAGCTGATCTGAAGCAGGTTTATCATCATCCATTTGTAGTACTTTTCATCATTGCGTGGATATTCCGGTATTCCGCTTGCACGGATAATGTCAGAGGTTTCAGTGGTGTCGCGCAGTATCTGATTCTCGTCAATATGGACAATCCTGCCGGATTCATCAAGATTAAACCCTTTCCAGATATAATTCTGCGGCGCTGAACTGGATATGGTCAGAATGTACTCGCACAGTTCCTTGCGGCATTCTTTCTTCAGTACAAGACCTGCTTCGGCAAATCTGGTAAGTACTGAGCTGCTCTGACTTTGCAGGTCAGACACTGGTATAATGATAGACTCAGATTCATTTACGAGAATCTCAATTTCATTTTCACTGTTTGCATGATTCAGAAGTCTGGTGACTCTAAATACACCATTTCCAACGACAGATTTTCTGGTTTTGCTGTTCTGATTCTGGTAATTGTTGATTCTGGGGTATTGGTTATTATAAGGGTCGATGAATAGTTGCTGCTTATATATGGTGTTGATAGAGCGGCTGTCGTTTATGAGCAGTGTCTTATTATTGTAGAAGTCAACAAAAAGAGATTTTGAACTGGTTGTATCAGTTGTCTGTGCAATCGTCTGTTCTGGCATTGCCATGATTGGTGGAGGATAATTCGGCTGAAATCCTGGCTGAACATTTTGGACAGGGCTGACAACACCTGGTTTCGTACTGACTTGTTGTGGTGACTGAACACCGTTTGAAACGGGAGCTTGTGGAGAGGTCTGATTGCTGCTTTCGCTTTCAGAATCGCAGATAATAAACGGAAAAATTCTTCCTTCGTTTTCATTAGGATTTTTATCAGACATGGTGTAGCCCTCCATATTGACTGCTATTTAGTGTGGATTGAATCAACGCTATATCACATGAAATATTATACATCCTTTGAACTTTATTGTCAATCATATTACTCGATTTTAGCAAGCCAGCAATCTGTTAGCTAATTTAGGTAACTGTAAAAATGAAACTCTGTCCGCAAAAACAATCATACTGAATTTGCCGGCTTGACTTGCCTTAAACAATAAATGGAAATTAAGTATATAAAAAGAAACTGAAAAATGCAATTTATTGAGAAAGCAAAAATAATGCCATAGCTATTAGGCAAAAAAAGGTGCTTCTCAATTTTTGCGGTGAAAATTTGCATTTGGAACACCTATGCGGTTGCGGAGCTAAGCTAGGCGTGTTATTTATCTATTGCATTTCGTATCAATCTATCTTGCAAATTTCCGAATTCCGTTGCTCTATATGCAAATAGATTTGTATATGTAAAATATTATGACTTACAATTGAATTACGGGCAGTTGTGATACGAATATCATATCGTATATAGACTTGGAACGGTTTGGTAAAATAAAAATATTGTCATTACATGGAAGTAAATCTGAACAAAGGAGATGCTTCTATGGGAAGAAGAATACAGAAGATAAATGTCGTTATTCATGAGCCGGAGGATACTCAGCTTTGCAAGAATGTACAGCAGGCAGTTGATGATCTCTATATTAAGATGATCGTTGATAAGCTCAGCTCCAGTGGGCTTACATATGACGAGCAGAAAGAAGTTCTGAAAAGACTTATACCAAAAGGCTGACTTAAATTGGCTTTTAGGTATAGAGCACGCTGGGTGTCTATAACTGGACACCCGGCTGCCAATGCTTCAATGGATACAAATGTAATAAAGCATATTTGTAGTAACATATTATAGCTCAAAGGAGATGAGCTTATGCGCAGAAAGATGAAACAAATAAATGTTGTGATACACCAGCCTGACGATGAAATCTCTCTTGAGGCGATACAGCGGGTCACTGATGATATGTACGCACATATGATAGAGGATACTCTCAGCAAGTCAGGACTCACACCCGGGGAGGCAGAATATGTTGTAAAGGAAGTTATCGCTGCTCTTTCGATTTAGTACATAGAAGTCCAGAGACTTCACCCCACGTCATCAATTTTGATAGTGGGGTTTCTTTTTTCTTTGAGCGGCTGGATTTGTATTATTTTATAATACAATATAAC
>ERZ1026862.2080-NODE-2080-length-10828-cov-16.151954_pt1 | contig 10828 bp, 12 predicted proteins | sample MGYA00380161_ERZ1026862 | MGnify/ENA primary metagenome ERZ1026862 (study PRJEB33269, sample SAMEA4719797) | human gut metagenome | biome: human-associated habitat; feature: organic feature; material: feces | place: Cameroon | collected 2013-10 ... | reverse complement strand
TGCTCAGGAGTCTCGTGGGCTCGGAGATGTGTATAAGAGACAGGATGATATTTGCTACAACCCTGCAAATTTGAAATTTGGTGTTATTTGTAGAAATACATATGGCGATGCTATTTTTTCTCCTATATATGTAACGTTTGAAGTGAAAAAAAAATGTAATGTTGATTATATAACTCAACTGTTGACGAGAAATGAGTTTATTATAAAAATAAGAAAGTATGAAGAAGGGACGGTGTACGAAAGAATGGCAGTAAAACCAGAGGACTTTTTGCGTTATGAAATAATATTGCCGTCTTACGATGAACAGTGTGCAATTGCTAAAATATTGGAATTAGCGGATAAGGAAATTTACTTGTTAAAAGAAAAAGTGCATAACATTAAGCAGGAAAAGAAAGCAATATTGAACCTTTTGTTAAAAGGTATTGCGCGAGTCAATGTGTTATAGTAGTAGAGGTGAAGTTAATGAATAGTAAGCTATATTTAGAAGATAATATAAGTAAGAAACCAGCTTTAGATTTGTTGCAGAATATGGGATATATATATCTTACACCCGAAGAATGTACATTGCAGCGTGGCGGTAAATATCAAGTTTTACTTAAGGGAATCTTGCGAAATCAACTTAGAAAAATAAACCGTTTTGAATTTGGTGGCATTGAACAGGAATTTTCTTCTGCAAATATTGAAAGAGCAATTGAAGATTTGGACGAACCATTAACAGATGGTTTAATAAAGACAAGCGAAAAAATATATGATGCCCTTATGCTTGGTAGAAGCTATCAGGAAACAGTTGGTGCTGGTAAAGTTTTAAGCTTTGACTTGAAGTATATTGATTGGGATAACTTTGAGAATAATGTATTTCATGTTACGGAAGAATACGTTGTTACAAGTCATGATGGAGAACATACGGTTAGACCGGATATTGTTTTGTTTGCGAATGGTATTCCTTTTGCTGTAATTGAATGTAAGGCACCTCATATTTCAGTTGAACAAGGCATAGAACAGATGATACGTAACCAACAGGATGAATACATTCCACAACTATTTAAATATATTCAAATTGTGATGGCTACAAATAAGAACTCTGTAAAATATGCAACTACGGGTACAGGGAAGAAATATTGGAGCGTTTGGAAAGAAGAAGACTTAGATTATTTAGAAATAGCTAAAGCAAAGTATGTTGAAGACAGAGTGCCTACGGTGCAGGATGAAAATATTATATCTTTGTTTTCGATTGATCGACTGAAAGAAATGATTAAGTATTTTGTTCTTTATGATGCCAATGTAAAGAAAATATGTCGTTATCAGCAGTATTTCGCTATTAAAGAAATTATAAAAACAATTAACACCAATGATGTTGAAGGGAATAGACAAAGCGGTGTTATTTGGCATACACAAGGTTCCGGAAAATCTTTAACAATGGTTATGCTTGCTAAATATATTCTTTTAGAAATGGCGAGATTTTCTCCCAAGGTAGTTATTGTAACGGATCGAAAAGAATTAGATAAACAAATCGCAAAGACATTCACTCATACTAGATGTAAACCAGCAAGAGCTACTAGTGGTAAGAATCTTATTGACTTAATCAATGAAGGAAAAGTAGATATTATTACAACGATTATCAATAAGTTTAATACAGTTGAGAGCAGCGGATTGAAAAATTTAAGTAGAGATGTATTTGTGCTTGTGGATGAAAGCCATCGATCAAATTATGGTGAATTGTCTACTAAAATGCGAGTTGTGTTTCCGAATGCTTGTTATATTGGATTTACCGGTACACCACTTATGAAAAGTGAAAAAAATACTATGACTAAGTTTGGTAAACTTATTCATAAATATACAATAAAAGATGGTGTAGATGACAGAGCAATTGTACCATTGATTTATGAAGGTAGATTCGTTGAACAAACTGTAGATGAGGCAAATATTGATTTGTGGTTTGAGCAGACAACGAAGAGGCTTACAGAGTCACAGAGAGATGATTTAAAGCGAAAATGGAGTAGTATGAAACGTCTTGCTTCTACGGAAGCAAGAATAAAGAGAATTGCGTTAGATATTAATAATCATTATGTTGAAGGATATAAAGATACCGGATTTAAAGCTATGCTTGCAACCAATCGAAAACGGGATGCAGTATCATATCTGGCATGTTTCGAGCAGTTTGGTGATTTGAATTGTGAAGTATGTATTTCTCCGCCGGATATGCGAGAAGGTGTTGATGATATTGATGAAGGAACAGACAATAGAGTTATTGAATACTGGTCTAGAATGATGAAAAAGTATGGTGATGCAGATGCCTATGAAGATTCTGTAAAAAATCGGTTTGTAGATGGTGAAATTGATATCTTAATTGTTTGTAGCAAATTGCTTACTGGTTTTGATGCACCTCGATGTCAAGTTTTGTACATAGATAAAGAGTTGAAGGAACATGGCTTGCTTCAGGCAATTGCAAGAACGAATCGTTTGTATGATGGAAAAGATTATGGACTTATTGTAGATTATCGTGGTTTAATTCAAAAGTTGGATGATGCAATGAATATGTATAGTGGTGCTGGACTAGAAAATTTCGAAGCAGGCGATTTGAAAGGTGCAATAGTAGATATTATCAGTGCAGTAGGAAATCTGCGTCAATCTTATAGTAGATTAGAAGATGTGTTTGTATCAATTAAAAATAAGAATGATGTGGAAGAGATAGAAGTATTTCTTGCAGATGAAAAAATTAGAAACGAATTCTATGAGCTATTATGTCAATTTGGTAAGGAATTAGCAATTGTACTTAATTCAGAGAGCGCATATGAAAATGTTCCTAAAGAAGAGCGACTCAAATATCAAAACGCATTTTCGTTCTACTCAAGAGTAAGACGTTCGGTGAAAATTCGTTATAATGATGCAATTGACAATAAAGAGTATGAACCATTAATGCAAAATCTTCTTGATACACATATGTCTGTGGTTGGCTTAAAGCAAATAACGGAACCAGTTGATATTCTTAATCAATCTGATTTGGAAAAAGAACTTGAACAATTAGGGTCTTTACGCTCTAAGGCAGATGCAATTCAAGCAAAGCTTACCAAAAGTATAAGTGTTAAAAGAGACGAGAATCCAGCGTATTACGATAGCTTTTCAAAAAGAATTAAAGATGCACTTCAGGAGTATAAGGATAGAGTTATAACAGATGCAGAATACCTTGCAAAAATGCGTTCCATTATGCAGGATTATGTAGCCGGAGTATCTGTTGTAAAATATCCTGAGAAGTTGAAGGGAAATGTACATGCACAGGCGTTTTATGGTGTTGTTAGTGCGATTTTAGAAAACGAGTGGGAACAGACATCGGATGTAAAATGTGTTGCAGAAAATTCGGTAGAATATGGTGGTAAGCCAATTTACGCACAAACAGCAATGTTGTTACGCGATGATAGCACTTCATATACAGTATCAGGAGCACAAGTAAGGCAAGACATCATTGCGGATATTTCGATAAAAATAACTGATATTGTAGAAAGACACAGCCGAGTCGATTGGACTAATAATAAAAGCATACACGATAAAATAGCACAAGATATTGATGATATGTTCTATGAATATGAATGTGCCGGAAAGTGTAAATTCTCGTTTGAGGTAATCGATAAAGTTATTGAAAATGTAAAAACAACAGCATTAAGGAGATTTAAAGGGTAATGAGATTAGATCCGGAACAAAGAGTAGTGCATTGTGAGGATGGTGATATTCTGTATTTACTCACAAGAAAGTCAGTCAAAAATGTTAATTTGAGAATAAAACCGGAAGGGAAAGTCCTTGTATCTGCAAATGATAGTGTACCGTTAGAATTTATAGATGCTTTTATTGAGAAAAAACAGCGATACATTTTTTCGGTATTATCAAGATATGAGGAAAAGAAAAAGTTGATTCAATCTATTCCTAAAAGATATGTGAGTGGCGAAAGTTATGATTTGCTTGGTAAGAGTTTACGTTTAAAGGTTGAAGCGAATAAGGATGAAACTGTATATACTGATGGGGTGTACATTTTTCTAAGGGTGAAAGACAAAGATGATTTTCGCCACAAAGAAATCATGATGTCAAAATGGTTTAAACAATATCAGACGACGGTATTTGAAGAGTTGCTGCAGGAAAAATATTTACTGTTTGAAAAATATGGTGTGGCATATCCTACATTGAAAATCAGATATATGACATCTCGATGGGGATCATGCCAACCGAAAAAGGGTATCATTACTTTGAATAGTAAATTAATTGAGGCACCGAGGAACTGTATTGAGTACGTGATTTTGCATGAACTTGTACACCTTATACATCCCAATCATTCAAGGCAGTTTTGGGATTTCGTTGCAATGATGATGCCGGATTGGAAGGAACGTAAGGATGAGTTGGAACAAAGAATATGTGTATAAGCAAAGATTAAGTCCATCTTATTTAACGTGATTGGAGTGATTTCTACGAATAAAGTTGATTTTCCTTTCTGGGATGATGAAGGTAAAAAAGCAATAACAGAGATTTATCGAGTAAAAAACCAGATGCAAAATGTAGGTGTCAGACTGAAGACTAATGATATTTCCAATGAGGATTTTTCAGTGTTTTTAGATAATGTATATGAAACACTGAAATATTGGACTGGACATACTTACATCGGGCAGGAAAAGGATAAAGCTCTTCAGAAAGCATATCAAACTTTTTTTGAAGTATTGTACAAGTTCCTTTTTATTTGCAGAGAACTTGGTAATCCTATGCTTAAGTCTTTTTCGGACGAAGTTTTGTATCGTGGTTCGTTATATAGATATTTAGGAAAAGGCTCAGTGGAAGAGAATACTGATAAAAGAATAGAACCGCAATACGACAATATTTATGTTTCATGGAGTAAACAACCTAAAAACTACTACATTGAAAGTAAGTTGTATGGCACAATGACCTTGTTGACTTGTAAAATAGATGAACCATATTACGGAATAGATTTAGAGGCTTTTGGTGTTGTTCGGGGTGAAGAAGCTGAGGTTGTATTTCCGACAATCAAAGAAACAATAACTGAGATTAGATACATCAGAGAATAAACAATTAAGAAGGTGAAAAATGGAGTATATTGAAATTGATAAAAAGATATTTCTGCAAGTGTTTCGATATGAGGATATTGAAGAATTTTCAAAGATATGTGAACGGTCTCAAGAAGCTAATTATTTTGCAATTAAAGAAATATGGAATCCGGGAATTGAGATAGTTCTTATTTACAAGCGTTTTTTAAGGATAGTAAGTAACAATATTGGTTTTGTTTCGATGATAGATTGTGGACAGCTAAGTAATAAAGAAATGAAGATTCTGAGTTTGCTTGGGGTACCCAAAAAATACAGTGGAATTTTTATTAACGATATGAGAATGTCGGTGCCACAAAGGCACAAAGGCGTAGGCACAAAAGTCGTTAATAAAATTTTAAGAAGTGATCAAACCTATATGTTGGAACCAGTAGAAGATGGTAAAACATTTTGGAAGAAGTTTGGTTTTAAGGAAAATGGTAAGTTGTCGATTCGCGAAAAAGTTGAGTAAAAATTGTTTGAAGTATTTTCGGTTGCATTGTTACACGAAATCTTAGTATATATGCAGAATTAAGGAATGAGGCTTTATGACATTTACAATAGGAACAGCTTCTGGTTAGTATGGAATTTGTAGAAGATATGAAGTTAATAAAAAGTTCTTTGCTCTATGCAGACGAAATTGAATTAATAGGAATCAAGCAAAACAAGTGTGTTGAAAAATTTTGGTAGTCGAGTTTTAGCGGATGAAGAGGAACGAGGGAAAATAGGATATGTTGGAGCCAGGCTTATCTCAACTATAACGCTAGGAACTAATATTTCAAGTGCATTAGGAATATTGGAGAACTTGATTCATATGGGTTCTAAAATTGGATTGACAGGAGCAACTGTAACAGCGTTTTTAAAACAGCAGATTTGTTAAATCAATCTAGTAAAGAGGTAAAAGAGAAGAAAAGCTAAATTCAAAAAAGGTTTGTATTATTACAAGGCAAGAAAAAATGATAAATTTGATTATGGTAAGAAAGTGAGATGAGCATTTTGGAAAAAAACTTTGACCTTTCACAATTTGATGAATACAGAGAAGACAACAGAAGAGAAGTGAAAAAAGCAGATAAGGGTTTGCCGGTTTCTTTGTGGGATACCTATTCTTCCTTTGCGAACTGCTATGGTGGAGTTATTATTCTTGGTGTTAAAGAAAATAAAGATGGTAGTTGGAGAACTACCGGTCTCCAGAATGCATCTAAGCTTCGTAAGGAGTTTTGGGATAATATGAACAACCCCAAGAAGATAAGTATCAATCTCCTGTCAGAAGATGATGTCCAGACTTATGAGGTTGGCGATAATCAGGATGTTATCATGGTTATTTATGTGCCGATGGCAAAGCGTGAGCAGAAGCCGGTGTACATCAACAATGATATTTTCAATGGTACTTTCCGTCGCAATTATGAGGGCGATTATCATTGTACTAGATTGCAGGTAAAGACCATGCTTCGCGATCAGACTGAGCGAACTATGGATATGGAAGTGCTTGATAAGGTTCCGATGGAAGATTTGAATTACGATACCATCCATGGATATCGTAACAGTCATCGTTCTTTAAAAGAGGGACATCCGTTTGAACGCCTAAGCGATCATGAATATCTGAGAAGCATTGGCGCAGCTGCTATTTCTGATGAAGATGGAGAGTTGCATCCTACGGCAGCAGGTATGCTGATGTTTGGGGATGAGTATAACATTGTGCGTCATTTCCCTGAGTATTTCTTGGATTACAGGGAAGAGTTAGACCCTACCACCCGCTGGAGTGACAGATTGCAGTCAAGTTCCGGCGAATGGTCCGGAAATGTGTGTGATTTCTATTTTAGGGTATACAATAAAATTATCAAAGACATTAAGGTACCATTCAAAATGTCCGGTGGCGAGCGCGTTGACGATACGCCGGTACACAAGGCAATTCGTGAAGCATTGGCAAATTGTTTGATTAATGCGGATTACCATGGTTTACGTGGTGTTGTTATCCGAAAAGAGCCGGATAAGCTTGTATTGGCAAATCCCGGTTATATCAGAACGGGTAAAAAGCAGATGCGTCTTGGCGGTGAATCCGATCCTCGAAACAAGGCACTTATGAAAATGTTTAATCTTATCAATATTGGCGAACGTGCTGGAAGTGGTGTGCCGAATATCTTTAATGTTTGGGAAGATGAAGGCTGGGAAGAACCAGTGATTGAGGAGAGATTTGATCCGGATAGAACGGTACTGTCGCTTTCATTTTTGAAAAAGGTGTCGGAAAAAAGTGACAGTAAAAAAGTGACAGTAAAAAGTGACAGTAAAAAAGTGACAGTAAAAACAAAAGCCCATTATGATATGATTCTTTCATTTATGGAAGATGATGTATGGTATAAGGCAAGTGAATTGGTTGATGTTTTAGGAGTAAGAGAAACCAGAACCAAAGCATTGCTCAGAGCACTTGTCGAAGATGGTTTGCTTGTGGATAATGGAGCTATTAAAGGACGAAAATACAAAAAGAAATAAAGGCATAGGAGATAGTGCCAATGGATATAAATGATACTTTTATTGCTTGTGCAGATAAGTGGGCAAAACATGAGTTGGATGATCGAATTAATTTTGCTTTAGATAATTTTGATGAATGGATAAGCAATTACGATAAAGAGGAAAAAGAACTTTTGGTAAAATTATTGCAAGATTTCGATTATTATTCATATAGCAATATAGTTGCGATAATGACGGAGTTAAATCTCAAAATTGTTAAAGAATATGGAATTTCTTCTGAGGATAGTGTAATAAGTGTTGTAAGAAAAAAGGATGGGAAACTTAATAGTTCGTATGAATATTGGTTGTTACATCGTACGATAAGCGGTTTTGGGAAAGGAATGTATTGTGATTCAATAAATGATATTGCTGAAGAATATTGGAAGAATATTAATAAAGTGGTATACATTGATGATTGTTGTGGAACTGGGGAACAATTTACAAAGTTTATAAAAAGGCAAAAAAAATCTTTTGAAAATAAGCAAATTATTTTAGTAGTAATTGAAGCTGTGGAAGACGCGAAGTCATACATAAAAAGTGAATTAGCCAAGCAAGGATTAAATATTGAAATAGTTGTATACAATACAAAAGAAAAAGCCTTAAAAAATATGATAGAACAAGAGAAAAAAATGTTTTATAAGATGTCTCAAAAACAAGAGATTTTTAAGAAGTATGTTTTAGGCTTTGAAGAGGCAGAAGCACTTATGGCGTTTTACAATAACACACCTAATGATACGTTGGGATTATTTTGGTTTATGTCCCAAAAGAATAAGCCAATTTTCCCTAGAGAGTTAGAAGAAAAGCCGGGATGGAAATTGAGCAATGCAGAAAAGAAAAGACGAAGTAGAGAACAGTATGAATCAAAGTGTCAATAAAGATTTAAAGTATCAAGAACTTTTGATATTAGCATACTTTAAAGCACATTATAAAAAGTATGAATTTAATGATATTGCACAAATAATGGGAATGACTTATGTTGAGATGCGAGATTGTATAGAGCATCTACTTGAATTAAATTATTTATTATGCATTGAATCGTATCTTGTATTATCAAAAGTTGCTGAAGAACTGTTGGAAGAACGAAAACTTATTAATTTCTTCAATAAAAGAAAAATAGAAGTTTGTCAAAAAGAACGATTAAATGTTGAGGAACCTTATGTTCCAATTGGGTTCAAAATATAGTATATTAATTAGAGGCTATATTTGTTAGAAAAAGAAAATCAAGTTGATTTTCAAAGTGAAAATGTTTCATACGTTTATTATCAGGAAAAGGATAATGCTCTTTTCCTGATAGTAACGTTATGCTCGCAGGAGCAGCTGCTCTCATAACGTTACTATAATTACAACTGATTGGTTGACAATCAGTTGTAATGAGAATTTTCAATTAGATTGGGTAGCAAATATAGCCTCACCGAAAGGTGATTGTATGAGTTATGTACAGAAACTAAAAGATAAAATGGTTGAACAGGGAGAAGATGAGAACTACGTTGAATTGTGCGTATCTTATGCACAAAAATTGTGTAATAATAGTGTCCCTGTTATTTTTGATTTTAAGCATTTATCACTGCTTTTGGGATATGAACCACCAGAACTCGCATTCTACTTATTTGCACCAGAGGATTCTTTTTATACAAAAATGCAAATACCAAAGAAAAGTGGTGGAATGCGCGAAATAGAAATTCCAAGTGATAAACTAAAAAGTATTCAACGGTGGATTTTGCGTAATGTATTGGAAAATATAGAGGTACATGAATCGTGTTATGGTTTTACTAAAGGAAAATCAATATATGATAATGCTCTATTACATGTAGGTAAAGAGTGTGTATTAAATATGGATTTGAAAGATTTTTTTCCATCTATCACACAAAAGGCTGTGTTTAATATATTTTACCAAAAGGGATACACAAAGAGCGTATCGTATTATTTAGCTAAATTGTTGACCAAAGATGGAGCGTTGCCACAAGGTTCACCTGCAAGTCCTAAAATTTCAAATATTGTTGCATTACATTTGGATAAAAGACTGAGTGAATTGGCAAAATGTTATAAGGCTACGTATTCAAGATATGCAGATGATCTTACATTTTCGGGAGCATCAAACATTAAAAACATGATACCAATCATAACTCAAATAATACATGAAGAGGCATTTTTTGTTAATGAAAAGAAGACAAGATATTCATATTATTTTCAAAAACAAGAAGTGACGGGACTTATTGTTAATAAAAAAGTAAGTGTTCCCAAAGAATACCTTAGGGAATTGAATAAAGAAATTTATTATTGTAAAAAGTTTGGTGTATCATCACATCTTACGAAAACAGAAAATCATAAAAGTTTCTTTAAAGAATATATGTATGGAAAAGCATATTTTGTTAATATGATTGATAAGGAACTTGGACAGAAAATTTTATGTGAATTAGATACAATCTTATGGGAATATTAGTATGAAAAAGAAAAAGTTTTACGTATATCAAGAAGATTTAATAAGATATAAAATTGGCATGGAAAAGGTTACGATTTCGAAATTAGTCGAAGACTTAAATTCGAAGTTTAGCCAAGAGAATATGCAGAAATTGCGAACTGAAACAATAACAAATTATTTGATGCTGAATGACTATTTGACTATTATTGATTCGGATAAAAAAAGACCAACTCTTAAAGGGAAGTTACTAGGCATAGAAGTAGGAATGATTACAGATAAAAGAGGACAAGAGATTGAGGTGAATTTATATAACGAAAGAGCGCAGAATTATATTCTAGATAATTTATATGAGATGATATAAAAGTTTTGGATTTAGAGGAATAGAACTATGTCAAAGCAAATAGTCGTACGTAATATAGACGAACTGGAGAAATACAAAAATACCATATTGAATAATCTGAATAACAGTGCTAATATGCTACAACAGGTGCTGAATAATAATGATGCATTAGATGCATTTAAAATATTCAAGTTTGAGAAGATGGCATTAGAACCGCTTCCCAGCAAGCCGGAAATTTTATTGAAGTGATAAATCAGCCTCACACATATTTGATATCTATTATAGCTGTAGAGTATTTGTACAATCTATATCCTGTACAGTCATTTATTATTAACCTAAATTTTTTATTTAAATTCCATATGTCCTTATGTGGTGGAATTTAAATAAAAAAATTAAGGAAAGGAAACGATTTCGATATACATCTTGAAAATAGAATGTAACTTTGTTAAAATAAAAACGGATTTTTTAAGTAAGTAACGCAAGAATGCG
>ERZ1026862.2074-NODE-2074-length-10850-cov-7.349699_pt1 | contig 10850 bp, 10 predicted proteins | sample MGYA00380161_ERZ1026862 | MGnify/ENA primary metagenome ERZ1026862 (study PRJEB33269, sample SAMEA4719797) | human gut metagenome | biome: human-associated habitat; feature: organic feature; material: feces | place: Cameroon | collected 2013-10 ... | reverse complement strand
ACAATGATACTTCCGTAATTCGCGGCCCGGTCAGAAAGCAGACGGGGTGGCTGAGATGCCAATGGAGCGGTGCAAATCCGCCGCCGAAAGGTTCCCATCTCCGGGGTGTCGAGGACAAATAGGAGAAAAACAGTATTTTTCAAACCACCAGTTGAGAATTTCTCGGCTGGTGGTTTTACATTTCCCATTAAAATAACGATATGGAGGAAATCTATATGAGTCGATTTCATAACAAAAGCGTAGATGAAGTCAATCTGACCACCCTCTGCCCGATTTGTCTGGATTCCTTTCAGGGAGCAAAGGGCGTTCGTGTCCGGCGCGCAGACCCTAAGCAGAAGATCAAGGATGTCTGCACCTACTGCCAGATTCGCTATGGTTTCGATTATTATGTACAGCCCGATAAGAACGCTGGGCAGTATGTGAAGCGGGGCCATTTCGATGATGAATCTGAATGCGCTTAAAATCGACCCGGAGTTTCAGGGCAAGATTCCACCCCTGAATTTTGAAGAAGAACAACAGCTTGAGCAGAACATTCTCCACGAAGGGCGGCTGCTGAATCCGATCATCATCTGGAATGGCTTTATTCTAGACGGACATACCCGCTACCGCATCCTGCGGAAGCATCCATTCATCGCTTTCCAGATACAGGAGATCGAACTGGATAACCGTTATGCAGCTCTCTCGTGGATTTGCCAGAACCAGCTTGGACGCAGAAACCTTGACCCGGAACGGAAGAAGTTCCTGATGGGCAAGCTGTATGAATCCGAAAAGCTGGCGCGGGGCGGTTCCAAAGAGCGAGCGCACGATGAGAACGGACGGTTCACCTCAATAGCTCAAAATGATCCATTGAGGGCAAAGCCGCTCTCCACCTGTGAGCGCATTGCCGCACAGAACGGAGTGGGGCCAGCCACTGTAAAACGAGCAGAAAAATATGCCAAAGGCGTGGACGCAGCGGAAGATGCAGTTCCCGGTGCAAGAGAGGAAATCCTGACCGGGCGCATCAAGGCAACGGATGCGGAGATCACCGCCTTGGCAAAAACGCCAAAGGCAGAAATTCCTGCGGCTCTCGCGGAATTGCGGAAGCCAAAGCAGGAACGTCAGCCCCGAAAAGCCGAAACAACTTCTTCAAGACAAACGCTTTCTGAAATCAGCAAGAGCATCCAAGGGCATCAACGCCAGCTCACTACCGAAGAAAGAACCTCTCTGAAAGCATCCATTGACAATCGTTATCAGGAACGAGCCGTTGCAAACGGTTCCCTGATGATGTGCGAGGTGCAGGGTGCCAAAGAGGACTTCATTCGCCGCTGGAATACGATTTTCAAAGAATACCCGGATGTTTTTGAAGATTCGGACTGCCGCAAGATCATTCACGACTTGACTGAAGATGCCGTACAGTATCTTCTGAAAATAAAGGAGAAAACGCTATGATGCTTTCCAACCTGAACCTTTCCAGCCTGCCGGAGTGCAACTTTGAAGTGCGGTACGTTGACAGCGTTCTGCTGAATCCCTGCGCCGAGTATCAGCGGCTGCTCCGCATGGGTAAAGTTGCAAAAATTGCAGCCAACTTTTCGGAGTACATCGCCAACGAGCCGAAAGTCAGCTACCGGGATGGTCGCTACTTCGTCTTTGACGGACAGAACACCATCGAGGCACGGAAAACGTGCAACGGTGGACGTGACCTCCCGATTCGCTGCAAGGTCTTCTATGGCCTTTCCAAAGAGCATGAAGCTCTGCTGTTCGCTGTGCAGACAGGCATTTCCAGCGAACTGACCGCTGGGGAGCGGCTCCGCGCCAAACTGGTAGCTCATGAAGAAAACGCCTGTGACTTCGTTTCGGTAACGGAGGACACAGGCGTTCGGTTTGCACTGGATGGGATTCGCGCTCCATGGAAAATCTACTGCATCCGTTCGGCCTACTACATCTACAAGAGCTACGGCACAGCCCTTTACCATGAAATGCTGAGTGTTCTCGTAGATGCGTGGGGCGGCGATTCGGATTCGTTCCTGTCGGGAGTCCTGCACGGCATGGCTCGTTTTCTGGCTCTGTATCAGGGCGAATACAGCCGGGAACGGCTGATTCTCCGGCTTCGCACGGTGCATCCCAAGACCATCACCCGGCTGGCACAGAACGACACTGGCAATGTGGCAGACCGCCACATGAAGCAGATCCTGTCCATCTACAACGGTGCTGGTCGTGCCCACAGTCTGCCCTGCAAGCGGTGATGAGCATGATCCCAGTCAACCGAAAATTTTTGCGCGGTGATATTTACTACGCCAATCTGGAGCCGCATCTCGGCTCCGAACAGGGCGGTATTCGCCCGGTAGTCGTAGTGCAGAACAACACTGCAAACTGCTATTCGCCCAATCTCATTGTTGCACCTGTCACATCCAATATCGGAAAGAAGCCCGATCACCAATCCCACGTTCTTGTGGACGGTAATCGGGCTTTTGTGCAGCCATCTATGATTTTGGGGGAATCCATCCAGACCATCAGCAAGGGACGGCTGATCCGCCCCATGGGGCGGTTGAGCATCCCGGAACTCATTCGGCTCAATTATGCGCTGCTCTATCAGCTCGATTTGAACGAATGGGTATGGAGAAAGGAGGCCTATGAACGCTATCTGCGATACCACCGCTAAATCGGAAACTCTTTCCGTCAAAGGCTGCAAGGTCAAAATCACCTATGCGTCTGCGGACACAGACTGCCTGGATGCCATCCAGAAGCTGCTGCAAACCACCATCCTGCGCACGGCAGGACACACCGCTGCCTGACATCCTTGTATTCCTTAACTGCGAGAGATAAGATAAGATCGAACTGAACCTTGAAAACAAAATATGGACGAAACACGTTTGATTTTGCTTTTCTCGCCAAAAGAAAGTGAGAATGCAATGAAAAAACGCGTTTATACATTATACCGTGTTTCGACCAAAGGACAGGTCGAAAAGGATGACATCCCCATGCAGAAAGAAGCCTGTCGCAACTTTGCAGAAAGTCAGGGCTGGGAGATCGTCAAGGAATTTTCCGAAAAAGGCGTTTCTGGCTTCAAAAAATCTGCCAAAGACCGTGATGAACTCCAGAAGATACAGCAGGCCGCAATGGAAGGCAAGTTTGACATTCTGCTGGTGTTCATGTTTGACCGTCTTGGTCGCCGTGACGATGAAACGCCCTTTATCGTGGAGTGGTTCACGAAGCAGGGCATTGAGGTCTGGAGCGTGAACGAAGGACAGCAGCGGTTCGACACCCATGTGGACAAGCTGATGAACTACATCCGCTACTGGCAGGCATCCGGTGAGAGCCTGAAAACCTCCGTCCGTACCCGGACAAGGCTGGAACAGCTCACCGGGGAAGGTCACTACACGGGCGGCACCGTGGCTTTTGGCTACAAGCGTGTCCGCCTTGGCCGGGTAAACAAGAAAAACCAAGAGGTCTGCGACCTTGTGATTGATGAAGCGGAAGCTGAAATCGTCCGGCTGATTTTCCACAAATATGTTTATGAGGGCTACGGCGCACAGAAGTTGAGCCACTATCTTTATGAACAGGGCGTTGTAGGCCGGAACAGCAAGAACATCCCCAACACCAGCATCGTTCGGATGATCAAGAATAAAGGATACACGGGGTACCTCATCAACGGTGCGGTGGAGACGGAGTGTCCGCAGCTCCGCATCATCGAACCAGAGCTGTTTGAACAGGCACAGGAATTGCGGCAGGCACGCACCTGCGAGCGTGGCGGCACTTCACTGGGCACCAGTTCCAAAGCCCTGTTGACCGGACTGGTTTACTGCGGTCACTGCGGCAACCGCTTGAGCCTGACCAGCAGCGGACGGACACACACCTACGCCGATGGGCATACGGTGAAAGAAGTCCGGCCGCGGTATAGCTGCTTTTATAAGATTCGGCATCCGGGTGACTGCGATGGGCAGTCCGGCTACGGTGTTTCCAAGCTGGATTCCATTGTAGAAGAAGTTGTCCGGCAGATCTTCGCACAGTTCCGCGAGGTTTCCCGGAAGAAGCTGCTGGAATCGGTCAAGACCAACGATGCCGCCCGCATCCAGAAGAAAATCAAGAAAATCCAGAAAGACTTGGAAGCCAAGCAGAAAGAGCTGGACGACCTGAAAGCCGAAACCATTCTGGTCATTCGGGGCGTAAGTGCCTTGGACAAAGAACTGCTGGGTACACTGGTAGCCGAGGCAAGAGAGGCTTTGGAAACTCTGGAAAAGCAGCTCGTGCAGGCACAGGAAGAATACGAAGAAGCCACCAAAACAGCAAAGCGTAGCAACTACATCTGCAACGAGCTGTTTACATGGGCGGATGTGTACGATACCGCCAACCACGATGAACGCCGCGCCATTTTGCAGCAGTTCATTAAGGAGATTCGTGTCCGAAAAGACTATGAAATCTCGATCACCCTGAACGCCAGTTTCGACCAAGTGGAGCAGCTCAAGGCTGTATCGACCTACGATGGTGCGGAAATTTTTGAAGAAATTTCCGAAAAGGGGGCATAAAAGTGATGCGCTTGCCCGCAGCACTGTGTAAAATGCAAAGAAAGAAGCGTGAAACCGATGGATTTTCAAAAAGTACATGGATGACCCCACCCGGTTCGCATCCGACTTCAGGGTTCGGAGCCCGGCACGGTCTGCCAAAGTTTTTTAGGCATAAAAAACGCCGCATCGTACAAAACGATGCGGCAAATTGGTGGACCTAGAGGGATTCGAACCCTTGACCTCTCGGATGCGAACCGAACGCTCTCCCATGCGGACCTTAAAGAAGCCCCCAAAGAACAGAACATTTCTTTGCGAAACGGCAAAAAAATATAGGCGTAATGCGGGTTTTCAGACGAGCATTACTTTCGAGAAAAAATTGCCGTTTTTGCTTCAATGTAAAAAAGTCACACTTCAGGAGGGATGCGCTTCAGATGCGATTTGAACGGGCGACCATCGGAATACTTCTTGCGGATCACGCACCGTATGGGGATGATTCGGATTATATCCCCTATACAATAAAATTGACGAGAAACAGTTAGATTTTTTCTGGCTGTTTCTTTTTTATTGCACAAATCGGCAAAAACAGTGCCGACGGTTACGCACCCAACGAAGATGAAAATGCCCAAAAAAAGCTATCAAATATCGCGTTGCTCTATACAAAATATAGCAATCGGTATACGCACCATAAAACATATACGGTATAACGTCAATTTATGTACATATCTCAACTGAATGACTGGAGGTGAGTTTTCAAAATGCCTGTTATTTATGTTGCAAAAACATCTTCCTACGCACGAAGAATCACGTTCGTTTTAGGACAGACGGTTGAAAAACAGCATGATCCTTGATTATTTCTACGGGCAAGCCGGAGAGCTGTTTTCGTTCTACCGCGTTCCAAAGGCTCTGTTTCAGGAGCCACGGTTCCAGAGCCTGTCAACCGATGCCAAGACCCTGTACGGTATCCTGCTGGACCGCATGAGCCTGTCCGTGAAAAACGGCTGGCTGGACGAGCAGAACCGGGTGTTCATCCTCTTCACGATACCAGACCATGCCCATCGCAGAATAAAAGCTCCACAGCGCATACCTGTTGGTATAAAATACTCGGCCATCCCAATGGCTTTTGATGGAATAAGGATGGCACCCAACCGCTGATCTTAAAAATGCCCAGATAACACAAAGCCGGGCTGCTGCACAGAAACTGTGGAGCAGCCCGGCTTTTCTACAACGCAGTCACACCGCTGCAGCCCTGATCCAGAGGAACAGAGTGGGTGCGCTTAGCCTAGGGTGAGGGTGTTGGTGACGGAGACCACGCAGGCGAGAATGCCCATGATGATGCCGCCGATGTAGGGGTTTTTGGACTTCTTGTAGATCTTGCTGCACACAAAGACGGCAAGGGGCAGCATGAAAACGATGGGGTAGAGCCAGATGCCGGTAATGGAGCCGCCAAGGTGAGTAAGCTCGGACCACAGGAAACCCTTGTTGTAGAAGGTGATGTACTGAACGCCGATCATGATCTCGGGTCCGATAAAGACGAAGAACATCTGCACCAGAGTGCTGAGCCAATTGGACTTACCCAGCTGTACAAAGTTGAAGCCGTCGGTGGCAACAGACAGGGCAATGTAGTACACCAGCCAGAACACCAGATACTTTGCAATGGTGGCAAAATGCATGGGTGCAAATGCACGGATGGTGATGAAGCACCACAGGCGGAAGTCGGTGAGGAACAGGTAGTCGGAGATGAACACCAGCGCATAGGCGGCGACCACCACGATAAGGGACAGAACGATGGTCTTCCAGAGCTTGCGGCCGCTGATCTTCACGCCGCGCTCTGCCAGGTCCAGGCCGTTCTTCTTGCTATAGCAGTTATAGGCCACCACCATAAACAGGATGGTAAACACGCCACAGAGGAAGGTCCACATACCGATGTACCAGGTGGCTTCCTGATTCCAGAATGCCGGACGGTTCTTACTGCACCATGCATAGATGGTGGGGTAGAGGATCACGCCCATGATGGCACCAAATGCAAGACCGCCCCAGTACCAGCCCTTGCCCTTGCCCTTGGGAGCAGGGAGCGGCTGTGCGTCTGCAGCAGGCTTGAGCTCTGCAAAGTAGCGAGCGTCTAGAAGGGCGATGGCGGCGTAGATGACGAACATAAAGAAGCCAGCGATGCCCACCGTATTGAAGAATGCCTTCCACTGCCATGTCTGGTTGTTGGCATCCAGCTTGATGGGAGCATCCAGTGCCTTGTCAAAGAAGGTGACGCTGTCAGCAACAACATTCTTGGAGAAGTGTGCCCAAGGGTGGGTGATGGCCGGGTTGAAGATGACACGGATGGATTCCTTGCCGTCGATCTGCTCGGTGTAGTAGGTATCGGCACTGCGCTTGTCCAGACCGGTGGGGTCTACGCCAAAGTGCAGGAAGGACTGTGCAGTATTCTGGTCGATGTAATCCCGGGGAGCACTCTTGGTGCCGTCTTCCTGCTTTACCCGGTGGAAGAACTCGTCGTACTGGCAAGCAACGATACCAGCATCACGGCTGCCAAAGATGTTGACCCACTGATCGTCCTTCTTGTAAACGGCATCGTTGGACACCAGCAGTGCGGCGGCGATCAGCCCTTCCTCGTCCTGCATCACAGCCACACGGCTGGCAAGTGCGCCGTTGGAGTGACCGGTAACGCCGATGCGGCTTGCATCAACATAGGGCAGGCGAGCAATGTACTTTACGGCATCGTAAAGACCGTTGGCGTTGTTCTCGGCGTTAAACCATGTGCCGTCCGGGATGATCTCAGAGTCGCCGTGACCGTACATACTGATGGAGATGACCACATAGCCTCTGCGAGCGTACTCAACATAGTTGAGGTCCTGCATCTCACGGTTGTTGTACCAGCCATGGCTGGTAACAATCGCCGGAGCGGGGGTCTCTCTGGTGGCGTTTTTCGGCACCAACAGAAGGGCGTCCAGTTCGTGACCGCTGTCGGTGACCATAGTGATGTCGTGGTACTTGATCGCACCGCCGCCTGTCTGCACCATGGATGCGCCCAAAGAGCTTATAAGGCATAGGATCAGAGCGATCGCGACCCAGAAGCTCGCGCTCTTTTGCTTTTTCATTTTGTTTCCTCCTTGTTGTGATTTTTTTTCTTTTTGTTGAGTGTAACACTTCACACTCAACTGCCTAATGAGAATTTATCAAAGATGCACAAAAAATGCAATAAATAAGTTTGCTGCTCTTTTTATGGATTTTGTTGCTGTTTTTTGTCATTTGTTTGCTTTTTGTCTTTTCCGTTTGTATACAAAATAACTTCCACAAATTAAAGCTGCTGTAATTGTGAGAACTGAACAAAGGGGCTGCAGCACGTGATTTTGTGCTGCAGCCCCGATCCGGTGCTTTTTTGGAAAGCAGTGTCCGCTATTATGAAAATTTTTTTCGTTTTTTCGACGACCGGTAGACGGAAGGGGGGATTCCTTCCGTGCGTTTGAACACCGCTGTAAAGTGGCTGATGTTGTCATAGCCTACCTCTTCAGCGATCTGGGAGATGCTTTTGCCAGTCTCCAGCAGCAGCTCCTTTGCCAGTTGGATCCGGCGGCTGCTGATGTAGTTCACAAAGCTCTCTCCCGTTTCCTTATTAAAGGTCCGGGAAAAATAGCTGGGGCTGAGGTGGCACAGGTCTGCCATCTCCTTCATGGTGATCTCCTGCTGCAGATGATCCCGGATGTAGACCACCGCCGGGTAGACCACGCTGCTGGGGTTTACCGGCAGCACCCCGGTCTGCTGCGGTCTGTGCTCCTCCTGCGGCAGGAGCTCCTGGATCTGGATCTCCTCGCTGGACTGTTCGGCGTTGGCACTCATCAGCCACTTGTAGGTCTCATCCCGGGTGTGGCTCTTTACGGCACGGTCAACAATATAATGCACCATATCGTTGATATATTCTGCGACCTGAACGATCCGGTCGTAATCCATTTCTGGCAGAAGCTCGTATTTCCGCAGGATCTCCTGCTGTGCAGCGTCCTCTTGCGGAAGGATGGAACTGATCTCGTTTACCAGACGCTCCGCCTTTTCCTGGTCCTTGTGCCGCAGACGCACCTGCCCGAACATCACGGCACCAAGGTAGATATCCCCCACCATGACGGGGACCGCTACGTCCACGATGCCGCAGTGGCACAGGTAGATGTAGGGGCGGCCCCGGCGCACTGCCTCAACTCCTGCCAGCGCATCGCAGCGGAAGCAACGCTTGCGAGAAACGGGATTCTCTCGCACGATGCTGCAGAACGCGGTACGGCCACTGTGTTTCGTGACAGGCTTCCCCTTGATGTCGATGCAGACGATGGCGGTACCGGTCAGCTCCGCCAACCGGTCCTGCATTTTTTCCCAGAGAGGGATATCCAAAACGTTTTCTATGGTGTATTCAAACCTGCTCATACCTTCGATTTTCCTTCTCCTTGCCGGACATTCGAACACTGCCATCATAAATGACCCGGCATGGAAAAGCAAGGTCCTCGGAGCAAAATCATGGTAATGTACAAATTTTCTACATTGAATAGGGTATATTGACGAGGGATTCCGTGGACAGATCTGCCCAAACCGAATGCAGCAGGCCTTCATCAGCCCTGCGTCGAGCGGAACGACCATCCTCAGGCTCACAAAAAAGCAAAACGCCTGTTGGGACACGGCATTAGCGGCAGCATCCCCAGTAGACATTCCTACTGGTTGGGAACCGCGCACTAAGCAACAGCAATGGGTTGCGTTTGCTGATTTTCCGCAGTGTAGTGTTTGCAGCGAAATATCGGAGAATGGTGATTTATGGCCAAATCAAAAAAGATATTGGTCAGATACTTCGCAAACTATGCGAGCAAAAGGATATTGAAATAATTGAAGCAGAAGTCTGCCCGGACCATATCCATATGCTGATAAGTTTTTCGCCGAAGTATAGCATTTCTTACGTTATGGGATATCTCAAGGGAAAGAGCAGCCTCATGATTTTCGACAGACACGCGAATTTAAAGTACAAGTATGGAAATCGGCATTTCTGGGCCAGAGGATATTTTGTGGATACTGTTGGAAAAAACAAGCAGAGAATCCAGGAGTATATCAAGAGACAGCTAGAACAAGACCAAATTGCAGACCAGTTAAGCCTTAAGGAATTCACGGACCCGTTTACGGGTAGCAAGGGAACCAAGGCGTAAATAAAAGGCCCCTTGAGGGGCCTGCCACGAGACAGGAATGCAGTTGGCAGACCCATTCGTGGCCCCTTAAGGGGCTTTGCTAGTATTATGCCCTTCTAGGGCTTACTCAAGCCACCGGCTCAGCCGGTGGTTTTGACTGCACAAATCGGCAAAAACAGCGCCGACAGCTACGCACCCAACAAAGATGAAAATGCCTAAAAAAGCTATCAAATATTGCCTTACTCTATACAAAATATAGCAATCGGTATACGCACCGCAAAACATATACGGTATAGCGTTAATTTTTCGTACATATCCCAACTGGAAGACTGGAGGTGAGTTTTCAAAATGCCTATTATTTATGTTGCAAAAACATCTTCCTACGCACGAAGAATCACGTTCGTTTTAGGACAGACGGTTGAAAAACAGCATGATCCTTGATTATTTCTACGGGCAAACCGGAGAACTGTTTTCGTTCTACCGCATTCCCAAGGCTCTTTTTCAGGAGCCACGGTTCCAGAGTCTGTCCACCGATGCAAAAATCCTGTACGGCATCCTGCTTGACCGCATGAGCCTGTCTGTGAAAAACGGCTGGCTGGACGAGCAGAACCGGGTGTTCATTATCTTCACGATAGAGGATGTCAAGAGGGCGTTGTGTTGCGCAGACAACAAAGCGACCAAGCTGCTCCGGGAACTCGAAAAGTTTGGTCTGATTGAACGAAAACGCAGAGGTCTGGGAAAGCCAAGTTTGGTGTATGTGAAGAACTTTTCAGCAGAATCGTCAAAATCAATATTCCAGAATCGTGATTTTCACGATTCTGGAGGCTTCAAAAACGCAAGTCAAGACCCTTCAAAATCACGATGTAATAAGACTAAAGAGAATGATACTGAAATGAGTGAGACTGATCCCTTCTATTCTGAAGAATCGGATGAGATGAGCAAACGCACCCAACTGGAAGAATTTTTTCTCAGTCTTTAGAGGTGGAACTTCTGCTCCGGCTCTGCCCGGACGATGAGGACACCATCTATCAAATCGTGGATTTACTGGTAGACACCTGTGCCACCAAACGCAAGATGTTGCACGTCGCCGGGGACGATAAGCCCGCCGAGGTGGTACGCAGCCGGTTTATGAAGCTGAACGCCGACCATATCCGCTTTGTGCTGAAGTGCCTTGCAGAGAACAGCAGCCCGATCCGAAACATGAAACAAT
>ERZ1026862.2072-NODE-2072-length-10864-cov-4.333796_pt1 | contig 10864 bp, 10 predicted proteins | sample MGYA00380161_ERZ1026862 | MGnify/ENA primary metagenome ERZ1026862 (study PRJEB33269, sample SAMEA4719797) | human gut metagenome | biome: human-associated habitat; feature: organic feature; material: feces | place: Cameroon | collected 2013-10 ... | reverse complement strand
TACGAGATGCTCAGGAGTCTCGTGGGCTCGGAGATGTGTATAAGAGACAGCCTATCAGATCATATTCATAAGCACCGGTAACTTTTACTTTGGCAATATCGCCGGTCATCAGTTCTTCTTCGGTATTGACAAAAATATAGCCATCCACATTCGGAGCATCCCGGTAAGTTCTACCGACATAAGCATTCTCATCTGCGACTTTGCCTTCGATAAATGCATATAATTCTGTGCCTTTCATGGAATCATTCTTATCAAAGATTACTTCTTCCTGCAGTTCCATGACATCCGCCTGCCAGTCTTTCTTGACTTCCTCATCAATCTGATCCGGCATCTCAGCGGCAGGAGTTCCCTCTTCTGCGGAATACGTAAATGCGCCGAGACGGTCAAATTCCATATCATTGACAAACTGCATCAATTCTTCATGCATCTCCTGTGTCTCGCCCGGGAAACCACAGATCAGTGTCGTTCGAAGCGTAATATCAGGGACCCGCTTGCGCAGATGCGCAATCCTCTCGATCAGTTCCGCCTTATTTGTCTTGCGGCCCATGCGTCGTAAGATTTCATCATTGCAGTGCTGGATCGGCATATCCAGATAATGGCATACCTTTTTATCCCGGATCATCGCATCGATCAGTTCCTCATAAATCTCTTCCGGATAGCAATACATAATACGGATCCAGAACAGACCAGAAATCTCGTTTAATGCATCAAGAAGCTTGTGAAGACTTTTCTCTCCATACAGATCAACACCATAAAGCGTTGTCTCCTGCGCAACAAGGATCAGTTCCTTCACGCCGCCTGCAACTAGTTCCTTTGCGGAAGCAACCAGTTCTTCCATCGGAACGCTCCGGTATCTTCCTCGGACAGATGGGATCACACAATATGTGCAGTTCTTATTGCATCCTTCTGCAATCTTCAGATAAGCAAAATGTCCGCCTGTTGTAACGGTACGCTTCGTCGTATGTGTCGGAAGCCCGGTCAGTGTATGGAAATTCTCATAAAATTTATGATCCAGTGTACTTTGTACCGCTTCCCAGATTGCATCATAGGAATTGGTTCCAAGAATCGCATCCACTTCTGGGATCTCTTTCTTCACTTCATCCTGATAACGTTGCGTCAGACAACCGGTTACGATCAGCGACTTGCATACGCCAGTCTTCTTCTGCTCAGCCATCTCAAGGATCGTATTGATGCTTTCTTCCTTCGCATCTCCGATAAAACAGCAACTGTTGACGATGATGATATCGGCTTCGGTTTCATCATCGGTAAGTGTAATTCCGTGGCTGGTCAGCATGCCGATCATATATTCCGAATCGACAAGATTCTTATCGCAGCCCAGTGAAATAAATAGTAATTTCATAATTCCTCTCACTCAAAAAAAGGAATGACAGACGTCACTCCTCCTTCTGTTATTAATTATTATCTTCCTCATCCGAAACAATCTTGACATCGCCACGGTATAACTCTTCAACAGCGATGGAAAGAGGCTTGTTGCATTTCGGATTCTCGATCATCGGTTCTGCACCGGCGATAATCTGTCTTGCACGCTTAGCGGTAGCAAGTACAATGGAATAACGGCTGTTTACAACCGGTTCCTCACCGATCTCAACACCGTCATTAACAACTTTCATTAATTCTACATAGGATGGATGTATCATAGTATTATTCTCCTTTCGAAAAGCCTGTAAGCTCTTCTCTTGTTTTATTGATAAAATCTATATTAGCTGATACGCGATACGATGCATTCTGTTCCGGCTGTCCGTTTCTCTCATCATTAATCAGCTGATGGATCACTTCCACACCATGTTCTACCGTATCGTTTACCACTATATAATCATAATTTTCAATTCCCTGTGACTCTTCACAGGCGCGCGCAAGCCTTGCATGGATCACGTCCTTCGTCTCGGTTCCTCGTCCGACAAGACGATCGCGGAGCGTGCACGCATCCGGAGCCGTAACAAACATAAGAATCGTATCCGGGAATTGTTCCTTGATCTTAAGTGCTCCCTGTATCTCAATTTCAAGGATCACATTCTTGCCAAGATCAAGCTGATGTTGTACATATGCTTTCGGTGTTCCGTAATAATTATTTACGTACTGCGCATATTCGATCAGTTCGTCCGCTTCTATCATCTGTTCGAACTTTTCTGTCGTAACGAAGAAATAATCAATTCCGTCCCGCTCACCGGGTCTTGGATTCCTCGTTGTTGCAGATACCGACAATGCATAATCATTGCCGTACTGCTCCATCAACGCCTTCATCAAAGTTCCTTTACCGGCTCCCGAGAAACCGGAAACCACTACAAGTCTGCCTTTCTCACTCATTGTATCAATTCCTCTTACTCAATGTTTTGAATCTGTTCGCGAACCTTCTCAATACCGGTCTTAAGATCAATTCCGATATCCGAGATCTCAATATTATTCGCCTTGGAAAGAATCGTATTCGCTTCACGATTCATCTCCTGCGCAATAAAATCAAGCTTACGTCCGATTGAACCACCGGCAAGAAGTGTATCCTTTGTTGTCATAATATGACTTCTCAGTCGCACCGTCTCCTCGTCAACACAAACCTTATCCGCATAGATCGTAACCTCCGTTGCGATACGTGCATCATCAATCTGTCTGTCTCCTAAGATTTCCTGAATTTTCTCCTCCAGACGGGTTCTGTATTCCTTCATAATCTGCGGAGAACGTTCCTCGATAAAATCAACATCAGAAAGCATTGTATCCAGCTTATCTAACAGATCTGCCTTTAACGCTTCGCCTTCCTTGACACGGCTGTCAACAAACTGTTCACATGCACCGCGCAAAGCTTTCTCCAGTCCGCTCCACAGTTCCTTCTCATCAATATCCTGTTCTTCCATCACGAATACATCCGGATAACGGGAAAGTGTACTGACACGGATATCATTCTCAAGATGGAACTCTTCTGCCATAGCATTCAGATATCCCAGATATTCACCGGCCAATGCCGCATTATATCGAAGCGAGTAATTATCTTCTGTATAATCTTCGTATGTGATATAGACATCAACTTTACCACGCTCAATGTATTCCTTAAGGAGATTGCGGATCGCACTCTCAAAGAAATTCAGTTTCTTCGGCATCTTAATGTTGACATCCAGATAACGATGATTTACAGACTTAAGTTCGACGGTAAATTTGCGCTTCTCATCCGCGACCTCACACCGTCCGAATCCTGTCATACTTTTAATCATGCCACTTGTCTCCTGTCAAAATGCATAGTCTATGCATAGATAGATGTATTATAATGCTATTTGATGAATTCGTCAAATATTGGTTTATAAAAAATGCATGGTTTACAAATTCTTTTTTGCGAATTTTTTCACACCGCGCGTCAGTCCGTCCGCCAGCGTTTCCAATGTTTTATCACTGTGATCCGATGACTGGTTTCCAAGTTCGATATCAACAGAAGGAATCGTGCTGTAAGAAGTCTGTGTCAGGTCGATCGCCAAACGGCCTTTTCCGTTAATTTTTACTTTTTCTTTTTCGAGTCCCTTGATCAAAGCCTTGCCTAAAGCTTCGTGTTCTTCCCAATGATTCTTAACCGGCTTCATACTTTTTAATTTTTCCGGAACTCCTATATAAAAACAGCCTTTATCATATTTGAGACCGTCTCCGTCCCAATGCAGCGCAATGTGACAATCCGCAACATTGTTACAGATAACGGTTCTCGCAATATTGTCAAGCTGAACATCCTTACTGTTCCGGATCATCAGGACATCGTAACCTTCTGCAAGAAGTTTCTTTTTTAAAATCTTTGCCATCTTCAGTGTCACCGTACTCTCCTTTGTTCCGTCGCGAAACGTCATTCCTCCGGAGACTGCGATTGCACTTGTCGAGCCTGCACGGGTTGTTCCGCCGGTCACTTTTGGAGAACCATCCGGATGACAGAGCGTTTTTGTTGATCCTACATTGCCGGTTCCGTGTCCGGCATTGATTCCGACGATGATGCCTTTGCGATTCTTTTTTGCCTTGTAAAAGACGGCATAACCGGAAGTAATCTTCGCATGATCCGCATATTTCCACTTTTTATCCAGATAAATCTTCTCCTTATTTTTATATGCACATTCCGTATGAGTGTCAGATTTTTCAATTTCTTTTTGATTTGTTTTTGCCTGCGTATCTGTGGAAACACCAGATACCAGCATCATAAAAGTTAATAATACCGCAAATGCGCGCAATTTCTTTTTCATAACCATCTTTCCCTTCTTTTTCCTTCTTTAACTAGTTGTTTGCGAAATGCCTCCCCTTCTTTGAAACAATTATAGCATTTTGCCTGATTTTATTTCAATACGAATTACGATATCCGTTCTTGGATTTTCAGGCAATCCATATTATAATAGTAAATTATTGAAACAATTTAGGAGGCAGCTATGGCTTTTGACGGAATCGTAATCGCAAGTCTGGTCCACGAATTAAACCAGACTGTTTTAAATAGTAAAATCAGTAAGATCGCACAGCCGGAGAACGATGAACTCCTGCTTACATGTAAGGGAAGCAACGGACAATTTCGTGTGGCGATCTCTGCAAGCGCTTCTCTTCCATTTTTATATCTGACAGACGAGAATAAACCGAGTCCACTGACTGCTCCGACTTTCTGTATGGTGCTGCGCAAACACATTGCAAACGGGCGTATCACACACATTTACCAGCCGCATATGGAGCGAATCATCAATATGGAGATCGAGCACCTGAACGAAATGGGTGATCTTTGTCATAAGACACTGATCATCGAGCTGATGGGCAAGCATTCCAACATCATCTTCTGCGATGACAAAGGCATGATCATCGACAGTATCAAGCATGTATCTTCCGCAGTAAGTTCCCTGCGTGAGGTTCTTCCCGGTAAAGACTATTTCATTCCTGCGACACAGGAGGATAAGTACAACCCTCTTACAACCCCGGCGGATCAGATCCATGAAATCATCGCAAGTAAGCCGCTGACCGTTGCAAAGGCGATCTATACAACTTTCACCGGTGTCAGTCCGTTGATTGCATCGGAGATTGCATATCGTGCCGGACTTGACGGAGATCAGTCACTGGCATCTTACTCCAAGGAACAGCTTTTGCACCTTAGTAACCATATTGCATGGTTTTTTGATGATATCCGCGCTGATAAGTACCATCCGGTAATTGTAAGAAAAGGCAGACAACCGCTGGAATTTTCTGCTGTGGATCTGACCATGTACCATGATTATGAAGTGGAATCCTACGACAGTATCTCACAGGTACTTGAAGTCTACTATGCAGAGAAAAATGTATATAGCCGCATCCACCAGAAATCGGCAGATCTGCGCCGCATTGTCAACACTGCATTAGAGCGTAACCAGAAAAAGTACCAGATTCAGCTCAAGCAGCAGAAAGATGCTGAAAAGCGCGAAAAATACAAGCTTTACGGCGAACTGATCAATGTATACGGATACAATCTTGAGGAAGGTGCAAAGGAACTGATCGCACCAAATTTCTATGATGATAACAAGGAAATCAAGATTCCTCTCGATCCTACTAAGACTGCAAGAGAGAATTCACAGAAATACTTTGACCGCTACGGCAAATTAAAGCGTACCGCAGAGGCGCTCGACACGCTCCTCGCAGAAACAAAAGCTGAGATCGATCATCTTGAATCCATCCAGAATTCTTTAGATATCGCGCTCTCCGCCGATGATCTTGTCCAGATCAAGCAGGAATTGACGGAATACGGGTTTATCAAGAAACATAGAAGCAGCAGGAAGGAGAAAGTGAAAAGCAAACCGTTCCACTATATTTCTTCCGATGGTTACGATATGTATGTCGGCAAAAACAACTACCAGAACGATGAACTTACCTTCAAATTTGCAACCGGAAACGACTGGTGGTTTCACGCAAAAGGCATGCCAGGATCGCACGTTGTTGTAAAGAACAAGGGGGAAGAAATGCCGGATCGTGTATATGAGGAGGCTGCGATGCTCGCAGGCTACTACTCCAAGGGTCGCGAATCCGACAAGATCGAGATCGACTATCTCCAGAAGAAGAATGTCAAGAAACCGGCCGGCAGTGCTCCGGGATTTGTCGTTTACTACACAAATTTCTCTATGACAATACATCCGGATATCTCAAATTTGAAACTCATTGATTAAATTTGTGCCTAAGGGACGATTGTGGAAGCATACTATCTTTTTTCAGAGAAATTGACAAGTTAACTTCGCCAACGATTTCAGGCAGGTTCTCAAATCGAGAACCTGCCTTCATCTTTAGGAATCACTATAGAATTTTCTTTTGTACGCTACTGCATATCGGCGGAACGTCCAGCCATCTGCTTCTCCTGTGCCTCGATCATCTTCTTGACCATATAGCCGCCGACAGATCCATTCTGCTTCGCGGTAAGATTACCATTGTATCCGTCATTGAGCGGAACACCAAGCTCGTCTGCGACCTCATACTTGAAACGCTCTAATGATTTCTTCGTATTTCTGTTTGCCATGATGTTTTCCTCCTTTGCGGTGTGTACTTTTGGTACAATCATAGTATATGCAGTGAGGGAACTCATATGCTGGCAAATATTTGTATGATACACGAATTGCTCCTTGTATCATAAGTTCATACGATCAATTTTATCTTCCAGGAACTGATCCATCTTGCGCTGCAAGATCGCATGCGACTCCATTGTCAGTTCCGGATCTTCGTCAAGAATCGATGCCACCGCTTCTGAAGCCTGTTGCAGCACCGGTGCATCCTGATAGATATCCGCAAGCTGGAAAGCAAGATCTCCACTCTGTCTGATGCCAAAGAAATCTCCCGGTCCCCGCAGACGGAGATCTTCGCTTGCAATCTTAAATCCGTCATTTGACTGATTTAAAATTTCCAGACGTTTTTTTGCATTTTTCGACTGCGAAGTGTTGATCATGATGCAGTACGACTGTGCGTCCCCTCGTCCGACACGCCCTCTGAGCTGATGCAGCTGCGCAAGACCGAAACGGTCAGCATTTTCGATCATCATAACCGTCGCATTCGGAACATTGACACCAACTTCAACGACAGTGGTTGACACAAGAACCTGTACTTTATTTTGCGCGAACAGATTCATGATTTCATTTTTCTTATCGTTTTTCATCTTACCGTGCAAGACACCGACTTCAATATCAGAAGACAGTTCGGATTTTACCTTTCCGGCATAGTCTGTCACATTTTCGCCTTCCATATTCTCGCTGCCTTCTACCAGAGGACAGATAATATAGGCCTGATGACCAGCCCGCACCTGTTCCTCGATGAAAGTGTATGCTTTCGGCCGGTATCCGGTATTTACCACACAATTTTTAATCGGAAGCCGCCTTGCAGGAACTTCATCGATTACCGAGATATCCAGATCTCCGTAAAGAATGATTGCAAGCGTTCTCGGAATCGGAGTCGCACTCATAACAAGAATGTGTGGTCGTCTGCCTTTTTCCGCAAAAGTCTCTCTCTGACGGACACCGAACCGGTGCTGCTCATCCGTGATCACAAGTGCGAGATTCGAATAGATCGCTTTCTCCTGGATCAAGGCATGTGTACCGATCACCATCGCATTTTTTTCTGCTTCCAGAGTCTGGTAGGCAAGCCTCTTTTCTTTCGCTGTCATGGAGCCTGTCAAAAGTACAATCGGAAAATGCAGACCAAACTGTTCACTCATCTGGCAGTATGATTCATAATGCTGCCTTGCAAGTACTTCCGTCGGAGCCATAATGGCAGACTGATAGCCGCTTGCCGCCGTCCACGCCATCGCAAGGAATGCCACGATCGTCTTTCCTGATCCAACATCTCCCTGTATCAGCCGCTGCATCACATATGGACTTTGCATATCACGTATTACATCGTCAAGTGCTCGCTTCTGTGCACCAGTTAATTCATACGGAAGTTTTCCGATACACTCCTCTATTATCTCCGGTTCTCGAAACGAAAATGCGTTACTTTCCCGCTTCTTTTGTTCCTTCTGGTACTGCATTCCAAGAATAAACAGAAAGAATTCATCAAAAACAAGGCGTTTGCGTGCCTCGATCAGCGTATCAAAGGAATCTGGAAAATGAATCTGTTTGACCGCATAATTATATTCACAAAGTGCATACTTCTCCCGCACATCCGTCGGCAGATAATCGAAAAGCATATCTTTTCCCGCAAGCGCCTGACGTATCGTCTTGATCATAAGATTGTTCGATACGCCTCCGGTCAGAGAATACACGGGGAAAAGCATATCTTCCATCTGTGTATAAGCCTGCGGCTCATAGATGACCGGTTGTTCCATCACATATTTACCTTCTTTGATCGCGACTTTTCCATAGAAGACATAATACTGATTGGCTTTCAGCGTATTTCTGATATAGGGCTGCCGATACCAGATCAGCTGCATCTTATGTCCGACAGAACCAATGGTAAGCAGTGTCAACTGCATACGCCTCGTACTTTTGACGACCGGAGATGTTCTCACCTGTGCTACAATCGCATGATTTTCTTCTGTGAGGGAAGAAATCTCATCGATCGGTTCCATCTTCGGATACCTGATATATGTCCGGGGAAAATGAAGGAGTATATCACCAACGGTGTATACTCCCATTTTTGCAAACAAATCTTTTGTTTTCTCCCCAATTCCTTTTAAACTCGTAATTGAAGATGTCTCATTCATAATCTATTTCCTGTTTTGCTTGTGACTGAATAGCAGAAGGCGCGCCCTATTCTACGGAAATTACGTAGTAATAGATTGGCTGTCCGCCAGCATTGATCTCAACCTCTACATCCGGATACTTCTCCTCGATGACTGCTCCAATCTCCTCTGCTGCTTCTTCGGAGGCATCCGTTCCATAATAAATGCTTACGATTGCAGAATCCTCATCTACCATCGCATCTACCATCTCAAGCGTCGTTGCTTTCAGATCCTGTCCGACAGAAAGAATAGAGGAATCTCCGATTCCCATATAATCATCCTGCTTGATCGTCTTGCCATCAATCTCCGTATCGCGGACTGCATAAGTCACCTGTCCGGTCTTTACATTGCCGATTTCTGCAAGCATTGTCTCCTTATTCTCTTCCGGTGAATAATCCGGAATATAATTGACCATTGCAACAATACCCTGTGGGATCGTCTTGGTAGGAAGAACGATGATATCTTTGTCCTCTACCAGTGTTGCCGCCTGGTTGGCAGCCATAATAATATTCTTATTGTTTGGAAGAATAAAAATATGATCCGCATTCACATGATCAATTGCAGAAAGCATGTCTTCCGTACTAGGATTCATCGTTTGACCACCCTCGATAATGTAGTCAACGCCAAGTCCCTTGAAGATCTCATTCATTCCCTCACCGATCGATACAGAGATAAATCCCATATCTTTTCTCGGCTCGTCAGCCTTAGCTTCCTCTTCCTCGGCTTTCTGCTGGGCAGCAAGCTTTTCTGCATCCTTGATCAGTTTCTCCTGATGCTCCTCACGCATATTGTCGATCTTGATCTTGCTTAATGAACCATATGTTAAAGCTTTCTGAATAGCAAGACCCGGATCATTGGTATGTACGTGAGTCTTAACGATCTCATCGTCCGCTACCACAACGATCGAATCTCCGATGGATTCAAGGAATGCTTTGTATTCATGCTCCTCTGCCTCTGTGAGAGGTTTGTTCAAAACAATGATAAACTCGGTACAGTAACCGAATTTGATTTCTTTCTCTGTCTCTGCTGAAATCTTGACAACGCCGGATCCTTTGGAAACATCCTCGATCTCATAGTCGATTTCTTTACCAAGAAGGCTGTCATAAGCGCCTTTTAACACCTGCATAAGTCCCTGTCCGCCGGAATCTACCACGCCCGCCTGTTTTAATACAGGTAACATCTCTGGGGTCTGGCTTAATACATAATCTGCATGCTTGATTACTTCGTCACAGAATACAACAAGATCTTCTGTCTCATCGGCCATCTCTAATGCTTTATCTGCCGCGCCCTTGGCAACCGTAAGAATGGTTCCTTCCTTTGGTTTCATAACTGCCTTATAAGCGGTCTCAACGGCCTTCTGGAATGCATCGGAAAGTACCGAAACAGTCACTTCATCATAAGAAGCGATCACTTTACAGAATCCACGGAACAACTGCGACAAAATAACGCCGGAATTGCCGCGCGCGCCACGCAGAGAACCGGATGAGATTGCCTTGGAAAGCTGAGCCATCGTTGGATTCTCGAGCGCAGATACCTCTCTTGCCGCTGACATGATTGTCATCGACATATTTGTACCGGTATCTCCATCAGGAACCGGAAATACGTTCAGTTCATTAATCCACTCTTTTTTCGCGTCCAGATTCTTCGCACCGGCGAGGAACATCTTAGACAGTACCTCTGTATTAATACTTGTGATTTCCAATTTCTTAATCCTCCCTAGTCAATGACACGTACGCCTTCGACGTAGATGTTAATTTTGTTGATCTTCATGCCGGTAAATGACTCTACCTTATACTTTACTGTTTCGATCAGGTTATCAGAAACCGTAGTAATGCTCACACCATAAGCAATAATGACATGAAAATCGATTGTAATCTGATTATCTTCTTCAACAACAACACTGATTCCGTGTGTCAGATAATCTTTCTTTAAAAGTTTAACAAGACCATCCTTCATATTAACGGCGGCCATACCGACGATTCCGAAGCACTCTACTGCAACCGATCCGGCATAAGTAGCGATGACATCTTCATCGATTAAAATCTTACCATACTGGGTATCCATCTGTCCCTTCATACTCAGACCTCCAATTTTATCTGTTCAATAAGCGAGTTGACATACTTACACTCATTCTATAACTATTCGTATTATAACCATTTTTCTTAAACTTGTAAATATATTTCAATTTTT
>ERZ1026862.2071-NODE-2071-length-10867-cov-4.883093_pt1 | contig 10867 bp, 8 predicted proteins | sample MGYA00380161_ERZ1026862 | MGnify/ENA primary metagenome ERZ1026862 (study PRJEB33269, sample SAMEA4719797) | human gut metagenome | biome: human-associated habitat; feature: organic feature; material: feces | place: Cameroon | collected 2013-10 ... | reverse complement strand
GGGAAAGGGGGGATTCCGGATGCGCTGCCGGAGCGCGCTGCCGTCATTTCCGAGGGGAAGAGGGGACTTCAGTCAATGTACGTCGGGTGCCAGTTGTGATGCGTCTTCGTGAAGATGCGGATGATGGTGAACGGCTCCTTGATATTGTCCTCTATCGGCGTGAGATATTCAGAGGGGAGCACCTCCACATCCCAGATGAACTCCTGAGCTACCTTGTAATACTCCACGTCCAGCAGGATGAAGAACTTGTTGATCATGTAGAGCACCTTGCCCTCCTTCACCTTCGGGCAGTATTCCTTCCTTATCTCGTCCAGGGTCATCAGCCTCACGGGATGGTCGCTCTTGTAGTTTATGAAGCCTCCGAGCATATCCCCCAGGATGTAATAGTGGAGACCCTTCTCCTCCAGTTCCTTATTGGTGTAATTGACTGTGAGCGTGGCGTTCGCAGGACCGATGCCCCGCACGACATACGGCAGGCTGAGTTCCCTGGACATGGAGTTGCTCTCCTCCTCATAGGCATACAGGTCTATGCCCAACGGGCTAGGGCCTACGTATTCGCCGTTCAGCGTATAGCATATAGGCAGCCATCTGAGATTGAACCTTATGTCACTCATCCATTCCGATTCGTGATTGCGGTCCTTGCCATACGCGTCCGTCTCCCGGATGACGGGCGGCCTACGGAACTCCATTCTTTCCTTTGCCGTACCCGGCCTCTTGAACAGTTTCCCCTCGTTCTGCCCTGCGGCTCCCAGCGGAAGGAGCAGGAGAGAGAGGAACATGAATTTGAGTAGAACCGATGCCCTACTTCTCTTCTGACGTTTTCGTTCCATATATCTTAATTGCATATTCCACCTGACTTTTGGGAATATCACCACGCTCCCCATTCAGAGGGTCTTTGTAACTATAATAGTTGCCACTGTCACCATCAAGGATGACGGCATGGTCAACGTCTTCGATGTCTGTCTTCGTCACGCCTATCACTTGACCTTTGGGGGCTTTCCGCTTAAAGTAATCATCTATCTTGGACGAATTGGTTTCCCATCCTCCGCTTGTCTCGAAGAACATATTAATAAAATTCGCGGTATCAGGATTGGGGATTCAATCTTCACCATTCATGAAATAAGCCGTAGGCCCATTCGCAGTAGTAACCCTCACATAGCCGCTTTTCTCCCAGAATTCCCGGGAGTTGTATTTACATCCGTATTCTTCTTCTGTAAATTTCAGCCCATAATGAGAACCTATATTCTCCATGCAAGTAAAGAAGCAGTTCCCCCTGCGCGACCCCCAGGGGGCGCTACTGCCTGATGGAGATTCGGAACCCGTCTCGCTGAGGTTATTGTAAACCTCTACGCTGTCTGCATCGTTGATGCCGCATGACATCTCGGGGATGTCGTTCAGATTTAATTCTTTCATAATCTCTCGCTGTTTGTTGTTTGTAATGTTTTATTAGCGTTTTGACGTATGCGCCTTCTCTGTAAATTACACTTCGTGTTCCTTGCGCAGTATTACTGCTCCGAAATACATGAGGTACTCCATCTCTTTCATGACAAGTTTGACCTTGACATTTCCCGGAATCATGTCTGGCTTTATGCAAGCACAGGCATTGTCAACGACCTCCTTCACGGTCAACTCCGATTGAGAGAGGCTTCTGATCATGTTGACTCCCAAGACTCCTACTCCCACATCTCTTACTCCGTCTGCGCCCAATCTTGGTACCATGCAAATCCAGAATCGCTTCATGGAAGAAGGCAGGGACAAACGTCTGCGCAATATGGCCAAGGCTTTCTCCGGCCAGTCTTCGGGAATCTCAAAGATTTTGAGATATGGACTCAAGCGCAAGCGTGACGATAGGATTCCTTCCGAATTGATGTTCTTGTAGGCATTGGCTTCTTCCTTTTCTATACTCCAAATTGACCCAAACGGCAGACTCCTCCATTCCCTTTCTGCTGCCATCATGAAGTCCTCGTATTTCGCGATGCAGCTTTCCACGCTTAACGGGCTTTTCAAATACCCATTATGCAGGACAAGCCGGGAATTGTATTCGGGGAACAGGCGGTAAACCTTCAAGTAGAATTCCGGGAACCTGGCCAGCAGGACTTTCCCAAGCATCTCGCATACGCTTTTGTCTTGCTTGTGCCCGCCCAGGATGTGGAAGAAAGGCTTTTCGTCGAACTTCACAAGATTGCAAAATTTCTCGCCTGAATATCCCTCGTCCTTGACGGGCTTTCCGTAGACGCTTGCCACGCTTCGCCCTTCCCTGTCGGCCAAGGCGGCAAAGAACATCTGCTCGTAGAGGATGTTGCAGACCACGCCGGAATGAGCAACCTCGGGATTGTTCATTTGGTTATCGTCGATAAAGCGGAAGGCTTCATCGCATACTTTGCGGATAAAAGCCAAGTCCGTTCCACCGAAGATGCCCATGTTGTATGAGGCAAGAGTCTCGCTCTTTAGTCCCTCGACGATGAAGTCCGGGAGCCGTATGCTACGATGCTTCACGATCTTGTCCATCATATCCCAATAATATCCTGTTCCTATCTCTCGGTTTTGGGCAACCAAGGGCGAATGGGAAATCGCATCGGGTATTCGACGGGACAAATATACGTCTCCGTCAACATGGATGAACGGCACAGTCTGCTCGGCATAGGTTCTCATCTTGGCCTGCGCCCAATGCTGTGACAGTCCTAATGTCCTGTCATAAACGACGTGCACTTCCGTATAAGGAAGATTAAGCAAGTCTATCAGTACATGCTTGCCTTCCTCGTCCGTATAAAGGGCGACCTCGTCATAGTGCATCCTCAGGCAGATACAACTCAGTGCCCACGACATAAGGTTGTACTCCGCATGCCTCCATCCGAAATCGCATTTCAAGGGATCTTGTCCAGCCGTCCAAAACGTCTGCACAATGCGCATCTTGTTGTCGGTCAAAGGCTGTTTCATGTCATTTCTTTCATTTTTTGATTGTTTTTCGTTTCAGGAAGGGGAGTCCCCATCCCCCCAATGTTGCCGAGGGGGAGGGATTCCCGATGTGCTTGCTCCCGGGACGGAGGGGGATGCTTCAGACCATGGCGTCGCCGCCATCGCTTCCACCGCCGGTGTTGCCGCCGGAACTGCCGCCTTGGTTGCCGCCCGTGTTGCCGGAACCGCCGGTGTCGGCCGGTGCGCTGGCCTGGCCGAGCACTTCGCGCTTGTAGCGCACGATCTCGGTGTTCGTGCGGTCGATGAAGGCGGCGTAGTCCTTCTCGCCCTCCACCAGGGCCAGGGCGTTCACCATCTTCACCAGCATGCGGCAGGCCTCGTCGGTGGCCTTGCGCGATGCCTTCAGCGCGCCCACGGTGGTGCCCAACTGCTCGTTGCCGCGCTGGTCGAGGAGGCGGTTCACGCGCTCGTTGGCCTCCTTCATGCAGGTGACGAACTCACCGAGAGAGAGAGCCTCCACCTGCTGCTTGTAGGTGCCCTCCAGGTCGGCGATGAAGTTCTTGAGCATGCCGGTCTCGCGGTCGAGCTGCATCTTGGGGTCGATGGCGTAATCCTTGATGTGCTGGCTGAGCACCTTGGCTGCGTTGGCCATCGCCCCCACGGGGAGCCTGAGGAATCCCTGCACGGCCTTCTTGTAGCCGACGTAGAAGTCGTCACGCTTGGCATCGGCCGCGGCAATCTCGTCGGAGAGCATGCTCTTCCGCGAGAGTTTCAGGTCGGCATCCTCCTGCTCCACGGCGGCCTTGAGTGCAGCCACCTGGGCTGCGGCCTTGGTGCTCACGGCCCGGTCGCCCTCGGCACGTGCCAGGAGGTTGCTCACGTAGGTGAAATGTGCGCCGTTGTTCATGCGCCCCAGGTAAATGTCTGAAATTTCCTTCATGATGAATGTATTTTTAGGTTTTACGAAATGGAAAGCCGGCAAACTCTTCCTGCCGACAGCCTAAAGGTAAGGCTTTTTTTCAAAGCACCGGCCATTTCCGGCAGGTTTTTCTTGGATTTCCCGAAATCCGGGCAGTACCGGGCTGAAAACGGCAGGATTGCGGCAATCCGGAGCCAAACACTTCGGGAAACGACAGGATTGCAGCAATCCGGAGCAAAACTCTTCGGGAAACGGCAGGATTGCGGCAATCCGGAGCCAAACTCTTCGGGAAACGGCAGGATTGCGGCAATCCGGAGCCAAACACTTTTGGAAACGGCAAGATTGCAGCAATCCGGCATTTCCCGGACAGGACGAGCCGGGATTTCCCAAATCCGCGCATTCCCCAAACACGGCTTGCCCCTCTCCATCCCCCAATGAAACCACGCGCGGCCCCACGGCAGGCAAGGCATCAGAAAGAAAACCCTCGCGAGGGAGCACCATGAGTGCTGCCAGGCGAGGGAGAATGGGGCAAAGGCACGAAGCCAAGGCTCAGGCGTTGCCTGCCGATGGGGGCAAGGGCATCTCCGAGGCAGACTTCTGGCGGGGGAAACGCAGGTTTTCGCGCACAATCTGGCGGGGATCCATCAGAGGCAGAATGAGGCGGGGCAGGCCGGCCTCCTCGCTCTTGATGGCAAGCATGCCACGTGCGGCACCCAGAGTGGCATCGGCCAGATGGCAGGCCAGCTCGGCAGGCACTATCCACTGATCGCCCTGCAACTGGTAGAGGGCGCTCCAGCTCTCGCGCGAGAACTCTATTACGCACTGCGCACCAAAGATGAGCTGGGTGAGGTCGTTCTTCTTGTACTCCACGTTCATATTGCACATCACCATGCGCTGAGCGGTGTCGGCGTTGAACTGAATCTGGTTGCCAATCTGCATGTCACCCTCTGGCCAACCGTTGGAAAGGTTGACGAACTGCAGCAGACGCACGTCCTTCAGACGAAACTGCAGCTGTATCTGTTTCTTTTGTTCCATATGATATAATGTTGTTAAGATGTTGTCTTCTGTAAAGGGGCGGCTTTGCCGGAGCGCCCCAGGGCACACCGCATCAGTGGGCACGCACGATGACGGCATTGAGATAATAGAAGCGGTGGGCGGTGGAGTTGCGTGTACCCGGCATCACACACAGCACGATGCGGCCGTCGGCCGTGGGACGTACGCCCTTGATGCGCACCACGTCGGATGTGTTGTTGGCTGCCTCGACCGACTCGGCATAGCTCCCCTGCCCCTGCAGCACGAAGGTGGTCTGGCGGAAGTCGGTACAGTCCTGCCGCGAAGCGAAGATGGTGAAGTCATACTTCAGGTCGGGATTGAGGTGGCCCAGCGTATATTCGGCCAGAGGACGCGCCTGGGCATTGCCATACTTGCCGGCGGCATAGCCCCACAAGGCCGTCATGCTCACCCGGGCAGGCATGAGCATGCGGGTGATGGTGTAGGTGGCTCCGTTCTGGTTGGAGCCTGCCATGGGCTGCGAGGCGGTGAGCGTGATGCCCGTAGGGTGCAGGTACTCGTCGGTAATCCACGTATGGGTGCGCAGGTCAGTGCCTATGTCGTTCCAACTGGCAATGCCTGACGAGGCATCACCAAAGTTGAGCCTGATCTTCCCGGTGGGCTTGATGTCATTGACCAGGGCATAGCCGGCCTCGCTCATATCGGCCACCTCGTAGGGCGAAGCACATGCCCTGTGGGCTGCCAGCTGGCAGGTGAGCGCGGTGACAGCATCCACACCGGCGGGGCGATAGTGGAGACCCACCGAGGATATGCCCGTGAGACGCTCGAGCCAGGTGCACGCGGCGGTGTAACGACCGAACTTGAGGTCGAGGTGGTAGCCGTCGCGGTTGAGGTTGTCGCCCAGCCATGAGGCCCGCGCATTCTGTATGGCAGTGCCGCTGGGCACAAGGAAAGTAATCTCGGGATGCTCTGCCAAGGCCAGCTGTACGGAACTGCGGATACTGTCGTACATGGCTTGCTGGCTGCTGCCATAGTTGGCAAAGCCGCCATGAGTGGAGTCGTGGGAGTAGGCCCACGTCATGTGGAAGCCCAGCTGGACGTTTGGGTTGGGGCAGAGAGCGGTGGCATACTGGAGAAGCTCGCTCATGCATGGTTCATAGGTACCATACAGACCCGACTCCGGACTGGCCTGCTGCACGGTGATGTAGTCCCATGGCTCGTCCTGCACAAGGGTACGGAGCGCCGTGTGCCGCCTGTTGGTGCGCACACCGCTTACCACCTTGCGGTACTCAAAGGTGTTGTTCTCCTCAGTCACATCGCGCCAGTGGGAAGCAAAGCCCTGCCCTCCGCGATAACCGTTACCGATGACCATCTCCACGCCCACCTCACGTCCCAACTCATAGAGGTACTGTTCAATGGCATCCTGAGAGAAGCTGTTGCCAATGGCCAGCACGCGGATGGTGTCGCTCTGCGCACTTACCAACAGCACGCAAAGCCACGCCAGAATTATCAAACCAATTCGTCTCATCATATCCATCCTTTCATCTTATCCTTTGTCTCTCCTTGATTCAAGCGAAGAAATCCCTTGCCAAGCCCTTCACTCCAGGCCGTGCCGGCGGAGCGAACCTTGCGCACGAAGCCTCTTGATGGTTAGCGATGGCGGAAGGAGCTCTTTGCCAAGCGCTTTACTCCAAGCCGCGCTGGTGGAGCGAACCTTGCGCACGAAGATTCATACCGAAACTTGCTGGCGCGAGAATGCTTTTACCCAGGCCTTTTCATTTACCAACGTCCATAGGGCAAACTTTCTTCCCAAACCTCCCGGCCATGCCAAGAGTGCCCGGCCTCGAGGCCGTCTGCACCCAAGCAACAGTCCGCAATGGTCTTTCGAGCTATTCACCTCGGGCATTTCACCATCTCATTGCGGCCAACTCAGCGAATCGCAGCGGTCATTTCAGCGAAACGCTTCGACCTTTTCAGCAAAACACCTCGGCCTTTTCAGCAAAACGCCACGACCTTTTCACCAAAACGCCTCGGCTTTTTCAGCAAAACGCTCCTGCTTTTTCAGCGAAACGTTCCAGCCCTTTCAGCGAAACACCACGGCCTTTTCACCAAAAAGAGACACCGGACGGAGCAGGGTTTCTCCCTGTGCCCCGCCCGGTGCCTGGATGTCCAGACTATAGTCCGGTGTTTACTTCTTGCTGATCTTGCGCATCGTCAAATAGGCTGTGGGAGCAGCCACAAAGATTGACGACAGGGTACCAAAGATTACACCCAGTATCATCGCGAAGGCAAAGCTGCGGATGCTAGCGCCTCCGAGGCAGAAGATAACTGCCAGCACGATGAAGGTTGACACAGAGGTGTTGATGGTACGGTTCAATGTGTTGTTCAGCGAGGTGTTGAACAACTCCTTGCGGTCATGGGTGGGGAACAGGCCGATATACTCGCGGATACGGTCGAACACCACCACCTTATCGTTGATAGAATAACCTATGGCGGTCAGCACAGCGCCGATGAACGTCTGGTCAATCTCCAATGAGAAGGGCATCCAGCCCCAGCACATCGAGTACATACCCAGGATGAGCAGGGTGTCGCTGGTGAGTGCAACGATAGAGCCAACAGAGAAGGCTACGTTGCGGAAGCGCACAAGGATATAGACGAAGATGGCTGCCAGGGCCAGGATAACGCTGATGATGGCACCATACGTGATGTCTTCGGCCACCGAGGGACCCACCTTCTGGCTGCTGATGATAGAGCCGCCGGCACGCTCGTCGCGGTTGATGAAGTTCTCCAGAGTGAGGTCATCGGCCAGAAGCTTGCCGTCCTTGAGCACGGTGAAGAGCTTCTGCTCAATCTCGCTATCTACTGCAGTACCGTCCTCATTGATGCGGTAGTTGGTGGAGATACGGATGGTCTTGCCGTCGGTACCCAGTGCGATGGCGCTGGTAGTGCTCTCGGGGAATGCCTCAGCCAGCAGCTCACGCACGGTCTCAGGCTCTACCTGCTTCTCGAAGAGCACCACGAAGTTGCGGCCACCAGTGAAGTCAATACTCTTGCTGAAGCCTCTTGTGAACATGAAACCAAGGCTCAATACAGCCAGCACGCCGAAGACTGTGAAGCTCTTGCGGTATGCGCCCATGATCTTGAAGGTGGGATTCTGGAAAGAGATCTTGTTGCCGATGGCTGTCTGGAAGGTCAGGTTCTTCCACTTGTCGCGGTTCATCATCTCGGTGTAGAGCACACGGGTGAGGAACACAGCAGTAAAGAAGCTCACGCAGATACCGATGAACAGGGTGGTAGCAAAGCCACGGATAGGTCCTGTACCGAAGTTGTAGAGGATGACTGCCGTAATAAGGCTGGTGAGGTTAGAGTCAAAGATGGCGCTGAAAGCGTTGTTGTAACCAGCCTCGAGTGCCTCGCGAACAGGCTTGCCTGCACGCATCTCCTCCTTGGTACGCTCGTAGATAAGCACATTGGCGTCCACTGCCATACCCAGGGTAAGCACCATACCGGCAATACCACTCATGGTGAGGGCTGCCTGGAAGCTGGTCAGGATGCCCACTGTGAAGAAGAGGTTCAGCACGAGGGCTGCATTGGCCACCATACCGGGAATCACTCCGTACATGGTCACCATGTAGAGCATCAGGATGACAAAGGCGATGACACAACTCCACACACCCTGCTGGATAGACTCGGCACCCAGCGAAGGACCTACGATTTCCTCGCTCACGATCTTGGCAGGAGCAGGCATCTTACCACTCTTCAGCACATTGGCCAGGTCGCGGGTCTCCTCTGCTGTGAATGAGCCAGTGATAGACGAGCTACCGCCCGTAATCTCGCTCTGTACAGTGGGAGCGCTATACACGTTGTCGTCAAGCACGATGGCCACGCTGCGCTTCAGGTTTGCCTTGGTGAGGGCAGCCCAACGGCGGGCACCATCTACATTCATCTTCATGCTCACGGCAGGACGTCCGTGCTCATCATAAGTGTCGCTTGCGTCGGTCACCACGTCGCCTTCCAAGGGAGCACGGCCGTTACGCTCGGTCACCTTGATGGCATAGAGCTCATATACATTGGCATTGGCACCCTCGCCAATACCCTTCACGCCCCACTTCAGACGCAGGTCGGCAGGCAGGATCTCCTTGGCCTCGGGGCTCTCGAGGAGCTCACTGATGGCCTCCATATCACGCATGGCGGCAAAACCCACCACGCAGCCGTATGCGCCCTGAGCCAGCTGAAGGCGGCTCAGAAGGGGGTGCTGCTTGTGTGCCTTCTCGATGTCGGCGGCAGAGAGAGTGTTGCTTGCCTTCTCCTCCTTGTTTCCGCCTACTGCAGCAGCCAGGTCGCCCTTGGCACGCTGTGCGGTATCAGCCACAGCCTTCTCCTCTGCCACAAGTGCAGAGTCGGCCTGTGTGGTGTCGGCCTTGGCTTCCTCCTTGACACCGCTCAGCGCTGCAGCCAGCTTGCCATCCAGTGTCACCAGGAAAGGAGTCACCTCGGTAGTGTTATAGGTCTCCCAGAACTCCAGGTTGGCACTGCCCTGCAAGAGCTTGCGCACACGCTCGGGCTCCTTCACACCAGGCATCTCCACCATGATGCGACCCTCCTGGCCCTCGAGAGCCTGGATATTGGGCTGCACCACTCCAAAGCGGTCGATACGGGTGCGAAGCACGTTGTAAGAGTTGGCGATGGCGCTTTTCACTTCGGCACGAAGCACGCGCTCCACCTCCTTGTCGGTGCTCTTGGTGGTCACCTTGTCGCGCAGCTGCTGCGTGGCAAAGAGCTCCGCCAAAGACTTCTCCGGGGCGAGAGCCTTATAGTCCTTGATAAACAAGGTGATGAAATCACTCTGGCTGTTGGCTGCCTCTGTAGTGGCCTGCTCAACGGCACGGCGGAAGTTCTCGTCGGTCTCCTCCTTGTGGTCGGCCAGCGCCTTCACCACATCGGGCACGCTTACCTCCAGGATGACGTTCATACCGCCCTTGAGATCCAGTCCCAGACCGATGCCCATCTCGCGGCATTCCTTCAGTGTCCATACGTTACAGTACACCTTGTTGTTGAGCACTGAGTCAAGATAGTGGTTGGCAGCCTCCTCTCCCTCAGTCTGCGCAATCGTCTCTGCCTTACTCTCAAAGTGGCTCGTGACCACAGAGAAGCTCAGGTAGAAGATGCAGACAAGGGCGAGCAGAAGCGCGAAGACCTTTACAAATCCTTTGTTTTGCATTTTCAGTTATATTTATTGTTTTTTATCTTTTCTTTAGCAGTGTATAACACGCGATATAGCGCAAAGGTACATATTTTTTTGTGACTTAATGCACCATGCCACGAATTTCTGTCGAAAAGTCGTCTTTATTGGCTTCTCAGACGCAGATATGTGACTATAGGATAGTGGTCAGAGAGGTAAATATGACGGTCGATGAGCGTTTTGGTGCTCTCGAAGTGCCTTGAGAAGAACACATGGTCGATTCGCACGAAGAACTCATCCTGGTTGAATGAGAAACCCATGCCCGTGCCGCTCTGCCTGAAGGCCGATGTGAGGACCTTCGAAAGGCGCTGGTAGGTGTAGGAGATGGGGGTGTCATTGAAATCGCCGCACACCAGCAGGGGATAGCGGGCATAGTCGGTGGCCAGAGCACATAGACTATCCACCTGCGGGCCACGCAACCGTGAGGCGCGGGCCAGCTTGCCTGCCAGGGCCCTGCCTTCGTGCCTCACCACATCGCCGTTGGGGTTGTGTATTATCTGGTGATACTCATCCTTGTCTGCGCTAGAGAGACGGTTGCTCTCCAGATGGTTGCTCACCACCAGGATGCTGTCCTGTCCGTGGAGCGCCCAACAGGCAAAACTGCCATTGCCCTTCGTCTCGTACTGGAACTTGACGCCTGCCTTGCACAAGGGCATACGGCTGAGCACATACACACCCTTCTCGCCCATACAGTTGAAGTGCAGCCTTTTCATGTCGGCCTTGGCCTCCTCGTTGTCAAACCACGTGGGACTCTCTTCCTGCACGCACACTATATCGGG
>ERZ1026862.2070-NODE-2070-length-10868-cov-9.271155_pt1 | contig 10868 bp, 4 predicted proteins | sample MGYA00380161_ERZ1026862 | MGnify/ENA primary metagenome ERZ1026862 (study PRJEB33269, sample SAMEA4719797) | human gut metagenome | biome: human-associated habitat; feature: organic feature; material: feces | place: Cameroon | collected 2013-10 ... | reverse complement strand
CTGAGAAGACTCGTACATCGCACGGTAGCCATCATAGTTGAGCCACTGTGCCCATTTAGTAAACTGCTCTGCACTCTGAGGTTTGCCATAACGCTTCTCCATGATTTTATTGAAAGATTCACCTCCCTGAGCACCCTTCAATGTATAATCATGCTGTCCCCATGCATCGTTTTGAGGCCACAGGTGTTCTGGTTTCATCATTCTGCTCAAAGATTCGAAGGTTGGAACATTAGGCATACCACGCTCTGAATGCAACTTGTGACTTTGGTTAGCGAAGTAGAAAGATGGTGACTTCATCTGATAAGGACCATGTCCGCTGACACCTAAGTCGGCTGAGCTAGGAATATAACCCAACTGAGGATGGATATCCTTTACCTGTTCTCTCAAAACCTTATCAATGGCTGCCGGAGGGAATCCCTCATTACGTCCACAGTAGATACCGATGCTGGCATGGTTGCGGATGCGGGCGATGTAATCGGCAGAGTTTTCCAGGAACATTTTGTGATCATCAGGATCTGGTCCGTCCCAAGGGTTAGCTAGCCAGAAGTCCTGCCATACCATGATACCATACTTGTCGCATGCCTCATAAAGTTCTTCATCACCAATCTGTCCTACCCAGTCGCGAATCATATTGTAGTTCATCTCCTTATGATAACGCACGGCAGCATCATATTCACGTCCGCGATAGTTGAGGTTAGTCTCCGCGAATCCCCAGTTACCACCCAATGGGTTCAATCGCTTGCCATTGATGTAAATCTTGGTCTGGGTCTCCAGGTCGGCATAGCTCATCTGTCGGATACCAGCTTTATAGTTGACCTCAGAAAGCATCTCACCGGAAGTTTTATCCGATACTCTGAAACCTGCATCATATAAATAAGGAGAACCATAACCGTTAGGCCACCAAAGATTCATGTGCTGGTCCTTGAGTTGTGGATAGTCGGTAGGAGCGAAAGCTACCTCACGTTTTTCATTTGGTTTCAAGCTTACTTCCTTCTCAAACTTGATTTTACCGATATAACCTGCCAATTTCACAGTCTTTTCTGCTGCATCTGCATTCTGCAAGAAGACAGACGGAGTCATTGTCGCCAATGTATCAGGCAAGTTTAAAGTAGATGTTACCACAGGGTCAGAAACACTAACCCCATTGTCATGAGTAAGATAGACATCATTCCAAATACCAATTTCACGACCTGGGGTATTGGTTATCCAGTCCCAGCCGATTGAAGCGTGGAAGGTAGGGTTATCAGCACCCAGCTCGCCACCGTTCAGGTCTGTATTCTGAAGATTCTTCTGCTTCACAACGCCAAAGTGAGCATTCTTGATGACATGTACCTCCAACTTGTTGGCACCTGGTTTCAGTTTCTTGGTAATATCGATGCGAGAGCGGATAAAGGTACCATCAATTCTGCCTATCTTCTCACCGTTTAGCAATATATTAGCCTTCCAGTTAATACCATCGAAATTGAGATAAGTATGTTGCTGCTTGTTGGCTGATGGCTTATACTCGATAGTTGTGCGATACCAAAAATCAGAATTGAAGAACGATTCTGAAATCTGACGCATATTGTCATCGTAGCGATTATCTGGCACCGCACCGATATTCATATAGCTGGTGAGTACGGTACCAGGTACAGTTGCCTGAATCCAGGTATCACTTCCTTCGCGTCGCAACTGCCACTGGTTGAGCATTTGTTTGCCATTGGTAGAGGTTAGGGTATTGGCTGTTTCGGCACGCAAGCCACCCTTACCCATCACCTGCATCTCAGACAAGGCAAATTGACCGGATGCATCCGGTTCTGTAAGCAGCAGCCTAACATATCTCCCATGACCTTTGCAAGCTATTTTTTCTATCAGACCTTTCTGCTTTTGCTGCCCCAAGGTTGCTATATCGCTCCAGTTTTTGGCATCGTTTGAAACCTGAATCTTGCCATTGCGAGCTTTGTTGATCCAAAAGAGATTCACCTGGTCGAAGTCTGCCTCTGTGCCCAAATCTACATAGAGCCACTGAGCTTTGGCATCTGTTTTATTTGCCAAGCCCGACTTCCAGACGCTGGAGAAGTGCATGGACGGGCGCCATGAAGTGGTGTTGTCGATGAGTTTGATACGCCACCAGGCAGCACCTGGCATAATCAACTCGATGCGTACATGTTCGTAGTTGCCAGGTTTCTTCAGCGGGATGGAAATATTCAATTTTCTAAGTGGGAGTTTCACTACGTCCTGGAACTTATTAGGGTCGGAACTAACCTGCTGCTTGGTAGCAACACCAGGAAGGTCTGAACCCTTTTCTTCTCCCAGGACTTCCCATTTCTTTCCATTGTGTGAGCCCATCACCCGAATGGTATAGCCTTGCGAAGCCTTATCCTTATAGAAAGCCAGTTCACCGGTAAATTCCAATTTCTTGAGATTCACCTTCATGGCTTCCCAGTTAAACTCTACAAATGCATTTTCACCTTTGATATATTGGCTCGTAACCGTATTGCCGTCAATCATTTTCTCCTTGTCACGGTTGGACAGTTCGCCCTCATTGGTTTTCACACTGAGGAACGAAGGAGCTTTACTGGTGATGATACCGTCCGTTACGAGATGTCCCGTAAGGTTGAAATCAGCATTAGATGAAGTATATACCATACGGTTCAATGCAATGTTCCTATAGATATAATCCTTCACCATTTTGGGAGCCGTAAACTGTGATGGGCGGCCCGGATATTGTCCGATGCCCCTAGTTTCGGCATAATTGTCGGCATGTATCATGCCTAAAGATTGGCTAAGTATGGCCATTAACACAACTGCTTTTTTCATTAGGTTATAATATTAATATTACTTATTTAGATTTTGTGGTGGCAAAGTTACGAAAAAAAAATAAATATACGCTTGTTTTCTTTCTTAAATTATGGTACTTTTATGTTTTATTTGAACGAAAAAAGTACCCAATAGGTATGGCTTTCTAAAAATAAGCTACACCTATTGGGTAGGAATGAATCTGTCTGTTTCTAAAGAAAACACTTATTTCCAATGAAAAGTTTTCTGTTTTTATTTCATCTTACAGTCTGGAAGAACTTCCATACATCTTTTTCCTTCTATAGTCTTCAGTATGCAGCCGATGGTCTTTCTACCGATGTTTCTGTTTACCGGAACGAGATCTTTACTGATAATTTCTACATAGTGAACGCCAGCGTTAGGCACATCCATAGGTAGCGTACCTTCGGCTTGCATCTTGGTATGCTCGAATTTTTCTACATCGTCGAATCTTACATAGCGGTTGGTCTTGCCGTCAACAAAGCCAACGCATACCGTATCCTTATCTGTTGCGATAGAGGCAAAGATGAGTTTTTCACCAGCAAAACGCTTGAATTCCCTTCCGCGTTCTCGTTGCAGAAGTTCTACCATGGAAACCTTGCATACTCTGCCGCTCTCGTATACCAGAATGAGCCATCCCTCTTCTTCGTCTTCGTGTACTGCAAGTTTCAGGCGATAATCTTGCCAGTCATCGTCATCCAGTACCTTATATTCGTCGGTATCCATCAGACAGATGACGGCAGTAACTGGGCGGTAACCGTCTTCATAATCATGCAGGGCATTGTTGCGCAGACGTGAAGTCTGGATATGCTCTGTGATAGGAGCAGATTCTACATGTTTGACGATGTTTTTAGTTTTCTTTTCATTCTGGGCAGTGTCTACGATATTAGCAGAAGGAGTAGTGTTTACTGCCAGATGCGGAATATGCTCCTCTGCCCATTGTTTTCTGATGGCAAGGAACTTATCTCTGTAGGTGGCATTTACTTTACGTGCTGATGTTCCCATGCGTTCGAAATATTCACAACCCACGGCGATTGGGGTAGGGCATGGCTCGATATCGATAATGAGTACGGCATTGCTTACTTCCTCGTCGAAGTGAGTATGTACATAGTGGGCAGCCTCCTGTCCGAGATAGTAAACAATCTGGTTGTTGACATATATCTCATATTTGTCTTTAGATCCCTTGAAGAGTGGGTTTTTCAAGTCTTCTTCCAATCCCATTTCGTAACCGATGTCGGATACGCCCAGATACAGATGACCACCTTCGGCATTGAGGAAGGCGCAGATTTCTTGCATAATCTTCACTGTCTGTGCCGTAACATCCACTCGCATGGAGTTCTCTGGATATACGATAGAGGTCTTGAACTCTGTATGGAAGTCTTCCTTGCCATAGTTCTTTTTGTTGGAAGAAGATTTCTGTAGCTTCAGGAGCGCACGAATCTTGTCGAGAATGTCGCCCGCCTGGGTGAGCAGTCCCGATTTCTTGACGAAATTATGGGAGAGAACGAGCGATGCAAGCTGTTGCAGATGAGGATCTTCTGTAAGACTGCTCCAGCGGTATAGCTCTTCATAATGTTCCTCGCTATCCAGACAGCCGATGATGCGCAGTTGCATGAAGTCGTGGCGCAGGATGGCATTGCGTTCGAATAGTTCAGGCTCTGTTTCTGCGATATGATTGATTTTCTTGGTATCAACCTTATCCAATGCCGCAAAGTCGTTGAGAAGTTCCAGCAATGTCAGTCGGCTGTCATAATATCCTATGCGTTCTTTGCTATTCAGCATGATGGCAAGTAATCGGCAGAAGTTGAGATAGTTATAAGCCTTGATGTTATCTTCTTCCAGCGTAGCCTTGGCATCGATGATGGCCATCAGTTCTGATACGTATACTTCGTTCATGGAAACGGCATTAGCCAATTCGTCCTTCTCTTCCTTAGGATTGTATACTTCATGGTTTGCATATCCCAGCATCAGTTGGTGGAATGCGTCGACAAGACCGAATCTGCTCTCTGGCGATTCTCTCAGGAAAGTACCATAGAGATATTCGTTGGCACCTTCGGTAATGTTGTCTACTTCTACAATCATGCCTTTCTTCAAGTCATTGAGGCTCATGCCTGGAGCTGGACATATAGAGACCGAGATACCTTCGCTGCTGACGGCTGGAATACGGGGAACTCCAGGCACCTGATTGAAGAGCAGGCAGGTGAGGCGGGAGTTGTAAAACAAGTCGTTCACTCTCACATCGTCTTCGTATTCGGTTATCATGTCGCGCATGGCAAAGACATAGCTTCCGTCGCTCTTTACGTCTTTTACATAAGCACGTAGCAATAGCGGCATTCCCTGATATTCAAAGGATAGGATATTGACATCGCCAGGGAAGAAAGGTACTACGTCGTTTAGTACATCGAGCGTACCTATTCCTTCGCAGCCATCTTCCACAATCTTGCATTCGAAGAGAAGTTGTCCAGGGAGCTGTCGGGTTACGATGATCATGGTTTCATCATCGATATAAAGCTTTCTGTTCGTCTTTTTGGATGTCTTGCGCTTTTGTGCGAATAGCGAGTGGTTGATATACTCCCATAACTCCTTGTAATGCTCGATAGTGGTGCCTACCTTGCCTCTCAGTTTGATCGGTGGCTTTTCATCGAGGTGGACAGAAATTCCATGCCAGAGTCCCATACGGGTAGAGAGAGGCATATAGAGATTTTCCTTGTCCAGGTCTTTTGGCTGTATGGTTATGGCTTGCTCGTTAATAGACAGCAATGCCATATCGTTCTCGTATTTAGCGGGTTCAAAGCTTTCTACTATATCGTTGTTCTGCGAGCAGAGCATGTTTGCCAGTACAAAGGCATCATCGCTGTTGAATGGTAGGGCAGCATTAAACTCAGCCTGGGTAAAGAGTGAAAGGAAAGCTCTCTGCAGGGTCTTGTTAGAATCGCTTACATTCATCAATGATACCAGGCGGTAGAGTATGGCTTGGTTTAGGGATGTGTCGTAAATCTTGTGAGTAGCATTTCTACCAAGTATCAGCTCGATGATCAGTACCTGTATCATAGTCTCCTTAGTTGTTGTGTCGCTCGATAGTCGGTCGGTCTGGCTATAGATATTGTCTACGTATCCCTGCAGTAGTTTGAGCCATTGCATTTGGAAAGGTTTTCTGTTCCAGAGATATACTTCCTGGCTACGAAGAGTGGAAAGAATCGTGTCGATATGTTTCTCCATAATCGAGAAGTCGAGCATGAAGATACATTGCATGATGCAGAATTGTTTGCGTGGATGATAGATGTAGGCGCAAGTGGATAGGGTAGAAAGTATATGGCTGATAGTATCTTCTGCCATACCGTTTTTCAGGATTTCGATAGCCTGGATATAGTAGGATAGCAGTTCGATGATATCAGTAAAGCGCTGTTCCAGCAGAATGCGTTCTGCTTCCTGGCAGCGGGGGAGGAGATTCTTGCTTTCTAGAGTTTCCAGACAATGAGTATGGATGTCTTGCAGTTGATCTTGCAGTTCTTCCTGGCTTAGACAGCCGGAAATACCAGCTATCCATCGGTGGCACTCCAGGTCAAATATTTCGGATGGTGTATCGCCGAGCATCAGTTTTCTGAATTCTTCGGTGTTCCAGCTTTCATCACCGATGATATTGCAAAAATCTTGATCAGAGAGTGAAAATTCTGATTTTTCTGCGCCCAAGACGTCAACCAGTTGTACTTCCATCAGTTTCTGGCGGAATTTGGTAATCCTACATCTTACTCTTGGGGTAAGAGCTGCATTGATAATGGTATCTCGTTTTAATATGGCAGTGAAACCATATTGGTCTTCCAGGTGATAGCAGTCGCCTACAGTCATTTTAATTTTGAAGTCCACCTCATCATATTCCTTGTAATGTTGTCTCATGAGGTGCTCTATGTTTTGGGCAATGAAAACCTTGCCTAGGTGGGTGGTTACCATCAGACAGTCTAGGGTTTCGGGCATGGGTTGCCTTCTTTGGAAGTCAATCTGTCCTATTTTATAAATTTTGTCTTCCACTTCGATGACGAACTTATGTTCTTCTTCATCTATTCTTAAGACCTTGGCTTTAATACTCTTGTAGTTGTTCATGATTTTTTTGTTTTGATATGTGCCTGCAAAGATACAATAAAAAGATGATTTTTTCAGTATCTTTTCTTTATTTTTTCTTTTGGCATGTTTCTTTATCAGAGAATTGGCATAGAAGCATCTGTTGTGTTAAAAAAGTGATTAATATTCAAAATAGAAGTTTATGTGGCATAAAAATAGGTATATGTGGTAAACCGGTAATGTGGCTGGTAAATAAAATGTTTATGATTGGTGATATAAATTTACCAAAAAGCTTGGAGAAATCAGGAATTATATGTATTTTTGCAATTGTAGAAAGATAAAAAACTAACTCTTGAAAATAACTAAATGGTAAGAGTAAAACATATAATCTGGTTGTTTTTGGTCTCTTGGATGATGATTGCTTGCCAGCAGGAAAAGCATGATAGATGTGAAGACGATACGAACAGCTTGCTTTCCATTGAGGATTCTATGGAAGTGAACCCTCAGTTTGCCCGTAAGAAAATAGATGATGGAATGAAGAATGCTCCTGATAGTCTTACTTATTATGAGTATATGTCCAGATTGGGTAAGCTGTTTGTTCTTTCATCTTCGCCTGATTCTATGCCCCAGTATATCAATCCCGTTGTAGAATTTGCTGAGCATCAACCTGAATCTCCACGTCGCAACAGCCTTTTGGCATACGCCTATAATTGCCAGGCTGGCAATTATCATAATTTTCATAAGAAGAGAGAAGATGTCATCATGCTCTATCATAAGGCTTACGAATTGCTTAAGAACAGCGATTCTCCTAAGTTGATGCCGGATCTTTGTGCCAATCTGGGAGATGCCTATGTTTTCGACAATGACTTGCCTAAGGCTGCCCTTTGGTATCGCAAGGCACTGTTCATTGCTGATTCTCTCCAATTGCCGAAAGTGCAGAATGCATCCTTGTATATGGGACTGGGACGCATCTATCTGTTGTTGGAAGATTTTGAGGCTTCCTTGAACTGTTATCAACAGACAGAAAAGAGCTTTTCTGATCTTTCGCTCAACCTGCAGGCCTATTTCCTGAATAACTATGGTAATTATTATTACTATACCAAGGATTACCAAACTTCTCTGAAGAAATTCCTGATGTTGAAGAAACTGCTGGAAAAACACGACAAGCGTGAAACCTTCAGCATGTATCTCTGCAAGCTCAATCTGGCTGATGTATATCTGAATCTCAACCAATTAGACTTATCGGATAAATATTTGGATGAAGTAGAGAATTACATGCGAAAGAATGGCGATGAGACAGCCATTTACTATTGCAATACCATCCGTATCGGACAGGCAGTAAAGAAAAAAGATTGGAATACTGTAGCCAGAATATTGGCTGGAGAAAAATCGAATGACCAGCTGGACTTCTCGCTCCTCCAGATTCGTCATCAGTATTTGGGAGAATATTATGAGGCTAAGGGCGACTATCGCCAAGCTTATCAGAATATGAAGGCTGATGACCTGATGCAGGATTCCCTGGCACACAAACGAACCCACATGCGTTCTGTAGAAATCATGCAGCGTTTTTCTCAGGACACCCTGCTGCTGCATCATCGCATTGCGATAGAACATAAGAATGTGGAAATCCAGCAGGCAAGGGGATTTATATATCTGATTGTAGGTATTCTTCTCGTTCTGATTTTGTCTACAGCCTTGTTTGTGGTTCGTTCCCGCAGAGAACAGGAAGCGGCTAAACTCAATATCATGAACCTGAAATTGAACAATGCCCGAAACCGTATTTCGCCTCATTTCGTTTTCAATGTCTTGAACAACAAGATTGTAAAATCTGATAATAAGGAAGCCAATGAGTTGTTGGAATTGACCAAGCTGATCAGAGCTAATCTGGACATGTCTCTCCAGATACAGACATCTCTCAGGAAGGAACTGGAATTTGTCAGACAATATGTGCTGGTAGAGAGCAAGCTTATAGAAGACGACTTCAGGTTTGATGTCCAGATAGATGAAACCATAGATTTAGATAAGGTGATAATTCCATCCATGTTTGTGCAGATTCTTGCAGAGAATGCCTTTGTGCATGGCTTGAGGGGCTGGGAAGGTGATAAACGCCTCACGATACAAGTGCAAAAGGGGCAGAAAGAAGATATTCGTATCACGGTAGAGGATAATGGACCTGGTTTTGATGCCACCAAGATGGCACTTCAGCATCGTACGGGACTCAACATCATCCGCCAGACTATTGCTATCCTGAACGAACGCAATAAGAATAAGATAAGTTTCCTGATGCATAATAAGGTAGATGCTGACGGAAAGATCTTAGGATGCCAGTGTACCTTCTTTATACCTATTAATATAAAATACTAAAAAATATCAGATTATGTTAGCAGTCATTGTTGATGATAATAAGCAAGCTGCCCTGGATTTGGCAGAACGTCTTCGGGAGTTTGAGGATGTAGAGGTTGGTGGCATGGCTATCAATGGCATGGATGGATTGTCTCTTGTCAGTCAGGTCCAGCCCGATGTACTCTTTCTTGATGTCCAGTTGCCCGATTTGTCGGGTCTGGACTTTCTGGAGAAGATGAGCAGTCATACTCACGGCAAATGTCGTGTCGTGATGTATACGGCGTATGATGAGTATATCTTGCCAGCTTTCCGCAAGAAGGCTTTCGATGTGTTGCTCAAGCCAATCGATGAGGAGGATTTGGCTACTATCATGCACCGTCTCACCCATGAAGATGTCTTCGTACTCCATCCGGATGAGAGTAATTTCCGGAAGCAGAATTCTAAGTTCCTGTTCTATACCAACACCTTGGATTTCAAACTGATAGACAAGCGCGACATCGGACTCTTTCAGTATAATCATGAACAGCGCTGTTGGGAGGTGGTTGTTGCCGGGAACAAGAGGGTCATTCGTCTGAAGCGAAATATCAAGAGCGAAGCCCTGCTCGATTTGAGCGATCAGTTTGTGCAGATCAATCAGAAATTCATCATCAATATGGATTATCTGATAGAGGTGGTAGATAATGTCTGCCATTTCTATCCTCCGTTTGATGCGATAGATTATGTGAAGGTGAGCCGCATCTATCGCCGCAAGCTGATAGATCATTTCCATAGTTTGTAAAGCATAAAGCCTATGTCACCACTGCCTATATTCCCTGTGCCTGTGGTTTAACGATAATAGCTTTATATTCGAATGAAAAGATTCAGCAGCATTAGTGATTCTGTTAACAAAAGAGGCTCATTCCACTTATTGCCTGACTATGGCACAATATTGCCCTCAACTGGGGCAACTTTTTGCCATTGCCGGGCACAAAATGAAGCGTCGTGAGAAAATTTTCGGGCGGTCTACCATCGCCATTCGAAATATGCTTTCCGGCTGCAGGATGTATGGTTTTGATCGTGAAAAACCTTACTCTCAATTTTGCCATTCACCCGTATAAACACTTAGCTATTTTCTTTTGGAGTTTTTTCGATAATAGTGCATAATAAAGTGTTAAATCTTGGGTAAACGGACTAAAATACAGAGAAATTCTTGGAAAAACGGACAAAATATAGTATTTTTGCCTTGGAAAAACGGACAAAATGCCTCCGTTTTATATTAGATAAACGGACTTGTTTTTTGAAAAAGTTGTATCTTTACACAATAATTAATTAATATTCAATGAAAGCATTTACATATATCAGGCAAGGAGAATTTGGCTTTACTGAGAAGAAGAAGCCTAGGATGATAGATGCGCACGATGCTATCGTGCGAGTAACGCTGAGCAGTATCTGTACCAGCGATCTTCATATCAAGCATGGTTCTGTGCCTCGCGCAGTACCTGGAATTACCGTTGGCCATGAAATGGTGGGTATCGTGGAAGAAGTGGGAGAGAAGGTTACCCACGTAAAGCCGGGAGATAGAGTAACCGTCAACGTGGAGACTTTCTGTGGCGAATGCTTCTACTGCCAGCATGGATACGTGAACAACTGTACTTCCCCACATGGTGGATGGGCACTGGGATGCAGAATTGATG
>ERZ1026862.2068-NODE-2068-length-10885-cov-29.516990_pt1 | contig 10885 bp, 12 predicted proteins | sample MGYA00380161_ERZ1026862 | MGnify/ENA primary metagenome ERZ1026862 (study PRJEB33269, sample SAMEA4719797) | human gut metagenome | biome: human-associated habitat; feature: organic feature; material: feces | place: Cameroon | collected 2013-10 ... | reverse complement strand
GTATGCCTCTGGCATCTTGGCGTTCTGATTTAGTTTTAGTACGTAAAGCAACATAATGGTTAATGTTAAGTGTTAAATGTTAAATGTTAAGTGGGCGCTGCGCAGTGCCTGGTTTTATGTTTATGTCTCTTTCTGAATCACAATGCAAAGATACAACATTTCTCATTCCCAACTCACCGATGCTCAATGTTGCTCCACGATACTCACCGATTATCACTGATAAATATCAGGGCTCTCCCAAATGGAAGAAAATATAGGATACTTGCAGGGGATTGAACTCCTTGCTGTTCTTGGTGTATCCACTCTTCAGCAGCTGCTCATAGAGCTGGGTGCATCTTACTATCCATCTCATCAGATGGGCTCTTGCCACGTCCGGGTCGGAATCCGGAAAATAGAGCAGGGCTAACTCCTGCTTGGTGTAACTTCGTAAATCCATTGACGTTTGTTATAATGTTGAATGTTAAATGTTGAATGTTGAATTTTTCCCACACGGATGCCATCCATAAGTATGATACTTAGCTATCGTAACCATGATACTTAGCACTCGTAACTATGATACTTAGCTATCGTAACTATCTTGTTTACGCCAGGGGGTAACTAGGGTGAGTAGGAAATCGCTTTTTCTAGGAGTCTCTATATATACTGTATCTTTCCTATAGTAAACGAACCTTTACATAAGGAAAGTCTTAGAAAGTACCCTCCCCTTACTTACCCTACCCACCCCTAGAAGGGCAGGTCGGGGGCGGTATCCTGCAGGGAATAGTCGTCCTCTGCCTCCATCGCCAGGCGTGCTTGCTGTGCTTTGATCATGTTGCCGTCACGCTCTATCACGAGATAGCCCCAGCAGTGGTTCACCCTCACCTTGCGGAATCCCAGCTCGCAGAAAGCCCTGCCCACATATACGGCACTGAGCTTCTGGCTGATGCCCGCTCCGATAATCTGAAGGGCACGGCTGGCGGTCATGAATATGCCATGCTGCTCCTCGGTGGGATGGGCGAAGTAGAGCGCAACGAGTTCCCGCTCCAGACGGGGTGCCTCAAACTTGTGGTTGTGAAGGTTGAGTTCAATGATTTCTTGCTGCGTAAACCAATATCTGAAGCCTGAGCGCAGCAGATGCAACGCCTGGGCATAGATGTGGGGATAGTCGAAGGGATGCTCACGGGGCGACTGGATGCTCTCTACCTCGAAGGGCAGCCAGCGGCGATTGCCCGTAGGATCGGAGAGGAACTGAACGTTGTTGCCTGTGGCGGCAAACGAGGCTATATGGGGCCGATGCTCCGGGTAATGGGCGTAGGCTGCACGCTCGTCGATGGTGAGCATGGTGACGGCAGCCTTCAGCTGGTTCAGCTCTGAGGGCTTCATCGTGTCCAGCTCCTCGCAGAGCATCAGTCCGTAGGTGGCTAGCACCAGCAGGTCATCCTTGGAGAGGCGGCTGGCATTGGTCTTGGTGTAGAAATACTGGCGCAATTCGGGCGGCAACACCATGGCTATCCAAGTGCTCTTGCCGGAGCCCTGTTTGCCTATCAATACGATGATCACATTGTTTACCACGTCGTCGAGCGTCCATCCTGCCAGCATTCCCACGAGCCACTTGCGCAGGTAACAGGTCCATAGCTTCTGTTGCTCCTCGCCACCCTTGATGGTCACGCTGTCGGCAAGCTGCTGTATGTAGTCGGTGTCGCCCTCGTGCCATTCGGGAAGGCTACCCAGATAGTCGATGAACGGATTGAACGGCTGCACATAGTTGCTCTCGATGACACGGAAGAAGTCTTGCACCGCAGCACGGTTTGTCTTCGACATCTCGCTCCACAGGGTGTTGACCGCACGGTCGTTGATGATCTGCCAAAGTCCGGGAGCAGAAGAATCCTTGCCCTTTCCGTCGCCTTCTACCTTCATGCGATACTCCACCCTCATGGTAATCTGGTTGTACCTCAGTTCCACGTGCTCGCCCAGAAACTTGATGATGTCGTTCACGGAAGCCGACTTGCCCGCCTCATGGCGACGGCTTTGCAGCTCGTACTTGCGCTTGCCGTGCTCCTCAGTCTGACGGTAGCAGCTGTCCACGGCAGCCTTCGGGCGCTCGTAGTCGGGAAACTCCTGGCGGATGAACTCCAGGGCGGCATCGGCAGAGAAACCGAAGGCATTGAGCTTGTAGGCGAGGCACGACACATACTCGTTCTTGCTGCCCGCCACATAAGTTTTCATCTCTTGCTCCAGTTCCTTGGCAAGCTTGTCTTCGTATAGGCGGTCAATCTTCTTCACCTCCCGTCGCAATCGAGCCGTGGCATTGTCCTGCAAGGTCTTCTCCTGCTGTCGTGCCACCAGCCAGTCGTAGCTGAAAGGTTCGGCATCGGGCTGGAAGAAGGCATCAGGGTCGTAGGCGGCACCCATCAGTCTGCCCAGGTTGCAGCAATGCTCGTCGTACTCCACGCCCAGCAGGTCGGAGAAATACTGGTTGCCATGGCGGAAGGCAATGGGATAGAACTTCATCTGCTCCTCCAGCTTCATGTCCGGCTTCATCTCGTAGCGATAGAGCACGCGCAGTCCCTCGCCCGAAGCGGTGATGTGGAAGAACAAAGTGTGTCTGTCCTCTCTCAGCTTGGCGCAGAGTTCGGCTAGCTTCTCCTTCGGCACGTGGTCGAAGTCAGAAAATCCGACGCCCGTCACCTCGATGATGTCCTTCTTTGCCTTGCCACCCTGGAAGACGCAGGTCACGGAGAAGCAGTAGCACTGGCTCTTGTACTCCCTCTGGTGCGTGATGCGGTAACGCTTCGTCAGTTCGGCGAGCTGCTTGTCGCCCCTGATGATGTCTACCATTTGCTGGAACTTGATAATAGCAGGCTCGGTAGACTGATAGCCATTGAAAATGTTGATGTTCATAATTGCATTTCCTATGTTTAGTTAATAAAAAAAATTGTTAGTTGTTCAACGAATTCATCGTTGTTTTTGTCTAACGCTGGCAAAATTATAAAAAGTCGGTGACATATCATCGCATTTGTTTCCTAGCTAGGGAACGAGTTTTTAACATAAATAACGTTTGAATTCATGAGCAACCAGAAAGATTATGTTCCAGTCCAGCTCATCATCAAGATTGGTGATTGCCTGTTGGCAGTGGATGGCTTAGGTCATCAAGTGTATAGTGCAAGATATTTAGAGAAGAATCATCTCAGTGGCAGGGCGCAGGATCATTTCCGTCACCACGAGTCGGTGTCAGTGATGCAGCTGTACGCCGCCATCCGCATTCTTCTCATCAACACCTCTTCTGTCTGGGACCGCATTCTTCAAATGTGTCGCATACTGGATATATTGGAGCAATGCTTCTGCGACTGTTATTCCGGTGTCACCCTCCATCCCTTTGACGGTGGCATGGAGAAGAGCGTCCGCGACAAGATGCTCTCCGTGGCGGGCTACGACTTCGGGGCGGTGATAAGCGATGTGGGGGAGTGGAAAAGGAGGAAGTGAGTATATCCCCATTTCAGCATAAGGCTTTAACACATTAAGTATTTACCTTTGCATCCGAATTCTTAAAAATCAAGTCAGAAACAAAGAAACTTCGTGAGGAAAGAGAACGGATGAGTGAGGAATTGTTGCAGAAAAAACATGAGCTAGACCAGTTGAAAACTCGCAGAAAATGAGTCGGTAAGTTGATAAGAAAAAACATCCTTACCGCATGAAAGCTGGTTTGCGAATTGTCGAGTGCTGCTTATCTTCTGCATTAACGATACAAAATAACTTTTTTCAAATGAAGGTTTATTGTTGGTATGATTATCGTTTTGCCCCTATATATATTATGATAATGCTTTTATGTATGTAGATTCCTTTCTAATATCAAATATTGTAAGTTTTAATGTTGTACAGTATGATTACGAAGATTAAGTTTAAAAATTATAAAGCTTTTCCTGATTATGAAGAATTGGAATTGCGTCCTGTTACATTGATTATAGGAAAAAATAGTAGTGGAAAGTCATCGATTCTTAAGTTGATAGCTTTACTTACCTCTATGGTAAATGAAAACTATTGGCTTCCATCGCTAAAAGTTAATGAAATTTTGTTAGGCGGAAGTTATCAAGATTTGTTTCACAATGGTTCTATGGCAGATTTGAATCTTGAAGTTGAATTAAATAATGGGTTAGCTATATCCCTTAATTATTATGTAGAAGACTCTATTATTAAGATTTATAGTTATACTTGTCAGAAGGATGGAAAAATCTTATGCCAGGTGCGAAAAGAATCTCGTGAAGATACTTTAGAAGATCGACTTAGCTCCTTTATTTCTGATAATGAAATGGGGGGTGATGATAGTTCTATTTTTAATTATATAGGACCAATTCGTAGAATGGCACCTGAAAACATTAGGTTTCATGGTTTCTCTAAGGAATATTCTGTAAATTATGATGGAGCAGGAGCCTACGATATCTTATTAAATTCGTTTATAAAGGGAGACGGATGTTTCAATAAAGTATCTTCGTGGATGAACCAGTATTTAGAGGGACAAAAGCTTAGTTTTTCCAATTCTTCGAATAATTCTGGTAACTATACTCTTTGGGTTAAAAGAAAAGGAACAGAGGTGAATATTGCTGAGGTTGGTCAGGGTGTTGCGCAAGTGTTGCCTATTGTAACTTTAGCAACTATTGCGGCACCTAACTCGATAAACATTATAGAGCAACCAGAACTTCATCTCCATCCTGCTGCTCACGCTAATATTGCAGAGCTGTTAGGTCGTTCTGCAACAGAGCATCACAATGTTTTTGTTGTAGAGTCGCATAGTAAAAACCTTTTGTTAGGATTTCAAAAAATAATAGTAAACAAGGATATTTCCTTTACTCCAGATGACATAGCAATTTATTATGTCATGGATACAGAGGAAGGCTCTGCTTTAAAGCGTATTTATGTAGATGAAAAAGGTGAATTTGATGACTGGCCGTTAGGAGTCTTCAGTGAATCATTTGAATTAACAAAAGCAATTAATAGATTCGTAAATGATAGTGATTGTTGATAAAACCTTCCTCACTCGTAGCGAGGAAGAAAAGAAACAGGATGTTTGCGATTTTATTTCAATCTTAGAGCATGGTCACTATATTGAAATGAATCCATTGGTAAGAACTGAGGTGACAGAGATTATCGAAAATAGTTTGGTGGAACCCAAAAAGGCTTTATATCAAGAAGCATCAGAATATTTAAGACCAACTAAAATGATGAAGAGATATCTTCAGACTCTTAATTTTTATGACTATAGTTATGAGCAAAGAAAACTTTTATTATTGACACCATCTGAACTTTTAATAGAAAATGCTCCAAATGAATGGCCTATTTACAATAGAATGAGTAAAGTTTATAAAAAAGACAAATTATATTCATCTGTGTTTTCTTATGTAGAACGAGCAATCAATGAAACTAAAATGCTGAAAGGTGTTCATTGTGGAGGTAAGGGAGAAATTCCTAATATGATTAATTATAAAAACCAATATGAGTTCGATGGATTATACAAGTATAAAGTTTGCATATTGTTTGATAGGGATACAGACAATGACGCTTGCTTTGCAACTGATAATAATCCGATTTTCAGGTTTTTATGTAGCAAGGAAGCTGCTCAAGTAGTAGATTCAGATATTTATAAACTTGATTTTGGTAATGACTATGTATGGCATTCATGGTATAAAAGGGCAATAGAGAATTATTTCCCTAAGATAGAATACGGAAAGCTTGGGCTGGATATGACTGATTATCCAGATGATGATAGCTACGACTATGTAAAGTTTCCGATAGAAGAAACAGCACAGTGGAAAAGAAACCATAAGACAAAACCTGACAAGCAAAGAATTTACCAAAAGAATATGATGAAAGATATAGGTGTGTCAATGACCCTGAAGGATTATGAGAAAAATCTGAAGTCATTTGATATACAGGGTATACAATTGTCAGAACTTCAATTGTTTCTGTTTAAATTGGCAGAAATAGTTTAATATATACGATGATATGAAGAAAATATCAATACGACCAGAGCGAGAATATTTACGTGAAATCGTAAGTAAAATGCAGGATGGGCAATACGCAGTACCAGCATTTCAACGGGATTTGGTGTGGTCTCCTACTCAGATAATAGATTTGTTTGATAGTATAACTAAGGGCTATCCTATTGGTTCCATTATTTTGTGGAAGCCAAGACCAACGGACTCTTATCCAATCAAGACGATTTTTGATGAAATAGAAACGTTGGGTAAAGAAGCTCAGTTTTATATTTTGGATGGAAGGCAACGATTAACAACATTCTATTGCTGTGTTATGGATTATAAAGATAAACCTTCCAAATTTAAATTGTGTTATAATTTAGATAAAGATAGTTTTGAACTGAAAAGTAATAAAGAAGAAAACATTAAGTTAGTCCTTCTTTCTGATGTTTATGATACTTTTTCGCTGTTGGGCATTTTACAAAAATATATGGATATAGAAGATGTATCCGTACGAAATGATTACATCGTTAAGTTGAAAAAACTGAATACTATATTGCAATCTTATGAGATAGGAGAGGTCATCCTTGATGATTGTTCCTTGGATGAGGCAAGTACGGTATTTTCTCGTATCAATTCAAAGGGAACTGATATTTCAAAAGTTGAAATGCTCCAAGCTCTTTATTATAACAATAAGGGTAGTGTGTTGATAGCAGAGGAAATCAAGAAACTTATAAATGAAATGAAATCTTATGACTTTGTAGGTCTGAAGACAGATGATGTTCTGAATTGTTGTTATCGCTATTTAGGAAAATTTAATTTTGAAAATAAGATAAAGGAATTACTAGATCATGGCAACTTGGAAGAAATAGTTGATTGTTTAAAAATAGATTTTAAAAGGTCTGTTGAGTTTTTACGCAATGAGTGTGGGGTTCTTTCTTATAAGCATTTACCTTATGTTCGTCAACTAGTAGCTGTTTGTGCTTTTTTTGCGGTAAAGAAAAATTATACGACTGCAGATTTAATGGAATTGAAAAAATGGTTTTTCTATACTTCTGCACAGCAAAGTTTTCGTAATAGTTCTTTGGGAAATATACGACCTATTTTTTATAGATTTGATGAGTACCTTAGAGGCGAAAAGACTACTGCAATCGATTATGAGGATGTAGAAATTGATGTCGATTTTGAATATACTTATGCGAATCAAAATGTGCAGAGTAATTTAATTGCCATGTGCTTGATGGAAGAGTTAAAAAGGAATGGCAGAAAGGATTTTCACTATATTAGTGATTATGTCAGCATAAATAAGAAACCTGCCTTTACCTTTATCATGCTTTATCCTAACGATAGGCTTAAGTTAAATAGTTTATTTAAACATGGTAAGTTTCAAGACAATTTAGATTATCTTCTTTTGGATAAAGAGATGATAGATTGTGCTATCAATAAACAATATGTTCGATTTGAAAAACTACGCAAGGAAGCGATTAAAAATGTTGTTGTAAATAATTTGATGCATTTAGGAATCAATGTAGTGATTGCTTCTGATGATGCACAAAACAATTATCAGATAAGTATGTTATCACAAGAATCAAAAGAGAAAATGAGACTTTGGCTTAGTTTGTGGCCAGACTCATGTCATCCTGAGGATGAGAAAAGAAAGTCAGATTTCATTAAGAGCTTGAAGGCTAATGATGAAACAGTGGATTTCGAAGAGTTATACACTTGTTATCGAGAACTTAAGCCCGAGATTCTTGAAGAAGTGGCTAAGTTGAGATGCCAAGAATGGGTAGAGGAAATAGAGAATAGTTTGAAATTGATCTAATTTGAAGGATTAGTTTAAATGCCTCTACTCATTTATCCAGGGATAATTTTGCAGATAGATTCCAACCTGATTATGATGCCTTGGTTAAGCAGGGAGCTTTGGTTAAAAAAGAAGCAAAATCGAAAGTTTCAATAGGTATATCACCATTACAGCGTAAGGTTTTAACACATTAAGTAGTTACCTTTGCATCTGCTGTGGCTTCTTTGAAGGAAGAGAATGAGGCAATAATGCAGGAAACCTTAAAAATCAAGGCAGAAACGAAGAAACTTCGTGAGGGAAGAGAATGGATGAGCGAAGAATTGTTGCAGATTAACAATAACATCAATATACGATGGACGAAAAATATAACAATATAGTCAAGGAAGCTGAGGTGTTATTTGATAGCATTCTGAAGGATTCCTTGCTGGTTCAGAATGATACTCTCTATGAAGGGTATCCTATGAATCCCACAATTAGGCATAATATAGAAGTTTGTGTAACTGATAATACTTGAAGCTATGGCATCGTGGAATGAAATATTGGATAGATTTGGGCATATGCCTAGTCAATATGACTTAGTACGAAGAGAGTATCTTAAGCAGCTGAGTGATTATACAGGCAGAAATACAATACTCTATTATTCAGCATGGTTACAAAAGTCTTTGATGGCTAATGGCACTTTTGACTTTGGCATCAATGATAATGACAAGACTGGTTTCATGACTTGTATATATCAGCTTGATAAGACTAAAGGGCTGGATTTGATATTGCATACCCCTGGAGGTGATATATCTGCTACGGAATCTTTGGTAGTATATCTTCAAAGCATCTTTGGAAAAGACATTCGAGTTATAATCCCTCAAATGGCTATGTCTGCAGGTACTATGATTTCTTGCAGTGCAAAAGAGATAATCATGGGAAAGCATTCAAATTTGGGACCGATAGATCCCCAGTACTGTATGTATAGGGCGCATGGAATCATTGAGGAGTTTGAAAATATCAAGCATGAGAATATTGCTAATCCGGTAGGTACACAAGTTTGGGGACCTATATTATCGAAATACACTCCAACTTTAGTGGGTGAATGCCAAAAGGTAATAGATTGGTCTAATGGCTTGGTAAAACAGTGGTTGATGGATAATATGTTTGATGGTATTCCTAATGCCGAAGACAAAGCTGATAATGTTGTTGAAAATATAGGAAGCCATGCTTTAACAAAGTCTCATAGCCGCCATCTTCATATTGATTATCTCCGAAACCTTGGATTAAATATAACGGCATTAGAGGATGATGCAGAGTTACAAGATAAGGTGTTGAGCATTCATCATTCTACAATGATTACTATAAGTAGCACCAAAGCTGCTAAGATTATAGAGAACCAAAATGGTGTGTCTTTCATCAATACAATAGGATAAAATGAAAAGCAAGGATTAAGGCGGTCCCAGCCCGCATAACATGATGATGTAGTGTATTCTCTGTTGATTAAAGAGATTAAATTATGTATATTTCAATAACCATATTGTCACTGTCTCTTTTTGCAGCCTTTGCTATAGGAGCTTTCATAGGCTATTTCCTTCATTCTGGATTGAAAAATCTTAAGGATAGGTTGAAGATATTTGGCTTGAACTTTCGTTACAAGTTGGTAGATTACTGGTTTGGCCTCATTTTGACTCTTTCAACGGTATTTGTGTTTTATCACTTCAAGGAGTGTATAGCATTGTCATTTACCGAAGACTTTAATGGGATGAACTTAATCTTCTTGTTTTGGTTGGCATTGCTCATCTTCCCAATGTTTGAGAGTTTCGAGGGCTTTGGAATTAGTATCAAGAAACGTAAATACGAAAAAGAGAAAGAAGCGATAACTTCTGATTTCCATACACAAATAATGAATGCCCAAATAAAAAATGAGCAGGAAAGAAAGGAGGCTGAGCATGAATAATGAGATGATTACAGTAATACAAGATGGCATTAATCTGATGAGGAACCCATACTTTGACGACAATATGTTCTTGGCTTGGATGGATTATTCTAGAAAGATGCTCAACTTGGTAAGTAAGAATGCAATGATAAAATATCAATATACGACATTTCTAATGTCGATTATCAATTCTCAAGATACAGCTAATGTAAAGTTACAAAAGTGTATAGACTATTTGATAAATTTAGCTCCATTAATTTAACAGAAAATATTATGCATCATCATTTTGTCGAGATTAATGGCAGGTGTAATAAGTTGCCGATGAAACTAAAATAACATTTATGAAAGGAATAGTATTAGCAGGAGGAAGCGGTACACGCTTGTACCCAATCACCAAAGGCATCAGCAAGCAGCTGATACTAATTTTTGATAAGCCGATGATATATTATCCTATTTCGGTTTTGATGTTGGCAGGTATCCGTGAGATATTGATTATTTCAACACCATTTGACCTGCCAGGTTTTAAACGACTTTTAGGTGATGGAAGCCAGTTTGGAGTTAAGTTCGAGTATGCCGAGCTGCCATCACCAGATGGCTTAGCCCAAGCCTTCATTATCGGTGAGAAGTTCATCGGTAATGATTCTGCTTGCCTTGTATTGGGCGACAATATCTTCTATGGTGCAGGATTGAACCAAATGCTTCTTCAGGCAGTAGTAGATGCAGAGCAGAACAGCAAGGCTACCGTCTTCGGTTATCGTGTAAGTGATCCAGAGCATATGGTGTTGCTGAGTTCGATGAGCAAGGCAATTGCTTAAGCATTGAGGAGAAGCCTGAGCATCCAAAGAGCAACTATGCTATGGTAGGTTTATACTTCTATCCTAACAAGGTTGTTGAAATAGCTAAGCATATAGAGTCTTATGGCAGAGACAAAATTTATAGAGCGCATGCTCTCGATGCTCCCAGAGAAGTTTCAAGACATTTACGGCGATACGATACCAGAGGCAAGGGAGATGCGCAAGAAGATATGAAGGCTAAAGGCGAATACATTCCCGCGGTTATATATGTGAATGGTATGAGACAATACTCAGCGAGTAACAGAAAATATGTCTCTCCAAAATTATGATTTATACGATAACCAACTCATTTAGTAGATTACAAGTAATTTCCAATGCAAAACAAACATATTTTATGGATAGATGATGCTCGAACATTAACCAT
>ERZ1026862.2067-NODE-2067-length-10886-cov-5.353799_pt1 | contig 10886 bp, 7 predicted proteins | sample MGYA00380161_ERZ1026862 | MGnify/ENA primary metagenome ERZ1026862 (study PRJEB33269, sample SAMEA4719797) | human gut metagenome | biome: human-associated habitat; feature: organic feature; material: feces | place: Cameroon | collected 2013-10 ... | reverse complement strand
GTAATATAGATATGCTTAACGGGAAGATATACAATTATTATCCGTAGCGTACCTGTTGGCTATATGGCAGAGAAAGAGATGTTTCCTCTCGATTTATGAGAATTTTGCTGCGCAAGAATTACGTGCCCATGGTTATAATCTTTATTATTTCAATAACAAGAAGCAGGGTGAGCTGGACTTTGTGATCTATATTCAGATTTGATCCAATATAGGCTTTTATTACTTTTAAATTGACGATAACGCTGGAGAATGGTCTATATGACACGATGAAATCCACAGCTGGCTTGAGTGCCTGCTGTGGATTCTCTGGTTTTATCCTGAACTATATTAAAGTGTAAGATTCGATAATACTGTCTTACTAATCAATCGTAATGGCATCGCCTTGTAGCGGCCTGTGTTATTACCATTACTGCCACTCACGAAACTGATGTAGGTATGGGTTTTTCCCTTCACCTTCACAACACCATAATAGAACAGGCCTTTCACCTTCAGGCTTTCATCTCCACCCTCTGCTAATTCGTATTTGTTTGCCATATCTATCGTTGAATTCTCTTGTTTGTTTTACAACACGAAGATAAGTGAATTCTTCGACATGACAAAAATCCTGGGCAACTTTTTGTTGCCCAGGATCTTATAAAAGTTAAAATTATAATAGTGTTGCGGAATGAAGGAAATATAATTATTCGAAAGATGAGGCATGAACGGTAAATTCTCGTTTGCCTTCCACTAGTATCTCTTCGCCTTTCTTTTCGCCAATCCATCCATTGTCTTCTTTATCATTGCCTTCTCGAAAAGAAATGAACAATGATTTGCCAATCGAGTTCAATATCAGTTGAGGGTCGATCATATCGTAGTAGATGATAGTCTCAGAGCCATCCGATTCGCTTCGTATCTTCTCGCCGTAGGGCCTGTTCCTGTAATCATCGCCATCGGTATGTATGTAGATATATAGTGGTTTCGTGCTATGTCTTTTGTCGTGTATCGTTAGTCGATTTTTGTCGAGCACCGCACTGCTTGATTTCACGCATCGGGTGTTCAAGTATTTGTACACACCGTTAGACGTTCCGTTGCTGCCCCCTACATACCTTACGTTTTGCATACTTCGGCTGCCGCTCGACAGGCGCGCCACATTGTACCAATAGCCATATTCGGGGCTGTTGAAATCGAAGCCTTGGTTGCCCGAAACGATGGTAGCCGACCAATAGTAGCCTATCGATGGGTTGGTCACCTCATATCCGTTGTGCATACCTCCGTAGGGGAATCGTATGCTTTGGGTGGAGGTGGCAGCCGGCAGTTCGATAGACTGGTAGGTGGTGCCGTTGCCAGTGGTGCGTGTCACCAGTTTCATTTCAGGTGTCAGTTGCTTCCACAGTGAGGCGGTAGGTATAGAGAAGCCCGGAGGACAGATGCCAGCCATAGCCGAGGTCTTGTCTCCCTCTTTTATGCGATAGTAGCCACCAGGATCGTCCACAGAAGCTGCCCCTAGGTTTCGGTCGAGCATCCACACACCTTTTTCACTCTTTATCAGCTCATAGTAGTACCATCCCGTTGTGTTGGTTCGATTGATTGCCGGCTGATTGTCGGCCTTTTCCTCCCAGAATATGCCCGTGTGGTAGATGTCGTATATTATTTTGTGCTCATCTTTGGTTGTTATGGTGAATCGTCTGGTCCATACGCTTTCGTCGTTCTCGTCTGTGGCCTTGATGTTGTAGTATTTACCATCGGCTTTGGTTACCACGGTTATATCGACTCCCTCGACTCTCTCGTATTTGTCTCCGTCTTCCTTCTTAATGGTATAAGAGTAGTTGTTTTCACTACCTATGCCTAGTTGCAATCCATTGTCGCGCTCTGAGGTTCCGCCCATAGCTGCGCGTGATGTACCTTTCACCTCTTTGAGAATGAAATTGATGTAGTCTCGTCCGTTTTCACCGTCGCCTTGCAGTCCGTAGATTTTTGTTTTTCGGTCTTTTTTTAAGTTGCTACCTTTCTGCACTATCACGATGTCGCGTTTCAGTACGCCGAAAGTCACGGTAAGTCTGGTTCGCCTTATTTCTTCACTGGGATTCTTGGCGCAGGTGAAGGTCAGTTTGTAGCCTTTGCCAGCCGACGAATAGTCGATTGAAGAGATGGCTGTTCCTTCATCTTTGCTGACATTTGTCAGCCAACTGTCTGTGGGTGTGCTGAGCGAAGGCGTAATGTTTTCAGCATTTACACCGTGACCCCACATAGTGACGAAGTAAGCCTCTCCGCCACTGTATGTCTTCTCTTCGGCCTCTACCCGCACGGTGTCGCAAGTGCCTAGTTCGTAAGCCCCGTTGGATATGAGGTTGGTCACCTTGAAATTGTAGTCTTTTATCTCTACCTTGATGTTGCCTGCGGGGGCTTTCAGAGCTTCTTCTTTAGAGTTGTAGCCTTCACCTGTGGCGGTCACGGTTATCTTGTAGTGGTGGTTGCGCAGCAGGGACAGTTTGTTGCCATTCTCATCCAGAAAGTTGGCCGTGTAGTATTTCCCGTTTGCTTTGATTACTATGCGCGAGTCGACTATGCGCGAGTCGACCGTTGCAGGGGTTTCGAAAAGATAGAGTGCTTCTCCGGCGTTGGAGCTTTCGCTATCGCATTTGCCTATCATTTTGTCCAGCCCGTCTCCGGTCGGTTCGTTCGTTTTTTCGCCAGTATAGTCATAGTCCTTGGGAGCGATACTGCCTTGGTTGGCCGTTTGGGTGATTTCCCAACCCGTTATATTGAACTTATTACTTATCGAATCTGCTTTGTTCAGAGTGGCCATCGCCACATTGCGCAACAGGCTGACCGTGTTGCTCGTTCCGTTTTTCAGGTCACTCATGTTGATATGTCCCCAAAGTACGGGGGGCGATGGTATCGTATTGCTGTACACACCGTCAAGTTTCCCAATGTTGCCTTCGTTTTTCGTGGCAAGTATGTCATCGCCGTTGGCAACAATGTGAATGTCGGTTGTCGTGGCATTGACATCATTGATGGTCAGTGTGTAGCCGTTGATATTGCTAGGATCGACTTTGATATTGCTAGAATCGACTTTTCTCATTGCCACACAGTTGCCTTTGTCATCGTATTCGATGACATATAAATCGTTGACACTGATTGTCGCATCATCGGTATTGGCTCTTGTGTTCACTACGGTAGTGGCGGGAATGACCAGCTGTAGTGTCACCTTGCCGTTATCGAAATAGTCTGATCCGCTGAAAATGTCGTCTGAACAGGCAGACATCAACAGACATATCGTCAGAGCCAGTAAAATCTTTGTGTATTTGCTGTTCATCTTCTAGTTCTTCTTTTTTGTTTTGGGTTTGTGATAGTCGGGGGAGTGCCCTCATACCATTTTCCATCCTTGAAATATCCGGTGTTGTTCTTGAAGCGTTTGCCACCGAAGAGCATACCGTATTCATCGTCGCCTCCACTACTGTTTTTCACAATGACAAATTTTTCTTCTCGCCCTTTGACACACCAGAATGTCAAGGTGGAGAGTTTCCAACCATTTTCGTTTTGGGTGCTGCAGAATCCGTATAGGGTAGTACTACCATATTTTATGTACCAGTTGTTTATGTCGGACCCTTGATGGTACATTTTAAATGTTACCGGATAGATGTCGGGTTTGCTCTCGAAAAATTCGTATAGGTTGGAAGTAGGGTCGTAGACAAACCATCCTTCGCGGTTCTTGAAATCGAAGAGCGGCACTCCCGGTTCCATTTCGTACGGATATCGCTGGGCGTTATTGCCTTCGCCACTATTGAACATTATCAGTGTTTCACCATGAGTGGGATATTTGTCTTTCGCTCCTTCGATGGCGCACACTCCTTTTTGCTTTGTGGATAGTTCGAAAAGCTTCCACCCCTCGTTTTCTGGGTCGTCTTCCATTTTTACTCCCGGCCAATAACCGTGCTCCTTATTTAATCCGTCTGTGTTGAAGAAATACCACACGCTTTTGGGGATACCGTTTTCATCATTTTTATCGGTCATGCCATACTGGGTGTATAGGTATATGTAATAGGCTTGCCATTTGTTGTCGGCAAGCTTGTTGCCGGTGTTGATGTGTTCTCCACTTCCCTCTCGACTATCGTTGAGGGCAATGAAATGTATTCTATAGTCGTTCAGAGGAGGAATGACCGTAACCTTCACTTGCTTCTTCAATTCGTCGTATTCCGAATTGCTTGGAGAGACGGTGAAAGATTTTGTCCATGTATTTTTGGCCTTTCCGTCTGATTGGAGCATTATTTTTCCCTGTGAAGTTCCCGTAGGCGTTATCGTCACCTTGTCTTTGTTGGCGCTGGTGAGACTCGTTTTATCAATCGTTATTCCGCCAAGGTTGGTCTCGAACAAGACTGCATACGTAGGTTGCACTTTACCTTCCTCCGTGTTTATCTCCACTTCGAGCGGTGTGACGTTGAGGAAGGGCGTTACATTGTATTGCACGTCAATGTATTTCACGAGATTGTTGGCGTGGATGGCTACCACTGCCGTACCGGTAGTTTGCCCCTTATATTCGCCCATCGTTATCTCAGGATTGACGGTGAAGAGGATTTGTCCGCTCTGTGGTGTTGCCAGAACAAGAGGTTTATCGCCGATTTTGGTTTTACTCACGCATTCCACCGTTACCTTTTTGGCGTTTGTTTTATATCCGATAGAGTCGTTGTATTGTGAGGTGACGAGTATCTGTTGGCCGGTTTTCTTGTCGTGGTCAAAGTTGCTGTCGTCGTGCTTTCCTGTGCGCGACACCCATAGCCATGTTTGGCTGAAGTCGGCATACACATCCTGCAATGTCCACTCAAAGACACTCATCTTGATCTTCATATCCATTTTACCCTTGCCAGTGACGCTGGCAATCATGTCGTAGAACGTACCTCGTTCCAAGTCGCCTCCCGATTTATTCCCTGCTTCGCCTCCCAAGGGCAGTTTGTAGGTGTGGGTGATTGTGGTCTCGGTTCCGTCGTGAGTAAGTTCTGTACCTTTAATCTCAAGATAGGTGTTTTTATACTTATTATAGTTCTCCGGAAGATAGAGGAAGTCGGTATAGCTCCATTGGTCTTTGTTGAAGTCAAATTCATTGTTGACCGTGAGCGTCTGTTCTTGTGTTCCATCGTTTCCATGTCCGTCAAACAGTCCTCCTTTGGTTACAATGTCTTTCACCGTGATTGATGTAATCTTCAACCGGTTGGATCCGAAAGAGTTTTTTGAGAAACCAGTGTCAGTGTTGTCGAAACACAACGAGAACTTCACCTTGGAGCAAACAAAGATCATGTTGGCTGTAATGGTGGCCGAGGTGTTTGGGCGCACTTCCAGCTTATTGTTATCTTCGTTATCTTTGTATTCGTATAGTAGTGGCAGCTCACCTTGCACCGGCAAATGGCCGTTGCTGAAGTCGAGCGTTTTTGCCTTTAGTTGATCTTCTGTTGTGTATATGCTTATGCCCGGAATGTTGGCCGTCAGATATATTTTGTATTCCCCTTGCTTGAGGTCGCAGTAGAACACTCGATAGTTGTTGTCGGATGAGAGTTGGTTGATGTCTATTCTGCGCACCACGGCCTTGCCATTTCCTTTTATAGGATAGGCGAAGAACCAAAGGTCGGTTATGTCTCCTTCCTTGCTCGAAATGTCAGCTTCTTTGTCCGAAATATCGTCACCGTCGGAAGTGCCTTCTCGTGTGACATTGCTGTAGGGGATATATACAGTCACGGAATGTGTCGGGCCGTCAGGTCCAAACCCGCAGTCCGAACATCCTGTTGTCATCAGTAGGATGGCTATGTTGAATAATAACAAAATATACTTTCTCATAATGGCAGTTGTCTTTTTTACAGATCGTTGTCGTTGAACACTATTCGCCATCTGTTGATTTGCAGCGACAGCACCACTTCGGCGTTGTTTCTGTCACGGCCGATAAGCAGTATGATTTGATAGTTGTTCTCACGGTCGAGATACTCCTGTAGAGACATGTCCTTGTATTTGTCTAGGCGCATCATCTCCAGGTATTTCACCAAGTCGATGTTGAACACATCCTGGTTGGTCTTTTGGTTGTGTACGACGAACCGCGACGCTTTGTCGGTGGTTAGTCTGAGGGTGGCCATCTCTGCCAATAGGGCGGTATTGGTAGGAGCGGTCTGATTATCTATAACGGCCTCTTTCATGCTGTAGGGGCGATATTCCAGCGTCGGGCAGTCTGTGAGGTTGTTGCGGTAGTCGTAGGTATGATTGGCCGCTTTTATGGCCAGTGAATAGTCGTTGGCCGTAAGAGGCTTGTCGTCGGCCGACTGTATCAATACTTTGAATCGGTTGACATCTTTTACCAGTGGGACTACAGCCAGGCTGGGTGCTGTCTCGCTGACGGTGAAATGTTCAGTGATACCGTGCCACAAGTCTTCGGGCGACTTGTCATAGACGGTCTGTGTATCGCCGAGCTTCAGATTGAGCTGCAGCTGGTCGATGCTGTTTTCTGTGGTGGGTTGTTGGGGTGAGATGTTGTAGCACGAAGGCGTGTTGTCAGTTCCTGCCCATGCCACCAGTGTGTACTGTCCGGCTTGCAACTGGAGTGGTAAACTATAATTCCCATCGTGTTGTGTGATGTGGTCTTCAACGGTTGAAACGAACCGCCCACGGTCATCATAGATGAACAGCTTCACCCAGTTCACCTGCGATGGAAAGGCATCGGCGAACTCCATATTGTAGTTATAGACGAAGCGCACCTCGCACGGACATGGCTTCTCATCCTCATATACGCAGGAGGACAGCAGGGCAGTCAGTGCAAGACACAACACTATCATCGGATAATAAAAGCGGTTGTTATGCATAATGTAAATAATGGTGGAAAGCTTGTTCCATTGTGGGGTATCTCCTTCTTGTTGCCAGGAAGGAGATACCGAGCTTTTGTTTATATTCGTATTCTGTGTTTATTGGCGGCTTATTCCAAATCTAAGTTTTGTTTAACCACACGCCATTTCTTGATGTTGACTTGCACCTGTATGGATGCTTCCTCCTTGTCGTCAGGAGTTTTGGGATTCTCATAGGTTGGCTGGCTGTAGCCCAGCTTCTTGATGCTGTTTACTGTCAGTTCATACCAGAAGTTGCGCACCACTCCATACTTGTCTTGCTGCATAGTTGTTCCGTTTGGGTTGTGCTTAATCCATGCGGTGTAGTAGCAGTAACCCTTTTCGTAGGTCTGAATACCATCATCGATTTTAGGATTTTGGAAAGCTGTGTTGACAGTTGCGGCATCAGCGTCCGGATTGGTTGCAATGGCCTTGTACAAGCGTGCACCTGCCTTACTTCTGAAGACATAGCCGTTGTATGAATAGAATGTTCCGTCTTTGGAGTCTGCTGTAGTGAATATGTCGTTCGTGATGAGAGGGTCTATATTTTCTGTTCCAAGCTGCAGTACACTTTTAAACATCTTGCTGTAGCTGTCTGTTCCATTTTCAGCATCCAGTACTGTATAATAGTCGCCTACAGGTACGTATTTCACTTTATAGACAACGCCGGTGGTCTGACCGTTTAACTGGGCATTGGCTGCCATCGTGTTTTCCGGACAATAGAATTTGGTGTCTGAGCTTAGGCCAGAGAAGCCTGTTGCTTTTGGTTGGGCGAAGTTTGCTGCAATGTAATCTGCGTAATCTGCGGCTTCCGAAGTTTTGTCATAGTTCGGATCCATTGGGTAAGGCCATTCGACATCAGCAGCAACAGGTTTGTTCGTTGCAGGCTTCCCATCCTTTACAAGATACATCTTTTTATTCAAGTTAATCAGGCTGACACCTTCCAACGTGGCCTTGGCTATGGTGGTGGCTAGGGTGTTGTCTCCTTGTTTTATATCAAAGGATAGGTGGTCGACGTCATTGTTGAATGTGACCTTTGAAACGGCACGTTCAACGTCTACTTGCAAGAGATTCAAGTTGGTTTTTCCACCTGTTATCTCTGTTCCAGCATCATCTACTTCTTTGTCAGTTGCATTCGTTTTAATTTCTTTCGCTTCCGGGGCAGAAGTATTGGTCATGAAGAAATTGTCCTTTGTATAGAGTTTGGCGATTTCGCCTATACCGAATACCGCCTTCATATCTGTAGATCCTTTGATGATAGGGCTTAATGAGCTTTGGCTGTTATTGTAGTTGGCCAAGACGTATACCTTATACTTGCCGGGAGTACATTTGAATGGTTCTGTAACACGAACTTGTCTGTCAGCCTCGTTTGCGTTCGATACTGGTTTCAGTGTTGGAGTAATGACCTGCATAGCAATGCCATTCTCATTGGCCAACACCACAGTAAGGTCGTTGACGGTGTATTCTGCGTTTTCACCATACTCTTCGTCACCGGTATTACCTGCGAGGGCACGCGTGGTAGCACTGTTTGCTACAGATATGGCAATCTGTGCGTAGGTTTTGCCTTCGCTAGTGGTTCCATCTCCACCGTTTAAAGCTTCATCGTTCGATGAGCAACTGGTAGCCAACAGGGCTAGCCCCGTCAGGCCACAAAAGAAAAGTTGTTTTGTTTTCATGTGTTAAGTAATTAATAATTAATTGATTATATATCAGAATTTCTCTTTCTCACTTCTTCCAGATTCATAGCCGCTTTCGGGTCGTTGGCCTCTGCAGCCTTTTTCCACCATACCACGGCCTCTTCTTCCTTGCCTTCTTTCCAAAGCAGACAGGCACGCGTGTTCCATGTAAACGGTTCGTTCGCCGTGTGCTGCAGGTATTTCTCAGCCTTGGTGGTGTCGTTTCGTTGCAGTGCGATTATCGCGGCGTTGAGGTTGGCTATGGAGTGGGTAGGGTGGCTGTCGGCAGCAATCATCAATGTGCGGTCTCTTTGCGCTTTGTCGTTGCCATAGAATGTGTCGGCCACGGTGTAAAACTCATAGACGTTCAGTTCTTCGGGATGGGTCTCAACCATCTTTCGTGCTTCTTCCGGTGTTCTTTCCCGGCTGTAGTATTCCACTCTGAATATATTCTTCCTCAGCATGGGATAAACTGTGGTCAGCAGGATTCTGTAAGGTTCGCCACTGCCTATCGACTTGATGGACTCTTCCCTTTTGTCCAAATCGTTTTCTCTCTTTATGACTTCCATGATAGAACTTTTGTATGGTATCTCCATCTTGGACAGAATTTCTTTCAGTCCATCCCAGTTCTCACCACTAGGTGTTACTGTCAACAGCGAGTTGGCAAATGAATATCTTTTGCTCACGTAGCTTTTCAATGCCTGGGCGCGGCCTTCTGCCAACCACTTGTTGTGGTTCAGCGTGCCTTCGGGCGATGCATAGCCTGCGATGTCAATTCGGTTGATGACATAGACAGGGTTGTTCTCGACAGCTGTCAACACCGAATCTATCTTGTTTAGTTCTTGGCGGTTGCCATAGCGATTGGGTAGCAGGATGGTCTTGTTGACAGGGTATATCAGAAAGGCATCGCAACTCTTCGTCCTGATATCGTATTCTTTAGGACATTTCATCTCGGTCGACAGTGCCAGTTGCGGTGCATACAGCAGGTCGCCTACGGTCTGTTCGTTGTCGAGCAGCCCGCCACAGGCACACCCTACCACCTCTTCTCTAAGTATCAATCGAGCCTTGTCCATCCATGGCTGTCGGTCGATGTTGGCTTTGTATTCCACAAATCGGGTCTTATTGCCTTCCAGTGTGATGTAGGGCTTGTCGGTTGGTACGTATGAATTACCGGAACGACGGTCTTTCAAGGCTCGTGTGCGTCCGCTTACCACCACAGGAGCCAGCTCTACCGAGTGGCTGTTGTCATCGGTGCGTATGATGGGTATGATGGTACGACGGTGCTGGCTCTTGACGGTCTGTTTTCCTAGGTCGAGTGTGAACGTCAAGGCTATCTGTCCGGCTTTGAGACGTATGGTCTCGTTGTTCACCCCACAGAAGTAGCCATGGTTGTTGTCTGCCATGGTAGTGGCAGGCTGTATGTATAGGAGGACGGCTCCCAAGAGGCATTTATTTATAATGTTCATTTTCATATTTGTTTATGAGTTAACGTTACAGACAGTATATCAGACTTATGGCGGCCTTGGTTGGACCGATGTAGTTGTAGTGTGACTTTTCAATGGGCTTGCCACACTCCCGACATTCGTACTTCTTGTAGTCGACATAGAGATAGCCTACGCCCACCGACAGCTCAAAGTTCCATCGGGGTGACATGACCCATTGGTAGCCATAAGACAAGCCTCCACCGGCGGCCCAGCCTTGATAACGGTTGTCGCGCAACGATGGGAACAACCCGAAAGGCAGCTTTATGCCTCCTGCATTGAATTGTCCTCCCAACGCATGGATGCCGAAGAAGTGTCCGTTGAAGGTTTCGCACGTCCAGTATCGCAGTTCGGGTTGCACGAGCCAATGTTTCAACTTCTTGGTATCTGAGAATTGCCAAGGCTGCCACCCTCCACCTATAGAAAATGAGTGCTTGTCACCCGTTGCGACTTCTATCGCCAAGTTGGGGGTTGATGTGGCAAGATAGGGTATATTTGTCTTTATGGCTACTTTCTGCGCTCTGCTAGAGAAAACAGCCAATATAGGTAAGACAGCTACTATAAGTAATTTCTTTTGTTTCATCATCCGAATCAATTTCATTTTTTGCACTTCTATTGAGAACTTGCCGGCTTATCCTTGTAACATGGTGGATGTCACCGGGTTTCCTTTTCGGCTGCAAATTTAAAAGGAAATCCAATACGATGCAAGAAAAAATTTCAAAAATCCTATATTTCTTTGTGCAAACGTTTGCATGGATTACCCGTTCTGTTTGCGCAAACAGAACGGGTAACACATGTTTATAAGTGTAATTTGCACAAATATGCGTAAAGATAATAAATTTTTTCTAAAATCACCCCGTCCCTCTTTACCATTAAAGAGGGCTCCACCTCTCACC
>ERZ1026862.2064-NODE-2064-length-10911-cov-3.842576_pt1 | contig 10911 bp, 11 predicted proteins | sample MGYA00380161_ERZ1026862 | MGnify/ENA primary metagenome ERZ1026862 (study PRJEB33269, sample SAMEA4719797) | human gut metagenome | biome: human-associated habitat; feature: organic feature; material: feces | place: Cameroon | collected 2013-10 ... | reverse complement strand
AATCACGGTGCACAAGGCAGTTCAGCAGCACCTCGCGCACAGCCTCAGGAGGATAATCCTGCGTATCTACACGCTCCAAGCCGTGAAAGGTTGCCTTAGTCTTATTATAATTATCTATAAATGCGTAAGCATCGTAAAGCTGCTGCAGCAAGGAGCCGGTAAACTCACGTCTGTCGCGAAAAACCGCTCTCGTGCTGCCCTGAAAAACCGCAACCTTCAGCGAATGCTCGCACTGCTCGGAAAGCAGCAGCGCCAGATTAGTGTACAGGCCATCGTCACCGATGAGCTTAAGCGTGCGCAGCTGCGCCTCATCCAATTTCAGCTCACGCTGCTGAAAATGCTTGCGCAAAGCATTAAAGGTCAGCTCCTGCTGCATACTGCGCATGCTTTCATACGCAAGTGTTTCTTTTGTCATTAGCTTTCGTTCCTTTCGTTTTCTTTTATTTTACATCATTTCAAGAAAGAAAGCAACAAAAAACGCTCTGCGTACTACCGTCAGTAATACGCAAAGCGTTACAAGACCAAACTTAAACTACTGCCTCAATAATTACCTTATCCCCTACATTGATTCGCTGCACTCCTGCCTGCTTATTTTTGTTAAAGCTAAAGCTCAGCAGATAACCAACCTTAGTATGATAAGCATCAAGATAAGCATCAAGATAAGCAGCTAATTGGCTTTCACCGCGATTATTATATTCGTTTCCGCGCCAAATTTTCATTTCGATAATATACTGCTCACCATTATAATCAACTATCACATCTGTTCTGCATAAATCCCTTGTACGCGCTTCGACATAATAGTTGCCGGTTCCGTTGATTATAGGACGCAAGTACAGCAAAAAGTACTTTCTTCCCTCCTCCTCCAGAAAGCGCTCATCACACGAACCGAAAATATCATTAAAATGCACAATGAATTTTTGGAGCACCAGCTCCATATCCAGTCTGCCATTAGTTATAAACTGATTTTTATCCTGAAGAGATGCTTTGTAAAGCTCATTCTTCTGCAGCTCATCCTCCGCCAGATAATAATTATAGAGCCTGGTTTCAAAAATTCTGTTGGCAATCGCCACATACCCATCTTTATTTTTTATATATCCAAACATCGTAGCCATATCAATAGCTGCTTCATCAGCACTGTAAGGATACATATTGCCGGAGAAAAGCACTGCCTTCAGCATGTGATTCAGCTTAGGATAGGCGTGCAGCTTCCCTATTAATGATTCAAATAAGGTATTTTTTTCTTGCAACAGCAAGCGCACCGCCGCATTAAAGCCATCCTTAGTCCAGGCAGCTTTTTTAGAAGCATACTCCGGCATTAAGCAAACCTTTTCGTCGAGCAGCTGGCACAATCTGGAAACCAAAAACGGATAGCCTGCCGTATAATCGTAAATCCAGCCTGCAAAAACCTTGGTATCAAAAGCAAGTCCGTAATCCTTGGCATATTCATTAAGCATAGCAGCAATCTCTGCTTGTGAAAAGCTCATGTCTATCGTAAAATCCGCCGCTATGTTCCAAGGACTGTTATATTTATGCTCTTCATCCGCACGCAGTTTTTGTTTAAGATTTTTGATGTCATATACTCCGGCAAGAATAACAGATTGAAACGCAGGCTGCCAGGCACGTTCGATATATTGCGCCCTGAGCTGTGCCAAAAAATCTAAAAAAACCTGATTATTGGAAGCACTGTCCACCTCATCAATCATCAGAACGATAGGCTTATCGCTCGCTGCGCAGATATCTCTCAGACATTCAAAAAGCTCCTTCAGACTGAAAATACTGTTACTGATTACAGCAGCATTTTTCAAATCTGCGCAGGCCTTTTCCAAGGCAGTATTTTCCGACAGGCGGTTACGCTTCAACGCATGCAAAAAAGAGCCTGCGAAAGCAATAGAAAATATATTGCCGTCCTTAAATTTAGAAGCATCAAAGGTTTGAAAGTCCAGCAAGACAGTATAATATTCACTTTGCAAATAGCCGAAAAGTGCCTGCAGCGTTGTTGTCTTACCATACTGGCGTGCTCTGTTGATGGTGAAATACTTTTTGGCATCGATCATTTCTTTAATCTTTTGCAGTCGTCCACTGATATCAACCATATAATGCTCGCCGGGTATGCAAACAGCTGTCGTATTAAAGGTCTTACGCATCATTCCATCTCCTTGCTTCAAATATTTCTTCTTAAATTATAGCATATTTGCCAAAAAAAGCATATCTTGCAGCTACGCAAGACTTCTCTGCTCCTTACGGCCGCACGCTGGTGCGCAGCTGAATAGCCTCCGCCAGATGCACCGCCTCAATGTTCTCGCTGCCCGCAAGGTCCGCAATCGTGCGTGCCACCTTCAGGATACGGTCATGGCTGCGGGCGCTGAGGTTGAGCATATTAAAGTAGCGCTCCATAACATTCTGCGCCGCCGCATCCAGCTGGCAATATTTCACAACCTCGCTCCGTCCCATCTGCGCATTGCAGTGCATCCCCAAGGCCTCCAAACGCTCCTGCTGCAGCAGTCGCGCCTTCACCACACGTTCGCGGATAGCAGCCGAAGATTCGCCATTTTCCTTCGTTTTCAGCTCGCTGAACTCCACCCTGCTCAGGTTTATCTGCATATCGATTCTGTCCATCAGAGGACCGGAAATCTTACGTTTATAGCTGTCAATTTCCGATTGTTTACAGGAACAGCGGTGCACTGAATCGCCGAGGAAGCCGCAAGGACACGGATTCTGAGCTGCGCATAAAATAAACTTGCTTGGGAAGGTCATTGCCGCCCTTACGCGCGAAATACTCACCATCTCCAGCGTGGAGCGTTCAAACTCCGGCAGCTCGTCCAAAAAGAGTACGCCGTTGTGTGCCAGCGTCACCTCTCCCGGGCGGGGTGTACTACCGCCGCCAAGCAAGGCGCTGCCGCTGATGCTGTGATGCGGACTGCGGAAGGGACGCTCCAGCATGACGCTGTCAGCCTGCGGCAGCAGTCCCACGATACTGTAGATTTTGGTTACTTCCAGCGCCTCGGCCTCCGTCATCGGCGGCAAAATCGTCACCAGGCGACGTGCCAGCATCGTCTTCCCGCAGCCCGGAGAACCCACCATCAGAATACTGTGCCCGCCGGCGGCAGCAATTTCCAACGCTCTGCGCGCCACAAGCTGTCCTTTGACATCGGCAAAATCCACATGATAAATCTTGTTATTATTCTGCAGAATATTCTCCTTCGGCAACGGCGTCAGCGTGTTCTTCCCCTTCATGTGCTCCACCAGCTCCTTTAAGGTTGCCACCGTATACACATCAATGCCATGAATGAGCTTGCCCTCGGCAGCGTTGGCCTGAGGAATATACACCTCCTGCGCCCCGCACTTCTTAGCATCCATAATCATGGAAAGTACGCCGGAAACCTTGCGGATTCTGCCGTCCAGCGACAGCTCGCCGATGAAAACCTTGTTCTCCAGCTTCTCCGGCTCCAGAATTCTGCCGCAGGTCATGAGGCCTATGGCAATCGGCAAATCAAGACCACTGCCCTCCTTGCGCAGGTCAGCAGGCGCCAGATTGACCGTAATGCGCGTCATCGGGAAGGGATAATCGGAATTTCGCAGCGCCGCCTTCACGCGCTCCTTGGACTCACGCACGGCCATCGCCGGCAGTCCCACCAGATCGAAGCTGGGCAGGCCGTTGCTCACGTCCACCTCAACCAAAATCTGTACACCATCAATACCACAAGTTGTTTCGCCAAGAATCTGTGCAAACATTATCAACACTCCGTTTCTTTTAAAAGCAGTGCGGCCAATGCCTGATGCTGATAGCCGCAGTGCTTTCAATGATAATTTCTACTACATCAAAGGAAAGCACCGGCGGCTGCTCCAGCAGACCTCTGCATTGGAGATAATATTCAGCGCAACGATGAATTTTTCTTTGCTTTGCCGGTGTCACGGCCTCTATCGGTCTGCCGAACCGGGTAGAAGCACGTGTCTTGACCTCTATGAAGCTTATACAGCCACTTTTTTCAACAATAAGATCAATCTCACCATAACGGTGACAGCGAAAGTTGCGGGTCAATATTTTATAACCCATATTTTGCAGATAGCGGCAGGCAAAATCTTCGCCGTATTTCCCAAGACTACTCCTCGACGGGGTACTCATAGTTATCCGTCTGTGGAGCATAGAGGATATTTTCCTCAGCAGCCACCGGCGGCAGCTGCATGCTCTTCACAGGCTCAAAGCTGCGGCGGTGCCAGCGTGTGGCTCCCTGCTCGCTCACAGCCTGCATATGCGCGCCGCTGCCATAGCCCTTGTTATGCGCAAAGCCGTAGGCAGGATAAACAAGATCAAGGCGCTCCATGATGCGGTCACGGGTAACCTTCGCAATAATCGAAGCAGCGGCAATAGAAGCGCTCAGCGCATCTCCATGCACCACGGATTCAATCTTCATACCGGGAACCTTCACCGGCATAGCGTCAATCAGCGCTGCCTGCGGACGGCAGTGCAGGTTTTCCAGCACCTGTGCCATGCCCTGCTGCGTAGCGGAGTAAATATTCAGCTCATCGATATTGCTGACGCTGACGATATTCACCTCGATATCCAGCGCCTTGGCCATAACCTCGTTATAAAGCATATCGCGCTTAGCAGCGGAAAGCTGCTTGGAATCGTTCAGCCCGCTGATAAACACATCCTTGGGCAGAATAACGGCAGCGATAACCAGCGGTCCTGCCAAAGGTCCGCGTCCTGCCTCATCTACGCCGGCAATCAGCTCGCAGCCTTCATCATACAGCTCGCGTTCCAATTTCAGCATCGCCGTAAAGCGCTCCTTCTCCGCCGCCGCCTTCTCCAGTCGCTTGTTGTATGCTGCCAGCAGCTTCTGCACTCCCTTGCGCTCGTCTGCTGCCAGTGTCGCCAGCTGCTCTGCCGTCGGTGCGCCTGCCAGCAGCTCCTTGATTTCGGTAATATTCATCTTCTGTATCCCCCTTAACATTTATTTTTGCATAAAGAAAAACCGCCCTGCGGCGGTTTTTATGGCACGACAAATCAAGGCTCGTCGATTGTAAACCGCCCTAAACGTCCTGCTCGGAAATCTCTGAGTACAAGCTGAACCACCTTATCGATGTCAAGCTGTCCACCAGACTTCAGACAACCTCTGGCAACGGCAATCTTCGCCATAACGGCGTTGACATCATCACCCTGCTCGAGGCTTACTGCATATTTAGTTTGCAAATCCTGAGGATATTTGCGTATCAACAGATCAAGCAACAGCTCTACGGCCTGCTCCCTGTCGAATACATCCTCCTTGATGGCACCGGTAACGGCAAGCGCAAAGCCCACCGACGGGTCATCAAACTTAGGCCAGAGTACACCCGGCGTATCCAAAAGCTCTAAGCCTTTGGCAATCGTTACCCACTGCTGTCCGCGTGTTACACCCGGCTTATCGGCAGCCATTACCTTGTTCTTGCCTACGAGGCGGTTAATCAGGGTAGACTTGCCGACGTTCGGAATACCTACAATCATAACGCGGACGGGACGGTTGCGCACGCCCTTCTTCAGCCATTTATCAATCACCGGCTTCGCAGCCAGCTGAACTGCACTGATAAGCTGCTTAACGCCCTTACCGGTAGCGCAGTCAATCTTGCACACAGGCAGACCGCTGTGCTTAACCTTTTCCAGCCACACATCAGTCTGAGCCTTGTCTGCCATATCAATCTTGTTCAGTGCGATAACCTTCGGCTTGCTGCCAAGGATATCCTGCAGCATGGGGTTGGTACTGGAGCGAGGAATACGTGCGTCCAGCATCTCCACCACAACGTCAACCAGCTTAATCTGGCTTTCCATCATGCGCTTCGCCTTGGTCATATGGCCGGGGAACCACTGAATCTTAAAATCCTCCAGCATCATTCGCCCATACCCGTATCAGCCTTCAGCACGCGCATCTTGTCCAGCGGCCAGAAGGCTACCAGCGCACGTCCCTTAACCAGCTTCAGCGGCACAAAGCCAACATCGGCAAAACGGCTGTCCTCAGAGTTATTACGGTTATCACCCAATACAAAGATGGTATCCTTGGGAACAACTACCTTGCGGTAATCGGAAATGTTTTTGCCCTTCGGGTCATTGTGGTAGATATAAGTTTCGTTCAGCTGCTTGCCGTTGACGAATACCTTGCCCTGCTGCATCTCCACAGTGTCACCGCCTACTGCGATAACGCGCTTGATAAAGTCACGGGTCTGATCCTTAGGGAAGCGGAAAACTACGATTTCGCCCTTCTTCGGGTCGGTAACAAAGTAGCTCAACTTATCAACGACAAGACGCTCATGGTTTACCAGAGTAGGATACATAGAGGAGCCTTCTACCATGTAAGGCTCTACCAAAAAGGTGCGGATGCAGAATGCCAGTGCAACCGCAATAATAATCGAAACAAGCCAGTCGCTGGCAGAATCCTGCCAGGAGGTTTCATTTTTCTTGCTCAACTAATGAGCCTCCTCTCTATTGCCGGCACAGGCCGGATTTTTAACTACAATAATATAGATATATTGTAGCATAGATTGCAGCTTCAGTTATGACATAATTGTAAATTTGCTTTATTTTAAAGCATAAATGCTTCATAACGTAATAAAAGGGACCGTACTACTACAGTCCCTTTTACTATAAACAAAGATTGATTAGCGTTTTTCTCTGATACGAGCAGCTTTACCAGTCAGTTTGCGCAGATAATACAGTTTAGCACGGCGAACGATACCAACGCGTGCTACAACGATTTTCTCAATACGCGGGCTGTGAACCGGGAAAGTTCTTTCTACGCCAACGCCGTAAGAAATACGACGAACGGTGAAGTTTTCACGAACGCCGGAGCCACTGCGGGAAATTACAACGCCTTCAAACAGCTGAACGCGCTCGCGGGTACCCTCGACGATTTTGCAATAAACTTTAACGGTGTCGCCTGCTTTAAACTCAGGGATGTCGGAACGAAGTTGTTCTTGTTCCAGTACTTCAATAATGTTCATAGTTTCCTCCTAAATCATAGACGTTCATGTGCGAACTCCACAGCGGACCGTCCGTATTACACAACGTAAATTGTATCATAGACAAACAATTTATGCAAGAGAAAAGTGTATAATTTCTTGCATTTTTCTTTAATTTTTTTCCCACCAGGCCTCGCCTGCAAGCCTGTCCAGAATAATGGCTGCGGCACTGCGCACGCAAAGATGATTATAGTCGCAGGGGCCGTAAACAGGCTCCAGGATATAGTCAAATTTGGCCATAGTTTCCGCCTCGATGCCAAAACCAGTGCCAAACAAAAGCAGCACCGGTCTGTCACCCTCCTGCAGCTGCTTACGCATAAAGCTGTAGGAAACAGTGTTGGGATAAATGCGTGCATCCGTAGTAACAACGTAAGGCTGCTTGCCTGTGCGCTCCACTATTGTCTGCACCGCACTTGCGATATCAGGCTGCCACAGCACGCGGCTCAGCGCGTCGGCACGGTCGGGGTTATACACCTTGCCATAACCCTCCTGCCAGTAGGAAAGTATCTTGTCGATAATCTGCTTCTGGACCTCCAGCGGATGGATGATGTAATAGCCCTGCACGTTATAGGTGCGGCAGGTACGCGAGATATCGTGGATATCAAAGTTAGTCACCGCGCCGGCGATAACGTTCATGCGCTTGTTGTAGATAGGATAATGGACCAGGCCAACATATAAATCAGCCATTCGCCTCATCCTCCTTCACCTCGGCGCTTGCGCGTTTTTCCTGTTCGGCAGCGATTTCGGCACGCAGCTCCTCATAGAAGCGGCGCTCCGATTTTTTCATTTTATAGGGCAAGCGGCCTGTCAAAAGCTCCTTCTGCTCCGCACTCAAAAGGTCGGGACGCAGAGCGAGCGTTGCCTTGAGCGACTGCTTCAGGCGCCAGCTGTTAATCAGCGCATGGTTGCCGCTGCGCAGCACCTCAGGCACCTCCATGCCCTCAAAGTTCACCGGACGGGTGTACTGCGGATATTCCAGAAGACCGGTGCTGAAGGAATCCTCCTCCGCACTTTCAATCTTGCCCAGTACGCCGGGAATAAAGCGGGAAATTGCATCCATCACGATAATGGCAGGCATTTCGCCGCCGGTGAGCACATAATCGCCGATAGACAGCTTTTCATCAACCCAATGGAAGATGCGCTCGTCAAAGCCCTCATAATGACCGCAGACGAAGATGAAATCCTGGCCGCCGTGGGCATATTCCTCGACGATACTCTGCTTCAGCGTGCGTCCTCCCGGACACATGGCAATAACGCGGGCGTTCGGCAGCTGCTCCTTCGCCTTGCGGATAGCTGCCACCATCGGCTCAGGCTTCAGCACCATGCCTGCACCGCCGCCGAAGGGAGAATCATCCACCGTGCGATGCACGTCATGCGTAAAATCGCGCGGATTGATGCAGCTCACCTCAATCAGGCCCTTGGAGGCAGCGCGCTGCAGAATACTGTGGCTCGCAGCCTGCTCAATCTGTTCTGGAAATAAGGTTACAAATAAAAACTTCATTCTGCCTCAACCCACTCAGGCAACTCCACGACAATGCGCTTTTCTGCCAGATTGATTTCCTTGACATATTTCTTCAGTGCCGGCAACAGGTAATCCTTCTGTCCGGGGACAGCGATAACATAGACATCGTTGCTGCCTGTGCTCAGTGCATCCTTAAAGGTGCCGATTTGCTCGCCCTGCTCGTCATAAACAGGCAGACCGATGAGGTCGGCAACATAAAAGCGTCCTTCCTCCAGCTCCGGCAGGTCCTCAGCATTAATGCTTACCTCCATACCGCGCAGGATCTCGGACTCGTTCATGCTTTTGATTTCGGCAGTAGTCACCAGCACCATTCTTTTATGAAAGCGTGCTGCTTTCACGGTCAGCTTGCGACCGTCCGGCAACAGCAGATAATCCAGGTCTAAAAATTGTTCCGGCTTATCGGTTAACGGCAATATACGAATATCGCCCCGCACACCGTGCGGAGCGACAATTTTGCCAATAACTATTTGGTTTTCCATGGATTATTCGCGGAAAGCGATAATCTTACCATCTTCGGTAAGGATTTCTGCGCCCATCAGGGTATCGATATTGGTGCCTACGGTAATTTCTACAGTACGCTCCAGGGTACCATGACCAATTTCAGCGCCCAGCTCCAGAGCTTCCGCTCTTTTCAGCTTAGCCTCTGCTTCTTGTTTGGCAGCAGTACGCTTATTTCTTTCGATGTCAATTTGTTCGCGCAAAGCCGGAAGCACGCTCAAATCGCTGGCAGCCTGATGCAATGCTTTTTTAGCCTGGAACTCGAATTGCTCCAGATCAAGCTCCATATTCTTTATGGTATTTTGGAGATCTCCAACAATTTTCAACTTTAAATCTTCAGTAACTTTTGCTTTAACAGCGACGGGAACCCTAACGATCATTTTATCCATAGCGATATACCATCCTCAATCAAATAATTTCGACAATGACTTTCACATTTTCACGGGTTGCTACTGCTTTCATAACAGTTCTGATAGCTTTTGCGATACGGCCCTGTTTTCCAATAACCTTACCCATATCTTCAGAAGCAACATGGAGGCGAAGCACCGTTGTTGTACCGGTGGTCTCCTCCTCCACTACTACTGCAGAGGGATCATTTACAAGAGATTTGGCCATAACTTCTACCAATTCCTTCATGTAGATCACGCCCCCTCAAATTATTTTGCTGCTTTAGCTTCAGCAAATTTTTTCATGATACCATCCTTGCTGAACAGGTTTTTAACGGTATCGGTCGGTTGAGCGCCTTTGTTCATCCAGTCGATAGCTTTCTCAGCATCGATTTTTACGCTAGCCGGTTGAACGGTGGAATCGTAGTAACCGATAGATTCGATGAAACGACCATCACGAGGAGAACGAGCGTCTGCAACAACAATACGATAGAAAGGAGCTTTTTTAGCGCCCATACGTTTTAAACGGATTTTAACTGCCATGTTGATTTTCACCTCCTTAAATTAATATCTCACAACATGGAACTTTCTTTATTATCTGCCAAACGGCAGCTTAAAGCCGCCTTTGGAAGCAAACTTTGCCATACCCTGCATACGCTTCATCATCTTCTTGCTTTCTTCGAAGTTCTTCAGAAGCTTGTTGACATCCTGTACACGCATGCCGCAGCCTGCAGCGATACGTTTACGACGGCTGCCGTTGATGATTTCGGGTTTTTGTCTTTCCTTCTTGGTCATGGAGCGGATGATTGCTTCGATGCGGTCGAATTCCTTTTCGTCCACATTAGCTTCCTTCAGCTTTTGACTGATGCCGCCCATGCCGGGGATTAAGCCTAAGATGGTTTCCAGAGAACCCAGCTTTTTAACCTGCTGCATCTGGTCCAAGAACTGCTCTAAGGTGAATTCATCCTTGCGCAGCTTTTTCTCCATCTCCAGAGCCTTGGCGAGGTCTGTTGTAGACTGGATTTTTTCTACCAGAGTCAGGATATCGCCCATGCCCAGAATACGGGAAGCCATACGATCCGGATGGAAGGGCTCCAAAGCATCCAGCTTTTCGCCCAAACCGATCAGCTTAACCGGCTTGCCGGTAACAGCCTTTACGGAAAGCACCGCACCACCGCGGGCATCACCATCGAGCTTGGTAACAATCAGGCCGTCAATGCCCAATTCCTTGTCAAAGCTCTCGGCAACAGTTACTGCATCCTGACCAGTCATAGCATCTACAACCAGCAGAATTTCCTGAGGATGAACAGCGCCTTTAATGTTGCGCAGCTCCTCCATCAGCTCTTCATTTATATGTAAGCGGCCTGCGGTATCGATGATTACCGTATCGCATGCCAGGCTATGCGCTTTTTCCATGGCCTTTTGGGCAATTTCTACAGGAGAAACCTTGTCGCCCAGAGTAAATACCGGCACATTCAGCTGCTCGCCCAAAACCTGCAGCTGGGTAATAGCAGCAGG